>JABAOC010004849.1_pt2 | contig 15638 bp, 15 predicted proteins | sample 7062161 | NCBI WGS metagenome assembly JABAOC01 (sample SAMN14538625, study PRJNA623070) | marine sediment metagenome | biome: marine biome [ENVO:00000428]; feature: marine pelagic biome [ENVO:01000023]; material: deep marine sediment [ENVO:00002113] | place: India: Gulf of Khambhat ... | reverse complement strand
TATGATAAATGCAGGGGAAGGGATTTGAATACACTTTTACTGGTAAAAAGAGGATGAAATCCCTTTTTAAAAAGAACCATTATTAATTTGGTAACACCTTTTTTATCCCCTACCAAACATTTAAGTTAAATTAGTAGATGACAATTTCGATTTAACTTTTCGGGAGGTGGAAAAATGGAAAGAGGAATTTTTTTTAGTTTTATTTGATAATTTATTGTTTAAAATCAGGTTTTTGAACAAATAATAAAATTTATGTGAATTGTTTATCTTTATGTTCAAATAACTAGAAAATAGTTATTTAATTCTTTTCAACTTTTTAGTTACATAGGATAAGAGATGATAAATATGGTAAAATTAAAAAATAGAGTTTTTAAAGCAGGTGTTATTATATGTATCGTTCTCGTTGTTTTTGTATCATATGCGCAAACAATATATTCTGAAAATTTGTATGTTTTTACAAATGTTGAAGAGAAGGAGAATTTTTTAGGAGAACCGCCTGAAGCGGATTGGAATGAAACATTCGGAGGATCAAATTTTGATGAAGGTCGTTCTGTGCAGCAAACCGCTGATGGTGGATACATCATAACAGGGTATACAACGTCATTTGGTGCTGGTGGTTATGATATTTGGTTGATAAAGACGGATTCCAATGGTGTTGAGGAGTGGAACCAGACATTTGGAGGGGAAAATGACGATAAAGGTTATTCTGTTCAGCAGACCACTGATGGAGGGTACATTATAACAGGGTTCACACATTCGTTTGGCGCCGGGGGCTATGATATTTGGCTGATAAAGACCGATTCCAATGGCAGCAACGAGTGGAATGAAACATTCGGAGGATCAAATTTTGATGAAGGTTATTCTGTTCAGCAGACCACTGATGGAGGGTACATTATAACAGGGCGCACATCTTCATATGGCGCTGGGGGTCATGATCTCTGGCTGATAAAGACGGATTCCAATGGTAGTGAGGAGTGGAACCAGACATTCGGAGGACAACTGTATGATTATGGCTATTCTGTTCAGCAGACCACCGACGGAGGATACATAATAGCAGGATTTTCTGGCGGTGGCCACTTTGATGTTTGGCTGATAAAAACCAATCACTTTGGCTTCAAAGAGTGGGATAAAATATTTGGAGGAATAGCTTCTGATGGTGGCTATTCTGTTCAGCAGACCACCGACGGAGGATATATCGTTATAGGAATCACATCTTCCTATGGTGCCGGGGGGAGTGATGCGTGGCTGATTAAAACAGACTCCAATGGCAGCAAAGAGTGGGATGAATTTTTTGGAGGAACAGATCTAGATATTGGGTTTTCTGTTCAGCAGACTGGCGATGGGGGATATTTTATTACAGGTTACAATCTTACGTATGCCACTGGGAATTATGATGCTTGGGTGATTAAAACAGACTTAAATGGCAGCAAAGAGTGGGATGAAACATTCGGAGATACAGATATAGACGCTGGTAATTGTGGTCAACAGACCTCTGATGGAGGATATATCGTAGCAGGGCGCACAGGATCATATAGTACGGGGGATCATGATGTTTGGTTAATTAGAATAGAGACTGAGAATAGCCCCCCGTATGAACCAAGTGAACCAATTCCAGAAAATACCTCTATAAATGTTACTATTGATACTAATATCAGTTGGACTGGGGGAGATCCAGATGAAGATACAGTAACCTATGACATATATTGCGGTACAACAAATCCACCATCAAAGATCGCAAGCAACCATACCGAACCTACATTTGAATTAGATGTACTGGATTATAATACAACATATTATTGGCAGATTGTTGCATGGGACTATTATGTACCGTGTACAAAAGGGCCAATCTGGAGTTTTACTACAGAAAATACTCCCTTGCCCGATTTAGAATGTGAAGGATCACTCAGTTGGACTGATGTACAATCGGGTGATACAATCACTGGTAGTTTCACTGTGGAAAATGTAGGAGATAATGGTACGTTTCTTAACTGGGGGATAGTAAAAAGACCAAGTTGGGGGGAATGGTCATTTGATCCAGATAATGGAGATGATCTTGAAACTGGAGTTATACAAACAGTTATGGTAACAGTTATAGCACCAAGTAAAAAAAATGAAGAATTTATTGGTGAAGTAATGATAATTAATGTGGATAAACCTAGCGATTCCTGTACGATAGATGTATATCTCACCACACCAAAAAACAAACCATTTTATTTCAACTTTCATTTTCTTAGTTGGTTGTTTGAACGATGTCCAAATGCTTTTCCAATACTCAGATCTATAATCTTATTATTAAACAATTAAGAAAGTATTTTTTACCGGTAAAACCGTGTTTAAATCTTGCTTCAGAATGACTCATATTCCATAAGTTAAAAATTTTATTTTTTTATTCCTTTTACAACCATCCCTTTTGGCACAACATATCCTTTTATCGGAATCCAAAATGCTTTGTAATAATCTATTACTATATCATTGAACCCAGCCTTTTTTAACAAAATTTTCATTTCTTCTCCACTATATAACTTTAAGCTCATTTTTTTAATATACCTCTTATGATCCACTCCATCATCCTTATTAAAAGCCATCTCTATAATTAATCTTCCCCCAGGTTTCAATATTCTAAATATCTCTTTAAGTGTTTTTTCTGTTTCATCTAAGAAAAAAAATACCTCAATTGCTGCAACAACGGTAAATTCATTATCAGCCCATGGTAATGACGAGGCATTACCTAGCTTAAATTCAGCTTTTCCTGATTCAACAAGCTTTCTATTAATATCAGATGATAATTTAACCATATCCTCTGAATAATCTATACCAGCAATTTTTGAAACATGAGACATATATTTTTTTATAAAAATCCCTGACCCAAATCCAATTTCAAGGTATTTATCATCCTTTTTTGGATTAATTGCCTTTAAGGCATTTTTATAGAATTCTTTATGACCACGAGCCATACCTTTTGCTAGTATTTTTCCAAAAAAACCTGTGGGTTTTGCAAATTGTGACATTTTTAAATTTCCTTATAAAATGACTATAAATAACCAATATATTTTTATTTTTTCTTAAACCTAGAAAAAAGAAAAAAGAGTCAAGATTGTTGTCTAAGGACCCTATACTAAAGGTATAGGTTATTACCTAAATATTACTCCTACGATTTTCTAGATATGAGCGCCTAAGAAACGTCATATTAATAGGTTTTCTATCTATTGAATACGTTGAATTTAAATTACAAAATATTATTTGATGGATTCACCTAAATTATATAATAAGTGAACTTCCTTGGTACTCAGAGGTCGATCATAGATTCTCACATCATCAATAATACCGTCAAAATATAAGACTTCTTTATTCCAAAATCCTTTCCCAAGAAATAATGATTCGTGCATTGCAGCATCTTGGAAAAATTCCGCTTTAAAAACATTTCCAAAATTATAGCGTCGATTAATTATTTCTTTTCCATTGAGATAACCTGTGTTATATCCAATATTTTTACAATAGCCAACAACTCCTACAAAATGATACCATATTCCTTCATGTAAATGCTTATTAGAATCAAAACATAAAGTTGGATGTAATTCACAGCCATTCGAAAAAAAAGTAAAATATAGTCTTTTAGATTGATTATGTAACGGGTCATGACCAAGCTCGATTACTAATCCACCATTTGCATTATTAATAACATTACATGGATCTTTTGAGCCATATTGAAATAATGGTGCAACCGCATTATTAATTGGTATATAATCACTTTTAAACCAAAATGAAATTGAACCTTGTTCCATGTTTTTAAAATGATCTGGTGGAGTTGATTCATTATCTGGAATCTGTACAAAATCGTCTATGCCATCAAAATCAAGGGCACCATTAATCACCCCTTTTGTTCTTGTAGCTCCATAAAAACAGTTCCATTATTACTATAATTTGAAAAATCCTTTACAATATTTCCACTTTCTTCATCAAATGCCCAATGAGCAACTAAACCTTTTGTTATTTCAGGCTCTCCAGAATTTATATCATTTAAACATCCTGAAATCATCAATGCGGTAATCAACATTAATGATGCTAATATAAACAATAAATTCTTATTGGTTTTCAAATAATATTTCCCCTTTGTAACAATATATCATCTATATTTCAATTTATATATCTTTTTCCCAATTTATTAACAAATAATGGCAAAATGGAGAATTTTTACAATATCTTTATGCCAATAAATATTTATATAACTTGCCAATTGGTAATTATTTATACAATACATAAGGGGGTAATCAATATGAAGAAAAATAACCTAATTGTAAAAGGATTAACTATTGCGATATTAATCCTTTTTTTTGAAGCTAGTGTAGTAACAGGATTTAATAAAGTAACAGATAATGAAGTCTCGATACCAAAGTTTAATCAAGGATATGACCGAGGGGATGACTTTGATTGGGAAGTATCAGGAGATGACATCTTCACAGTTCATGGAGGAAGTTATCCATCAGGTAAGGTTGGTATTGGGACATCAAGTCCATCTTACAAATTAGATATCAGAGGTTCTGATTCATCTCCGTTACTCAATATACAAAAAAGCGGTTCTGGGCGGGGAGTTAGAGTATATACATCAAGTGCCTGTGCTTTTTGGGTTGCTAATTCTGGTAATCATGGTTTGAGAGTAACTCATGCTGATGGAGATGGAATCCATGTGGAAGAAGCAGACGGTTGGGCCGGATATTTCAATGGAAAAGGTTACTTTGCTGACAATGTAGGTATAGGAACCCAAAGTCCAGACAGCCCCTTAGAAGTTCGTGGAATAATTGAATCTTCATCTGGCGGATTCAAATTCCCAGATGGATCAATACAGATAACTACAATAAATAGTAGTGATTATGGAAATACTCTTGATCAAGCTTATGATCAAGGGGGAGCTGGTACTGGTAAAACTATTATTGCAGATTCAGGTGCAGTTAATATTGATGGACCAGATGGATTGATTATAAATGGAAGTGTTGGAATTAATACTAAGAATCCTGATTATTTATTGGATGTATTTGGTGCAATGGATATTGTTGCACGATTTTCAGGTCGTGTGAAAGATGTGGATGCAGTAGAAGATGATGAATATGTAACGAAAAAACAAGTAGAAAGCATAAGTAATTTTTACTATTCTCCATCCTATTATACACCTACTAGTACAGATGATCCAAATGGAAATGAAGGAGATACTTCTTGGGATAGTAATTATTTCTATATAAAAACAAGCGATGGTTGGAAAAGGGCGAAATTAGAAACATGGTCTTCAACATCATCCTTAGTAAGATAATTTGTTAATTTCATCTCTATTTTTTCACAATATTCTTCAATGAAAAAGTAATAATGGTATTATGAATTTAAAACTTCATAAAAGAGCTCTTTTCCTATCGTATTTTACAGTTGGATATAATATAATTGAGGGAATTATTTCAATTATTGTAGGATTATTTGCTGGAAGTCCGGCACTTGTAGGATTTGGTTCAGATAGCTTTGTTGAATCATTATCTGGTAGTATAATGATTTGGAGATTTCTGAAACACGGTAAAATCTCAGAAATAGAAGAAGAACGAGTTGAGAAAAAAGCTACAAAATTAATTGCTTATACTTTCTTCATATTAGGGGCATATGTTTGTTATGAATCAGTAAAGAAACTATATTTTCATGAAAAACCTGATCCTAGTCTTTTTGGAATATTAATTGCAATTGCTTCAATCATAGTAATGCCTATTTTATTTTATATGAAAAATTTGACTGGAAAAAAAATAGAAAGTCAAAGTTTAGTAGCAGATTCAAAACAAACACTTGCCTGCATGTTCATGTCAGTTTCATTACTAGTTGGATTAAGTTTAAATTATTACTATGGATTCTGGCAATCAGATCCTCTTGTTGGTTTGTTGATTGTTATTTTTCTTTTCAAAGAAGGTTATTCAATTTTGAAAGAAGAATAACTTTATCCCACATTTCGATTAGTTTCACATTAATTAACAATTGTTAAATTTATATATAATAGAGGTTGTATAATTTGTTAAATGCATTTGATTCTAAAAGCTGCTATAGCAATATCATTAGCAGCTCTGGTTACCACCTCAGCATATTCAATAATTTTCACTGAAGAAGAAAACAACAATAATAAATTAAATAACAATGAAAACACAGAAATTTCAGAAGATACAAATGATAATAGTGATGAAAATAACAGTAATGTAGATAATGAATCAAAAAAGGAGATAGACTTTACTCATTATGTTTTCGTTGAAGCCGGCACAACTGTTTGTTGTAAAGCATGTGCACAAGTTCATATTGATTTAGATGAATACTTTGAATCTAAAAGATATCCCTTTTACTACGTCAGCTTCCCTATTGAAAATCAAAAAGCCGAAGATTATCTATCAAATTATAACATTTTAGGATACCCAACTGTTTATTTTGATGGAGGTTATGAAATTATTTATGGAGTTGTAGATTGGAAATCTAAATTTGAAAATAAAATAAAATCAGCAATGAATAGGAAAGTACCGAAAGTTCTTGTAAATGTTTCTGCTGAATGGATTGAAAATAACGAAGAAATAGAAATAAATATTATTCTAGAAAATTATGAAACAACCACTTATGAAGGCCAATTGAAAGTGTATATAACAGAAATTGTATCAACAAAATGGCAGGGTGACCAACCATATGGTTATGCATTTATTGATTTTGCAGTTAATAAGAACATTGAGATTTCATCAAATGATAATATCACAGTTACAAATACAATTGATTCATCAGATCTAGATCCAGAAAACCTAATGATATTTGCAGTTATCTTTAATTCGGAAAAGCATGTTGGATATTCACTTCCTACAGATAAAAATTCATTTGATGCATATTATGCTGATGCTGTCGATACTACTCAAGTTATTAAAGGGGGAAATCTCCCTCCAAAAACTGGTATTTCATCTCCAACATTAGGATATATCCATCGCTTTGGAAATGCAAAAAGAATATCAAATCTTGGAAGAACTATACTACTTGGAAGAGCAAAAATTGTTGCTGATGTATCAGACGATTCATCTATTGAAAAAGTTGAGTTTTACATAAACGATAAACTAATAGAAACGATTACAGAAGAACCATACGAATGGAAATGGCATAAATTTGCAATTGGAAAAAAGACAATAACTGTAAAAGCTTATGATGATGAGGGAAAAACATCAACTGCAAAAATGGATGTTTTAGCATTAATAAAATGGCGGAATCCCTTCTTGTAAGAAGGATTAAGCAAAATTAATTTTTGATTTTACCATCTTGAAGACATATTATTCTATCTGCATCCTTTGCAAGCAAGGGATCATGTGTTGCCATAATAATGGTATTTCCTTCTTGATTTAATTTCCGAATATACTTCATAATGTCCTTACTCGTCTTAGTATCGAGATTACCCGTAGGCTCATCCATAAGAATGAGAGTAGAATTATTAGCAAGAGCTCTCGCAATAGCAACTCGTTGTTGTTCTCCACCACTCAGTTCATTAGGTTTAGAGTTTACTTTATCTTTAAGTCCAACTATATCTAATAATTGTTTAGCTCTTTTGTGCTGTTCATCCTCAGATTTTTTTGCAATCATCATGGCTATCTCAATATTTTCAGTAGCTGTAAAAGTTGGTATGAGATTAAAAAATTGAAAAACAAATCCAATTTTTTCCCTTCTAATTTTAGCTAATTGCTGATCTGATAAAGAAGTAATATCAACTCCATCTAATATTATATTTCCAGTTGTAGGATTATCTAAACCAGCTATTAAGTTTAAAAGAGTTGTTTTCCCGCATCCAGATTCTCCCGTTAAAGCAATAAATTCTCCATTTTTCACCTTTAAAGCAATACCTGCTAAAGCTTTTGTTTTTATCTGTTTTCCATATATCTTTGTTACTTTAGAAATAATTAACACATCAGACAAATCGCATCGCCTCCACGGGTGCTAGTCTTGATGCTCGCCAAGCAGGATACAATCCAGCAACAACAGAAACAACTAGAGAAAATAGAATACAAAAAATAAAGATATTAAGATCAAATGAAATTATTAATGGACCCACTGATGATTGAAATGATTGATACTGTGCTGGGAACATCAGTGGAAGTACCGTGATAGATGCTATGAATCCAATAATATATCCTATTACTCCCCCTAGAATACCAATAATCATCGTTTCAATGAGAAATTGTTTAAAAATAAGAGATTTCGTTGCTCCTAATGATTTTAAAATTCCAATTTCACGTTTTCTTTCATTTACAGCAGTTGCCATGGTATTTACAATACCAAAAAAACCAGCTATGATTGCAATAATAACTATTAGTAAGGAAGCATTTTGTACTGTTTTAATCACATCCAATGATTCCTCAATTATTTGATTATTTGTTATTACATTGACATTGGCAACATTTTGTATACTTAGGATATATTCGTCCATTTTTGATATGTCATCGACTCTTATGAAAACAAATGAAACCATATTTTTTGTATTGTAGATATTTGCAGCTATTTCAAACGGTATAAAAATAGAAATATCATCATTGGTGTTGGTTTGTTCTAGAACCCCTGTAATATTAAATTGAGTTTCTCTTATAATTAACGTGTCTCCAATTGTGAGGTTAAATTTTTCAGCAATACTTGAACCTAGATTTGCAGAAAATGTATCATTGTCATTTAGATATGTACCGTTTTGTATAATCCAATTTCGAAGGGTCATCATCTTAGTTGGATTTATGCCAGTTACAGTAACTGGCTTTCCTTCAATACCCGTGCTTTTTACAATAATTGGTGCAGATTCGATTCCTTTTATTTTTGATATATTTTCATAATCAGAAAATGGAATGGCTTCTCCAACCTGCTCACCTTCTAAAACACTCACATATTCATAAGAACACCAATGCAAAGGTGTAACCATAGCATCTGAACCTAAAGCATTTGCACGTTCAACCACTTGATTTTCCATTTCAGCTCCTAAAAAAAGAAGGCCTGCAATTGTCGCTATACCTACAGTTATACCAAGAAGGGTTAAAAGAAACCTAGTTTTTCTTCTCATTATATTTTTGATAACAAGTTTCAACATATTCATTGGAAGAAACCCCTAGACTTTTCCTTTATCATTGATTTTTTGTGCAACTAAAACATAAGTGTCATCAGGATTTTTTTTTTAATGTGTCCAGTAACGATTATATCGTGTTCAATTGCTGGAATCGTTTTTTCCGATAAATATGTCTTGCAATCTACCAGAAGATGTGTGTATTCCTCTCCACAATATGCATTTCTTCCACATTGAATATATATATCTATTGGCATCATTAGAAATGAAGAATTTTCTAATTCTTTAGTTATAACAACTCCTTCGACTTTGATTTCATTGCCGATATATGCGGCAGGATCTGCTGTTACCTCCAAAGAAGTTAGAATAATTTCATTGTTATCAGTACTCTTGTTATTATTTATAAAAAATAGCCAATATGATGCAAGAATAACAATGATTACAATAAAAACAATTCCTCCGATTATATTTTGCTTTCGTTCGTCCATTTACTTATGCCCCAACTAATGTTATTTTATTTAACAATTGTTAACCTTGTATTCGTTATTATATTATAAATACCTTATGATAGTAAATGTAAATTTTTAGATTTTAGGAAACAAACTTCAATATGATAGCTGAGTATAGGCATCAAACTTGAAGTTCGAGTCCGTCAAATAAAAAAAATGTTTTCAACAGGAGAAAAATAACAAGATTAACCTCCGAGGGGATTAGGTTATGAATATTCAAACCCCTCCCTAAATTTTTGCAACAAATGTATCATTTACTCGAAGAAAAAAATAGTTATGATAGCCGCCGAAGGGATTCGAACCCCTGACCTGCTGATTACGAATCAGCTGCTCCACCAGCTAAGCTACGACGGCATCTACGAGCTGAATACTCATACAATAATAAAAAATTGACTATCATTTTACCTTTCCGCAACATCTTTTTACTTTTTTATGTTACAATATTTGAATGATTTGTGGTGTTGATGAGGCTGGTCGCGGACCAGTTATTGGTCCCCTAGTAATTGCTGGAGTTACATATAAAGACAATTCGTTACTTATTGAGTATAATATAAGAGATTCAAAGAAAATAACCCCAAAAATAAGAGAGATGTTAGCCAATAAAATAAAAAAATCCGCAATTAAATATGAAATTCTAACCATCAATGCATCTGATATTGATGATATGAGAAAGGTTATGACTTTAAACGAACTAGAAGTAAATGCTTTTTCTCAAGTAATAAAAAAATTAGAACCAGAATTTTGTTATGTGGATGCTGCTGATGTTAACGAAAAACGTTTTGGTAAAGAGATATTATCGAGACTGACCTATAAACCAAAGATTATATCAAAACATAAGGCTGATGAAATATATCCCATAGTTGGAGCTGCTTCGATTCTTGCTAAAACAATAAGAGATGAACATGTACAAAAAATTGCAAGAAATTTACAAAAGAATTTACATCTCCCTCTTGGTAGTGGTTATCCTGCTGATCCAGTTACGAAGAAATTCCTGATAACATGGTTAGAAACCTATGGAGAATTACCATCCCATGTTCGACATTCATGGAAAACAGCTCAAAAATTGATAAAAGATAGTAAAAGGAGTAAATTAGATAATTTTTACTGATTTTCCTCTTGGAATTCTTTCATAAAGTCAGCTAATGCTTGTACACCTTCTAGTGGCATTGCATTGTATATTGAAGCTCTCATGCCACCAACAGATCTATGGCCTTTGAGACCGACCATTCCTCTTGACAATCCCTCTGCAATACACTTTTCTTCCAATTCAGGAGTTGCTAGATTAAAAGTAACATTCATCAGGGATCTAGAATCAGTTTTGGCATGACCTTTGTAAAAACCATTGGATTTATCAATAATATCATAGAGTATCTTAGCTTTTTTTCTATTTATCTTTTCAATTGCTGGAACTCCACCTAAACTCTTCAAATATTCTAAAGAAAGCTTACAAATGTATATTGCCCAACATGGACCTGTATTGAATAAAGAATCTTTTTCTGCATGGGTGTTCCATTTTTGCAATGTTGGAGTATTTTCTGGCACTCTATCAAGAAGGTCCTCACGCACAATAACAAGTGTAACACCTGCTGGTCCCATATTCTTCTGTGCACCTGCATACATAACTCCAAATTTCTTTGGATCAACAATTTTATCCATAATGTGGGATGACATATCACAAGCCAAAGGAACATTACTTGATACTTTCGGCCAATCATGGTATTCGGTTCCATAGATCGTATTATTTCCTGTAATATGGGCGAATGCTGCATTATCACTAAATTCGATACCCTTTGGTATGTAAGAGAAGTTTTTATCTTCAGAACTAGCAACCACTTTAACATCACCATAAAATTTTCCTTCCTTGATGGCCTTCTTGGACCAGACACCAGTATTGACGTATTCCATTGATTTCCGATTTTTTTGGAGATTCAAAGGAACCATATAAAACTGTGAAGAAGCTCCACCCTGTAACCACATAATCTTGTAATCATCTGGAAGGTTCATAAGGTCCTTTACTAATCCTGATGCCTCAGAATGCATCTTTGCATACTCTTTTGATCGATGAGAAATTTCCATAAGTGACATTCCTGTTCCCTGGAAATCAAGTAACTCTTCCTGGGCCTTTTTAAGAGCGGGTAGGGGTAAGGTTGCAGGACCAGCATAAAAATTGTAAACGCGCTTTGTCATTTTTATCACTACTCTGTTGAAGCACTGTATATTCAAAAGGGATTTAAAGGATTCGGAGTAAATATTTGTAATTCTTATCTATAAAGATTTATTTTTCTTTGACAACAGGATAATCTTCACCTTTCATCAATTCTATATCCAAACTATCATAAGTAAAAACTGGAAACATATCCATTAACCTGGTTGAAACAACTTGAGAGAGAGGAAATTGAATGATTTTCTTTTTTCTTTTTATCCCTGTAATAATTATTTCTGCTGCTTCTTCTGCTGGAATTGCACCTCTTCTGTAGTAATCTTTAATCATTGGAGTTTGAACAGAACCTGGTTTTATAGTTATGAATTGTATATTGTATTTTTGTTTTGCCTCCGCTCTGAGACTTTCCATGAGCCAACTTACTGCTGCTTTACTAGATCCATACGCCCCCCATCCTGGAACGCCTCGTCTATCGGGTAATGTAGATGTTGCTACTATAACTCCAGATTTTTGAGATTTCATAACGGAAAGAAGGCTCTCAATAAAGTAAACATAACCAAGAAAATTAATTTCCATTGAATCCTTTATTATATTGCTATCAAAAGTTTCAATTGGATTTGGTACAAGAACCCCTTGAGTTAATATTGCAACGTCAATTCTACCATATTCTTTTTTAGTATAGTCAACAGCTTTTTGAATATCATATTTATTTTTTACATCGCATTTTTTATAGATGCATTTTGTAACTTGATTTTCTACATTTTTGCAAATACCCTCTAATTTTTTTTCCCGTCTAGAAAATAACGCCAACTTACAATTCTCTTTCGAGAGTTGATATGCAATTGCTTTACCCATGCCCCCAGTTGCACCTGATATTAAAATAACTTTATCTTTAAATTCCATTTAATCAATTGTTATATAATCGAATCAATTATTATTCTATCGTTCTAGAATAAACTAAGGTTTTTTATCATACAAAAAATTTAAGTTAAACTATAATATACGGGATATTCACCTATATTCTTAAGAATAAAGGATGAAAATATAACCATGCATAGAAATAAGTTATTCGGGGAGCTAATTGTTTTTAGTATTATATGCCTACTAATTGGGATAGCTATATTTTCTATTACAGTTAGTTCTAGTACTATAATTGATTCTAAAACAAATTTAGCTGAACCACCAAATTCAATAAATAAAACAGATTTTCCGGCAACAGGATTTTTTTATGTAGAAAAAAAAGATGATATTTGGTGGCTTGTAAGTCCTGAAGGTGAAAAATTTTACTCTATTGGAATTGCCTATGTTGAACCTAGCGATTTTTATTATGGTAATATTTCAGAATGGGTCAACAACACTCAAACAAACCTCGAGAAATGGGGTTTTAATACTCTAAACGGCGGAACCCCCCATCTTTTTTCAAATATGCCCTATATTTGTAAACTGAGTTTAAAACAGATAATAGTAGAGGAGGGTTGGACGCACCGACGGATTCCTGATGTTTTCGATCAGGGATGGAGAAATCAAGTCAGAAATATAATTAATGAAACAGCAAAGAAATTGAGAAATGATCCATATCTTATTGGTTATCAAACGGACAATGAAATGAAATGGGGACCAGATGTAGATTTAACGACCCTTATTGAGGTATATTTAGCAGCAAATAAAACAACTGCAGGAAAAAATAAAGTTGTTGAATTTCTAAAGAACAGATACGAAAATAATGTAAATGATTTCAATAGTGTTTGGAAGATGAATATTAACAGTTTTAACGATCTTTATAATCATACGTAGTTTGGTTTTAAAGGATGGACAACACGAGATATCAGAGCTAAAGAAGATATCGATATATTCTCAAGACTTATTGCAGAAACATATTTTAATTTTACAAATTCGGTATTAAAAAATGCAGATCCAAATCATTTGAATTTAGGGGTTCGATTTTTTGTACAGGGTGTACCAAAATCAGTTCTTGAAGAATGTGGTAAATATGTTGATGTTATAAGTATCAATTATTATCGGTCAAATGTCATAACTTATGATCCATTTACATATTTGATTTCTAAGGTATTTAATTGTGTCACTCTTGATAATTGGATGTATAATTATCATGCAATAACGGATAAACCGTTACTCTCGAGTGAATATTCTTTTCCCGCAAGGGACATTTTTTGGCCAATTTTTTCTAGGAATTATATGCTTCATCGAGATATAATGATAAATGCAAGATACTCTTTTACCCAAAGAGGTAGAGCAGACCTTTTTGAATGGTATACAAAGAATTGTTTAAAATCACCATATGTGATTGGTCATACATGGTTTAGATATAGAGATCATTTGAACGTTGTAAATTGGGGATTGGTTAATCTCTGGGATGAACCATATAAAACTCTTGTTAATCGTATGGAGAAAATAAATAATGAAGCAGTTGAAATTCATGAGAACGCTTCAATATTAACAATAAGAAAAAAGCCAAGTAATATACATTTTCAATTACCATTACATCCAGAGCAATTAAGTTTTTATATAAAAGAACAAAGTTGTGAATCTATCAAAGATTTCAATTTTACGAATACTAATTTTAAAATTAGAAATCCTCAATTACCCTCAGAACAAAAAATTAGCAATTATAATGCTAATAATATCATATATGTTGGTGGATCAGGGCCTGGAAATTTTACATTTATTCAAAATGCTATTGACAACGCAAGCGACGGTGACCTAGTTTTTGTATATAATGGTTCTTATCATGAGTTTTTAACAATTAATAAATCAATTACACTTCTCGGAGAGAATCGAAATAGAACAATAATTATCGGGAACTATGATGTCGTAGATGTTGATTACGAAGATGTAATAATAACGATATCCGCTAATAATGTGAAAATTCTGCAATTTACAATTACTAGTGAAGGAGGATATTATGGAGATTATATTCTCCGTGCTTGCTCGGGCATCTCCGTAGATAATTATGATAATTGTACTATTGAAGGAAATATTTTGAAAAATCTAGGAACTTTTGGGATCCGTGTACGACTAAGTAATAATAATACAATATTCGGAAACATAATTTTTAATGTGCTTAATAAGAAAGGTTGTGACATATTTATTGATAGATCAAATTATAGTAATATTGAATCTAATACCTTATTTCTATCTACAATTTGTTGCATTTGGCTTTCTAGATGTACAAATATAAATATTCAAAATAATGTAATTGCAGAGAGTTATTATTGTGGAATTATCCTTGAAACTTCGGATAGCATAAATATTAGTGGGAATTCCATAAATGGAAATAAACATACAGGACTTTTACTAAGAAACTCCAACAATAATATAATTAAATTTAACAATTTCAAAAAAGAAATTTACAGCCGACAAGCATTTTTCATTAATTCAATTAATAATAATTGGGAAAGTAACTATTGGGGTCATTATCAATTACTTCCAAAATGTATTTTTGGAAAAAACGGGAACAATGGATTCATTCCAGCTTTTAATTTTGACAATAATCCAGCACAAAAGCCATATAATATTTAGACATAACAAAACATTATTTTTTAGATTAAATCATTGATTGTTAAATAACACGAAAACTTCAAAACTATAATCATGTATTAATTAGGTTAAGAATCATTCAAATTACTTGATCAAGAAATCATGAGGTACATAAATAATGGAAAAAACAGTTCTGCTAGGAATAGACGGAGCGACACCTGATCTTATGGAAAAATGGATGGATCAGGGAAAACTCCCCAATTTCCAAAAAATAAAAAAGAATGGTGCTTGGGGAAAACTAAAATCTACAACTCCACCGTTTAGCGCTCCAGCCTGGACTTCAATAGTAACTGGTTGTAATCCAGGAAAACACAGTATTTATGGTTTTGAAAGAACG
>JABAOC010031910.1_pt2 | contig 15644 bp, 14 predicted proteins | sample 7062161 | NCBI WGS metagenome assembly JABAOC01 (sample SAMN14538625, study PRJNA623070) | marine sediment metagenome | biome: marine biome [ENVO:00000428]; feature: marine pelagic biome [ENVO:01000023]; material: deep marine sediment [ENVO:00002113] | place: India: Gulf of Khambhat ... | reverse complement strand
TCACATCAGCATAACCAGTTTGAAGTTTCATTTGAAGATGGCCTCCGTTACTGGAAAAAATGACGGAAACATATCCTGCTGCAAAATTATCACCTTTTCATATCGTGTAGATTTCCAATGTTCTATATTTATTAATACAATATTTTGTGGATATTCCCCTAGCCCAGGTCGAATAACCACTTCGCTTACATCCTTGAAAGAGTCCAATTAATAGATAACTTGAAGAAAGAAGAGCGGAGTAAACCAGTTCAGATTTTTGATCCCCTAGTTAAGTAATATGATCACCCAGTTAGTTTTTACGATCTCCTTCACAATACTCCCATTGACACTAGTCACATCACATCAATGCCGAATTATGGCACCACGCTGCAAGTTTATGCCACCATTCACAGCACCAAAAGGTTGTAATCAAACAGTGAGTATCAACTTATGCTCACACAGTTTCATATTATGGTCACATAGTATCATCTTGGGTTCCCATTGACATGTCTTAAAACTCAGAGTTCATTTCTCTTTGATACCATTAGAGTAGTTTATTTGATAAATCTTGCATAAATGCACCTCATAGGGCTTGAAAAAGAGTTTGAAGGAAATATTAAGAGATATTTAGCGAAGGATCTAAGAAGCCTAATGGATTAAAAATAAAGCTATGGAAGACTCCAATCCACTTCCAAGATTTGAACTCTCTAAACTTTTATTAATAAAATGATTTTCAATGTATTTGATGAAAAATGACGTCATATGAGAGATTGATGGCCATTTTAAGCGGTCAAAAAGACGATGTTGATAGAATTCCTTGTATAAACACCGTCAGTGTTAGCACCATCGACTTCATGAAGACTTATGACGCTTATTGGCCTGCAGCTCATAAAGATCCCGTGAAAATGGCCAAACTCGGTTCCGCAGCTCACAGATTATGTGGTCTCGATAATGTATCGGTTCCATTTTGCATGACCATCGAAGCAGAGGTCCTGGGTGCACCAATCGACTTTCATGAAGATAAGATCAGGTGGCCCACAGCTATATCTTTCCCTGTGAAAGATTCCTCGGACCTCAAATTCCCTGAGGACTTATCAACGGCTGGAAGGGTTCCAGTCGTTTTAGAGGCAATTAAAATACTAAAAAAGGAATTCGGTGGTGAAGTTCCAGTAAATGTCTATGTAGTACCTCCCTTCACAAGTCTAAGCAACTATTTAGTAGGCTGTATTACATTCTTGAAGTGGTTGAGGATGTCACCAGAGAAAGTTCACCAGCTTTGTAAAGACACCCTCGATTTGTTTGCTGAAATTGCGAATTTATATAAAGATGCAGGAGCTGACTTAATAACTTTTCACGAGATGGGTGCTTCTAACGACAATATTTCCCCCAAACATTTCGATGAATTCGTTAGGCCGTATCTAAAAGAGCTAATCAGCCGTTTAAAAGTAACAACGATCATAAACATTTGTGGTTCTGCTTTGATGATCATGAATAAGATAGTGGAATGTGGTGCAACCGCCATAGCGATAGATGAGAAAACTCCAATTAAGAAGGCAAGGGGAGAGCTTGATAGAATTAAGCCTGGTTATCCTCTAATTGGAAATGTCCCTCCTTATGAAATATTACACCAAGGCCCTGTTGAGAAGATTAGCGAGGTAGTAAAGAGTTGCATTGAGGATGGAGTAAATATTGTTGCTCCAGGATGTGACTTCTGGATTGAAACGCCTACAGAACACATAAAAGCGTTTGTAGATGCTTGTAGTAAGTATGGTATTCCACCAACATAGAAAAAGTAGCATTTTGGAACTAATTTCTACCGCACTTATGTAAGAGGGATTTCTTTACTTTAAGAGTGCTTTTATAGGATGATATACCTTTTCCATGCCACATTAGACTTTTAAGGCTTATCAGAAACGGGTATTTTCAAAATGGCATTCAATAACTTAATAGCTGCAGTTATTGCTCCGTTTTTTGCTTCGAAACTGTTCCGGCCCCAACCAATTACTATAACATCTCCGTGTTTGATATGCTGGCTAACAGCTTTTTGTATCTCTTCTAAATCTTTTGTCGCATAGTCCACCATATCTGGCTCTTCACTAGGAAATCGGATCCCTGTGCTATCAACTATTAGGGTTATGGCACCTAGCGCCCCTGTACGAATCACATCATCTCGTTGTTCGATTCCACTTGTCACGAGTTTACTAGCGCCTTTCACAATAAATCCCGCGGAAATATGCCCCTTTGGGATTAGATCACAGAATTGTATGTCTCTTAATGGCACTATCTTTTTAGTCAACCATTGGACAAACTCTTCTCCCTTTGATGCGAGGCGGTGGCCTTTTCTTTGACTCAGCACTTGAACCAACCCGTAGTGTTTTAGGAGTTTGAGAAGACTACGAACACTTGCTTCACTCAAGCCTAACCGTTCTTGAAGAAGGTAGCGGCCAAGATATGGCTCTTCCTGAAGGCAGAACAAAGCCATTATGGCGTGGGAACCGTTAAATTTACGGGGGACAAGTGGCTTAAATCCCCAGAGTTGATCAAGGAGTTCCAGCATAACATAATACCTCGTTAATTCCCACTTTGTAGGATATCCTATGTAGGATGGAATAAAAATTTATAGGATAGGATATCCTATTAAGGTGATATAAAGTGGTCGCGCCTTCCACGGGTGCTTCGCCCGAAGTTACGAGTTTCCAAGCTAAATATACAAGATCTTGGAACTATGCCATAATTGCGATATTCTCTGCCCTGGCAGTGGCTACAAGTCTGCTTCTTGTCCTAGTTCCAAATCTGGAGACAATATCTTTAGTGATCTTTCTCGTTTCTTTGCGGTATGGGTTTCGAACCGGCATGGTCACTGCCATTACAGTAGCATTAATCTTTGAACTCATTGCTTCCCAGCTTTTTGGCTCAGGCGCTATAATTTTACCATTTAAGCTCTTCGCCTATCTACTGATAGCCTTTACGGGAGCATTATGGAAAGAATCCTCTTATAAGCCTGGGAAAATAGCTTTAACTATTACGGGAGCTTCACTAGCTATCTTGTTTGACATGATAACAACGTTAGGTCTTGTTTTATGGATTGGGCAGTCTTTATCCGCATCCGCTTATTTTGTTCTGTTAGTGATTGGAATCGTTGTCCCACCCTTTTTTACACCCATACATGTACTAGGAAATGCTCTTCTCTTCCAGTTAGTCCCCTCCATTGAGAACCGACTTGCCATAATTGAAGGGGATCAAGTTCAACCGCAAGAAGAAGAGAAGGCCTTCGAAAAAGGAGTTTAAATGGTGATTGTTTGAACAAGAAATTAACAGTGATTATCTCCGCACCACTTCTGATTCTTGGGGTAGCGCTGATTCTTTTTGGAGGTTCTTTATTAAAGTACACTCCAGAAAATGTCCAACCAACTGCTATCCAAGTACACTTAATAATCAACTACGAAGGCTATGCTCCAAACGAAGAATACAACCTAATACTCTCCTCAACCAAACATACCGTGTATGATGCAATGACCCTAACAAATCTCAGTTTGGAAACAACAGGAACTGGTCCACTCCTCTTCATTGTTGCAATCAATGGCATACGAAATAATCACGATGGCAATAATCGATGGTGGCAATACTGGGTGGATAGGGAGCTTGCTCCAGTTGGGGTAGGCATCTATGTATTACAAGATGATGCGATTGTGGAATGGCGTTATACCCATCCTCAGATGTAATGATGTAACAATGGAGGCCTTCTGATGGTATCAATTAATAAAAACAGATCCCAAATTTTATGGGCATTATTTGTGGTCCTTTCTCTCCCAATTGGGTCAATTGCGGTAAATGCTGACAGCTTCACAGTTAAGACGGGAACCCATGCAGAGTGGCAAATTAATTCAGTTAATGCTCAACCTGTCCCTTGGTATCGAATAGACGTTTGGACCTATTTGGGAAGTTGGAAAGCTGAAAATGGCTCGAAAATGAGTTATACAGTAACTGCCGTCAATGAGGAGGTCTATGGGGATCTAATAATAGGTAATCTTACGGTAACGAATTCCAGTTCAGCAGAAATTGCATCGGCCTTAGTTCTTGGTATTCTTTTATGGGGTCCAGGACTGATCACACATACAGATTGGGTAAACCACACTAAAGAGGCTCAAGAACAAGCAAACTCAGAATGGATGAACGGAACTCTCACAATACCGGAAAAAAACCAAGTTTATATGGACAAAACCTTGGAAACGATATCATTTATCCTTGTATCTTCTTCCCAAAATACAACCTTAGTCTATGATAAAAACTCTGGAGTCCTATTGGAAGCTCAAACTGGTTTTGGCGCATACTTTCTTAACATCGAAATTTCATCGACCGATCCCCCCCTAAAAGAAGTAGAAGGGAAGTTATTCCCCCTCACATGGATATTTGTGATCCTTCCACTCCTCTTTTTAACAGGGATTAGAATCTGGAAACGAAGAAAAAAAATATCCGTAGGAAGATAAATGTAACCCTTCTCTTTTTAGAAATGATGTACAAATTACAACGGCACTAACGCATGGAGTGAAAGCTTAATATAAGGGCATCACGAAAATTTTTGTTATTTTTGAAATAATTTTGGAAATTTATTCGTTTGGTTCCTGTTCTGTTTCAGTGGCAAGGGCTTCTTCTTCTTTTTCTTCCAATTCTGCAATCTTTTTAAGTAAAAAGTCTCTATCATCCTGAATGGTACGTAATTCCGCCTCTAGTCGTGCAATAACGCGATTTTTTTCTGTAAGTTCCTCTTTTTGTCTTTGATTCTCTTTTTGAAGTAATTCAACCTTGCCTTGAAGATCTGCCACTTGTCTTCGTATGGTTTTTTCCTCAGAAACAACTACGCTTGTGGCTTGCGAACTCCCAAATTGTGTATCAGGGGTTCTGGGATGCCCTTGATCTGCGCAATATGGACAAGGCGCTCGTACATAATAAGCAAAACACGAAGGGCAGACAGGCATAGAGTACACCTACTGCAACGGTAGTCAATCTATCATTTCTAAAGAAGATTTATGCCACAGTTTCCTTTATACCTTTGTTTTTGAAATTTTCATCGTGAATCGGGGTACTTGTTATCTAGAGATTTAACAAATTATCCAATTTCGTGTGACTACTACTCCGACAAGGGAGTAGTTTGTAGATCTTCGGCATATCATATGAATTAGGAATGAATATTGTATATTTCAGAGTTGAGGAGCAACATAGCGGTGGATTATTCTACTAGGTTCTAATTCTCTCTTCAAAAGAACATACCCTAAGACTGATGCAATGATTGATCCCGCTAGAGGCCCAAGGACGACATAATGAACAGGAAAGTTCAGAAAAATGATAGCCGCCACCAGAGGGAACGCTACGCCTAGTGCCGTTAAAAGTACTATCGCTGCCTTCTTATACATCGCCAAATATGACAATCCAAGCTGTGCGTAAAGAAATGTGGCAATAAAAATGGCATTAATAGCAGCAATACGAAGAATAAAAATGGAAGGGCTCGAAAGGCTCCCGCTTGGATGAGCAATATCCGCAGCTGCAGGTTGTGTCAAAATTTCACCATAGATACTNNTTTATTATCTGGGGTGCGTTGATAAAGAGTAGAACTGCTATGATTGTAGCCATCCCAATAATCTTCAGAAACTGATTAAAGACATTTTCAGCAAGCTCTGATAGCCCCTTTTCAATGTCATTAAGAGTTTCTGAGTAAAGCCGGGCCGTTGCTGTAATATATCTGTCTGTGAAGTCTTTGAACGCGAAAGCTATCATCCCTGTGGTAAAAACAAGAACCCAAAGGCCGATGTTAACACCAATCTCGTAGTTTGAATTTATTGCTAGAACAAAACCACTCGTTTGTTGACCCGTCGCGATCCAAACAAATATTCTATCAATCCAGATAAAACTCGAATAACTCAGGGCTCCAATGATAAGCCAAGAATTACTCACCAAGGTACTTCGCAAAGATGTCGCACGTGTGATCCTCAATCTTAGTTTCAACCCATCCTCGAGAAGAGCAATCTTTTCTGATGTCAAAGGAGGATGGATACTGGTCTTTTCTTTAACTGCATCTAGGGTATCCGATCTTGTTGGACTTGTGAGGAGGGCTAGTAAATGTTTATGTTCCTCTTCGTTCATATCCTGAATTCTGGGAGTTGGGAGTAAATATATGAAAATATAGATGAAGATACCAGCTGATGCAATAAGATATCCAATACCGTATCCCAGACCTATTAGGGGTATGACCTTTCCAGTAGTAGTTAAAAATATTGAAAGGGAATATCCAACTCCAATTCCCCCTAAAAAGAAAAGTGTCATTCGTCCGTACTGTTTGAACGCATTAAGTGTCCCAACCGCGTACCAAAGCGGAGTAAAAGAGATAAAGAAGAAGAAAGCAAGCAATATTGATTCTCTTTGAATTCTTCGGTTGTACATGATTCCAACAATTGACAATCCTACAAGTAAAGTAGTCAGAAGGGTGATCTTAAGAAACCGTTTCATTAAATGACGGCAGCTAAATCTTTGGTTAGCTTCATAATAATCGGATATACTTGTTGCACTTAATCCAACAAGCCATCCTGCAACAATAAGGGAAATGGGAGTAGCTATTCCAAGTGAAAATGCGAAGTATCTTTTTTCCGGATAATCCAATAACATCATGAAGCCCATGCCGAGAATGAGAAATACTGCTGTAGCAACTAGCCACGGTCCATTGCTGAGGAATGCATAATATAGGATCTCCCCCAACGAACTTTTTTCTTTCTCTTTTTTTGGTTTTGCAGGTTTCTTTTTTCTTTTCACAATAAGTGGAATTAAAATTAAAACACAACTAAAAAATGCTGCAATCATTAGAAGGGTTTGGATATCTGGACTGAGAATGATTCGGGAGCTGATGATTATGTTAACAGTGTCTCTTCCAGCGAGAGCAAAATTAGGACCATTTTCAGCCACAGTAACCATGATTGTATGATTTCCTGGTGATAGGTTGTCACCAGTTATCTTCAAACTTGGGCTGTTACCTAATGGACCATCACGAGAAGACGACCAAAAGTAAATCAATGAATCCCCATTATCATCTCTAGCTTTTATATTGAATGCAATGACAGAATCTCCGATGAAAGCCGAATCATTTACTGGTGAAATGATTTCGACAGTCGGGCGGTGATTAGTTAAGGAAGGTTCCTCTGATAAAAGAATGTGAACTTGTTCCTCACCAATTATTCGCGCTTTAATTTGTAATAAGCCTGTTTGAGGATTATAATTCCATCCATCCCAATCCTGCTTCAGATCATTAATTTCAAAAATTCCTCGCTTGGATTCATCTCCTTGCACATATACACGATCAACCGACAATTTCGATGGATCTTCATGCAATCTCGAAAAATCGACCGACAAAATGGTTGTTTCGTAATAATCTTTTGATTCAAATGCTGATATTTCGATGGATAACTCTGAGTTAATGTAGTCAGTTTTCTTCAAGCCTCCTGTAGTTATCCCTCGCAGAATTGGGATCTTTTGGAGTGAATCATTGGAGGAAGCAAGTTTAATTCGGATTTGTAGAGAACCTATAAAGGGGGGAACAAAAACATAATTATCACTAAAACCATAATGTAAGGAATTATCTATGAGTACTTGATCGATTTGATGAGTTTCAAATGAATTTGCAAAGAGTACTACGTTTTTTAGTACTGGTCCGGGGTTTTCGAGGGTCAGAGTAATGTCAGAGTCGTCATAGGAAACGGATTTAAGTGATACCTTCTCCAAATTCATGATATCGCGGATTACCACTCCATTATCCGCTATCCTAATATATGGAATCTTCTGGATGCCTTCAATCATTGCGCGCGTGATTTTACTCCAATCTTCATAGAAATCCCAAGCTTGCAGAACTCCATGAGTTCCCATCATTAAAGGGTAATAAAGCTCGAACAACATTCTTTGGGTTTGACTGTACCCAATTTGCATGTAATCTGCAGATAGCCACTCTTCTGCAGAACGCGCAAAATCCATGGCACCTTGGGGACTAGATCTAGCGGCGTCATAGGCATATACCCATGGAGCCCCATATGTGGAGTATTCCTTACCTTCATATTCTACGGTATACCAATCAATAGGTAGAAAAATGTGTTTTTTTGCTGGGCTTGTCAAGTACGGTGTTGGCTCCGGTTCATACCAAGCACCAGTGAAGTTCGGGATTTGTGTTTTATTGATAGCGACCAGTGTACGCTCATCCCAATCGTTGCTTGGGACGATGAATAGGCTTGGATCAAATTGTTCGGGGTAAACTTCAGTTAAGTAGTCTTTTGAAGTTGTTAATTCCTCTATTATTTGTTCAATTGATAGTGTTGTCAAAAACGGGTGGGTCCATGAATGAGACACAAGCCGTCCATAATTTCCCAACTTCTTCTGATATGGAACGGATTCATAGCTCGTTTCAAAGTCATACAACCCAACAACTCCATGTGAGGCTTCAATCCAGCCAGCCTCTTGTCTGAGGAACTCCAAGTACTTTGTGAAAGCATCTCGATCAGGTTCAAGGTTCCAAGATCTTATATAAATATCATCATTTCTAAGCGTGAACGCTGGAACACCGAAGACCCATGCAATGGTTTCAGGTAAAACGCTTCCCAAGAGGTTAAAGAAGGTTGTAGCTGTGAAATCCTCATCTGAAGCCTGATTCTCTGAGCTCTCATTAAATGCACATAGACCCCACCAACTGGATAATACGCTTTTATGAAGTATGATATTATTTCCAGAACGGGCTATAACCCAGTCAAAGTTTGCTGTGCGATATCTAAATAACTGTTCATATCTCTCTCCTTTAAAGTTAGTTCCATCTGTTGTTATGTTGAATGCGGATTTAAAAATGGTGTTGGCAAAAACAAATTCCGGAAAGGCATGTCCTAAGATTACGGGTAAGGAATAGTCCACTATGGCACTTGTAACTGCATCTCGAGTTTCATTTGTACATAAAAAAGGAGGATAAGGGCTAAGTAGTTCCACAGAAGGAAGAATTATAGCTGAATATGTCTCGGACAAGATCTTTGCATCCAAATCCATTGAAAGATCAACAAGTTCAAGGGGAGATATTTTCCAGAGACGATAGATATCTTGCACGATCACTATATCGTTCTGGATATAATCATCTGGAGGCAATTCCGAGTTCGACATCAAAGCAACTCGGATCGGCTTTTCTTGATTGTCATATAAGGTTTTATTATGCGATAACTCACTTTTCTGAGCACGAATAGGTGTAAATGTAAGAAATGAAGCTATAAGAAACAAGGAAAGTATGATAGTTATTTTGGTGAATTTTTTCACAATAACCCCTCTCGGAACGCTATAATAATTAAAGGTCATCCTTTGACCTGCATTAAGGCATGTAAAGGATTTATATTAATATTTCCAAAAGAAATTTATAGTTAATTAAAGAATATTCGACTCTGACCACTTCTGTGTTTATATTATAGAAAGACCCGCGGTTTAACGTGAAAAGAAGGAAGTAGTTTAGATATTCAGGTCATCAGTTGTTCATGGTAATATCTTGAACTATTCAGATTGTATAATACTATTTGGCTTTGTCACCTTTCATTTTCCGGAGCATGGATTCAAGGACTTCCAACTCAGATTCTTTACGTTCGGGTTCTTCCTGTAAAGCGCTTTTAATGGCTTTATTCAGCTTCTGGATCGCTTTTGTTAAATTTTGTTCTTCAACAACCTTGACAATAGGTCCTCTCCATGTGATATAGCTCTCAGCTAGACTTCGGGCATCTTCATCTAGTTTCGCCCCTGCTATCACGAAGAAGCGCTGAGTGGCCTCGATATCGAGGAACTTGCTTAGATGATTGAAAAACTCATTCCCTGTAATAGGGGCGGCACGGATCACGATATCACCTGCTCCAACAAATGCTTCCGGGTCGCGATCTTTTGTGAAAGCAAAACTGAAATGGTGTAGCATTCCGGATTTTCCAATAATTCTAGCAGGCATTTCCGTCTTGGCGCCTTCCTTCTCTAACATTTTCAGAAGAGGCTCAGTTACTCCAGTAGCGCTCATTAAGTCTTCCAAAACCAATGGATCCAAGATATAAGTTTTCGCTTCTTCAAGAACCGCCTCTCTAATATCAAAATTGTGCCCACAAAGAACACAAACTGCCAAGGGCTGTGTCCGTTGAATTTCGAAAAATAAATGGCAATCTCGACATCGATGCCACTTCCCAGGAATTATCCAATTGCGTCCCAAGTCTTTTAATGTGAGTAACTCACCACAACGCGTACAAATATAGTCAGATCCTTGCTTGAAGTGCTGGTCAAAACCCACATTGCCACAGATGTAGTGTTCTACAAGTGTTCCACGTTCATAATTAGTTGATCCACATCGGGGACATGTATTAATCGGCCGGAGGACCGTCGATTCGCAAGTCGGACATTTCAAAATAGTTCCAGTTGTTTTTTCAGTCAAAACACCTGTCAAAACAAGGCGTTCCAAGAGATCATTGGTTTCTTCTGAGGATAAATCAAGAAGTTCTTCAAGAAGGGGGAAATGCTGCCCTTTTTCGATGGAGTAGGCAGGTTCAAGCCGCTCGATTGTTCCATCAAGCAGCGCTTTGATCAATTCCTGAACTTTCGGATCCTTAAGAAATACTAATCCTTCCAATTTGATCGACTCGTTCCAGTTCTTATTGAGAGTCGCTCAAGAACTTAACAAGATCCTCCTTTCATGAACCTCCACCTATATCTTGAGCAATAAAGGTGACATTTTTTCCCTTAAAAGAAATTACTCCCATTCGATCCAGTTCTCTGACAGATGGAAGCAGATTCAGCTTTGGAATCCCTAAAGCGCGGCTCAAGTGATCAACATTGGTATCACCTAAGGCCTTAACGATAAGGAAAACCCTTCCTAGATCAGTTTGTTGTAAAACCTTTACATAAGTATCAGACAAATTAACTTTTTCCTTGAGAAGCTCCTTCTCCCGAATAAGTTCTTCTTTCATCTGAGCAAGACCATCTGCAGTCACTTCGAATACTTCTAACCTCTTTTCTAGACTTAATTTCCTTTGTGCACTCTCGGCGCTAAAGGCGTCTAGCTTTTCACCAAGATCCAAAGTTCGGCTAAGACTCTCCTGCACTGCACTCAACTGAGTTTCGGCATCCTTCGCTCGTATTTGTAATGCCTCTATCTCTGTAGTTTTAAGATCGTTTTCGGCTTGGAATGCTCCTACCTGTTCATTAAGCCGGATTATCTCGTTCTGTTGTTCTTTATGTTTCCTATCTCTCTCTTCAACAGTTTTCTTTAGTTCTGATTTTAATTTAGTAACTTTGGTTGCCATACCCGCGATACGACTCATTAGATCCGAGACCGCATCTTGCGATTCATGTAACTGATCCTGATATTTTTGAGTTGTTTCGACTTCGGCGTTTAGTTCTGCAACTTTAGATTTGTAAGTAGTAAGTTTTTCGCGGAGCCCTTTTATGAGTTCTTCTTTTTCTTGGAGTGTTGATCTTGTCAATTCGAAGCGTTGAAGATCCAATCTTGCTTGATCGTACTGTTCTTGGGTTTTGGCTAACTCTTCCTGAGTCTTGACAAGCATTTGCTTTTGTTCATCCATTATTTGGCGTTGATATTTCAATTCAGCGAGTCGTGTTCGATATTCATCGAGTTTGCTTGAGAGCTGATTGATCTCTTCTTCTTTTTCGTCTAACATTTCAATTTGATGCAATGTCGCACCATACTTGCCTTCAAGATCCGAAATATGAGCCTTAAGACCTTCTATAATCTCTTTTTGTTCTCGTACTTTCTCTCGAGCTTTTCGAAGTGTGACATTCAAGATTTCCTCTTCGGCCATCTGATTTTCCAATTGATTTTTGATCGCCTGTGTTTCCAAATATTTCTGTTCTAAAGACGCAAAATCATTTTGAAGTGCCTCTAGTTCCAATTGTAGGCGCTTTTGGTCTGTACTAAATTTTCTTTTCTCTTCTAAGTGGGCATGTCGCTGTTCCTGTAGTTGGTGAAGCTTTCGAGTATCGCTTAGAGTTTTCTCCTCCGCTTTCTTGAGGGCTTCCCGTAGAGCATCATTTTCCCCACGTAATTTAGCACTAGTTTCAATAAGTTCATCTTTTAATGTATCAGCGTCTTCAGGACCCATCACACCGAGTTGGGAGAGCATCATGACCTTTGATTCGAGCTCGACGATCTTATCTGCCCTCTCTCGAATTTCTTTCTTGAGTTTTTCGTTTTCTTTTCCTAGATTTATAATCCCTTCTTTCGATGCGGCGACATAGGCATTAAATTCGGAATGTTTTTTGCATTTGACTCTCGTAGAAGCGTTTGGAGGCGTTTCATCCGTCCACTTTGCATATCTAAGGAATCATTTAGTTCAGTTACTGGATCGAGATCTTGATCGAGTTCTTTTCCATTCGAATTGTGTTCTCTTTGACTTTTCCAAGCAGATTTAGGCGGTGATTCGTCTTCGAGGTTTGAAGTAATCTGCTTGTCCGACTTGTCCTCCATCAATTTGAAGTTCCCTCATTTCTATCAGTCCTATTCGAAAGAAGTTCATCATATATGTTTTGATACCCTTGGACGAACTTTGTTTCAGAAAAATACGTTTCAACAAGTTTCCGTGCGTTATGACTAAGGGTTCTATAGTAGTGTAGATTCTCGTACATAAATAATATAGCTTCAGCAAGCTTTGATGGATTGCTTGGAGGAACTACCAAGCCGCAACTCCGCCTACCCACCTTTACAGGTTCAGCTGCTCCTCCAACATCTGTCACTATGACAGGGGTACCACATGACATGGCTTCTATCGTTGTCAATGGGAATCCCTCACTGATGCTTGGGAGAACGAAAAGTCCCATTCGATTATACCATGCGATAACATTCGATGATTTGCCCACAAACTCAATCGATTGAAGATTTAGGTCGTTAATCAAGTTAAGGCATTCTTTGTAATATTTTCGATCTGCTGGGTCTCCGACANNCCTCTTACGCGATACAATACTAGCGGCTTTTATTAGATTTTTAATGTCTTTGAGGGGAAAAATTCGGGCAATGGTAACTATAATCTTGGAAGGCGTTTTGGGTATCTCTACTGGCTTGAACGTATCAATATCTACCCCATTATAGGTTACAACTATCTTATGTTCAGGAATTTGAAGATTCCGTACTAACCAATCTTTATTGGCCTTACATACCACAGTTATCTGTTTCGCCGCTTCATAAACTAGTTGACTAAGTTTCATACTGATTCGTGCAAGGCTGAGCCGTTCGTGAGTCGGTGTCCCATCCCATTGTTCAATTGCCATCCCTCGCTCCCTAAGAGCTAGACCATGTTCAGTGAGAAGCAGCGGTTTTCCGTAGCGTTGTGCTCCTAACAATCCCAACATTCCAGCCCAACCCGAATTCGTGGAATGATATAGATCTCCTTTGGGAATTTTCTGAGCCACAAGGCTCATCTGTAGAGCATGGGTATTTTTCCAATACACTAACCACTTATAGAATGGAATATCTGGTTTAATATCCTTGTATCGCTCCTCGAGGTATTTGAGGCCGCTTTTATGTCTCCAAAAAGTCACTGGATTATCCTGAATTTTTGGAAATAGCTTTTGGGTAGTCATAAGAGCAGAAGCAAGATCAGAATTCAAAAAAGCACGGTGTAAGTCTCTGTTTTCCCTAACTAACTCTTTGATCTGATTTCCGTTTATATATGCCTCACTTATATCTTTGAACTGAGACAGATCTCCTATGCGAACTTGCTTCACTTGAATTAAGTTTTGAGGCAGCACAAACTTCTCAGTCATTTTTTTAGGAGGAATAATAGCAACAATTGTGAAATTAAGATGAGAGAGTCTCGTCAGGAGTACATGACACCAACGCGAGACTCCACCACCAAAGTAGGGATATGTTCCCTCGGTGATCATTACAATGTGGGGCACTATGATCACCACTTAAACCAAAAACATCCAGTTCGTCCAGGAATAAGTTTGATGCAATTTGATCGGATTTTTTCTCAAAGATTCTGAGGCAAAGGTAACTATTCTTTCCCCTTTACTAGTAGATAGTCATTATACTTAAAGGAGTCGGAATCAAGGAGTCATTCAAAATATGTAGACTCTTGTTTGCCCATGTATACTTGAGAATCAGCTATCTCTAAGGGAGGAGATTTCTAAGATCATTTCATTGGAGAAAATATTTTCCTAAAGCCTGCTATTCTATCATTAAGAACTTATTTGAAAACCCAAGGCGGACTTAAATTTAGGCGATCATTGAGTAGAAAAAAAGGGGTTAACGAAGTTCCCACAAGTGACTGCCTATGTATCTTGGGGACAAAGACACCCCCTGTAGTACCGTTCTTCAATCACTAAATCACTCTGCTAGAAGTTAAACGAAACATATCAGCGTCCTCTTTGACTTCTTTAAATGTGCGAATATATACTAAAAAGATATAAAAATTCATTTTTTACATAAATTTTTATTGTCTATATTAACTACAAAATATTAGGAGTATAGGAGTTATGAAGATAAAATTGTTGGTTACTATTATACCTATACTCGTAATAATGGGATTAGTGACTGTCTACATTGTAGTACCTCTGACTGCTACGAATTCAGCCCAACAACTCCCAGTCCAAACAACGACCTCCACTGAGCCCCAGACGACAACTCCGATTTATATTACGACGACAATAACGGCAATGACGCAACGACCTCCAGTTAAAACAATTTATGTGACTGATCCCCCCCGCCCAACTATCCCCGAGACATTTGCCGCGGAGGTCTCGGTCTTTTACAAAGGGATTCGGCTGGATGTGGGTATCAATGATACCACGCCCCGGGTAGGCGGCGCGGTCCTCATTGTCATCCGGATGACCAATGTGAACTATTCAGAACCAGTATACCATCCCAAACTTATAGCCGTAGATATACTCAACAGCAAGAGGGAACTAATTGACGGGTGGGATCAGATATATTGGGGCTTTCCCTCTGAAATCCCGGTAAATCAGACGGTAACAATCCTAAGTATGTGGCGTCTAGAAAATACCGTCCGGTATGCCAATGTGGAAATCAAGCCCGGGGAAGACTATTACATCGTCGTTTGGGTTTTCGGTCCCCCTATCGAGTTTGGTCCAATCAGGGTGGTAGCTGGGAGTTAACTGAAGTGAGAGCCAAGATTAAGATTAGATTCCTCCGTTATGTGCCATAAGGGAGAGCACGATGGCGTGATGCCATCCCTTTAAAAGAGTCATTGGAGTGGGTGGAGTTTGCAATGGCGGAAAAACGCCCGAAAATTATCTTTACGGCGTAAGTATTTGAGTGGGTTGTGCCTGTTTTGGGTTGTGCCTGTTTTGGGTTGTAACCTTACTTCAACCGATGCCGGGATATCTCGGGGCTTCTGAAACGAATTTCAACCAACCCTCTAAGAATACTTCCGGACTGACTTCCTCAGGATTGACTTCTCCGAGTCCTGAGGATCGGGTGTTGGACATGCACTTCTCGTCTCGTAATTATTAAAAGGGTGTTAACAGAGCTGAGGGTGTTTTAAAACAGTTGGATAGGCGTTCGCCATCCGGAGAGACGGGCTCCGCCCCACGTTGCACGATTTTAGAGCAGATGCTCGCGTGGATATAAAAACCCCGTAGCGAAAAGGGTAGCGACCCCCTGTTCA
>JABAOC010022466.1_pt2 | contig 15646 bp, 11 predicted proteins | sample 7062161 | NCBI WGS metagenome assembly JABAOC01 (sample SAMN14538625, study PRJNA623070) | marine sediment metagenome | biome: marine biome [ENVO:00000428]; feature: marine pelagic biome [ENVO:01000023]; material: deep marine sediment [ENVO:00002113] | place: India: Gulf of Khambhat ... | reverse complement strand
CTGAACGTCCAATGAGGTTTCCGGTGAATTGGAACGGGCCATGATGATGGAAATCAAGATTGTTCCAGTCAAAAGAAAATGGCTGGCATTGCGGGCTTTCATGCCTTTCCCGCGGGTTTGGAAAACTCATGGACAATAATCCCTTGGCTATTGGAGTTCCCTATGAAGGGGGTTCCTCAGGTGCCATGATGAAACACGGACTCTGTTCATCGTTGTCTTTTTTCATCAGATACCACAAATATCCCAGCGCACGAGCGGGCAGAAATATGTGCGGAAGAAAGACCTCTCCGAACAGTCGTGCCGCTTCGCGAAATGGTAGCTTCCTTACCTTAGGTTTGGCCAGTGGCCCAAATATCCTTACAGCTGACCTTGTCCCCGGCAGACCTCTCTTTGGCTTTGGTTGGATAACCAGGTCGATGGTCTCCGATGAGAGATTCACGGATCCCCTGTCTCTGGACCGGACATTTGGTGTATCAATATAGATGATTTGACTGTTACCAACGCCATCCTCGAAAATAAATCGGATGACAAAGCAGTTTAGATCCTGATATTTCTTTGCCACCGGGAGTATGGTTCCCAGATCAATCGCATCTGGACCGAGAAGGTCAACAGCGCGCATCACTCTTCCGTTCTCGATCCCAACGCCAAATTCACCCGTCAGCGTAGAAGCGATCTCGCGAGAAGACCTCCTAACGCCATGCATGTCTATTGTCAGGTTAAGATGACCGCCAAAGATTATGGGCCGATGGACATGTGCGAGGAGACCTCCCATGTCAACGTCTTCCGCGACGATTTTCACCGTGATCTCAGCTCTTGGGCCCGCGGTATCGACGGTGCCGTCAATTGAGATAAAGCCGTCCGCGTAGCTCAGTTTCGCGGGGCTGATGCGAAGCCGGCCCCCATCCAGTGACAAGTCAAGGTCTAGCTCTTTGAGAACAAAATTCGTCCCTATCAGCTTATCGGCGTCGAGGCTGAGAGATACGTCGAGTGCTTGTAAGGCATCAAATGACAGGGGTTTATCATCAAACAGGCGATTATTTGTCAACGATTCAGATCCTGTCCCCGGAGGGAATTCCGCTGATGAGCCATTCGGGTAGATGCCAAGGTCTGCTAAATACACGGTTGGCGCAGAAACCTTTGCCGCAACACGGCGCCGATGATTGTTGAGGGAGCCACTGACGGCCGTTTTAAAGTGGGGATCAAGGGGACGTTCGTGCAGAAAGTGCATAACTCTTTAAGAATTGCTTTCGCTATGGGGCTCTTCCCTACCGAGATAGTCCCGGTGAAATGAGGCTCTATCCAATAAAAAAGGCGCTTCCAAAACAGGCGCCTTGAGAGTAGCATTCCGGGTTGAGACACCATGGGCTTGTTCCGTAGCGCATATCTTACATACTGACACTTCAATGCAATGAGAGGAAAACGGCTAGCTCACTGAAGAGTGTTGACCAACCAATACCAATACTGCGCAACTTCTTCTTTTCTCGTGGCACTGTCTGCTCCTTCAACGTTGATATATTCCCGTCCAACCTCCAAGGCTCGCTCCTTATTCCCGGTGATGAATAGGAAATACATTCTCACAAAAAAGAAATCCTTGTGAGCATTCTGAGGTCCTATGATTTTCATAGCCAAATGACAGAATCTCTCTGCCTGAAGATACCTACGTTGCTGAGCGGCTATTGCAGTTAAGTGCATAAGTCTATTTACCCTATCCGACCGGTCATTTAGTTCTTTTCCCAAGGTCTTTTTGACAATGCTCTGAGCATATTGATCGCTACCAAACAACCACGGTATGTAATGTGCCAGTATTGGATTCTGATAACACCTATGCAAGTATGGTACAAGTGGTACCGGTCGATCTTCCAGTAATTCAGTTATCATACGTCGCGTGGCGAAGTGTTCCTCGGACATCTCGCGAAAATACCGGGGCCAAATCATTTTCATCCCTTCGCTCTCCATAAAATTCGTGCGGCAAACATCAGGGGTCATGAAATCCCAGTACGCAGGTATATACTGACTCCGTTTCTCTTGCTCAACAGATAACTCATAAGATATTCTGTGCGGATAATTATCCTTTAAGGGCAAGCTGTCCGAAATCCAATTTCTGAGCCTGGGCCCATCCGCGATGAAAAGGGAACCAAACTGTTCCGGGATTACGAATCCCAAAGCGCGCATTTCAGACCCTACCACCGGATCATACCATTGACGAACAAACCCGTGCCTCTCTGCCTTTTGGGGGTTCTTCATGCCAACCATCATCCATTCCAATCCGGCCCCCGACCAAAGAGAGCAATGGCTAAAAACATTACAGAACGCTTTCAATATCGACTTGGCCTCGGAAACTTTGAGTTGATAGACCGGTAACCAGTACGTGACGATTCCGCCCTCGGATAACCGGTCGAAGATCAATTGAAAGTACTCCTGGGTATAGAGATTCACTATTCCACTCGATGCAGGTGGAGATGGCTCCGCCGTAATCAAATCAAACTTACGTTCCGTCGTGAGGAGAAAGAAACGTGCGTCTTCAATGATTATCTCCACACGGGGGTCACTGATGGGGTTTTCCTTAGAATCCCGAAAAACAACGTTGCTCATTTCAATAATATCCCTAGAGATGTCGACTATCGCAATGTCTTTAAGGCTCTCGGTATCGGTTAGTCCCTTTGCCGTGGTTCCGACTCCGAAACCAATCAAGAGTGCCCTCTCAGGCTTTGGATGAACGGCCATGGGCCAATAGACGAACATCTTCATATACCGTTTGGCTTTCAGGGTGGTACCCGACATCGAGTAGTTGTTCGTCATCAAACGGTAATAATAAGGCTCACCTAGCAAGTCTTTCTGCAGATATTGAATTGTCTGAGTCAAGCCTTCTCGGGTGGCAACCCTCCTTTCACCCATATAAGTCTTAAAGAAGTCGGGGATTGAGATTTCTAAATAGTCGCGATTCATGAAGCCAAAAGGGTAAATGATGAGGGAAATAAGAAATCCCCCTGCTGCCATATGATGAAGAGGGATCTTCCTACGTAACAAGCCAAACTGCCTCCTTTCGCAAACGAAGAGAGCAATCACGCCATAGGTTAAAGCGAGAACGAAAAAGGAGTTTTCAATTCCCACAAGCGGAATGAGAAGGAGCCCAAGAAAAGATCCCAACATTCCTCCCGTAGTGTTTGCCAATGTTAACAATCCTGCTGCTTGGGTTTCGGCTTCTATCTTTTCGTGCAGAGTTTTACCGAGCATAGTAAAAACAATCCCTGAAATGAATGATACCGGGAATATGAGAAAAAGTGAGACGAATGAGATCCGAAGGTCATTACCAAACCCCCGGAGAAAATCCAATGCAAAACCGAAATTTCTGTACAGCATGACGACGAGTATTCCATTGAGAAAGAGAATTGGTACGAGTGAGTTGTTCGCCCCCTCTCGCAACTGAAACCATTTGGAGGCGACCATCCCTCCCAAGCTGATGCCTAATAAGACAGCTGCAAGCATTACAGCGAAATTCCAGCTATGGTCAAAGAAGAACAATAGTATGAAGCGAAACCAAATAACTTCTAACGCTAAAATGGTTAGACCCGAGAGAAAACTCGCCAAGAGCAGCCGTCCAATTATGAAGGAAAAATCCAATGAGAAGTGTGGCCTTTCGGGTTCACCAGAAGCAACCTTCGGTCTCACATGCTTTCTTGAAAGCCAGAGGGCCATGATCGCGGCAATGAGGTTGAAGCTGGCTGCGACGAGACCTGTTTCCCTTATGCCAAACCACTTGACGAAAAAAAGCTCGCTCGTGATGACGCCACCCACAGCACCCAAGGTGTTCCACCCATAGAGTAAGCCCAATACTCGCCCAAAATTAGGTTTTGCGGTGTATAGGGCTTTTACCAATACGGGGAGAGTCGTCCCCATTGCAGTAGCAGGGACGAACATCAAAAAGAAAGCAATGAAACCCCTAACCGCGTTGAGAAACAGCGGCTGTTCTAAGAAGTGACGAAATACGGGGACAAAGAATCCCGTCAGCTTCGGAAACGCCAAAACCAACCCAAAACCTGAAATCGCGATGGTACATTCGAGATATGCATAAAGACGGATGGGAGATCGTATTCTATGACCCCAAAACGCGGCAAGGCCACATCCCAACGCAAGTCCTCCCATAAAGCTTGACAGCACAACGGAAGTAGCCCAGACACTACTCCCAAAAGTAAGGCCTGCTAGCCGGAACCACAGAAGTTCAAAAATGAGCGCCGATGCACCAGACAGGAAAAAAATGAGGCACAATGTCACGGTCATATTTCACTACCTCTTATGCAAATGACATCTCAACAGGACAATGCTCGTTATAACCATAACCCCGCCTGACGGACTGGAAGCTCAACAGAGAAAGCAGGCTTTTCCAAAGGCATAAACTGCATAACAGATAACTATAAGGTCCTTAACCTAATTAATCAATGCTGGACAAGCAACAAATCCAGGGCTGTGAGGAAATTGATTCCTGTCATGTACTATCCAGTGGTTTTTTCGGGCCCCAATGATTTATGATTGAAATAAGAGATGACGAGAGGTGCGTTAGAGGTGCGTTATAAGAACGCTAGAAAATCTCGATTAAGAAGGTGCCTGCTGGACCCTTAAACCCTAGGACCCCCGGACGGATTCAAACAGCCAGCCACCTGATTACAAATCACAAACAAACAACCCAAGGTATACCGAATAAACGCAAGGATTGCATGCGGGATCCACTAGAAATGAGACACTCGCGAATAAAAAAGTGAGGGTCCACGAAAGGACTCGTTGGGGGTAGGTATTCCAAACAGAATGGATTCACTATCAAGCTGTAATTATTGAGATTTTTTGCTGATTATGTTTCTCTTGACAGGAGTAGTGTTGGATGTTATATGGCCAGAGAAAGAAGGCTTCTACCCCGGGTCCCCTTGACCTTGGATCGTTTCTCCATGAATATGGAGCTTCTCAAAACCCCTTCGGTTGTTATGGCTGATCACGGTAAGGAAGGAGGTGAAGATGGGATTATGGGATTATAGATGACGCTGAAGCCAAGGAGAGTTAAACCCTTTAGAGTAATGAGGAGGAAAGTCATGAAAACGAGACCTATGTCTACTATAACGATCACGGTGGTCTTTACCTTCGTATTGCTAACGCTGGGGGTTCCACGACAGGCATTTTCCGCCGAGATCCTGAAGCTTGCTCATTTAAATCCTCAGGAGCCCTTTGATAACCCAACGGCCCCTATTGCTGCGGTATTTAAGAGCATGGTAGAGGCCGGGACCAACCTTGGGATAAAGGTGGAAATCTACCCCGCGGGTGTGTTGGGGAAAGAACGGGAATCGATGGAACAGGTTCAGCAGGGTGTAATCCAAAGTTACATAGCCTCCGGAACGGGTATCGCACAGTTCTACAAGCTCTACGATGTGACCAACCTTCCCTTTGCATTCAGTTCCTATGCAGTGGCCTACGAGGTATATGATGGGCCATTCGGTCAGGAAATGGCGGAGGATATTCGTAAAAAGACGGGATTTAAGGTCTTGGGATTTGGTGAATCAGGAGGATTCTTCCAGATCACGAATTCCAAAAGGCCCGTAAGATCCCCGGCCGATATGAAAGGGTTGAAAATCCGAACCATGTCCATCCCGCTTCATATGGGAGTAATCAACTCTCTGGGAGGGTCAGCAACCCCTATCGCATGGGTGGAAGTCTACACCGCCTTACAGACAGGCGTGGTAGATGGCCAAATGAACCCGGTACCTATTATTAATCTCGCAAAATTTTACGAGGTCCAGAAGTACATCACCTTGACCAATCACCTCTATGCTCCTTACGTATGGGTTATGAATGATAAGTGGTTCCAGGCATTAAGTCCATCCGAGAAGCAGGTCATCGTTGATGCGGCCCATACAGCCCTTGTGGCGGGAAGGGGGCTGAACCGGATACTAGAGTCATCGGAAAAAGGGCTTCCCGTTATTGCAAAGAAAATGGAGGTATACACTCCCACTGCTGAGCAGCTTTCCCAGTTCAGGGACCTGGCCATATCCGGGGCTACAAAGCTTATATCGGAGAAACTGGGAGAGGAAGGCAAGACGTGGGTTGATAAATTTCTCAATGCTATTGAGAAGGCAGAGAATAAGATTGAGGCCCAGGCAAGGTGAGGGCCTCCGACACATGATCTCTAGCACCAGCACAAGAAGATTCATATCAACGGCTGAAAAGCTCGCCTGGATGGTTGAAAGGGCAGCAGCCATTCCCTGTATTGTTGCTATAGGGGCAATGACTGCTATCGTGATTCTCGGTGTTCTCTTTCGTTATGTATTTTTGAGCCCCCTTGGCTGGACAGAGGAAGCGGCCCGGTATTTGATGATCTGGGCCGCTTCCCTTGCAGTGAGCATGGGAATTATGAAAAGGGAACACGTGGGTATTACGCTTTTTATAAAAAAATTTCCTCCAGAACTTGAGCGATGGGTTTCGCTGGGCATAAATCTAACAATCTTATTCTTCCTATGGGTACTTACCGAAAGGGGCTATCATATGGCCATAAACGGTAAGACCCAAATCTCTCCCCTTTTGGGCATTAGTATGATCTGGTCTTTGGCTGCAATTCCCATAGCAGGGTTTTTGGCCGCACTCCAAACGGTATTTGTGATCATTATCGACTTATTCCGCTCCTCAGAGCTTAATTAAAAGCACCCAGGGAAAAAGCCCGTATGTTGATTTTTATTGCTCTTGTGTTTTTCGGCCTTCTGCTTCTTGGAACTCCCATTGGATTTGCCCTTGGGATAACGGCCCTTGCAGTCTTCTTCAAGATCGATAACCCTGTCCTCTTTAACATGGTGCCCCAGCGGTATTATGCTGGCCTTGATATGTTTACCTTAATGGCTATGCCCTTCTTCATTCTTGCAGGTGAGATTATGAATAAAACGGGGATCACCCACAGGCTGGTTCAGTTCGCCAATATCCTCGTGGGACACCTGAGGGGGGGGTTAGCCCACGCTAATATAGTTGCCAGCATTTTCTTCGCTGGGCTGACGGGGGCTGCGGTCTCCGATACCGCTGCTATTGGCACCATGCTGATCCCAGCCATGGTGGAAGATGGTTATGAGTTGGATTATAGTGCTGCGGTCACAGCCTCGTCCTCCATCATCGGACCTACCATACCGCCGAGTAACATGATGGTGATCTATGGTGCCATTATGAATGTGTCCATAGCGGGCCTGTTCTGCTCCGGGCTACTCCCGGGATTGCTCCTAGGCTTGATGCTCATGATACTTGCGGGTTACTTTGCAGCCAAACGCAGATATCCAAAAAGAAAGAGAAGCACCCTGCTCCTCATGCTCAAGGCCACCAAAGAGGCCATAATACCCCTCTTGATGCCAATTATTATCTTGGGTGGGATATTGAGCGGGGTCTTCACGCCTACAGAGGCAGCCGCGGTAGCAGTTGGTTATGCAGCTTTTGTGGGTTTCTTTGTTTTCAAAAGCCTGCGATTGAGAGACCTCCCAGAACTCTTTTACAAGACAGCGATGACCACGGGCGTCGTATTCCTGATTATCGGAACTGCTTCCATCTGTGGATGGATCCTGGCCTCCGAAAGGATCCCTGAGGCAGTGGCAGCATCGATGCTATCAATAAGCAGTAATAAACATGTCTTGCTTCTCCTCATTCTATGCTTGATGCTCGTCGTGGGGCTTTTTATGGATATTGCGGCAGCGCTGATTATCCTCGGACCGATTCTTCACCCCCTCGCTGTGAGCCAAGGGGTTAACCCCCTCCATTTCGGTATTATTATGGTCCTCTCCCTCAACATAGCTCTCATAACCCCGCCAGTGGGGGCTTGCCTGTTCGTTGCGTGCGGTATAACCAGGCTTAGCCTTGAGCAGTTATCCAAGGCTATCTGGCCTTTTATTGTCGTGGAATTTATCGCCCTATTTCTCATCACCTTTATTGAAGATATTCCCATGTTCATCCCTAAGCTATTGGGATTTTACTAAACCCTTTATGATGGGTCCCAAGATTTAAGCCGCAGTTCAGCCACATCATTGGTGTTATCTCTCCTGACAGAAACAGAAACCGTATAAGAGGGTCATATAATGGTAATGGTTGGTAAAAGAACATCAAAAACGGGCGGAGGCATAACGCATGGAAATTGCCGATAGAATAAAGGAGCTCGCTCAAGAATACAGGGATGAAACGGCGGAAAATCTCTCAAAGCTGGTAAAGATCCGATCTTTGAGCAGAGAAGAAGAAGAGGTGCAACTGGAACTCAAACGCCAAATGGAAACGGTGGGATTTGACGAACTGAAGACCGACGGTCTGGGGAATGTCATCGGTCGCATGGGAAATGGAAAAAAGATCTTGGCGATCGATGCCCATATGGACACGGTGAATGTGGGGAACCCGGACAACTGGGAGTTTGACCCCTTTTCAGGGGAGATCAAGAACGGCCATGTGCTGGGAAGGGGATCGGTCGATCAAAAGGGGGGCGCGGCCAGCTTTGTCACCGGAGCCAAAATTCTCAAGGAGCTCGGATTCGATAGAGACCTTACCGTCTATTTCGTGGGAAGCGTGATGGAAGAGGACTGTGATGGCCTCTGCTGGAAATATATTATCGAGGAGGATAAGATCAAGCCGGATATTGTAATCTGCACCGAACCAACAAGTTGCAATATCTGTCGTGGCCACAGGGGAAGAATGGAGATTGAGGTGGTGTTCCGAGGAATTTCGGCCCACGGTTCGGCGCCGGAAAGGGGGAAAAACGCCATTTACATGGCTTCCGAAGCCTGCCTCGATATCAAAGACCTCAATGAACGGCTGAAGAGGGATGCGTTTCTCGGAAAAGGTTCCGCAACGATAACCGAGTTTATTTCAAACAGCCCGTCCTTGTGTGCGGTGGCCGACTACGCAAAAATCCATGTTGACCGCAGATTGACCTGGGGAGAGACTAAGGAGTCTGCTGTCGCCCAGATCGAAGAGCTCCTAAAAAATGGGGATGCGGAGGTAAGGGTCCTCGAGTATGAGGAGTCAGCCTATACCGGTTTGAAATACGGGATGGAGAAATACTACCCCACCTGGAAGCTGCCGACGCACCATGTCGCCGTAAAGACTGGCGTGGATGTGTATAAATCCTTGTTCGGGAAGGCCCCCAAGGTGGATAAGTGGACATTTTCCACCAATGCCGTCACCATAAGGGGCATGTACGGCATACCGACCATTGGATTCGGCCCGGGTGATGAAACCCTGGCCCACGCCCCGAATGAAAAGGTACCTATTGAAGATCTCCTCAAGGCATCTGCCTTTTTTGCACTGTATGCCTATAGAATATAGATACCCTTGGAGAGACGACGATGGATTACCAAGAAATCATGGAAGGCTTGGGACGACTGGATGCCAACCTATTTCAGACGGATTTTTTCCTCACCTGGGACAAATCCGAACACGAACTCAAACAGATATTATATGGTGCCGAAGCCTTGCGCTACCTCCGTCACCACAATATTTCGTCTCGATGTTTCGATTCGGGCCTTGCCGTATCCATTTTCAGAGACAAATCAACCAGAACACGGTTCTCCTTCTCGTCCGCGGCAAATTCCTTGGGGCTTGGGGTTCAGGAGCTGGAGGAAGGCAAGTCCCAAATCACCCATGGTGAAACCGTTCGGGAAACGGCCAACATGATCTCCTTTCTTACGGAGATTATCGGGATCCGGGATGACGTTTACCTGGGAACCGGCCACGCCGATATGAAAACGGTGGCCGAAGCCTTGGACGACGGATTCAATGCTGGCGTGCTAAGTCAGCGCCCGAGCGTTATCAATCTCCAGTGTGACATTGACCATCCCACCCAGTCTATGGCGGATCTAATGCAACTCATGAACCATTTCGGTTCTCTTCAAAACCTTAAGGGGAAGAAAATCGCCGTGACGTGGGCCTATTCCCCGAGCTACGGCAAACCCCTCTCGGTGCCCCAGGGGATCATAGGCCTGATGACCCGTTTCGGAATGAACGTTTCCCTCGCCTATCCCGAAGGATACCATTTGATTCCCGATGTGATTGAAATTGCGAAAAAGAATGCCGTTGAAAGCGATGGCAACTTCGATGTTATCCATTCAATGGATGCGGCATTTGAAGACGCTGATATCGTCTATCCCAAGAGCTGGGCACCCTATGCGATAATGGAGAAGAGGACAGAATTAATGAGAAACAACGATTCCCAGGGTCTCAAAAGGCTTGAAGAAGAATGCCTTGCCCAAAATGCTCGGTTTAAGAGCTGGGAATGCACAGAACAAAAAATGAAACTGACCAGGGACGGGCAGGCCCTGTACATGCACTGCCTTCCCGCGGATATCTCCAATGTCTCCTGTGAACAAGGGGAAGTTGAAGAGACCGTCTTTGAGAAATATCGTATCGCCACCTACAAACAGGCCGCATTTAAGCCGTACATTATCGCGTCGATCATGGTTAACACCCGGTTTGAAGATCCGGTTCGCCTGTTGCAAAAGTTGAAGAAAAGAAATACCAAACGGATGGGCTTTTGATTCTTTCATGAGTTCGTACAGTTGACTGAGGTGAGATTGACCTCCGGGGGTCATAAGGACAATGTTTCAAAACCCAACAAAACCAATAGGCCCCTTCCTCAATCCCGATCAGTCTCAATGCTACGAGCGCGAGCGATGCTGGACAGTCGTGCAAGACGCTGGCCGCGGGTGGCATCGAGTTGTGCCATCCCCGCTACCGCTGGAAATCGTTGAGAGTGATGCCATTGGAGGTTTGGTGGATGAGGGTTATGTGGTAATTGGCGCAAATGGCGGAGGAATTCCGGTCGTTCGAAACTCAGACACGGCACTCAAGGGTGTGGAAGCCGTGATCGACACGGATTTGGCATCAGCGCTGCTCCTCACCAGCATCCGGGCCAACCTCTTCCTCATATCGACTGCCGTGGAAAAGGTCGCCCTGAACCTTTGGCAAACCCAACCAGCAAGGGCTCGGCCGCATGACAGTCTCGGAGGCCAAACAATATATGCAAGAGGGGCACTTTTCTCCGAGCAGTATGAACCCCAAAATCCAGGCCTGCGTCAATTTCCTGGAGAATGGCGGGAAGCAGGCATTGATTAACAATTCGGAGAATGTCGACGTGGTTCTTCAGGATAAAACGGGGACCAGAATTGTGCCTGACAAGTGGAGAGGGGCTAAGGATACCTTGTGGGAACATTAATTCTCCTCTGTTCCCCCTGAGATCGGTGCGATAAGGCAAGGTAATGCGACATGTCACGCATTTGAAATGTGTCCGCTGCGGGGCGGAGTACAGCCCGGTTGAGGTCCAGTACGTTTGCCCAAAACACGGCAATGAGGGGATTCTGGACGTTCAATATGATTATGACATGATCTCTAAGACCCTCTCTCGGGAGGACTTCATGACCAACGATGAGGCCAGCATCTGGCGCTACAAGCCTTTGCTGCCCGTCGAGCCCGACAGTGAGGTGCCATCGCTGCAGGTCGGTTGGACGCCGCTGTATCATGCCCCGCGCCTGGCCGAGATGTTAGGGTTGTGCCGGCTGTGGGTCAAGGACGACGGCCGGCAGCCAACAGCGTCCTTCAAGGACCGAGCAAGTGCTCTTGCGATCGTAAAGGCCCGAGAGGCCGGCGCCGGTGTTATCACCACGGCGAGTACCGGCAATGCGGCGGCAGCCCTTGCGGGATTGTGCGCCAACGTCGGTCAACCGAATGTGATTTTCGTGCCGGAATCGGCACCAGAGGCTAAAGTCGCGCAGATGCTTGTCTTCGGTTCAACCGTCTTGTTGGTCGAGGGGAGCTATGACGATGCCTTCGAGCTGTGTCTGGAAGTTGCCCACGAGTATGGTTGGTACAATCGCAATACCGGGTACAACCCGTATATGACGGAGGGCAAGAAGACGGCCATCTTCGAAATCTACGAGCAACTGAAGTGGCAGGCACCAGACTGTATCTTCATTCCCGTCGGGGATGGCTGCATCATCGGCGGCTTGCATAAAGGTCTCAAGGACCTGCAGACGCTAGGCTGGATCGAAAAAATGCCACGGCTGATCGGGGTACAGGCCGCTGGTTCCGCAGCCCTGTACCATGCCTGGAAGCGGGATATCGATCCTGCGGCAATAAAGCCCATTAAACCCGTTACTGTCGCCGATAGCATCGCTGCCGGTCTGCCCCGTGACCGGTTCAAGGCCATCCGGGCCGTTGCTGAGACCGGCGGCGTCTTCGTGACCGTGACCGACGAGGAAATTCTTCGGGCCATCCCGGCTATGGCCCGTGGTTGTGGGGTGTTTGCTGAACCTGCCGGAGCCGCATCCTTCGCCGGGCTGGTGAAAGCCGTCCGTTCAGGTCTGGTAGCACCCGACGAACGGATCGTTGTTCTCGCGACCGGTAGTGGCCTGAAAGATATCCGGGCAGTAATGCAAGCGGTGGGGAAGGCGCGGCGTGTCAAGCCCTCCCTGAACGCCGTGAAGGCGGCCCTAGGGTAGCTTCGCTTCGGGAAGGATTTTCGTCCCTATTTTTTGATTCATATTCCTCCCTCTGAGAGCTACTTGAATTCAGGACATTGGTAATACATTTGAGGAAAGAGGGTGTCGCCTGTCGCAGTAGATATGGCGTAAGGAATACGTGATGATTTCCTAGGTGGAGGAATTTCAGATGATCGATTTGACAATAAATGAAGAACAACTTGAGAGAACGATACAGCGGGCTCGGGAGAGAGAAATCATCATCCCCACATTTAACCAGCAGAAGAATCCTGACAAAATACCGAAAAAGATAAGGGAGAAATTAAGAAATGTCGAACTCTGGGACATCAATTCCCACAACCTCTTCCGAATAACGTGGAAAAATGAACCGGTCGATTCTGGTGGCGGGTTTGGCGATGTTAACTGCATGGAAATTCCCTCTGAAATTTCAGGAGTCGATGCCAGAATCATCGCTCTCGTAGGCAAATGGTTTCCCACGGGTTCACATAAAGTCGGGGCCACGTTTGGTTGTCTGGTCCCACGCCTCGTTACGGGACAATTTGATCCGACCTTCCAAAAGGCAGTCTGGCCGTCCACTGGTAATTTCTGTCGAGGGGGTGCTTATAATGCAGTTCTCTTGGCGTGTGAGTCAATTGCCATACTCCCGGAGGAGATGAGTCGGGAGCGGTTCGATTGGCTATCAACGGTCGCAGGAGAGGTCATCGCCACTCCTGGCTGTGAGAGTAATGTAAAGGAAATATTTGATAAATGCTGGGAACTCCGAAAAACGCGTGAAGACATCGTGATTTTCAATCAATTTGATGAACCTGGAAACCACCTCTGGCATTACGAGGTAACCGGCCGCGCCATCGAAGAGGTTCTGCATAGGGTTATGTCCAACAATGACCGTTATGCCGGTTTCATCTCCCAGACTGGCTCGGCTGGAACCCTGGGAGCGGGAGATTATCTAAAGGAAGTTTTCCCTCAGAGCAAGATCGTTGCCGGCGAGGCGCTGCAGTGCCCTACTCTTTTGCTTTGCGGATATGGAGGACATCGCATCGAGGGAATCGGTGATAAACATGTTCCCTGGATCCACAACGTGAAAAATACCGATATGGTCATTGCGGTTGATGACAATTCCTGCATGAACCTCATCCGGCTTTTCAACGAACCAGAGGGTTGGAATTATCTGAGAAAACAGGGAGTATCCGATGACATCATTGCAAAACTGCCTCTTCTTGGAATATCCAGTATAGGTAATTTGTTGTGTGCCATTAAATTCGCAAATTATTATGAGTTGACAAAGCGCGATGTTGTCGTGACCGTTTGGACCGACTCAATGGATCTCTATAACACGCGCTTGAGAGAAATGCGCGATACCTGCGGCACCTATTCAGAGAGAGATGCAGCCAAAGACTATCACCGATATCTTATGGCAGAATCAACTGCCCATATGCTCGAGCTGAGTTATCATGACAAGCGTCGGATTCATAACTTGAAATATTTCACCTGGATCGAGCAGCAAGGCAAAGAACTCTCGGAATTAGACGCCCAGTGGCATGATTTCCCGGAGTACTGGGACCGAATACACAGACAGGTCATTGAAATTGACAAACTCATTGACCAATTCAACGAACGCACCGGTCTTTTGAGTGCATTATGAGCCGAGGGTGACCATTGCGATTGGCTTTGTCATGACTCCTTTGATCTCTCCGCCTTGATCCTATTTGAAGGGTGGTGGAATGTGGCCTTGGCGAGAAACTAAAAACAGGCGGGCATCGCGTAAGTCTCCAAAATCATTGGAGCCGGCGAGAGGATTTGAACCTCCGACCAACTTATTACGAATCAGAAACAAAACAAGCCGCCCTTCCCCCTTTTGGTGCTAACTGGTTATCTATTGTAGGGATTTTATAGTTGCAGAGTCAGTTGCGATTATAGTGAGTACTGGGTCTCTTTGGCTGTTGACTATACAATCAAAGGAAAATCCCAGGGTGATCCGTCAATGAGCTCGGCCAACCATTTCAGTCGCCCGCTCATCGCGCGGTACTCGTTGGGTTTCAGCAGATCGACGAACGCCAGCAAAGGAGATACCTTGACAAGCCAATCATCGCGTCAAAGAGTGTGCGCGGTGGCGCTGCTCCAGGGATACTCTCCAGGGTGATCAACGAGCCCAGCCCGCACTGGATTCATCTCGATGTACCTGGTAGCAGCCAAAAGATAAACTTCTTCCATCCTACATCCTATAGGAGGCAAATCGTCCTTACGACAAATGGCGCCGCCATTCTTTGCGAAAATTGATGCGACGCGTATAGCCGGCGGTGAGCCTCACCAATCGCCAATCTGAGCCCATCCTGGGATTCCGGAACCGCAATCAAATGCGCATGGTTCGGCATCAGACAGTAACTAACTCTTAAATCTCAACGACGCAGCGTGAACACCACTGGGCCATAAGCTCCAGATACGCTCGATAATCATCGTCGCAGAAAAAAGTTTGCTGCCGGCGGTTGCCCCGCTGCGTCACATGATGGGGGAGCCCCGGAGCTACGACTCTTGCTATTCGCTCCATGGTCGGATCCCAGCACTCTTGCCTTTAGTCGACAACAAAAAAGTATTGCGCCCCCGGAATTACCATTGGAATTACATGAGTGCTGGAACTTGAGGGAAGAGGAACTTTGGGGGATTACATGAATCCTGATGCCACTTCAAGGAATGGCTGTCATTACGACGGTAATATTATCATGCCCGCCGGCAGCTTTGGCCACCTCAATCAGCTTTTTTGTTTTCTGGTTAATATCGATATCGCAAAGGAGAATTTCCCTTATCTGTTCATCCTCAACCATATCTGTTAAGCCATCTGAACAGAGGAGGAACAAATCCCCCGGGGCGGTTCTACCCCTGAGTATGTCAAGCGCTAGCTCTTTTCTTAAGCCGACGGCACGGAGGATGACATTGCGCAGTGGATGATGCCTTACATTTTCCGAGGAGATTAAACCATCATTGACCTGCTGCTGAACGAGAGTATGATCTTCTGTGAGTTGCTCTAGCTGCTCCCTCCTGAAGCGGTATGTTCGGCTGTCCCCTATATGGCCAAGAATAAAACCCCCATCGTAGAATGCCAAAAGTTCGGCTGTACAGCCCATTCCCTCGTGACTTGGGTTCTCGATCACATGCTCCAGGATCTTTTC
>JABAOC010004357.1_pt3 | contig 15652 bp, 14 predicted proteins | sample 7062161 | NCBI WGS metagenome assembly JABAOC01 (sample SAMN14538625, study PRJNA623070) | marine sediment metagenome | biome: marine biome [ENVO:00000428]; feature: marine pelagic biome [ENVO:01000023]; material: deep marine sediment [ENVO:00002113] | place: India: Gulf of Khambhat ... | reverse complement strand
CTGCTAGAAGATTATGTCTGCTAGAAGATTGTGCTTGCTAGAGGATTATGCTCGCTAAACGAATTATCCCCTGCCTGGATGTGAAGGATGGCCGCGTGGTAAAGGGCGTCCAGTTTGTGAATCTGCGCGACGCGGGGGACCCGGTGGAACAATCGCAAGTATATGACGCCGAAGGGGCCGACGAACTGGTCTTTTTGGACATCACCGCCAGCCACGAAGGACGTGGTTTGATGTTGGAGGTAGCTCGTCGCGTGGCCGAGACGGTGTTCATCCCCTTCACGGTCGGGGGTGGCATCGGCAGCCTGGACGACATGCGGGCCATCATCGCCACCGGGGCCGACAAGGTCAGCATCAACACCGCGGCAGTTCGTGATCCAAATCTCATCACCCAGGGAGCCCGTGCCTTTGGCAGCAATGCCATCGTGGTTGCCATCGACGCTCGCCGTCGCGTAGACACGTCAGCGCTGGCCTGGGAGACGACGACTCACGGGGGGCGGCGGCGTACCGGCCTGGACGCTATCGAATGGGCGTATGAATGCGAGCGACGTGGCGCGGGTGAGATTCTGCTGACCAGCATGGACGCCGATGGCACGCAGGCGGGCTACGACATTGAGCTGACACGGACCATCGCCGACACGGTCAGCATCCCGGTTATCGCCAGCGGTGGGGCCGGTGCGCTGGATCACTTTCACCAGGTATTGACGGATGGCTGCGCCGACGCGGCTTTGGTGGCCAGCCTTTTCCACTTTCGGGAGCTGTCAATCGCTCAGGTGAAGACGTACCTGGCGGAGCGAGGGGTGTGGGTAAGGCAATGAAATCAGGTGGTAAGTAGCAGGTGACAAGTTGCTAACGACGAATGACAAATGACAGATACCGGATGCCGGACCTGAAGTGGGATGGGCGGGGGTTGATCCCGGCCATTGTGCAAGATGCGGAGACGGGCGAGGTTTTGATGCTGGCTTATATGAACGCCGAGTCGCTGGGGTTGACGCTGGAGACAGGCGAGACGTGGTTTTGGAGTCGCAGCCGGGGGGAGCTGTGGCACAAAGGGGCCACCAGCGGCAACACACAGCGGGTGGTCGAGATCCGCTACGACTGCGATGGGGATACGTTACTGGTGCGGGTGGCGCCAACCGGACCGGCGTGCCATACCGGAGAGGTGAGTTGTTTTTATCGGGTGCTGACAGACACCTGATTTGACAGAGGGGGTGTTTCGTGGTTGATGTTTTACGTGGACCTGACGTCAACCTGGAGGACTTACGCGCTCAATTGGCAGAGCGCCTGGCAGTAGCCCTAATGGCCTCCAGCATCGTATTGATCTGGGTTAATTGGCCTCAAGAATCCTTTCCATTCTTCGGTGTCCTCCCCTTGGCCGCGCTGCTCGCGCTGGGTGGAGGAGTGCGGGCGCTGATCAACACACGTCCAAGACTAGCCCGCCACTTGCTCATGTGGGGCCTCACCAACGGACTACTGGCCGCCATATGGTTATTCCCTGCCCCCTGGCTCCCCTTTCTCGCGCTGCCGCTGATTTTCGTGAGTGCCCTTCTAGTTTCGGGCGGCGGGCTGGTCACTGCGGGCATAACCGCCGCGTTAATAGCCTGGTTTACCCTCAGCGGAGTTCGCAGTTATCCGTTTGTCGAGTTACTTATTGCTTTGACTTTGAGTTTGGCATTGGCGTGGCAGACTGTGCGCACGCTGTACACTGCGCTGGAATGGGCCTGGACCATGCAGCAACGGGCCGATCACCTGCTGGAACTGGCACGCGACCGACAGGGCGAACTCAGCCGAGTCCTCAAGTCGCTAGACCTAGCTAATTCGCTCCTGCGCCGCACGCAGCGCGAACTGATTGCCGCTCGCAAGCAGGCCGACGAAGCACGGTTGATGAAGGAGCAGTTCGCTGCCAACATTAGCCATGAGTTGCGCACGCCACTCAACCTCATTCTGGGCTTCAGTGAAGTGATGTACCTTTCTTCCGAAGTGTACGGGGACATGAACTGGTCGCCTGCCCTCCGTCAGGACGTTTACCAGATCTATAGCAGCAGCCGCCACTTGATGGAGATGATTGATGACGTGCTCGACCTATCCCGCTTTGAAGTGGTCGGGTTTACGTTAAACAAGGAGCGTACCCCACTGGAGCCCCTGCTGAAGGATGCAGCGGAAATCGCTAAGGACCTCTTTCGTGATCAGCCCCTACATCTTGAGGTGCAGATTGCGCCGGCTCTGCCCGAGTTGGAAATAGATCGCACCCGTATCCGCCAGGTGCTCCTCAACCTGCTCAAGAATGCGCAGCGCTTTACAGAGGAGGGCCTGGTGCGGCTAGAGGCGAAGCAGGTTGACGACCAGGTAGTGGTCAGTGTCAGCGATACTGGCCCAGGCATTCCAACGGACCAGCTACCACATATCTTTGAGGAGTTCTATCAAGTGGATCGGTCCCGAAACCGCAGACATGGAGGTGCCGGCCTGGGCCTGGCCATCAGCAAGCGTTTCGTAGAGGCGCACGACGGGCGCATCTGGGTAGAGAGCCAGGAAGGCAAAGGCTCGATGTTTTTCTTCGCCCTGCCTATACCTGAGCATTACATGCCTGTGTCGCGCCCATACGCGACGCGCCCGCTGGAGCCATCGCAGGATGGGTCACATCCCATAATCCTGGTAGTTGACCCTGACCCTTCCGTGGCCAGTCTGATTAAGCGTCAAGTGGAAGGGTACGAAGTAAGACAGGTGAAAGCTGTTGGTCAACTGGCAGAGGAGGTCATGGTGCATCACCCGCAGGCAGTGGTATGGAATATGCTGCCCGGGGAACGGAATGACTACGACAGCGACTTCCGGGCGCCAGTTCCCATTATCGAATGCTCGCTACCCAGCCAGTCGTGGGTGGCAGATAACCTGGAAGTGGTCGCTTGTTTGACCAAACCGATTACGGCTCAACAACTCCTCCGCGAGATCGAGCGGCTGGGGAACGTCTACGACGTGCTGGTTATCGACGACGACTGGGGTTTTTGCCAGTTGGTGGAACGGATTTTGAAGACGACCGGCCGTGCCTTTGCAGTGCGCCGTGCGTATGAAGGAAAGGACGGGTTACAGGCCATGCGCGCCCAGCGGCCTAACCTGGTGTTGCTCGACTTGATGATGCCAGAGGTCGATGGTTTCCAGGTGTTGGAGGAGATGCGACGCGAGCCGGAATTGGCCGATGTGCCGGTGGTGGTGCTAACGGCGACCAGCTACGCCGAGGATGTACTGGCACAGCGCGGCGGTCAGGTAGTACTCCGACGCCCAGATGGATTAAGTCCTGCCGAAGTTCTGCGTTGCCTGAGGGGGATGATCGGCTTACTGGAGCCACGCTACGACGAGCGACTGATGCCAGAGGAGGTGCTCACATCACGCCCAATTGGCGTAGTGCCTCCAGCACACCAGCCCGGCTAACCGGCTTGGGCAGGAAGAGCGAGGCGCCGAGGGAATAGGCCAGATCAGGGTCATTGATCACCGAGCAGATGATGACTGGGATGTCTGCCGTCTGCGGATGGGTGTTCAACCTCTGCAGAAGCTCCCAGCCATCCATTTCCGGCATCATCACGTCCAGCACAATGGCGTCGGGGAGCGATTGCTGGGCCAGCCGTAATCCCTCCTGACCGTTAGGGGCCGCAATTACGTGGCAAGCTTGATCGGTTAGATAGCGATCCACCAACTTCACCAAACCCTCGTTGTCGTCGACGACCAACACGGTAGGGCTGTGCACCGGAACTTGGAGCTCGACGGTCCGGGTGCCCCAGGGTTGATCCTCTTGGAGCAGCGTCCACCCCAGCCGATCCGCCAGTTGTGCGACCACCAAGTTGATCGTCGGTCCCCCGGTCGGTTCGGGCCCCAAGTCATAGCGCAAGGTGAGGGAAACCCATTCCTCCTGAGTTTCTACATCCACGTGCAGTATTCCCCTTTGAGCTTGTTGCACGGCGTGGCTGAGGACGTTAATCAACACCTGCCGCGCCACCACCAGATCGACGAAGATGACGACTGGTTCCTGAGAAGGCTCTACGTAAAGGCTGACGTTGTGCTGCCGGGCCAATGGCCCCACTGCTTCTTGAGCGTGCTGCAGGAGCAAGCGCAGGTCGGCGGAGCGCGGGTGAGTCTCCAATTGGGCCATCTCTGCCTGGGCCGAAGAGAGCTGGGTCGCCCGGGGCTCTTGAAGGGGTGATTTGGAGCGGCGCGCCCACAACACCGCTGCCACACTTTCTTCCCCACGGCGCAGGTCCCGATAAGCCTGTCGCAGAGAGACACCCAGTTCGTGGGCAGCCTCCTGGACGGTCATCCTCTGAACGTAATGCAGGCGCATCAGGTTGTACAGCCGGGCGTGGGGTGCCCGGAAAGGGACGCCTGCTCCAGGGCTAAGTGCTTCGATGGCAGAGGCCAGTTCTCGGCGCAGACGCTGGCCACCAATCTCGGCTGAGCCTTGCGCAGAGACGCCATCTTCCTGGGCCAACGGATGACCTTGCAAGTAGGACAGGTCATACAAGCGCTCCAGCGCTTGTTTTACCTGCCTGACGAAGTCGTCCGGCGGCACCTCACGTGTCCGGGCGTTTTTATGTTCATGTGTGACGTGTTCGCTACTTGTCATCTATCTGCCTTGGAGGATGGCACTTGAATGGCAGGTATCTGGCAAAATCACATATTAACAACCTATCTGTCCTGTGATATACTGGAAATGGCCAGGCAGAAACGGTGACACCAGGCCGATTAAGAGCGTAGCATACACGTACAAATCCTCCCTGTCAATTTTTCTCTCATCCAAAACCTATGCGTATTGCCTTGGCCTATCTCTCATAGGGCGGAGCAATTCGCCTAACTAGCCTGGTTGCAAAGCGGCGGAAAGGAGGTGGCGGCGACCCGATCACAACGAGACAAAAAGTGCGCACAGATCGTCGGTCTTGGCCTGACCAGAGAAGATGATCTGTGCGCCCCAACGAGTGGAGAGTGCTCCACTTCAGTCAAATTATGTCTGATAAGAAAAGGAGGACAAAAGATGAAGCGCATGCGTTTCCCTATGGCCATCATTGCCATTCTGGTGCTGATCGCCACCTTGGCCGCCAGTTGCGTCGTGCCGACACCGGCGCCTGCGCCAGCCGTCGAACCGGCAGCCGAAGAAGCTGCCGAAGAAGTCACCTTGCTGGTTTGGGACCAGTTTGGGGAAGAGCGCACTACAGATGCAGTGGACCAGATCTATGCCAACTTTATGCTTGAGAACCCTAACATCAAAATCCAACGCGAGGTGGTGCCCAGTGACCAGCTTGACGCGACGGCCAGGACCGCCCTGGCTGCCGGCGCCGGGGGACCGGACGTCCTCTACCACGACGTCACCCCGACGCGCGAGCTGATCGATGCCGGCCTGATCAAGCCCCTGGATGAGTACGCCGACCAATACGGCTGGGAGGATCGCTTCTACCCAGTGGGCCTGTCCTGGACGCTCTACAAGGACCAACTTTGGGGCCTGGGCCTGGAGTCTGAGTTCGTGGGCGTTTTTTACAACCAGGACCTCTTTGACCAGGAGGGCCTGGAAGTTCCGGANNGTCGCGAGGCCAGCGCGAGGGGCTACGTGCCCTTGGCGCATAGCCAGAACCCCGGCTGGCAGAACTACTTCTCGTTTACCATGCCCGTTCATAACTACGTGGGTGTCCCCTACATGGAAGGCCTCCTCTTCAAGGATGAGGGTAGCTGGGATTCGGAGGGGATCACCGCGGCGGTTAAGACGGTCTATGAGGATATGAAAGAGGCAGGCTGCTTCGTAGAAGACCTCAACGCGCTGGACTTCAATGGGGCCATCGACCTCTTTAATTCTGGGGAGGCCTTTATGCTGCCCACCGGCACCTGGGTCGTGGACCGCATTCTAGAATTTTCCAAGGAAAACGACGTCAAGATGATGCCCTGGTTTGACATGGAAACCGGCGAACCTCGGGCCTACACTGTGGGCATGGGCTCAGCCTACTTCATCTCGGAAAACAGCGAGCATCCAGACGAGGCTGCACTGTTCCTCGACTATCTCTTCTCCGACGAGGCAGTGGAGGTGTGGATCGAAGATGGGAGCAAGATCCCGCCCGTACCGACAGAAGCCGAATTGGATCTTGAGCCCCTGCAGCTCTTCGTGGTCGACACGTTGAAGGCGGCCGGGACGGGCGAAGGGAATCTGGCGCTGGGCTGGGACGTAGATCTGATCACACCCGAAGCCTTCAACGAAATGATGAGAGATGGCTTTCAGGCTGTCTACGCCGGCACCAAGACGGTTGAGGAGCAACTGGTCGACATGCAGCAACTTTGGGAAGAAAGGGATCAGTGATAAACTTACGGTGAGAGTTGGGTAGGGGAGACCGCTTCTCCTCTACCCGTCCATCTAAATACTGTGAAGGAAGGTTTTGAATGGCAGTGAATGTTCAAACTAGAAGCTCCTCCCTGAGAAACGTACGCAAGTTTTTGCGCAAATACAGCGTTGGCTACGTTTTTGTGCTCCCTGCCCTTGTGCTCTACGTTGTTTTCGTCATCTACCCCTTTGTCAATTCGTTTTACTTAAGCCTGACGGACTGGAACGGAGCCGACCCTGTCAAGAACTTCGTCGGCCTGGCGAACTATGAGAGAATTATAGGGGACGACATTTTCTGGCTCACCTTACGGCACAATGCACAATGGATGATCGTGGGGACGATCATCCCCATCGCCCTGGGCCTCTTTCTGGCCATGCTGGTGTGGAGTCGCCCGCGCGGGTTTATGGCCTTCCGCACCATCTACTTTCTACCCCAGGTGCTGGGGGCTGGCATCTTGGGCGTCATGTGGAAATTGGTCTACCAACCGAGGCGGGGCGTCCTACATCAGGTGGGAGAGGCGCTAAACTGGGAGCTACTTCAGTTCAGCCCTCTGGCGGACTTCCACGCCGCCTTGTGGGCGGTTCAATTGGCCGCTATCTGGGCGAGTATTGGCTTTTTCTTCGTCATTATGTTGGCCGGCCTGCAAAACGTAGATATGGATCTGGTTGACGCGGCCAGAGTAGATGGTGCCAATGCCTGGCAAAGGTTTCGACACGTGGTGATCCCTCAGCTTTCGCACGTGATCACTATGGTCACAGTCCTGGCTTTGATTGGGGGTCTTAAGGTCTTCGGCATCATCTGGGCCATCACCCAGGGGGGGCCGGCGCACGGCACCGAAGTGATCGCCACCTATGCCTACGAGTATTTCAGCGCTTTGGGCGAGGTTAGCTACTCAGCCGCCCTGACGATGGTTATGGCTGCCCTGGCGCTGATCATTACCATCGTCTTCGTCCGTATACGGGAACGTGGGGAGGTGTGATCTATGTCTTTGGCCAAACAGGAAACGCAGGCAACCTGTGGCAAGACGCCTGTCACTGCCAGCAGGCGAAGTAGTCGCCTGTCGAAGCATAGGCTGTTCCGGCTGGGCGGTGAGACTGGAAGATACGCCCTGCTGCTGTTTTTTGCCGTCATCTTTCTAATGCCGTTCATCTGGATCGCGTTCTGGGCGTTGAAGACGGAACCGGAGATAGGGGCAAATCCCTTCTCGCCTCCCATCCCGCCACGCTGGGAGAACCTGCCCAGGGTCTGGAACCAGGGGAACTACAGCAAGTACCTCCCCAATACGCTCATCTACGCCTTTGGCATAGCCATCGGTGTGTGCTTCTTCTCCTGCCTGGCAGGTTATTCACTGGCTCGGATCCGCTTTCCTGGGCGGCAGCTCCTTTTTAACTTCTTCTTGATCGGGCTTATGGTACCCTTCTTCGCATTGATGGTGCCGCTCTATTTCCTGGCGCGTGACTTTCACATCCTTGGCACCCGCTGGGCCTTGATTGTTCCGGGCATCGCCCTGGCGCTGCCTTTTGGCATCTTCTTNNGTTGTAATGAATGGGGCGTCTTCTGGCGGGTGATGCTGCCCCTGGCCGGGCCGGGTCTGACCACCTTGGCCGTGTTTGAATTCTTGTGGACCTGGAACATGTTCATCGAGCCGCTGGTGCTTGTGCAACGAGACAACCTGCGGCCGGTGGGGCTGGCTATTCTGTTCTTCCAAGGCCGCTACAACATCGACCGCGGAATGGTCGCCACTGGCGTGATGTTGACCATCTTACCGGTGATCCTGGTGTACCTCGCCCTGCAGCGGAAATTCATTGAAGGCATCACGGCCGGGGCGCTCAAGTAGACGTCGAGCGGCGAAGGAAGAGGAAAAATGACTCACAAGCGTTTGCACATGCTTAGCTTGTTAGTGGTGGGGGCGATACTGGTCGGGTGTGCGACGTCAAGAACTCCACAGATGTCCCCAACCCCCGCGCCAACCGACACGCCAGAGCTAACGCCAACATCCATCTTTACCGATCTGGACCTCGAGCCGATGCTGAGTGAACCGGGCGATTACCTAAAAGACACAAAGCTGTTGAGGTTCAACGATGCCCCGCCGACCTGGTACCGGAGTCTACCCGCGGCCGAAAGGGTGGTCCACGTGGACTGGGAGACGTATCACCCCGGCAGTCCAGGTGGAGGCGTGACCATCTTTTTGCACGGGTCGCCGGAGGATGTTGAGGCCGGTTGGTCGGCCACGGTAGACCTGCTCAAATTGGGCGGAGAGACCTACGAGCTGCCCGACATCGGCGAAGGGGCTGTTGGGCAAGAGCCGTCTACCCTGGCCTTTGTGAGATGCCGTGCCATCGTCATTATGAATCTGGGCCACGCCGACCCTGAGGCGCTCAGCCCTTATGCTGAGTTTCTAGATGACGAGTTGCAGCCTATAGTCTGCAAATGATCGGTCTCACGGCGTTGCTCGCCCCTGAAGCAAGACACGGCGAACCGGGCAGCCATCTGGCTGCCTTATATTTTGTGCCAATAGAGAAAGACCAGGAGGTCAAGAAATGGCGAAAGATATTCTCGACGCAGTATACGGAAGTGTCATCGGCGGCGCCATCGGCGACGCTTTGGGTGCCCCCGTCGAGGGTATGTACTACACCGAGATTCGGGAGAAGCACGGCAAAGTTACCAAACTGATGCCCGGCTTCGGCAACACCGGCGACTGTTATGGTGGATCAACAGGGTTCCGCTATCGAGACGCATACGACGGACCTCCGCCGACCATCGGCTGGTTTAGTGACGATTCCACCATGCGGCACTATTTATGCCTGGCCATCGTTCGTAAGGGTGGGCGTGTCACACCGAATGACTACCGCGACGTGCTGGTGGAGAAATTGAACCCCAACCGGGTTTGGGTCAACGAGCGCGCTCTTTTGTGGAAGCTGAAGGCAGGCGTCAACCCCTGGGATAGCGGCCGGGGCATGATCCCCGCCGGCTGTGCCACCATGGCCATCGCCCCCATTGGCATCATCAATGCCGGAAACCCGGCACAGGCTTATCAAGATGGGTTTAACATCGCCTTTGTCGACCAAGAGGGCCACAACCGGGATGGGGCAGCCACCATGGCGGCGGGCGTGGCGGCCGCTTTCCGGCCGGATGCCACCGTCGAGAGCGTGCTGAACACGATGACTAAGCACAGCTCGTACCTGATGCAACGGGCCATCGAGCTGACCATGGACCTGGCCTATGCCAGCGAGGGGGTTGACGAATTTGCGGAGAAGTATTACGCCAAGATGTTGGACTGGTCGTGGCCCGCACCGGCCGGCCAGACATGGAACAAGGACCATTTCTTCAGCGGCAACACCATCGAGCTCGTCCCCATCACAATGGCCATCCTGCACCTGTGCCAGGGCGACGTCAATCAATCAATGATTGAAGCAGCCAGCTTTGGACGAGACTGCGACACGACGGCCAGCATGGCAGGCGCCATTGCTGGTGCTATGCAGGGTGCGGGCGCCATTCGGCGGGATTGGATTGAGACCCTGGAAAAGGCCAACGAGGACTTCTTTGAGGAAGTGGAAGGCGATCCCAAGGCCAACTTCCACTCCGTTGCCCAGCGCCTGGTCGAGGCCCTCAATGCCGAACAGCGAGCGGCCCAGGAGAGGGCTGATCTTTTGAAGGCGATGCTTGGGTGAAAGCGTCAGGTCACTGAAGAATCTGGGGGAATAAGCGCAATGACTGACACAACCACACCTGAGAGGGTTGAACGTTGGGGAACCTACGAGCTAGCTCTCGAAGGCACCAATGTTGGCAACCCCTTCCTCGACGTAGGGCTTAGCGCCCAATTCAAGCACAAACATCGCGTGGTAGAGGTGGATGGGTTTTACGACGGGGACGGAGTCTATCGCGTTCGCTTCATGCCGGATACCACCGGCACGTGGCGCTACGTCACCAAGAGCAACGTTCCTAAACTGGATGGCAGAACAGGTGAGTTCACCTGTACCGAACCATCGCCGGGAAACCACGGGCCGGTCCGCGTGCGGAGTACCTTTCACTTTGGCTACGCCGACGGCACGCCTTACGCGCCCATAGGTACCACTTGCTACGCTTGGATACACCAAGGCAATGAGCTTGAAGCAAAGACGCTGGACACGCTGAGGGATTCGCCCTTCAACAAGCTACGCATGTGCGTCTTTCCCAAGGACTATTTCTACAACAAGAACGAGCCAGTGTATTACCCATTTGAACGAACCGAGACAGGCGATTGGGATTATGCCCGGTTCAGCCCCCCGTTCTTCAGACACCTTGAGAAGCAGGTCGGGAATCTTCTGGAGTTGGGGATCGAAGCCGACATCATCCTCTTCCACCCCTACGACCGTTGGGGTTACGCCACTATGGACGCCGAGACCGACGATCGCTACCTGCGCTACGTCGTGGCGCGCCTGGCAGCTTATCGCAACGTGTGGTGGTCTATGGCCAATGAATATGATCTGATGGAAGAGAAGACGCTGGAGGACTGGGACCGGTTTTTCCGCGTCGTCCAGGAGATCGACCCATATCAACACCCACGCTCGATTCACAACTGTCGCGGCTTCTACGATCATGGCAAGCCCTGGGTCACCCACATCAGCGTCCAGAATTGGGATTTGAGCAAGATGACAAAGTGGAGAGAGACGTATCACAAGCCGGTGGTGGTTGATGAATGTTGCTACGAAGGGGACATCGAACAGACCTGGGGTAACATCTCCGCCCAGGAAATGGTCCATCGGTTCTGGCTGGGAACGGTCGGCGGCGGCTACGTGGGACACGGAGAGACCTACTTACACCCGGAAGATATCTTGTGGTGGTCAAAGGGTGGCGTGCTGCACGGCCAGAGCCGAGAGAGGATCGCGTTCTTACGTGAGATTATGGAACAGGGACCCTCCGAGGGACTTGACCCCGTGTCAGACAAGTGGGGATGGGGCGCTGGTCAGGAAGGCGAATACTACTTGTTTTACTTTGGCGTCCACCAACCGGCGGAACATACCTTCAACCTCCCGGAAGGGAACAAGTATCAGGTGGATGTCATCGACACCTGGGAGATGACGGCTACACCGCTGGAAGGGGTCTTTGAAGGCAGATTCAAAGTTGAACTTCCCGGTAAGCCATGTTTGGCTGTGAGGATCGTTAAGGCTATCTGAAAGTCTTGAACCACGAAATCCACGAAAGGGCACGAAGAAACGAAGTTGGTGACTAATCCCCGATAAGGAGACGACTCAATGGCCAGAGATATCTTGGATGCCGTATACGGATGCCTTATTGCGGGTGCTATCGGCGATGCCTTGGGCGCACCGGCCGAGAATATGTATTACCAGCAGATCCGAGAGAAGTACGGCAAGATCGAAGACTTTATGGCATACGATAACATCGAGTATTCCTCCGGGCTGCCGGGCGCCGTCACCGACGACTCCACGCTGCGGCATTACATGTGCCTGGCTATTGTGCGCAAAGGGGGTCGCATTACGCCCGACGACGCAGCTCAGGTATGGCTGAACGAATTCAACCCGGAACGTTTCTGGAGCCCCGATAAGATCACCTACCTGAAACTCAAGGCGGGTATGAATCCCTGGGACGTAGGACGAGGCAACATCCCCTCGGCCTGTGCTACGATGGCCATGGTTCCCGTCGGAATTATCAACGCTGGAAACCCCACTCAAGCCTATCAAGATGGCTTCAACATCGCCTATCTCAATGGCGATGGCTTCAACCGCGATGCCCCGGCCACCGTGGCGGCCGGAGTGGCCGCTGCCTTCACCCCTGGGGCCAACGTCGAGATCGTCCTGGAGGCGATGGTCCAGCACAGTACCTACCTAATGAAGCGAGCTATTGAGCTGACGATGGATTTGGCCTACGCGAATGATAGCCTGGACGCCTTCGCCGAGAAGTTCTACACCAAGATGATCGACTGGTGGAGCCGGCCCAAGCTGGAATGGACCAACGAGCACTTCGCCACCGGAACCAGCATTGAGACAGTCCCGTTGGCGATGGCTATTCTCCACTTGAGTGACGGCGACGTGAATCAGTGCTTGATCGAGGGGGCAAATTTCGGGCGAGACGCGGACGCCATCTCCAGCCTGGCTGGCTCCATAGCCGGGGCGATGCAGGGAGCCAGTGCCATCCGCGAGGAGTGGGTCGAAACCATTGAGAGGGTCAACAAGCCCCTCTTTGAGGAAGTGGAAGGGGACCCGAAGGCTAACTACTACTCGATAGCTCAGAGGCTTGTCGAGACACTGAGAAAAGAGAAACAACTGACGCAGCAGAGGGTTAAGAGGCTGGGAGAGATTCTAGGGGAGGTAACACAATGACGATGGTGTTCCAAATATGACCGACCGCAGACCAAACATAGTGTATCTGCTAAACGATCACCAAGCCTACTACCGCCATGGATGGGACGGAGGTCTCAAACCGGCTCGCCCGCATTTTGAGCGACTGGCCGGCCAGGGTGTTGAATTCGAGCGGGCCTACACAGCATGTCCGCTTTGCACGCCGGCACGACGATCGATGGCTACAGGCATGTTTCCGCACAATCACGGTCTCGTCACCAACAACGATGCAGTTGAAGCCCGTGATCACGANNGAACAAGACTATCGGCTCTACTACTACGGCAAGTGGCACACGGGCCCCGGCACGGCCCACGACTCCGGCTGCGAGGGTTTCTCCTATCCGGGCTATGGCAACCCCTACATCACACCAGAATACAAGGCCTACGTCGAAGGACGAGGGATGGAGGTGGCCAGCTTCAACATCGAGCACGTTTTTTACGACAGTCCGAAACGCCCAGACACGCAACCGGGGCCTGGGTATCGGCTGGAGTGGCCAAACAACTGGGAACACGTGACCGGCGTATTAGAAACACCAGACGACACCCACGAGAGTTTCTTCCTGGCCAGCCTGGCCTGCGAAACGCTGCAGGAGCTGGCCAGGCGTGGCGATGGACATCCATTTTTCCTGCGCGTCGATTTCTACGGCCCTCATATGCCATACCTGGCAGGTCAGGATTATGTCAATTTGTACAACCCTGAGCAGATTGAGGAGTATGGCAGCTTCCGAGATGACCTATCGGGCAAGCCCAGCGTATACCGCACCGAATACAACAAACCGTTCAGCAAGGACGGCGAACTTATCCTCCCCAGCGTGTTGCCCCGGAGTGAGTGGGCGCGGATTTTGAGCTACTGTTACGGTCACATCACTATGGTGGACGCGGCCGGTGGCATGATTCTCGACGAACTGGAGAGGCTGGAGCTGGCCGAAAACACGCTGGTAATCTGGACGACCGACCACGGCGACGCCATCGCCTCACATGGGGGCCACTTTGACAAGAATGCCTACCTGAGCGAGGAAGTGCTGCGCATTCCAATGGCCATACGCTGGCCCGGACACATTCCGGCGGGAGAGATGAATCGAAGTCTTGTCTCCATTCTAGATCTACCAGTGACATTGCTAGACGTGGCTGGCGCGACCTGCCCGTGGCCGGTGGACGGCAGGGGACTCTTGGATCTATTGGAAAAGGGCCAGGAGGACATCATGTGCGAAACCTACGGCCACCATGCCGAAAGGATGAAGGTAGTGGGCCGCGCGCTGGTGACACAGCGCTACAAGTACGCGGTCTATAGATATTTGGATGAGACCCAGGCGATGAGCGAACTTTATGATCTTGAGGAAGATCCGTACGAGATGAGCAATTTGGTTAACGAGCCTGGCTATGGCTCAGTGGTTGAAGATATAAAACAGCGCCTAAGAATCTGGCGTGAGCGCACCGGGGATACAATCCCGCTTAACGTATAGCTGTGCTCAGGATTTCCAGTCCCATTTTGACACGACGCGATTGGAAATCACGGCTACTTTTCTTAAGGAAGGAGACTACAGGTGGCAAAGGATATTCTGGACGCGGTCTATGGCTCTGTCATCGGAGGGGCTATCGGCGATGCGCTGGGCGCGCCGGTGGAGGGCTGGTACTTCACCGAAATCAGGGAGAAATTCGGCAGGGTAACCGAGTTCGTGGACACCAACCGACAAAATGCACCTGACGGTCCGGGTGGGGTAACGGACGATACCGTGCTGGCTCATTACATCTCTCTGGCTATCGCGCGCAAGGGGGGGCGCATCACGCCCGACGACCTGGCCCAGGTATGGCTGGAAAAGGGTGATACGCAGCACTTCTGGATCAATGAGAGGATCACCACCATGAAGCTGAAGGCTGGTATGAGCCCGTGGGATACGGGGTTGGGGAACATACCCGCCGGGTGCGCGACCATGGCCATTGGCCCCATAGGCATCATCAACGCTGGCGATCCGGGTCAAGCCTATCAAGACGGGTTCAGCATCGCCTTTGTCAACCAGGAGGGGCTGAACCGAGACGCAGCGGCCACACTGGCAGCAGGTATCGCGGCAGCCTTCATACCAGGCATCACGGTGGACGGCGTACTAGAGGCAATGACGGAACACGGCTCTTACCTAGTAAAGCGGGCGATTGAACTGACGATGGACCTGGCCTATGACAGCGATAGCGTGGACGGATTCGCCGCAAAATTCTATGATAAGATGCTAGACTGGACCTGGCCCCGGCTGGATTGGAACAAGGAGCACTTTTTTAGCGGCAGCAGCGTCGAGATCGTCCCGGCGACCTTGGCCATATTATACCTATGCCAGGGGGACGTAAACGAGTGCATCATTGAGGGGGCCAGCTTTGGCCGGGACTGCGACACCATCTCGCGGGCGGTGGGCTGTGTGGCCGGTGCTATGAAGGGGGCGAGCGCCATCCGAGGAAACTGGATCGAGACGGTTGAAAAGGTCAACGAGCCGCTGTTCGAAGAGCTGGAAGGGGATCGCCAGGCCAACTTCTACTCGATGGCGCAGCGCCTGGCCGAGGCTCTCAAGGCGGAGAGGCAGGCAGCCCAGAGCAGAGTAGAAACTCTGGATCGAATACTGAGCTGAAAAAGGGGGCAGACGTGCTCTTTCCACAATCCAATGCTTTCCGGCGGACGATTGACATCTCTGGTTTCTGGGATTTTCGATTCGACCCCGACGACAACGGCGAACGGGCCGGTTGGGGCAGTGGTTTCACTGGGGGGCGGCCAATTGCCGTGCCTGCAAGCTGGGATGACCAATTTGAGGACCAGCGAGATTACCTGGGACCAGCCTGGTATCAAATCCAGTTCGACCTGCCCTGGGGCTGGGGGGAACATCAGGTATTCGTGCGCCTTGGCTCGGTCAACTAACGAGCCCAAGTGTGGCTCAATGGGGAGCAGCTGGGATCACACGAAGGCGGGCACTTGCCCTTCGCCTTCGAGGTGAC
>JABAOC010003897.1_pt2 | contig 15664 bp, 15 predicted proteins | sample 7062161 | NCBI WGS metagenome assembly JABAOC01 (sample SAMN14538625, study PRJNA623070) | marine sediment metagenome | biome: marine biome [ENVO:00000428]; feature: marine pelagic biome [ENVO:01000023]; material: deep marine sediment [ENVO:00002113] | place: India: Gulf of Khambhat ... | reverse complement strand
TGTCCTTGGGGACGCGGGCCAAGACCATGCGATTGGCCGGCTCGTAGGCGCTGTCGCTGTCAGGTGAGTAGAGGTAGACATAACCGTCCCGCGCACCGGCGTAGTCTCTGCCGAAGTTCAGGAAGGTCGGAGCGCCGAAGCTCGTCTCGAACTTCCAGTCGCACCAGTGCCAGGTTTTCGCGTGATCGTCGGACCAGACGGCCTGCGCATTGCCAACGTTCCGCACCAGCATATATAGGATGCCCTCCACGCAGAGCATGCCGCCGGCTTTGGGGCCGTCGGCCCCCTGCCCGGTCCGCTCGCCGGTCTCGCTGCGGATGTTGGCGCCTTTGAAATCTCCGGGCGAGCCGGTGATTCGGGCGAAGCCGAGGCTGAGTTTCCTGTCCACCCTGGGCTCGAAGCCCCAGCCGTCGCCATAGGCGGTGTAGAGGTTGTCGTCGTCGGCCCAGGTGATCGGCCAGTTGTCACTGCCTTCGGCCTCGCGGATGATGGTCTTGGCCGGGGCCCATTCGATGCCGCGAATGACGGCGCTCGGGGGATACGGCGCGCCGGGCCACTTACCTTTGTCCCTGACTGACAGGGCGATGGGCTTGATGAAGGGCTCGATCGGGGCGTAGTGGGGATTGCGCTGCGAAGCCAGCGACTTGCCGGCCCGGGCGACGACGATGTCGAGAGAGGGGATGACCACGATCAAGCTGTCGTACAGGCCCCACGACCAGTAGGCATCGCGCGGGACGTTCTTCATCGTGCCGTCGGCGTTGTTCCACCAGAGTAGGCCGTAATGATCCGAAGCATTGCCGTAATCCTCCGGCTTGACCACCGGCAGGTCCTTGACCCCGTACGGCACGGTCCGGGCGGCATCGACGAACCACGAAGGAATGAGTTGCCGCTCTTGCCGGCGACCGTGGCGGAGGTAGAGGTAGCCGATACGGGCCATGGCATCGACGTTGGCACTGATCCCCGAGCCGAACTCCCGGCGCATCACTCCTTCAATCTCCTTCGGACGGTACGAGTTTGCCCGCCACCGCAAATCGGTGCGGGCAATTCCAATCGGCGCGAAGACCCGGTCGAACATGAGCTCCTGCAGGTCCCGGCCGTAGGCCAGCGTGACGCACTCGGCCAGCCAGTTCGGGCCGCCGTCGCTGTACGACCATTTCGTGCCGGGCTCGAAGAGCAGCTCCGTGTAGCCGCCGTTCTTATCGAAGCCGGCGGTCTGCGTGGCCAGGTGAAACAGCGTGATCTTGTCCAGCCAGCCCTTTTCCCTATTCGCTTCCGGCGGCACGCCGAAGTCCGGGTGGTACTTCGCCGCAGGCTCGTGCAGGCTCGCGAATTTGCCATCCATCAGCGCCAGCCCTACCGCCGTGACGCCGATGGCCTTGGTCGAGGACTTGAGGTCATACGTCTGCTTCTGGTCGCCCCAGCGCAGCACAACCTTGCCGTGGCGTGTAACGATGCCTGACCCACCGCCGGTCAAGGCATAGTCGCGGGCCTTCTGCAGCAGCGTCGCATCCATACCAGCCTGTTCCGGCGTAGCTGTTTGCCACTGCGCCTGGGGCCAGACAGACCCGCCTTCCTGCCCCACTGCTGCCACAGTCCCCACAAGGACGAGGATGGGCAAAGAACTCCACGGTCGAAGAAACGGCCAAGTCACATGCATGGCTGCACTCCCGATCGATGACGAGTTTTCATCGTTGTTCCGGTAACGCCATGGTAACCCACCGTGCCCTGGACTGAAAGCACGAACGTTCCTGCTTGTGAGTAAATGTGTCGCTTTCTCAGTAGGGGCGAATCATTATTCGCCCCTCTTGCCACGATGATCATAAATGTCGCGCAACGAGGAATGACAAGGAGGCCAGCGAGGGTACCCATCCTACTGGAGCGGCCTGAATCAGTCATCGAAGGCCGACCGTACCCGTCACAAGACCATCGCCAAGCTCCGCTTGACGATGCCACCCTTTCCGCGTGCCTTCACCAGATGCGTCACCACCGTGACGAGGCGATGCGTCGCCGCCGGCGTGGCGGCGGTGGAGATCGCCAGCCCAGCAACGTGCCCGAAAGAAAAGCATGCCGGACTTTTGTCCGGCATGCTCGTTGCCCGGGAGAACGTGCGCCCCAGCGCCGGCACAAACCGCCGGTCGGGCGAGGACGCCAGGTGTCATGACGGTTTGGCCGATTTGGCGGGTTTGGCAGCGGCGGGTGCTGCCGCGGGCGCTTCGGCGGCTGCGCCGGGCGCTGCCGCGGCCCCTTCGGCCGCCTCTGCCTTGCTCTTCTTGCCGGCCGCGCTCTTGCGGTGCGCGACCTTCGGCAGGCCCAAGACCGACTGCTCCTCGGTCCAACGCTCCTCGTCTTTCAGGATCTGGACCCGCTCGGCCCGCGTCAGTACGTTGCGGTGCCGAACCAAGGCGCCTTTCAGTTTAAGTGAACGATCTACTGACATCGAACATCTCTCCTACTGTTTGACTTTTGTCCCGTAGGTATCACGAAAGTAATGCGGCGCGAACATCTGTGAGCCCGGCTGGGCCTTGTATTTCTCGCCGAGATCGATAATCTTCATCCTCATCGCATAACCGTCCGTACCCTCTCTTTCCGGGTTACTGAACAAAGACTTTGCGATCAGCAGGTATCCGTCACCGCTACCCAGGGCCGCCGCATTGTAACCGTTCTTGGTAAAGAGCTCCCTTGTCGCGTCGTTCAACGGCAGCGGCATCAGTTCAACTCCGTTGTCGGCGAAGAACTTTATGACCGGCGCCAGGTCCTCCTGTTGCCTGGCGCGGGCCAATATCAGCAAGTGGTCGCCCTGCCCCTGCGGGGCACTCTGCGCCTGCAAGGGCGGCTGTGCCGTCGCCGACTCGGCCACGCGCGGGCCCGCGACTGGCGTCTCCGGCCGCGGCCTGCTCGACGTCATCGTGGCCGCATTCTGCGGCGCCGAACGCACCGGCGGCTGGGCCGGCACGTTATCCCGGCCCTGCCCGGCCGGATACTTCTGTCCGATCCGAAACGCACCCAGGACCACCAGAACCACCGCCAGAGCAGCCGCCAGGCCGACGTGGTACGGCACCGAGACCTCCACACGGCCGCCATTAAGCTGTAGCGCCTTCGGCCGCAGCAGGGGCTGTGCCGGCCTGTGTTGCGTCGACCGGCCAATCCCCTCGACAAGCCGCGTCTTGACAACCGGCGGCTCACACTTGTCTGCCGGTTTCTCGGGCGGTGCGTCTTTTTTCGCCAGCGACTGCCGCAGCCGTTCCTTGGCGGCCAACCTGGCCGGTCGTTTCGCAGCCGGGTGCGATGCCTCATCCGGAGCCGGGGGCTGCTTCGGGTTCGGCTCCTCGGGAGCGGGTGGCTCCTCCCCGGGCGGCCGGGCCCGCAATTTCTCCAAGATGCCGCCGCGCTTGGCCTTGGCCTGCGAGCGGCTGATTGCCTCATACAGCGCCTGCTGTCCTGTGTAGCGCTTCATAGCCACAACTCCGTAGCGGCCACCAATCCGTTCTCCGGCCGGGAGCGCGATAAGCTCAGACCATCCCTTGCCGGCACTGAATTGGCTTCTTATAACCGATACGGGGCACCGTTTCAACACAAAAGTGCGTCATTTCGGCGCGACGGGTGCGGCCGGCATGCGGCGGCAGATTCGGGCCACTGAACAGACCGAGCGTCCGCGCTCGCCCGTTCTATATAGGGGCGGGCCATCATTCGCCCCTGTTGCCATGATTATCGGAAGTGTTGTGCGAAGAGGAAGGACAAGGAGGCGAGCGGGGACGGGGACCCCAAGCGCGAGAAATCGCGTTCGGACAGGGGCCCCCAACGCGGAATTATGCGTTGGGGACCCCGGACCCACGCTCGCCCTGCCGAAGCCGTGGAGATCACCACCGTAGCGCGACCGCACTTGCCGCGACCGGCATGAAAATGCCGCTTCCAGAGGCTCCCGCCTATGGCGTCAGTTCAAAGTCCAATGGTCGGCCCGCGGCGTCGTGCCGGTTTCGGCGTGTTGGGCCAGGTAACTGCGGGCACAGGCACCGATCTGCCTTATGAGATCGGCATCCAGTGCCGCCGCGAACGCCGCGAGCAACGGGTCCACGTGCACGCCGGGCGCCCTGCGGGTATATGAGTGCCTTCCGCCGAAGCGTCTCGCCAGCATCCTTTGACCTTTTGCGATCGCCGCCACGACCTCCGTGGCCGGCCTGTGAAGGAGCCCGGCTATTGCACCCGTGTCCCTCGAATCCACAAAGTGGAATATGAGCACCTCGCGTGTGAACCGGTCGAGCCGGTTCAACGCCTCGGCCACCGCCGGCAGCCGTCCATCGGTGAAAAGCAGCGCGCCGGGGGCCTCACCTGCGTCCGCCGGCTCGCCACCCTGACGAATTACGTCCCGCCCAATCACGTCCACCATGGTGTCGACCAGCAAACCAAGCTGACCCAGGTGCTCCAGCTCATCTGCCAGCAGGCATGTGGTGACCAGCGTGTACGAGGCGATCTCCCGGGCCAGGTCCCGGCTGCTGGTGAACTTGGCGCACCGGATGAGGATATACCGCAGATAGAACCTGATGAGCCATTCGGAAAGCCATAATGTGGCTCTGTCGATGGTGTGCCCTGCCGCCTGCCGCATACTCCGCCCTTTCCGTAACCACTTCACCTCTTGTCGCGTACCGGCGGATGCACCAAGGAAAAGAGCACCGCCGTCTCCACGCTCGCCTCGGGCCGGCTAGAGCCCTGTGGGACGCGAAGGACAAACGGTGCTCTCTGCAGACGCAAACAGGCATAGTCCGATTGCCTTGTGCCGAAGCAGAATCAGTGCGGGCAAATCCAGAGACACAAAGCATCGGTGCTCCTTGCGCAAAAACAAAGAGCACCGAGCCTTCCAAGCGTTCCCGATAATCAAACTAGCCGTTTGAGGCGAAACGCCTGAAATCTCAGTGACCTACTATCTCGTACGGCTGTTTTCTCCCAGCCGGCCCTCATTATACCCCCGCCCCGCCGCGCCACAACAAAGAAAATCCGGAATTTCTCCTATCCCCAGGCCCCGGCGTCATTTCTTGCCTTGCCCCTTCCAAGCCGGTACTTCCTCCTCAGCGGTCGCGGCGCGCCTGTTCCTTGTGGTACGAGGCTCTCTCCCTCTCTCCCAGGTCTCCGTAGATGTTGGCCAGCATCAAATGCGCCTGGGGGAGGTCAGGCAGAATCGCAAGAGCGCGAGAACAATGCGTTATGGCGGTGTCATACTCACCCTTTTTGACAAGATGATAGGCGATATTCGTGTGGAAATAGGGGTCGTTGGGGACAATCTTCAACTCGCGTGTGTAGAATCTCATGGAGTCATGCCAATGGCCTGTCTGCCTGAACGAGGCCGCCGCGCAACTGAGGACCCAGGCAACGCCAAGCGAGAACATAAGGCGGCGGCACAGACGCCAGCGGGACTGAAACAGACGTTCGGCACCCTCCTTGACGCCCCAGATCGCTATCAGTAGCAGACCTATGATAGGCAGATACATGTACCGGCTGGCTCTGCCCTGCACGCCGATTTGAATGAATCCGGCAACAGGCAATAGCATCACGAGGAACCATAGCCACCCGGCTATCAGGTACGGACGGCGAACCGCCGCAAAGATGACCGCCGAAACGACCGTCAGAAGCAGCAAAGCCACACATATATGGGCGGAGTTCCACGGCATCCCACCCGCCAAGTAAGGATGCACTTAGTTCGCCGCGAGCTTGGTAGGCCAGAAGGTCTTGGCGACATACCATGCATACGAGACGGCGGCATTCGACAGTCGCTGAGGAAGGGGCACTGCACTGAGATGGCTGTTCTGGGCCGCCACCCTGTGAACGAGAAACGAGACACCCGCGAATACCATCGAAATTGCGAATAGAGGCAATTTCTCGACGACCGACCCGATGATCGTGGTGGGCGACAGGTGTCGCCGCGAAGACCGGTCCCCGCCGGCAATACCGGGCCTTGGAAGATCGAATCTACTGAGAGGCCAATAGTCCAACAATAGTAGCACGAGAGGCAAAATGATGAGCATCGACTTCGAAAGTAGTCCGAACAGCAGCATGACGCAGGCCAGCGCGAACCAGGCACCGCGCCTTTGTCTCACGTATCGCAAGTAGGCGTGAATCGAAAGCAAGCCGAAGAACGCACAGAGAAGATCCTTGCGCTCCGATATCCATGCAACGTTCTCCACGTGGAGCGGATGCACGGCAAAGATAGCGGCAACGAGTGCGCTCGGCCAGCGACTACCCGACATGGAGTGGAACAGAGAGAACAGCAGGATTGTATTGAGCAGGTGAAGCAGCACGTTGGTGGCATGATGGCCGCCGGCATGGAGTCCGAACAACTCCACATCGAGCATGTGGGACAGCATCGTCAGAGGATGCCAGTGAAACGTCAGGCGCGACGTGAATGCGGCGGCGACACTCTCAAGCGTCAGCCCTTCACGCACGGCGGGATTGTTGCAGACATGCCGAAAGTCGTCCCAGGACAAGAACTCAAAGTGAAGTGTCTGTCCGTAGACGCCGATCACGAGAACGCTCAGCAGAAGGCCCACCAGCCAATCGGGCGTGACATTCTTCTGCGGATCCGGCGTGGCGCCAGTGTCACAGATACGACCGCCGCCTGCGGGCATTTCACCATCCATGAAATCTTCGTCCGTCTTCATTAGACTATGATGCAGGGTCGTTGAACCTGACGTATGGTCCCGTCATCAAGGCATGCGTCTTGCCGTGCACGCGCCCGCATAGGCCCCCGTGTGATAAGCCGCCAGACCGAAAATGAGTGCCAAAGCGGCCCACTGGATTATGACGACGACCCGATGGCGCAGGGAGGCCTGGGCGGGCGGATTGCCAATGAGAATCGCGACACCCGTCCACAGCGACTTGAGCTCATCGCGTGCCATCGTACGGAAGTGCGCTCCGTCGAGGAGACGCACCTCGTTGTCTCGGATGCCGTCCAGAATCACGTAATGTGTCAAATTGTTCGATTCAAGCAGAAGGATCGGTACGCGCGGATCATCGGCCAGCGTCTCTATGGTGGTTTTCACCGCCTGGGCGGTCAGACCCAGCTTCGCGCAGGCCTTCAACATTCCTTCGACCGTCGCTCCGCCGCAGAGACTCGTCTCGGCATAAACACCGACATCCTGAAGGGAGCACTCCTGTCCCCGAGCGCGTGCCACTTGCCACAGACAGGTAGGGCCGCAAAGCGAATTCAGACGAAAGGTCACTCGCCTCTTGTCTCGTTCGGCGGGGTGCGTTCGATTGTCGGCGGAGAATGCGGGCTGCAGCCCTGCGACCACCAACAGCAAAACCCCGGCAATAATGAATCTTGCGCTCACTCTCATGAACGTCCCGCCCTCCTTTTGGCGGCGCGCCGGTACCCAATGAGTGCGGCAACCGCTACGAGCGGCACGAGCGCCAACATCAGGCCCGTTCGAACCTGCCGGTGCGCATCAGTGGACGTTCGAGCCGCCGGAGTCTGCGAGACGTTTGGGGACGCCATGCCCTGCAAAGACTCCCCTTGCTGGTCTGCCACTTTCTCCACGAACTCGGCCTCCTCCAACGGTTCCGCTAGCTCTTCGAGCGTTTTGACCGGTGCGCCATACTGGTATGTTACACCCGCCAGCTTATCTATGACTGTCATGCCGTCGGTCACACCCAGGCCTTCCAGCGTGAACTCCGCGTCGGAGATCGTGGCATTGGGGTCGAATTCGGTAATTGTAACCTGCACGCGCGTTCCCTTGAGGGGGTACCCGGTGGCGTATAATCTGTAGTCGGCGGAGCACACGTACCATGCTCCGCCGTACCTGGCCCAGCCAACCGCAAGGACTTGTCGTGACGATTCGGCAGGTCGCTTGTGGAAGTCAAACTCGCTCGCGATGAGGACCGGGAGAAATCCTTGACGCGGGTCGGCCGACAGGCGAAACGCATGATCGTGCGGGTCCTTCCCCTCTGTGGTGCGCCAGCGAGATACGAGGTGAATTACATCGTTGCCATCGACTTGTGCGGAAAGCTCACGATCCGGACGCAGCATGATCTCCAATGCATCCTTGGCGGGCATCCCTCCCAGGTGGATGAACACGTGCGGATGAAAGTCCTTGCCCACACTGCAGTGGAGGGGACGAAAAACCGGCGAAATGGTGGCGTACTGAGGATTGATGCCAAAACGGCATTTGCTCGTTATCACGCGCGCCCACTGGCGCGGTCCCTTCGCTCCGTCCACCCAGGCAAAACTGTCCAGGCGCGACATCTGGTCATTGAAGACAAAGTCGACAATTCTCGGCTGCGGCTCCGCATCTTGGCCGGGTAAGCTCGATGTCATCATGGCAATGCCTCTTCCCGAGGGCACCAGTTCGACGTTCTCCAGCGCCGACTGTACGGCGCGCACCACGGCTTGCGGGTCATCCAGGGACAAGGCGGCGCCCGTGCCGGCGGGGCACCGCACGCAAAAGATACTTACAATCAGTGGAATGAGCGCTGGAACGCCATGCGCTATTGGCTCCCTTTGATGATTCATAACGCGCCGCCTTCCCTCTTTAATTCCCGCTGTAGCAACAGGATGATTCTCACGCTCGGGAGGTCCCCTCCCAGAATAGGCAGCAATTCCCCTGCTGCTGAAAGTCGATTGTAGACAACGCGTCGGCTGCTGTCAAGTGACGCTTTGCCGACAGGTCATCGCACAGTCAATTCTCGGTCCGGCGTTGACAAGGGCTAAATTGCGGTGCACAATCACACGGCAGATGTACTGATGGTTGGCCGGGTCCGTAAAGACCGGCTCTGGCGGGCGGACCGGCAGGTAGAAACACCGTGGTCCGGCAGGGGTAGAGCAGACGGAGGAAGGCCTCCGGACAGGTGAGATTTTCGCTTGACAGGTGGCCTCGTGCGGGGTAAACGTGATTATTTGTACCTTGGAGTGGATGGCGGTGTGGTTTTCTTTTGGATGGAAGAATCGGAGTCGTTGAGCATGTTGCCAGTCAAGAAAACGAGTAAGAGCCGTACGCGGACCCGGCGGGCGCACCACGCCCTCACGCCGGTGAACTATACGCTGTGCCCGAAGTGCAGCCAGGCGAAGCTGCCGCACGCGGCGTGCAGCAACTGCGGATATGTGAATCCGGACCTGACCCTGAAACTCGGCAAGGAGGAGACCGACTGAGCATGCGTATCGCATTGGACGCGATGGGAGGCGACTACGCCCCGGATGAAATCATCGCCGGTGCGCTGGAGGTCTTGCCCCGACTTGCCAGGGAAGATACGATCGTGCTGGTCGGACCGCAGGAGCTGCTGGAGGCGAAGCTGGCCGCTTTGCGGTACGACAAGGAGCGGATCAGCATCGTCGACGCGCCGGACATCATCGAGATGGATGAGAAACCGATTGATAGTCTGCGCAAGAAGCCGCGCAGCTCGATCGGCGTGCTGGCCAAGCTGGCCAAGCTTGACCGGGCCGACGCGGTCATCTCGGCGGGCAACACGGGGGCGTGCGTTGCGGCGTTCCAGATGCGGATGCGCACCCTGCCCGGCGTGAACCGCCCGGGCATCGCCGTCGTCTTCCCCACCACCAACGGGCCGGTGACCATCTGTGACGTGGGCGCCAACATCGCGTGCAAGCCGGTCAACCTCTACCAATACGGGCTGATGGCGAGCATCTACTCCCGGCATTTCCTTGGGATTCAGGACCCGCGGATCGGCCTGATGAGCATCGGGGAAGAAGAGGCGAAGGGCAACGAGATCGTCAAGCGCACGCGCGAGCTGCTTCGCGGCGACCCGCGTCTGAATTTTATCGGGAATATCGAGGGAAGAGACATTTTCCGGGGAGTATGCGATGTGGTGGTGTGCGAGGGGTTCGTCGGGAACGTGATCCTCAAGCTCACCGAGGGCGCCGTCGACGGGCTGTTCCGGGCCATCAAGCTCGAGCTGATGCAGGAGAAGCCCCGGCTGGCGCTGAAGTTCAAGCCGATCATCATGCGTGTCTATCAAAAGCACGACTACAACGAGTATGGCGGCGCCCCCCTGCTGGGCGTCAGCGGTACCGCGTTGATCTGCCACGGGGCCAGCAAGGCCCGGACGATCCGCAACGCCGTGCTGACCGCAAGAAACTGCCACACGCAGAAGATCAACGAGAAGATCATGGAGTGTCTCTCGGAAGCTGAGGTAGGGACGACGAATGCAGAGAAAGACTGAGGATCGCCCCCCACTCGACCGCGCTGTGATTACGGGGTGCGGCTCTTTTGTCCCCTCGAAACTCCTGACTAACGAGGATCTTGCGCGGATGGTAGAGACCTCCGACGAATGGATTACCACGCGGACGGGGATCAAGGTCCGCCACGTCACGACGGATGAGGAATCGACGGCCTACCTGGCGACCCAGGCCGCCCGGCGGGCGCTGGCGTTCGCGGGGCTCAATGCCAAAGATATCGAGTTGATCATCGTGGCGACGATTACGCCGGAGATGGTCTTTCCGTCCACGGCGTGCTTCGTGCAGCAGGCGCTGGGCGCCAAGAAGGCCTGGGCCTTCGATGTGGCGGCGGCCTGCAGCGGTTTCGTCTATTCCCTGCACCTGGTCCAGCAGCTTCTGGAGAACGGGCGGCTCAATAACGCCCTGGTCATCGGGGCCGAAACGCTCACCAAGATCACGAACTGGAACGACCGGACCAGTTGCATCCTGTTCGGCGACGGGGCCGGTGCGGTCGTCCTGGAGCGAAAAAGTGACGCGGGACGAGGCCTCATGTATAGCACGCTCGGCACGGACGGGGCCTACTGGGAATCGCTGAACTGCCGGGCCTACGGTTCCCGGTACCCGGCCCGTCAGCCGCTGCCCGACCCGGAGATGATTTTCATGCAGATCAAGGGCCGGGAGGTGTACCAGCAGGCGGTGCGGCGGATCGTCGAGGCTGTCGAGGACTGCCTCAAGTACTGCGGCCTGACGATCGATGACGTGGCGATGGTGGTTTCGCACCAGATGAACGCGCGAATCATCGAATCGGCCGCCAAGCGCCTGGAGCTGCCCGACGAAAAGGTCTTCGTCAACATCCACAATTACGGCAATACGTCGGCGGCCTCGGTGCCGATTGCCTTCGACGAGTGCGTGCGGCAGGGCCGAGTGAAAAGAGGCGACGTCGTGATTTTTGTCGCGTTCGGCGCCGGTGTCACCTGGGGCGCGAATGTCTTCGAGTTCTAACTGGACTTTTGCAGGAGTCCAATTCCAAGAGGAATTCCATAGTGTCACGACGGACCAGACAGAGCGTCTAAAGAAGTCGGGTGCAAGGATCCGAACCATGAGAACCGCCTTTCTCTTTCCAGGACAAGGTGCTCAGGTCGTGGGCATGGGGGCCGACGTCGCGCAGGCGTTCCCGGCCGCGGCCGAGCTGTTCGAGAAGGCCAACCATATCATCGGTTTCGATTTGCGCAAGGTTTGCTTCGAGGGACCGGCGGACCAGCTCAACAGCACGACAATGTCCCAGCCCGCCATCTTCGTAACCTCTGCCGCCCTGCTTGAGGTTCTGCGGACGAGTGGCGCCGGCCGGAACACCGTGCCCGAGGTCACGGCCGGGCTCAGCATGGGCGAGTATACGGCCCTGTACGCCGCCGGGCTCATCAGTTTTGAGGATGCGCTGCGACTGGTCAAAAAACGGGGCGAGGCCATGCAGGCGGCAGCCGATGCGACCAGGGGAACCATGATCAGCATCATCGGCCTCGATGAGCAGAAGGTCCGGCAGCTATGCCGCGAAGCTCGGGAAGGAGAATTGCTCGAGCCGGTCAACTTCAACTGTCCGGGCCAGATCGTCGTCAGCGGCACGCTCGGCGCTTGCGAACGGGCCCAACGGCTGGCGAAGGAACGGGGAGCCGTGATGGCTATCCGGCTGGACGTGGCCGGAGCTTTCCACACGCAAATGATGTCCAGCGCCAGCGAAGCCCTCAAAAAGGCGCTCCTGCAATCTCGAATCCTGGAGCCGGCGTCCATTCGAACAGTCGCCAACATTACGGCCGATTATTATCGGACGGCCGAGCAGATCGTCGAGGGCCTCACCCGGCAGCTTACCAGCCCTATTTTGTGGCAAGAGTGCATGACGCGCCTGCTGGCCGACGGCGTTGAGGAGTTCTATGAGATCGGTCCCGGACGGGTCCTGACGGGGCTCGCAAAACGCATCAAGAGAAAGATAAGGATAACCAATGTCAGTGACCTGGGTTCTTTGCGAGCTTTCATCGAAAGGCCATAGAACCACATTTCGCGAGTTCCGCGACCATGCGGGAGGAGATTGCCTCGTCGCTATGCTCCTCCGAATGACGCAAAAGGGCATTCCAGGCCGTTGCGAGGGCGGCGTGGCAATCTCAACCGTACGATTTCTGAAATGCGGCAGCAGTCTGGAGGTAAGAAGAAGATGGCAGAGAAACGACTGGCCGTGGTGACGGGGGCGGCCCGGGGCATCGGCCGCGCCACTGTGTTCGAACTGCTCAGGCAGGGACGCCTCGTAGCGGGGCTTGACATCATCGAAGACCAACTCAAGGATCTGGAGCGGGCGGTCCGTGGGGCCGGCTTCGAGGTGATCACGCGGTGCGTGGATATCACGCAGACGGAGAAGCTCACGGAGGTTCTCGAGTCGCTGGCCGCGGAATACGATGGTATCGGCATCCTGGTGAATAATGCGGGAATCACCCGGGACAACCTGCTGATTCGGATGACCGACGAGGAGTTCGACAAGGTGCTTGCGGTCAACCTGCGGGCGGCCTTCGTAGCGACCCGCACAGCAGCCAAATCCATGCTGCGCAACAAGTTCGGGCGGATTATCAATATCAGCTCGGTTTCCGGCGTGATAGGCAACGCGGGCCAGGCGAATTACTCCGCCAGCAAGGCCGGCCTGATCGGCCTGGCCAAAACGACCGCCCGCGAGCTGGCCAAGAAGAACGTGACCGCCAACTGCATCGCCCCGGGCTTTATCGATACGGAAATGGCCCGCAAGCTGCCGGAACCGGTGATCGAGGCGGCCACGCAGCTTATCCCCATGCGGCGCATGGGCACCGTCGAGGAGGTCGCCCAGGCGGTGGCCTTTCTGGCGAGTGACCAGGCCGGCTATATTACCGGCCAGGTCCTCTGCGTCGACGGGGGAATGGCCATGTAAAAAAAATAAAAAACATTTGTATAAGCCTCCCCCGGTCGGTAATATACCGGCCAAAAATCGGGAGGGTGGCCGTGTAGGCATAGTCCCAGGAAACGTCACCAAGATCCGACAAGAGAATTGCGATTCCGTTAAGGAGGATACACAAGTGAGTATGGATGATGTAGATGTCCAGGCGATTGAGAATAAGGTGATTGAAATCATCAGCGAGCAGATGGGCGTTGACAAATCTGAGATAACCCGCGATACCTCCTTCATTAACGACCTGAACGCCGACTCTCTGGATACCGTCGAGCTCGTCATGGAGTTCGAGGACGAGTTCGATATGAGCATTCCCGATGAGGAGGCCGAGAAGATTCAAACCGTCGGCGCGGCCATCGATTACATCATCAACATCGCACAAACGAAGAAGAAGGAAAGCGCGTAGAATCAATGGATAGACGCCGAGTGGTTATCACGGGCCTGGGATGCGTCACTGCGCTGGCCGAGTCCGTCGATGAGTTGTTTGCTGCGCTGTGCGAGGGCCGCAGCGGGGTTTCGACCATCGAATCCTTCGACGCCGGCGCCTTTCCGGTTCGTTTCGGGGGCGAGATCAAGAATTTCGATGTGACCCGGTACATCGACAAGCGCGAGGCCAAGCGGATGGACCGGTTCAGCGAATTCGCTATCGCGGGGGCCATCCAGGCGGTTCAGGACAGCGGCCTCGATTTCTCCAGGGAAGACCCCTACCGCATGGGCGTGATCGTCGGGACCGGCATTGGCGGCATCAAGGAGATCGAGGACCAGCACGTTCGCTTGCTGGAGAAGGGTCCGGGCAAAGTATCGCCTTTCTGCGTACCTCGTCTGATGTCCAACGCCGCCAGCGGCAATATCGCCATCCAGTTTGGCCTGCGCGGCCCGAGCTTCTCGGTTTCGAGTGCCTGTGCGTCAGGCAATCACACCATCGGTGAGGCCTTCTGGAACATCGCCAGCGGGCGCAGTGACGTCGTGGTCACGGGCGGGTCCGAGGCCGCCTTGACACCCATCGGTTTGGGCTCCTTCTGTGCCGCCCGGTCGCTGAGCACGCGCAATGACGACCCGGCGGCGGCCTCCAGGCCGTTCGACCGGGACCGGGACGGTTTCGTCCTGGCCGAAGGCGCCGGTATGCTGATCCTCGAAGAATACGACCACGCCCGCAAGCGCGGGGCCAGGATTTATGCCGAGTTGCTGGGGTACGGCGCGACCGATGACGGTTATCACATCACGGCCCCCCTGCCTGACGGAGCGGGCGCGGCGATGGCCATGAAAGTGGCCTTGGCCGATGCGAAGACCGAACCCCGGGACGTTGATTACATCAACGCACACGGGACCAGTACCGAATTGAACGATATCGCCGAGAGCATGGCCATCAAGACCGTGTTCGGCGAATACGCTTATCAGATTCCTACCAGTTCGACCAAGAGTTGCCTGGGACACATGCTGGGCGCCACGGCGGCCGTGGAGCTGATCGCGACAATCAAGAGCATCAACGAATCGCTCATCCCGCCGACCATCAATCTCGAGAATCAGGACGAGCGATGTGACCTCAAGATGGATTACGTCCCGTTGAAGGCGCGCGAAGCGAAGGTGGACATCGCCATGAGCAACTCCTTCGGTTTCGGCGGCCACAACGCCTGCCTGGTCGCAGGACGGGTCTGACACCGGCTGAGATCGAATTCGGCGGAGCATGGCCCCCAGTCACTGGCGTCCTATGGAACACACGGCGTGGACGGACCCGGACGTCGTGGACATTGTGGACGAATATGAGATCGACAGCCTGGAGAACAGGTCGCATGGCGGGGTGGCATCGTCAAGTGCAGCTTGGCGATGGTCTTTTGCGAGATTCGTTGGAAATAGGGACAACGCCTCCCCAGGCCAAGAAGAACCCAGGACAGACAGCCGCCGGATATCAGGGATTCAGGAACATGGCGTCGGCGAAAAGATCGGCGAAGCCTTGTTGGTGTGCGATTTCCACGTATTGAGTTTGCCGGGCGAGCCGGGCGGCCCTGTCCCGGCATTCATCGCTGATCAGCAGCATCTGCGCCCCGGCGGCGGCGGCGTTGCCGACGGACCGGATGCGGTCGAGCGGCACGTCGGGCAACAGGCCGATGCGAACCGTGCTGGCGGGCCGAACGTAGTTGCCGAACGCCCCGGCCAGTAAGACCCGGTCGAGGTCCGAGTCCGTCATCCCGAGTCTGTCGAGCAGGATTCGGATGCCGGCCCGGATGGCGGCTTTGGCCAGTTGGACCTCCCGCACGTCTCTTTGAGTCAGGATCACTCCGGGTTCGGACGCGTGCCGGTCGAATGCCAGGCAGAACGCGGGCTGACCGCTGCTTTCGAGAAGACGGGAGTAAAGAGGCTCGGACAGTGTGTTTTTCAAGGTCTGGCGGTCTGTAAAGCGGCCTCTTGCGTCAATGACGCCGAAATCCAGCAGCACAGCGACAGCGTCAATGAGACCGCTGCCACAGATGGAGCGAGGTGGAATACTGCCGATGACGTCGAGACCGATATCGTCCTCGCCGGCGACCACCGCTTCGATAGCACCGTCGACCGCC
>JABAOC010024180.1_pt1 | contig 15674 bp, 13 predicted proteins | sample 7062161 | NCBI WGS metagenome assembly JABAOC01 (sample SAMN14538625, study PRJNA623070) | marine sediment metagenome | biome: marine biome [ENVO:00000428]; feature: marine pelagic biome [ENVO:01000023]; material: deep marine sediment [ENVO:00002113] | place: India: Gulf of Khambhat ... | reverse complement strand
TTTCTTCCCGACACCCGCCGCGCAGCGGCTTCGGGACTCGATATGACAGAGCGCGCCCCAGCCGGCTCTTCCCGGTTCGTGTGCTCTTTGCCGCCGGATTCCGACCGCAACCCGATGGACCGCTATATAGTGTTCCCAAGCAACTCCCGGAGCCGGTCGAGCTCGCCCGGTTTCATGTGGTAGCTATGTTCGACATCGGGGAATCGGCCCGCCTTCACTTCATCGGTGTACTTGCGGAAGGCCTCCACGTAACGCACGCCGAGGTCGGCATAAGCCTTGGCGAATTTGGGCGGGTGCCCGGATGAAAGCCCCAGGATATCGGGGGCAATGAGAATCTGCCCGTCGCAACCGGGTCCTGACCCGCAACTGATCACAGGCACATCAGACCTCTCGGTGATAATCTGGGCAACCTCGGTTGCCGTTCCTTCGACAAGAAGGGCGCTTGCTCCGGCGACAATCATGCGCTCTGCCAGATGAACGAGCGAGACCGCCGACTCCGCGGTGATCGCTTCCGCGCGGAATCGACCGATCTCATTGACTCTCTGCGGCAGTATTCCAATATGCGCCATGACCGGAATGCCTGCGTGGCTGATACCCTGGATCGTGTGAAGGTGTGCCTCTGTCGCTTCGATCTTAACCATTTGTGCGGCGGCTTCGATCAGGAACCGCCCGGCGTTGCGGATCGCGTCGACGGTGCTGGTATGGTAAGATAGGAAAGGCATATCTGCCACAAGATATACACTTGGGGCGGCCCGACGGACGGCGGCGGTGATTGTTACCATGAAGTCCATCGTTGCAGGTAAGGTGGAATCAAACCCAAGCATGAGTTGAGCGGCCGAATCGCCCACGAGAATCATGTCCACCGGGGTCTCGGATGCGAGGCGGGCAGTCGTATAATCGTAGCAACTGACGGCCACGATCGGGTTTCGTTCGCGTTTGGCTGTCAACAGTTCCGCAATCGTGATGCGGCCACTCGTCATAGATCGTCCCGAGAGAATTAACAAGTTTTCAGTTACAACGCCAGAACAAGAACTTCGCCGCTGCCGTATTATTGTCTGTTGACGGTCTGGAATAAGACCGTTCTTAGAGCGAGCAGGCAAAAATTTAATAATTTTGTAGTTTAACTCTTGAATTTCAGCAGGAAAAGCGTAATTTTTCCTGTGTCTTTCGTTTTCGCTAAAGATTTTCCGCCCCTCGCTACGATGTAGATAGTGAGCAGTTGCGGAATTGACCAAGGCCTTCTCGAAGGCTGGCAAATAGCTTTTCATCACCCTCCTCCGAAGCCAGATTCTCTTTGGAATCTGGCTTTTTTTTACGCTTGTCCGCCTGGGATTTTAGGCAACATACGCAAGAGTGATGGCAGTAGTAACCATCGCTTTGGCCTCCCATTCTCGCTGGTCGACGCATCTGGTGAAAGGCCTTCCCACTGTCACTTGAAGATGACATGAAGGTTGTACCTGGTCGAAAGCCGGGGTACGATTCCACAGACGACCGCTTTGCTGGCGGCCCAGCGTGCAACAGCAGGTATTCAGGAGTGTGGACAGATGGTTCCCCAGATTGCGTTATCTGAAGAAGGTCCTCGTGTCTCACGAGTCGTTCACGGCCTGTGGCGTCTGGCCGAGTGGCACAAGAGCAAGAAAGAAATCGTGGAGCTTATCGACAGCTGTCTGGAGCAGGGGATCGCCACGTTCGACCATGCGGATATCTACGGAGATTACACATGCGAGAGCCTCTTCGGTTCGGCACTGGCCGAGGCGGGGATTGACCGCTCGCGGATACGACTCATTACCAAGTGCGGCATCAAGCTGATGTCGACAAACCGGCCTGCGCACAGGGTCAAGTCCTACGACACCAGCCGGGCCCATATCATCGCCTCGGTCGAATGCTCGCTGCGCAATTTCCATACGGATTACATCGACCTGTTGCTGATTCACCGGCCGGATCCGCTCATGGACCCGGAGGAGGTCAACGATGCCTTCGTCGCCCTCCAGGAAGCGGGCAAGGTGCGTCACTTCGGCGTCTCGAACTTCCTGCCCGCCCAGTTCGAGTTGCTGGCGTCGAAGCTGGACGTTCCGCTGGTTACCAACCAGATTGAATACTCGGTAATGAATCCCGGCGCCCACGCCGACGGCAGTATCGATCTGTGTCAGAAGCTCGGTATCCGGCCGATGGCCTGGTCGCCCTTCGGCGGCGGGCGGCTGTTCCAGGAGGATTCCGAGCGGGCCAGGCGCCTGCGGGAGACGCTGTCGGGAATCGGACATGATATCGGCGGCGCGTCGATGGATCAGGTGGCGCTCGCCTGGATCCTCAGACATCCGGCGCAGTTCGTACCGGTGTTGGGTACCCGCGACCCAAGTCGCATCAGGAAGGCGGCGGAAGCGCTCGATATCAGGCTCTCGCCGGAACAGTGGTTCGAAATCCGCAGGGCGTCCGTCGGCCAGGACATCCCCTGATTACTGAGGTCGCTTGAGCCAGTAGTTGTTCTGCTCGGTCCCGACGACAACTTCCACGATTTCCCAGCCCCGCCGGCCAAGCTGGTTCAGGAATACGGTCGGCACCCGGCCCGTCCTGGCATCAATCTCCAAGTCGGCGGGCAGGTCCATCCTTTCAAAGAAGAGTCCGACACTGTTGGCGCGCACCTGGCGGTTCGCGTCCTGCCATTCGTAGTTGCCGGCCGATTCGATGTAAACCCCGTACTCCCATTGTGCCTGCTGGCGGGACGCGGGACTGGCCCCGATGACAAGCAGGGTGGCGAAGAGGGTTCCCACGGCAGTGCCCATGACGATCGGCTTGTTCTTCATGAATTTCCCTTTCAAAGACAGCCCCGGCGGCGTTGATACCCGTCTCGGATGCGACACGGGTCTCTTGCCCGCATTATACGGCACGCCGGCCTTGAAGGGTAACATCCACAACGAGACCGGGAGTCCGCAGGGTGGTGGTCGGCACACGGTGGCGGATTCAGCCCGCAGAGCAAGGCGACCGTCCGCGTGCTTCCTTGTCGTTCATCTTCGCAGCACACCTCCGAGACTCCTGGCAGGCGGGGGCGAATATGATTCGCCCCTACTGTGAACAGGCGAGCAGGGACGTTCAGACACTTTGTTTCCCGTTCGAGGCCCCATCGTTCTACAGAAGCTGCATGGGTCGCCATCCTGACCCGACCACGCCCAGTCCGCACGCGGGTTGGCGGGGAGGCCACCGGGCGTGCTCGGCTTCGTCAATGATGCAGTTCGGGGCTGGAGAGGATATAATCGAGCACGTCGTCGAGCCTGGCCGTCGCGACGGCAATCGTGGAATCCGCCGCGCCGTAGTACATGTGAAGCTCGCCCGTCTTCTGGTCGATGATGGCGCCCGTCGGGAAAACCACATCGCCCACATCGCCGACGCGCTCGTAGTAGGCATGAGGTCCGAGCACCCATTCGGCGCTGCGACGGAGCATCTTCCAGGGATGATGAAGGTCCAGCAGGACCAGACCCAGCCGGTAAATCTGGCTGGCGGTTGTGGAACGAACGCCGTGGTAGAAAACCAACCAGCCCTCCGGTGTCTCGATGGGCTGGCAGGCCAGACCGACGCGGTGGCTGTCCCAGTAGGCATGCCGCGTGTGGATGAGCAGTTGGTGGTCTCCCCAGTGCTTCAGGTCGGGTGAAAGGCTCAACCAGATATGGGCTTCGCCGCGTACGATCGGGCGGTGAATCAGCGCGAATCGGCCGTCGAACCGGCGCGGGAAGAGGCATGCGTCCTTATCCTCCGGCGGCAGCAGGGCGCCGAGGCGGGCGAACGTGCGAAAGTTCTTCGTAATGGCCAGCGAGACGAGGGGTCCGCCTTCACTGAAAGAGACGTAGGTCACGGCATATTGCTTCTGCTCCTCCAGCCACACGATGCGGGGGTCCTCCAGACCCCATCGTTCCTCCTGGGTGCTGGGGTCGGCGGTCATCGTCGGCTCGGGGTCGATCTCCCAGTCGGTAAAGCCGTTGGGGCTGCGGGCCACGGTCAGGTGCGAGAACCCGCGCATGTCCTCGACGCGTGCCAGCAGCAGAGTCTGGCCGTCCACCCTGGCGGCCGCCGGATTGAAGACGGCGTTCGCCGGATACGGCCAGTCGTCCGGGCCCAGGATGGGGTTGCCGTCATACCTGCGAAACAACTCGTGTGCCTTTTTTTCTCTGGTGCGCTGTGACATCGTTTGTACCCAAGAGCGGCTCAGGCACGTTTAACTCGATACATGACAGGTTCGCCAGGTCTATTCCGCTCGATCCCGAACGCACGTGTGCCGCTTCAGACTCTAGACTATAGAGCGAAGCCGCCCCCGAAGTTCGGTTGCGACCGCAAATCTTTGTTCGCAACAGGACAGTGGTGTGTTTCGGGCCGGACATCCGCGTACTCAAGCTTTGACCAACTGGGTTTCATAGAGCGCCTGATAGACCGTTGAGGTCTGCATCAGTTCTTCGTGCTGGCCCTGGGCGATGATTCGGCCCTCGTGCATGACGACGATGACGTCCGCCGCCACAATGGTGCTGAAACGATGGGCGATGATAAACGTCGTACGGCCCTGCATCATCTGCTCGATAGCCTCATGGATCTTCGCCTCACTATCGGCATCGATCTGGCTGGTCGCCTCGTCGAAGATGAGGATGGCCGGGTTCTTCAAGATGGCCCGGGCGATGGCGATTCGCTGCAGTTGGCCGCCGCTGAGCCCGGTGCTTTGCTCGCCGATCACGGTCGCATAGCCCTTGGGCAGCCGGCTGATGAACTCATGGGCGTGGGCGCGCCTGGCGGCAGCGACGATCTCGTCGTCGGTGGCCCCGCGCCGCCCGTAACCGATGTTGGCGGCAATGGTATTATTGAAAGTGATGATCTGCTGGGTCACCATGCCGATCTGGTCGCGAAGGCTGCGCAGGGTGACGTCGCGGATGTCCCGGCCGTCGATAAGGATGCGGCCGGAGTCGGGATCATGGAAGCGGGGCAGGAGGTTTGCCAGGGTGGTCTTGCCGGACCCATTGGGACCGACAATGGCCACGTTGTGGCCGGCCGCCACCGACAGGTTGATGCGGTCGAGTGTCGGACGCTCCACCCCGGGATAGGAGAACACGACATTCCGGAATTCAATGCTGCTCCGCACGGGTGGCAGGACGATGGCGTTTGGCATCTCCGGCTCGACCGGCTGATCCAGGACGGCAAAGATGCGCTCCGCCGCCGCGTTGGCCTGTTGGATCTTGGTCCACATATCACTGGTTTTTCGCACGGCCTCGGCCGAGGCGCCCAGCAGCACGAGCAGCAGCAGGAACTTCGGACCGTCGATCTGTCCCTGGGTCACCCACGCCATCCCCACGACCAGCGCGACCGAGCCGGCAAACATGCCCAGCACCTCGAGCACCGGATGCGTGGCCGCATCCACCTTCGACATGCGGAGCAACTGTTTCAACAGCCGGTTGTTGATGTCCCGGAACGAGCGCTGCTCGTATTCCTCCTGGTTGTACACTTTGATCACGCGCACGCCGGCCACCGTTTCCTGGAGCTTGGCCAGCATCTGCGCGCTGGCCACCAGTGAGCGACGGGTCGCCCTCCTCATCCTCGAGCCCAGCGAGCCCAGCAGCACGAGGACGACCGGGGCGCCGCCCAGGAAAACGAGCGTCAACTGCCAGTTGATGAGGAGCGCGAAGACGAGCATGATCATGGCGTTCATGGGCTCGCGCAGGGCTTTGCCCAGCAGCACGCGGATCGTGTTTCCCATAATCACGGTGTCGCGCACGATCCGGCTGATCAGGTCGCTCGGCCGCTCGTCCGCGAATACCCTGACGGGCACGCGCGTGAGGCGCTCGAAGACGTCCTCCCGCAGATGGTTGATGGCCACCTCGACGATCTTTTGCCCGAGGTAGTCCTGATAGAACTTCGCCACGCAGCGAATGATGGTGATAACGCCGACGGCGAGCACGATGATCAGGATGGCCCTGATCTGGTTTTCTGCCGTTTGGGCGCGGGGCAGGAAACCCACGAGCCACTGTCCGGCGCGCGCCGCGGCGGTCTGGGCCTGCCAGCGAAGACGTCTGAATCCGGTCCAATCGAGGTCCCTGACGTAGTCGAGATGGTAGGGCGTCGGGAGCTCGATCCGTTCGGTCGTGAACGTACTGTCCCGCGGGCGCCGCACCACGAGCGGAACGGTCTTCTTCGTGGTTGTCGCCAGTCCCTCGAGCAGCCGCGTGTATGGGACCTCGGCCCCAGCCGCGGCCGCGATGTCATTGACGTCCGCGATATAATCCAACGGGCGGAGGCCGGCCCTATCGGCCAGACCGTTGGGCTCGACGTCGACCACGAGCAGATGGGTGCGCAGAGACAGGCCCGACCCTCCGGTCAGCTCCGCCGGCCGGGGGGCATGGAAGTCGAGACCGTAACAACGCTGCGCGGTCGTGCGATCCATCCAGCCATGAAGACCTTCGGCCCCGAGCATAACCTTCAACAGCGGGATAATCGTCATGAAGCTCAGGGACAGCAGCACGGCAATGGCAAACGCACTGACTACCACGACAATGATCCGGGGCCACTGCGGCCAGACGTATCTGAGCATCTGCACGAAGGCTTTCATCGTGGCACATTTCTCCGACTGACGATTCGCGTTCGGCGCGACAGCCCGGGTCTTATGCACCCGGTGGACACGACGGCTCGGCGGCAGAGAAACACGGGGCCGCAGACCGCCAAACGGCCCGAGCACACTAACAGACTCCGATGGGTCGGTCAAGCCCAAAGGCCGGCACCCCCGGTTTCGGCGCGACCGTTTCTTGGCGCGGCGCACCGGTTCTTGCCATGCCGAGCGACAGGTGGCGGCGTCAGGCCCAAAGCCTCGGCGATGGTCTCACACATGGAATGAAGTCAGCGCCGGGCCGTTGGGTGCAGAGAGGTCCGGTGCATGTGACAAACGCAGCCAGGGCGATGCGCCGATCGTTGCGGTCAGTACTTCTTGCGGAATTTTGCCGTGGGGATATCCATCAGCTTGCGGTACTTGGCGACCGTGCGTCGGGCGAGATTGGGAATTCCTGCCTCGGCCAGCTTCATTTTGATTTGATCGTCGTTGAGCGGCCTGGTCTTGTCCTCGTCATCGATAATCTGCTGGAGCTTGACACGAATCGCCTCCCAGCTATGGGCCCGGCCGCTGGTATCCTCGGTGCCGCCGCTGAAGAATTTGCGCAGGGGCAGGACTCCCCACGCGCATTGCAGGTACTTGCCCGAGACGGCCCGCGAAACGGTGGCCAGATGGACGCCCACGTCGTCCGCGACCTTCGCCATGGGAAGGGGTCGCAGATGCAGAGGGCCCTGCTCGAAGAAATCCCGCTGATGACGGACGATGGCCTGCGTCACCCGCAGGAGCGTATTCCTGCGCTGCTCGATGGCCGCGATGATCCAGTGAGCGGAGCGGATATTGCTCTGCAGGAACTTCCTCGTGTTGTCACTGACGCGGTTATCCTCGGCCATCCGCAAGTAGTGGGGATTCAGTCGCAGACTGGGGAGGCTGTCGTCGGCGAGCCGGACCGTGAATTCCTCGGACCCGTTGGGCGATTCGACAACGACATCGGGGGTAATCGGAATGCTTTCATTGCGGCCGATTTGCAGGCCCGGAGAGATGTCCAGCTTGCTCAGCCGCTCGATGGCGCGGTTGAGCCGCTCGATGCGGCAATCCATCTTCCGGGCAATCTCGGGCAGGCGATTCTCGAGCAGCGCATCCATGTGGTCCGCCACCAGGCGGTACTCAAAGCCCATATCGTCGCCGCTCTGTGCCAGTTGGATCAGCAGGCACTCCCTCAAGTCGCGTGCCCCGACGCCGGGCGGGTCCAACTGCTGGACCAGTCGCAATGCCTCTGTCAGGTGGTCGGGCGTGAAATCCTGGCGGTCTCGGGTGTGCAACTGCTCCAGAGCGACGCTCAGATAGCCGCGCTCGTCGATATAATCGATAATGGCGCTTCCGGCTTTCTTCACCGGCTCGTCGGCATCGACCAGCCGCCACTGCTCGGTCAGATAATCGTGCAGCGACTGCGGGGGGGCCGCCGCATTCTTGATCGCTTCGAGCTTGAGGTCTTTCTCGTCATCGTCGCGCCGGCCGTAGTACGGGCCGGACTGGTCGATGAATTCCTTGAACTCGTCCTCGATGCTGTCAAGCCGCTGGAAATCCTCGACCTTGTTGTTATCCGTATCCACCACGAGGACCTTCTCGCTGATGTCGTCTTCCTGGATAGGCTCCTGTGGCGCCTCGGTTTCATCCGAGACAGCGGTCTCCTCCAGTTCGAGGATGGGGTTGCTGTTGAGTTCCTGTTCGATGCGTTCCTGGAGGGCAAGGATGGGAAGCTGGAGAATCTCCATGGATTGGATCATATGCGGCGCGAGCTTCATCCGCTGCTCCATCCGCATCTGTCCCGTCATCTCCAGCTTCATGTGACCACCTGTACGCTCCAAACCATGATCGTTGCTGCAACTGCTAGTTTATGATAGCCTCGCCGTACTTGTCGTCAACAATCGCCTGTCACTTCAACAATTTTGTACGCCCTTCGTTTTGTGACCCTATATAGGGCGGGCGTCCCCGCTCGCCCATGCCGAGGGCTCGCGCTGGCCGGAAATGTCGTGCAGGGACGCGCGACCTGCCGCACGAAATCCTGGGTTCGCCCACCTGGGCCGCCAGAGTCGGTCGCGTACGAATTCCGCGCGGGCGGTCATGAGATTATTCGAGCACCTGCCGGCCGAGGATGGCGTCGGCCAGGATTCGACCGCTGGCGTACTCGATCGTGCTGCCGGTCGGCAATCCGCGGGCCAGCCGGGTGATTTTCACGCCGAGCGGCCGCAGCAGCGAGCTGATGTACAGCGACGTGCCGTCGCCCTCGATGTTGGGATTGGTCGCCATGACGATTTCTTTCACCTCGCCCGTGCGGACGCGTTCCACGAGCTTGTCGATCGTCAGGTCGCCGGCGTCGATCCCGTCCAGCGGGGCGATGTGCCCGCCGAGGACGTGGTACAGCCACTTGCAGGCCCCGGTCTTCTCCAGACTGACGACGTCCTTGGGCTGCTCGACGACACAGATCAGGCTCCGGTCCCGGCGCGGGTCGGAGCAAATCTGGCACAGCTCGCCCTCGGACAGATTGTAGCACGTCCGGCATCGTCGGATCTTGGTCTTGACGTCCCGAATCGCCTCGGCCAGGGCCAGCGCGGCCGGGGCGTCGGCCTTGAGGATGTGAAACGCCAGGCGTTCCGCCGTCTTGGGGCCGATGCCGGGCAGCCTGCCGAATTCTTCAATCAGCTTGTTCAACGTTCCCGTATAAGCGTTGCTCATAGAGCGCTATAACCTGCTTTCGTATTCTCAATCACTGCTCTTCTTCGATTCCGGTGATAGTAGCATCCAGGCCCACGAGAATGTTTTTGACCGCCGGATCGTTGAGGATTTCGTAACGCTTCTGAGCGGCGGGCTTGGTCTTGCCGCGGTCCTCCGGCCCCTCAGCCTGCGACCCTGCCCTCAGTTCAAACTCTATACGAATCGGGCGGCCCATATGCTCACCCAGGACTGCGGCAATCTGCTCCGCCCGCCCGTTGCTTTCGCACATCTGCTTTTGCATCCGGCCCGTCGCCGGAAACTCGATGCTCAGGGTATCCCCCTCCAGTTGCCGAGGCGTCGAGCCGTTGAGCAGGCTGGCCGTGCCGTTGCCCAGCTTCGTCGCAACCATGGATAGAATCTGCGGCCAGCTCTCCACGAGATCGGCCCGAATGGCCGGCGTCTTCGGTCGGCTCAGGCTGGCGCCCAGCTCCCAGTCATCCGCCGCCTGGCGTGCGGGTGGAGCAGTCGCCTTCGAAACCGGCCTATCTTCTACCGGGAGTTTTTTTTTGACGGGCGTTGGCGAGCCGCCTCGTGCCTGGGACATCAGTTCCTCGACGTTCATGAAGTGCTCGCTCAGCGCCAATCGAAGCAGCGAGGCATCGAGCAGGGCCCGCGGGGTGTCGCTGTTACGGATGGCCCAGCGCAGCTTCTCCAGGGCCGTAATGCTGTAAATGAGTGCCGCCGCGTCGAACTTCTGTGCCAGCTCGTTGGCTTTTCCCTTTTGCTCGGCGGTCAGGATCAGAAGGTCGGTATCGACACCGGCCGACCTGAGGACCAGCAGGTCCCGCATGGATTCGATCAGGGCGTCGGCAATCTGGGCCTCGCCCAATCCGGTGCCAATCAGCTCCTCGGTCGCCGCGAGCGTCCCGGCGGCATCGCCGGCGGCAAGCCGTTCGATGAGGCTGTAGACCCGCTCCGTGTTCGGCCGACCGAGAAATTCCTCTAAAAGCTGCCCGGTCAGGGGCTGGGCCCCGGTGCTGATGAGCCGGTCCAGCAGGCTTAAGGCGTCGCGCATCGAGCCGTTCGCCAGCCGGGCCAGGGGCAGGATCAAATCGTCCTCGTATTCGATCTTCTCCTGCTTGAGGATCGACTTGAGCTGCTCGGCGATGGCCCTGGGGGTGATATTGTGGAAATCGAACCGCTGGCAGCGCGACTGGATGGTCGCGATGACCTTGTTCGGCTCGGTCGTGGCCAGGATGAACTTGATATGCTCCGGCGGCTCCTCCAGCGTCTTGAGCAGGGCATTGAAGGCCTCCTTCGTGAGCATGTGCACTTCGTCGATGATGTAGATTTTGTACCGGCTGCGGGCGGGCCGGTAGATGGCGTTCTCCCGCAGCTCGCGGATGTTGTCGATGCCGCGGTTCGAGGCCCCGTCGATCTCGATCACGTCGATATCCTCGCCCGTGCTGATGGCGACGCAGCTATCGCACGTGCAGCAGGGCGTGGTAGTCGGCTCGTCGAACGACCGGCAGTTGAGGGCCTTGGCGAGAATCCGCGCCATGGTCGTCTTGCCGACGCCGCGGGTGCCGGTGAACAGGTAGGCATGGGCCACGCGGCCGGTCTCTATCGCATTGCGCAGCGTCTGGGCGATCGGGTCCTGACCGACCACGTCCGCGAACGTCTGCGACCTGTATTTTCGTGCCAGTACGGTGTAAGCCATCTTCAATCTATTATTTATGATTTACGATTTACGATTGTTTCTGGTCGTGTGTCGGGCCGCGATAAAGATCGACCTCAATTCCTCACCCTCCTGCAAAAGCGCAGCGACCCGCTTTTTCGGCAGCAGGCTCTCGTCCATGCTGAATTCCATCCAGAAGCAGGATTCGTCCGTCTCTTCAATGACGATGCTCAGTTTGGCTACGAAAGCGGCCCGTGACTGCGCGACGCCGGCGGCCCGGTAGTTTGCCGCCGCTCCGGTCGAACACCGAATCAACTGAGATTGGATATGTCGCCCAAGCGGCGTATTCGGCAAAGCCAGGGCCAGCTTGACACATCGGTGGGCAAACTGCGTGATCCTCTCCCGCAGCTCCTGTCGATTCATGGATGTTTCCCTCCGCCCCCCAAATCGTAAATAGTAAATGATAAATCGTAGATCAAAAAAGGTCGGCCGGGTTTACCCACAGCACGACCAAGCGTCCGCTTATGGCTGCTCGGTTCCCCGCCTGACCAGGTTCACGGGCTCGGCCTGCATGGGACCCGGCCGGTAAATCGACCCCGACTCGATGGTGGCGCGGGCGTCCCGCCCCTGCACCCTTTTGACCGCTGCCGATTCTGAAGAGCAAGGGCAAGATGCCCTCGCCACGATGCGTCTGCGACCCCATCACGTCCCCATATTCTCAAGTCAAAGAGCCTGCCAACGAGGCGATACTGTACCACACCCATCCACGTCGTGCCACCAAAAGATTCGATTTTCTGCGCCGACTCGCCGCTCATTGTACGACTGCGTCGGGCTCTCGGTTCGCCCTGGCGCGACGACCATCCCGGCCGAATGGTGGGCAGCGACCTGGAGGAATGCCGGGCCATGCTTCGTGACGCCTTGCGCGAGATGGTCCTGGCCTACCGGCAGCTCGGCAAAGAAATCCCCGCAGGCAACGGTCTCATTGAACAGCAGCATTTGAGCCCGTCCGGTCTGTGTGTACTTCTGGGTGGGGGGTGACCGACAACCGGGGACGCTGTCCCCGGACCCTTGGCTTTTCCGCTTTTCGCCAATAGCATGACACGAGAGCAAGGCCCGGACGCGCAGCGGCCCTCCGAATCGGGCGAAAGACGACGGCGTCGCCCATGCCACGAGACTGCTGCGGCGCTCGGGATGCTTGCCGGCAGAGCGGGTTCGGGTCGCCACGCGTAGAATACCACGTGTGGGAGCCCTTCCCAAACGCGATACGTACGTCGCGTTTGGGGGCCCAGGCTTATCCTGCCCAGCAGCGTGTCCAGACTTCCTGTCACGACTGCCGGTGGCAAGGGCGATTCGCGCGCATTTCTCATGCTATTGGCCCAAAGCGACAAAGGCCGGGGGTTTGGGCGCAGAGCCCCCAAAATGGATGCAAACTTACGGGTACCTCTCTCAGAACCAGACGCGCATAGTCTTCGGATGGAGATGAAAAGGTAAGCAAGAGCCGGATGAGCCCAAACAGGGTTGGTCATATTTGCAGTGGGACGCGCGTGCCGTATAACACCTCGGTCACACGGGCTTCTCCGCCGCTCAGCGTAGAACCGCCCGGTACTGCACTGGCTCAAGCGAAAAGCGACTCAAAAACCGCGACCCGGAGCAGCGAGACATTATCGGCGTGGCCGACAGCGCGTTAGTGACCACGCAGACACGGAAGTCACGATTTGTTTGTGCTTGATGAACTTCCCCGCCAGTGATAATGAAGTCCTGCTCACGGCCGCTTACGCCTTTGACCTCAACATGCTCTTCCTTGAGATTGCGTCGGCAAATGAGGTCGTAACCGCATCTGTTGCGCTCAACAGACTTCACGCTCCAACCGCGTTCTGCATACCAGCCCCGGACAAAGGAGACTGCCGCGCGTTCTACCTCCCGATTGCGCTCTGGGTCTCCGTATCCAGCACCCTTCGGCTCCAACTCATTCAGTTGTGTCTCCTCTGATGTTCCGTGATCGTCGGAACTCTGATTCAGTGCCCCAAGTGTAACAATGATATCTTTCCCACGGGGATACGGGTCTGTAATGGCGATGATACGATCGAGTACCGCTGCGGATGCGGGCCTGATTTCTCGAATGCCTCGTGTGGTCTGAACGTTCAAACGAGTCTTTGAGTCAAACCGCAGGCCCCTTGCTGTAGAATCATCTTTGCCGAAACGAAGCAATCTCGTGACTTCAGGTGCCAGGCGTCGACTCAGGTTCAGTGGCGTACCTGAGCCTTTCTTCGCAATGATCCACTCGTCGGCGGGTTCATAAAGGTTCTCGCTACGGAGGATACGCATGGCTTCTGAGCGAGAGACGATTCTCTGAACCGTCATTTTCGCGCCCAGGTAAACTTGGCCCAGGGCCAGGCTGATGACGTAAACAGTGTCGCCGGCCGAAACGCCTTTCTGCCGAAAAGTATTGCCGCCGGCGCAACGAAGGGGAGCGTACTCATCGTTTACGTCAGAACACCAGGACCGATTCTGCCAATGACACGTGAAATATCTGGGCACCTTTACCTCCCTTGAGCCGCTTAGTGCAATTCAGTTTCGTCACTGGTAAGATACCCACGCCCTCACGCAAATCAAGGGGATACCCAGAAGAAATCCGCGTAGGAGGCGGTTGACAAGGGCAGGGGGAGGGTTTATGGAATGGGGCACAGCGCCGAACCGTACGGCGTGGAGGTCCGGCCCTTTGCAGGAAAAGGAGTTTGCCATGAAGGTGCGAGTCGAGGATACGTGCACGGCGTGCGGACTTTGCTGCGATACCTGCCCCGAGGTGTTCGAGATGGGCGACGAGTTCGCAACGGTCACTGTCGGTGAGGTGCCTGCCGAGCTCCAGGATGCCGCCCAACAGGCGGCCGACGAATGCCCCGTGGGAGCCATCATCGTCGAATAGGCTCAGGATTTACCATTTATGATTGACGATTTACGATTGAGAGGAGGTGCGTCCGGCGCCTCCCGAATCGTGCGTGCGCTACGTGAGGCCAAATAGTCAATCGTTAATCGGATGTCACCAATCTGATTGTTCATTCGCTCTCAGGGCTGCTCGGTGACGGCACGGGGGTCCAGAAAGTGCAGCAGGTAGTCCGGGCCCCCTGCTTTCGTGCCGACGCCGGACATTTTGAAACCGCCGAACGGCTGCACCTTCACCAGGGCCCCGACGCAACTGCGATTCAGATACAGGTTGCCGACCCGGAACTCCTGTATGGCCCTGTCTAAATGGCCGCGGTCCGTGCTGAAAACTGCCCCGGTCAGGGCGAACCTCGTAGAGTTGGCCCATTCCAGGGCCTGGTCGAAATCCCGTGCACGCATGACTGACAAGACCGGGCCGAAGACCTCTTCCTGGGCCAGGCGTTTTTCCGGCGTAATGTTCCCCACGATCGTCAGGGGGACGTAGTATCCTTTCTCCGGGACCTCGCTTCGACAAAGAACCTTGCCTTCTCTCGGGGCAAGCTCCACGTACTGCAAGATCTTGCGTTGGGCCTTGTGATCGATCACGGGTCCCAGGTAGTTGTCGGGGTCTTCGGCAGGCCCGATTTTCAGCTTTCTTGCCGCCGCCACGAGCTTGGGCACGAAACGGTCGTAGACCTTATCGACCACGATCAGACGCGAGCAGGCGGAACATTTCTGGCCTTGGTAGCCGAAGGCGGAATACAGGACTTCGCGGATGGCGGCCTCGTGGTCGAATTCCTCGTCGAGGATGATGGCGTTCTTGCCTCCCATCTCGCACACCACCTTTTTCACGGAGGCTTGGTTCTCAGCGGTCCGGCCCGCCTGCTCGATAATCCGCAGGCCGACCTCCATGGAGCCGGTGAAGGCGATCACGCTCACCTTCGGACTGCCGACGAGGTAGTCGGCGACGACGGCGCCGGGGCCCGGCACATAGTTGAAGACGCCGTCCGGCAGGCCGACCTCGCGGAAGATTTCCACCAGGTGATGCCCGACCACCATGGATTGGCTGGACGGCTTGTAGACGACAGGGTTACCGGTCACGATCGCGGCGGCGCACATTCCGCAACTGATCGCGAAGGGGAAGTTCCACGGCGCGATCACCGCCGCGATGCCCTTCGGCTGATAGAAGTACAGGTTCGATTCCGCGCCGTAGCTGCCCAGGTCCTGCGGGGTACCCAGCCGGATCATCTCCCGGGCGTAGTATTCGAGGAAATCGATTCCTTCGGCCACGTCGTTGTAGGCTTGTCCCCACTGCTTTCCTTCTTCCAGGACCTGCCAGGCTGCGTACTCGAACATCCTCCGTCGTGCCACGTCCGCCGCGGCAATGAGGTACTGTGCGCGCTCCGTCGGATCGACGTCGCGCCAACTCAGGAACGCTTGTTCTGCGGCAACGAGAGCCTGTTCCGCTTCCTCCGTGCCGGCCTGAGAGACGCGCCCGATCATCTCGTCCGGGTCGGCCGGATTGACCGAATCCAGCGTGTCGCGCGTCGTGATGTCACGGCCCCCGATGTACAGCGGGTAGGTCCGCCCAAGCTGCTCGCGCACCTGGGCCAGCGCGAGGGGAAAACCCCTGCGCACCCTCGGGTCGTCCACGCCTGGAAAAACACGCTCGTTCCTGAAAGGCGGCAGGTCCAGACCTCGCTTGGATCGAATCGTCGTGGTAACCATATTCCCCCACGCTCCTTCCCTTATGTTGTCCGTAGTCCGTATTTCCGAGGCCCGCGATGCTGTCTCCCG
>JABAOC010032013.1_pt2 | contig 15676 bp, 16 predicted proteins | sample 7062161 | NCBI WGS metagenome assembly JABAOC01 (sample SAMN14538625, study PRJNA623070) | marine sediment metagenome | biome: marine biome [ENVO:00000428]; feature: marine pelagic biome [ENVO:01000023]; material: deep marine sediment [ENVO:00002113] | place: India: Gulf of Khambhat ... | reverse complement strand
AGAGACACAAATGACTATAAGGCATACAACAAGGATATAGACCGTCAAGATTGTTAACAACCTAGTCCGTTTAATTTCTTTTCGGAATTCAACCATTTGTGAAAAAGAAAGAGGGTTAAGCCTCCGTTTGACTGTTAGACACCATTGCCTCTAGTTTTTGAAAGAGCTTAAGAATTACCCAGGAACGAGTAGTGGATGAGAGCGAGAATGCTGCTTCAAACTCTGCATCATGAGCGGAAATTGAGATGTAGCTTCGCTTGAGCTGTGGAGTGGAGGACCAAATCAGCCTGTAATCGGATGGTTTTTACCATACTTTCCCAGTATCGGCAAGAGGGAATTACCCCGCGGCAGAGCCGCAAGAAAATTCGAAGTTCGGAACGAGAAACTCGGAGGTCATGTGAGGGGATTTTCGTGCAGAAGTTTATTTCGCAAGAACAATAAGTAAACGAGCACTGCTATTATCAGAGTTAACACGCCTTGCGATCGCTGCTATATATCTGAAATCTGCGATCCCCCAGAAATCCTGTGATATCCCTTCCATATCCCCACTTTTATCGGCGGCAATGAGCCTCTGGGGTCACGAGCGCAGCGAGTGTACCCCCAGTCGGTCTTCATTACCTTGTTAGGTGTTCGAATTGGCATCGTCAGAACACTTGCCGACTGGGAGCGTAAACGCACTTATGGCCGTGGCCGAGGGGGTTGGTCATGTAGTGTAGAAATTGGACAGTCTGCTCGGGCGGCAGCTCATCCGCGTGTGCCTCAAGCACACACAGAACCCACTAGGCCGATTCACCGACGACCCGCCAGGCCTGCGCCCAATCGCCACCCTCGAGGAGGGCGTCATTCAGCCCACTGATCTGCGCCAAGCTAACAGGATGTGGGTCACGGAAGTGCGCTGGGAGCAGGCTGATGAGTTCATCAACGTTAAGACCGGACGATGGCTCCAGACGAAGATGGAAGACTAGAGTCTCATCATCGGGGGCGCGACCGGCGACATGCTTGGCTGGATGGAGAAGGAATGAGAACCACTCGATATGTCCAGCGGACTGTAACTCCCGAATCTGTGGAAGGACGTCCGTCCGCAGTTGAGCCAAGTAGGCGTCCGGCCGAAGCGACACTACCGGAATGTCGATCTCGACGATGCGAGTCAAGTTCGGGGTTTTCATTCGTTTCCTTTCTCCACACCTAACGTTTACTATGCTGCGGGTTCTGAGGATCTGTTTGGAGTTGAAGATTACTTACAAGCTATCTCCCTATTGAGGGGAGACGAACCGTGCGGTTTGGATTTCTGGTAGGCCTTTGAATAACAATCATTCTTGTTTGCTTTCCTCCTTCGTGTCTTTTGTTTTATTGCCGATCGTTCCCTTTGCTTTGCGATAGTCTCTTCGATAGTTCCTGATACCTGGTGATGGCTGCGTAGCAAAAATAATAGCCAGCCACGGCGAGCGGCAAGCCGAGGATAGCCCCGCCAAGTAGTAATGCCCAGAAGATCTCCGGCGCGTTGTGCAGCATGTGCGACATCACTCCAATATTCATTTCAGGAGTTGGGGTGTAGCCCCTTTTGAGTTCAAGCAACCTTGCCCCAATAACATAATTCATACTGTATATAAGGGGAGCAGTAAGGGGATTGGTGATCAAGACACCTGCGGCTGCGGAAAGCTTATTCCACTTGAAAAGCGCGGCCAAAAGAACCGCAAAAGCAATTTGAATGCCGATTGAAGGGGTCATTCCGATAAAGATCCCCAGTGCGAAGCCAAGGCCTATCTCCCGAGGACTGCCCCTTATCCTGAGAAATCTCCCATAGAACCTTTTCAGGCTTCTCTTGATATATTTGTATCTCTTGTGTCTTTTAACCATACAGGTACTGATCTACAGGCTACTGAAATAAAGATGCTACATTCTCCGCTCATGATCCTCTAAACCAGGGCAGCTCATGCATTGTAGCACTAAACCTTTTTCGAAGGGTAAAGATTTAAATCCCAGTCTGATCGATAATTCTTTGATGCTGTTCCAATACCTATGACTATGATGAGCCAAACCGTTATGTAATTAGTTGCGCCTGAACCTTAATCTTTCGGTTTCTCGGGCTATTCATAGGTTTTCCCTGAAGAACTAGAAGAGGGCTCAGATTGCGCTTGACCTATGTAAAAGATATCATCGATGATAGGCATGAACTGTTCCCCATACTTAATAGTCGGTGCTCAGGCATATCGAGTATACCGTTCACATAATAACCACCACTATCTATTACGAGACGTGCATTCAACGCGACCCCGCTGGATTGCAATTGCAGGATCACTTATGGCTATCCTTCTCAAGGAAGAGTTAGAGAGGTCATCGCGTTAGTTGATTCAAAAAGGTAGAAAAATCTCTATTTTAGGTGTAATACATAGAAAATTTTCCGCATATTCAATAGCCAGGCTGCAGGGGAATTCCCTCAGGCGCAATAATGCTTTCTCTCTCAGGGGAAAAGGCCAATGTTGAAGGGTAAGCGAGGACACATCGTGGCAATGAACCAACGAGATGAATCACACAGATCTCACCAGGGTGTGTTGAGCTCCGTTCGTGGCAGCGTTGTTGACGCTCAGTTTCCCGGGCACCTCCCCTCGATTTATACTGTGCTCAGGGCGGGCGACGATGGGGGAATCGTCATTGAGGGCAATACCCATCTGGATTCAAAGACCATCCGTGGGATCGCGCTGACATCCACCCAGGGCCTTGCCCATGGCTCAACCATAATCGATACAGGTCATCCTCTAATGGTGCCGGTTGGAAAACGATTGCTCGGCAGGGTGTTCAACGTATTTGGGGAGACCATCGATAACAAGGAAGCCATAACGGGCGGGGAGTGGCGTGCTATTCACCAGGAGCCGATTCCCCTGGATCGACAATCCACCACATCGGAGATTTTTACCACGGGGATCAAGGCAATAGACGTGCTCTCCCCTTTGGAGCGAGGCGGAAAGGCGGGGTTGTTCGGCGGTGCAGGTGTCGGGAAAACGGTGCTCATCATGGAGATGATCAGGAATATGGTTGGTCAGCATGAGGGTGTGAGCCTGTTCTGCGGCATTGGTGAGAGGAGCCGGGAGGGTGAAGAGCTCTACCGGGAGATGAAAGAGGCAGGTGTGCTGGAGAACACGGTCATGGTCTTCGGCCAGATGAACGAACCCCCGGGTGCCAGGTTTCGTGTGGGCCATGCCGCGCTCACCATGGCCGAGTACTTCCGGGATGATGAGAGGCAGGATGTGCTGCTCCTGATCGATAACATCTTCCGGTTCATCCAGGCCGGTATGGAGGTCTCCGGGCTTATGGGTCAGCTCCCCTCGCGTCTGGGGTATCAACCCACCCTGAGTACAGAACTGGCTGAGCTCGAGGAGCGCATTTGCAATACCGCGACGGGTGCCATCACCTCTGTACAGGCCGTGTATGTGCCGGCTGATGACTTAACCGACCCTGCGGCGGTTCATACATTCGGCCATCTTTCCGCCTCTATCGTGCTTTCGCGAAAAAAGGCGAGCGAAGGGTTATACCCTGCGATCGATTCCCTGCAATCGGGATCCAATATGTTGGTACCCCCTGTCGTGGGTGAGCGGCACTATGGGGTTGCACAGGAGATCCGAAAGACCCTCGCTACCTATGAGGAGCTCAAGGATATCATCGCCATGCTTGGTATGGAGGAGCTTTCTCAGGAGGACCGTCGGACCGTCCATCGGGCTCGAAGACTGGAGCGGTTTCTAACGCAGCCCTTCTCCGTGACCGAGCAGTTTACGGGCAACAAAGGGCGCGTGGTGGATCTGGACGATGCCCTTGATGGCTGCGAGCGCATTTTGAACGATGAGTTCTCCGAATATCCGGAGAGATCCCTCTACATGATCGGAAAAATCGAAGAGGCGAAAAAGGGATGAAGCTGAGGGTCTTGCTCCCAATAGAGGTACTCATAGAAGAGGATGCGACCAAGGTGATCGCCGAGGCACACAATGGTTTCTTCTGCCTCCTTCCGAGGCACGTGGATTTTATCGCGGCTCTTGTTCCGGGCATTCTGTCTTTTGAAACCACCGGAGGTCGTGAGGAATTTCTCGCGGTCGATGAAGGGATCCTGATCAAGTGCGGTCAGGAAGTTACCGTATCAACGAGAAACGCGATGCGGGGGCCTGATCTGGGGCAGCTGAAGCGCACCGTAGTGGAAAGATTTAAGGCCCTGGACGAGCGGGAGAAAACGGCACGCTCTGCCATGGCCAGGATCGAGGCCGGTTTTGTCCGCCGCTTTCTGGAGATTCAAGGACATGGCTAAAGAGCCCTCTATCAAGCAGAGGGGCAGGGCCCCGGCCAGAATGACCGAAAAAGTCGGCGCCAAGGAGGATCGCAAAATGAGGGCCCGGCGGGAAAGGGATCGCGGTGTCTGGTTCGGCCTGGGTATGTTCGGCCTTGTGGGATGGTCGGTGGCCATTCCTACGGTGATCGGAATCGGCCTTGGGATTTGGATAGACACCAGATGGCCTGGTCCGTATTCCTGGACCCTGATGTGTCTCATTATCGGCGTTTTGGTGGGGTGCCTTAATGCATGGTACTGGGTTAAGCGGGAGAGTAAAAGAGACTGAAAGCGGGGATAGCGACCCAAGAAGGAGGAAATGTTGTNNTGTGGTGGACGGTTCGGCAGCTGCCTTTTGTGCGACAGCCGGCGCTATTGACGCTGGGGAGTTTTTTTGTGCGCACCGGCATCAGCCTCACCGCCTTTTACCTCATTTCGGGAGGACGCTGGGAAAAGATCCTGATAAGCCTGCTTGGATTCATAATCGTGCGGGGCTTTCTGGTGCACTGGGTGAGGCCCGCGTCAACAGGGGTTTCGGCGGATTGAGGTAAGCATATATGGATATAAGGACTGTTAGTCCAGATCAGGTCATGATCTGGCAGTGGGGCCCGATCTCCTTGAACGCAACCATCGTGTTTACCTGGGCGGTGATGGGCCTTCTGGTGCTTGTCTCCTGGCTGGTAACGCGAAGGATCTCATCCGATGTGCAGTTTTCACGATGGCAGAACCTGCTGGAAATTCTGGTCAAGGGCATGCAGGATCAAATCCGGGATATCAGCCATCAAGAAACGAGGATCTACTTGCCATTTGTGGGAACGCTCTTTTTATTCATTGCGGTATGCAACCTGCTGAGCATTGTGCCGGGCTACATCCCTCCCACCGCCTCTCTATCCACCACGGCTGCGCTGGCCATCTGTGTGTTTGTGGCGGTGCCCTTATACGGCATCATGAATCGTGGGCTGCTAGGTCATCTCAGGCAATATACTCGCCCTACGGTCTTCATGCTGCCCTTTAACATCATGGGAGAACTTTCAAGAACACTGGCACTGGCGGTGCGACTCTTCGGAAACATGATGAGCGGCGCGAAAATCGGTGCAATCCTTCTTGCCATTGCCCCGCTCCTCTTCCCGATCGTCATGCATGCCCTGGGGTTGTTGACCGGCCTGATTCAGGCATACATTTTCGCCGTACTTGCCATGGTGTATATCGCGTCCGCAACGCGTGCTCAACAGGAAAGGGAGCAGAAACAGGAGAAAGAACACGAAGAGAAAGGAGAGGAGTCTCATGGATAGCATTAGTCTCATTGGCACTGCTTCCGTGGTAACTGCCGGCTTGACCGTGGCTATCGGGTCGATTGGTCCTTCCCTCGGAGAAGGACGGTCCGTTGCACAGGCGTTAAGCTCCATCGCTCAACAGCCGGATGAAACCAACAACATCACCCGGACGTTATTCGTGGGGTTGGCCATGATCGAATCCACCGCCATTTACTGTTTTGTCGTCGCAATGATCCTGATCTTTGCCAATCCCTTCTGGGATCACGTGATAGCAAAGTAGGAGGTCACTGGTGCTCATCAATTGGTTCACTGTAATAGCCCAGATCGTGAACTTCCTGATTCTCGTGGTGCTTCTCAAGTACCTTCTCTACGATCGGATCATCAAGGCGATGGACGAGCGCGAGAGGAAGATTCAGCTGCGTTTGAAGGAGGCAGAGGAAAAGGAACAGGCCGCGGAGCGGGAGGTGGAATCTCTTCGGGAAAAAAACCGGGATTTCGATGAGAAGCGCGAAAAGATGCTCGCGCAGGCAAAGGAAGAAGCCGACGCGCGACGAAGGGAGCTGACTCAAGAGGCCCGGAAAGGGGTCACTAATCTCCGATTGGTTTGGCAGGAGGCGATCCAGCGAGAAAAGGAGTCCTTTGTTCAGGATCTCCGGAAGATGGCCGCCACCCAGATCTACGCCATTGCCCGCAGGGCGTTCGAGGATCTCGCCGATGCCGATCTGGAAGAACGCATGGTTGACGTGTTCATCGCGCGGATCCAGAAGATGAAGAAGAGGGAGAGAGAGGCGCTTGCCGCCTCCATCAAGGAGGCGGGAGGTGAGGTTGTCATACGGAGTGCCTTTGAGATCCCGCCTAAAATACGCAAGGAGATGACACAGGCCCTGCACCGGCACCTGAACGATGAGATCAATCCGCACTATGAGACTACATCGGACCTGATTGCGGGAATCGAGTTAAAGACCCGCGGGCGGAAGATCGCCTGGAACCTGCAACACTATCTGGATACCATGGAGGAAAATGCACTGCATACCCTTGACCAAGAGGCACTGAGAAAAACCGGTGGAAAGGGAAAAGGGCGGGCAGATACGAGGAAGAAAAGAGAGAAAGCGAAGAACTTAAGAGATGTGGAAAGGCGGCCTTTGTATAAAGGGAAAACCAAGGAGCCTGGGGAAAGGGATGAAGACGGAGCCCCATGAATTGAGAGAGACGCTGTCCCAGACTTTTAAAGTCCTGGAACACGTGATTGAGAACCACTGGCTCGAACCGGAGGTCCAGGAGGTGGGCACGGTCACCTATGTGGGGCCAGGCGTCATTCGGGTAACCGGTTTGAGCAATGTAAAATCCGAGGAACTCCTCCGCTTTACCGGTGGACGCATGGGCATGGCCTTCAATCTGGATCAGACGGAAATTGGCGTGATTCTTCTGGACGAAATCGAGGGGTTGGACGCAGGCAGTGACGTTCAGCGCACCGGCCGTTTAATGGACACCCCGGTAGGGGAGGAATTACTGGGCCGGGTCGTAGACGCCCAAGGGCATCCCCTGGACAATGGCGGGCAGCTTCGGACCTCGAAACGGCGTCCCATAGAGCGACCGGCGCCCGCGATAATGGATCGCGCTCCGGTGACGGTACCCTTACAGACCGGGCTCAAGGTGATAGATGCGTTAATCCCTATAGGGCGCGGCCAGAGGGAGCTCATCCTGGGCGATCGCCAGACAGGGAAAACCGCTATTGCGCTGGATACTATCATCAACCAGAGGGATAAGGATGTCATCTGTGTGTACTGCGGCATCGGGAAGAGGGGATCGGCTGCGGCAAAGGTCATTGCCGGCCTGAAGGCACAGGGTGCCATGGATTATTGTGTGGTGATGGTGACTACGGAAGAGGACCCCCCTGGGTTGCTATTCATAGCGCCCTATGCCGCCACGACCATGGCGGAGTATTTTATGGAGCAGGGACGCGATGTCTTAGTCGTCTTCGACGACCTGACTCGACATGCCCGTGCTTACAGAGAGCTTTCACTGCTTCTAAGGAGGCCTCCGGGCAGGGAGGCATTTCCCGGCGATATCTTTTACCTCCATTCACGACTCCTGGAGCGTTCCACACATCTCCGTGATGAGCATGGCGGGGGCTCCTTAACCGCATTGCCGGTTATTGAGACCGAGGCCCAGGACATGTCGGCGTATATTCCCACGAATCTCATCTCCATCACCGATGGCCAGATCTACCTTTCCCCTGAATTGTTCAGGAAGGGAAACTTGCCCGCTGTGGATGTGGGGAAATCGGTCTCGCGCGTGGGAGGGAAAACCCAATTGAGGGCCTATCGAGCGGTAGCAGGGGATCTGCGTCTTTCATACTCACAATTCGAGGAGCTAGAGGCATTTTCCCGTTTCGGTACGCGGCTGGACGAAGACACCCGACGGACTCTTGAGCGCGGACGACGTGTCAGGGAGGTCCTCAAGCAGCCTCAGTACAAACCCCTGCCTGTTTCCGAGCAGATTGCCGTTCTGGTCGCAGTAAGCAAAGGTGCCTTTGACGATCTCTCCCCGGAACGTATCGCCGATGCCGAAAAGGGAATTCGCAGTGCGGTCACGAACCAGCTGCCCGAGTTGTGTGAGCGGATTGAACGGGGTGAGGATCTCGGGGACAATGATCTCGAAGAGCTTTTGGGGGCAGCAAAAGGCGCTTTGAACTCAAAAGAAACAGGACTAAAGGATGCACACAATCGAGGGCCTGAAGAGAACGATTCAGAGCACTGAGGATCTCCAGTCCGTGGTAAAGACCATGAAGGCCCTGGCCGCCGTAAACATCCGGCAGTACGAGAGGGCCGTGGAGTCCCTTAAGGATTATAATAAGGCCGTTGAAATGGGTCTTCAAGTCGTTCTCCGTGACAGGCCGGAATTCATGGTCGAGGCACGACCTGCCCCTCACGATAGGTTGGGTGCCGTTATTTTCGGTACTGACCAGGGGATGGTGGGAGCCTTGAATCAGCAGGTCTTATCCCATGCCATGGCTGCCATGGCTGATCTCAATGTTAAACATGAATATCGCACCATCATGGCCGTGGGTGAGCGTATGATGGCCCTTCTCGAGGATGCGGGGCAGCTCGTGGAGGCATTCTGCCCTGTTCCTGGCTCTGTGGCGGGCATTACACCGATGGTGCAGGAAACACTGATGAACATCGAGTCGTGGAATAGAGAGCGAGGGCTGGAACAAATCTACCTCTTTTACAGCGCTGAGACATCCGGGGCTCCCTCTCAGCCACAAATGGTCCACTTATTGCCCCTCGATCAGGTCTGGCTTTTGAACCTCAGGGCACTTTCCTGGCCTTCCCGCGGACTTCCGTACTTCACCATGGATTGGGATCGGTTATTTTCCTCACTGATTAATGAGTATCTCTTTGTTTCCCTGTACCGCGCCTTCGCGGAATCACTGGCAAGCGAAAACGCGAGCCGGCTCGCGTCCATGCAAGGTGCGGAGCGAAATATTGAAGAGATGCTTGCTGAACTTCATGCCGATTTTCATCAACAACGACAGATGTCCATCACCGAGGAACTGCTCGATATTGTGGCGGGTTTCGAGGCATTGAGGGCAGGCGCATGATGGTTAATCTTGATCCAGGCGAGTTGGTGCAGAAAACGCTTTGTAAAGAATGACAATAAGACGAGCGCTAATTTTAAGAGAATTATCACGCCTTGCAATGCCTACTCTATATCTGAAATCAACCATCCTCCAAAAATATTGCTATATCCGTTTCATAGTTCCACTCCTATGATTTACCCCTTTTCTGCTTGATTCACCCCATGGTAGCCTGATTTCCTCTTGGTCTGTTGTGGTTTTGATGCAAGATGAGCTCTTTTATGCCCTTAACTCCGCAAAGCGCTTGCGGCTATTCCAAAGGGCAGACTGATTTTCGCTTACCACAGAGACACAGAGAGCACAGAGCGAACTTTCTTTTTGCCCGATCGGGAGATGGCGATCAGGCAAAAGGACGTAGCCCTCTGGGCAGTGTTTTTGGGGACAACGGGCTTTATACCACCAGTCGGCAAGGCACCAAAAGAGCTTTCGCCGGAGGCGATGGCGCCTTTCCCTGGCCGTCGTCTCCCGGCCAGGGAAAACACCCCTGTCCTCTGTGTCCTCTGTGTCTCTGTGGTAAATTGGCTGGTCACGTCTGCTTCGAACATCCTTGTTAGGAGCAAAGGTAAATATCATATCTTTTATACTAGGCAGAGAGGTAAAAAATGGTTATATTCGCGGCTATTTCCCATAAACAATATTTATTGACAGTGGCGAAATGTCTGCAGAGCCTGTATATAGATTTGGCCACCTGTGGTCTGGTTGCTATTTTCCCGCCTTTGTTTCTTGTGGCCGCAAGGAACGATGAGCGTGACTTTTTTACCTATTTTAATTAGGCGTCCCAAACGCATCATGAATGTAGAAACGAAGTGACTACCATGGATAAGCCAATGTCGAGCATTGGTTTCAAACTCATGAGCCTCATGTTCAAGGTTCGTGATATCTTTCGGCCTCGTTTGGATTTGTTGAAGGAAGCCGGAATAGAATCCGGATTCTGTATACTCGACTATGGTTGCGGTCCCGGCAGCTACATTGTACCGCTTGCAGAATTAGTTGGTTCCTCTGGTAAAATTTATGCGCTCGACATACATCCACTCGCCATCGAAGAAGTCAAGAAGATAGCGGTACGGAAAGGAATTGAGAACATAGAAACAATCGAGTCTGATTGTAACACCGGACTCTCGGATAACCATGTGAACGTTGTCTTATTGTATGATACTTTTCACGATCTTTCTCAACCTGATGATGTCCTGCGAGAATTACACAGGGTACTAAAGCCTGGTGGCACTTTATCTTTCAGCGACCACCATATGAAGGAAAAAGACATAATCGCAAGGGTGACTGACAGGGGTATGTTTAAACTTTCGAAAAAGGGTAAGAAAACATACAGTTTCTCAAAAGTAGGTTAACAGGCAAAGGGGGAAAAGTCGCCTAACAAGCACATGCACAACCGACTCGCAGGGCTAGCGCCCTGCTCGCGGATGATGCGAGGCGTTAGTTGGTAAAGGTAGCTGTCGACTTACAGGCAAAGGGCAATATCATGGTGTCTGAAAAGATGAGAACCCGACAGAAGGATATTTTGCCGGAGGATGCATTTGCCCTCCGGTGTGTTACAGTCCCCTTACCAGCATTGAACCAAGAACTGTTAGTGAGGAAAAATGCCTGATTTCTATCAACTAAGTGTGGAAGAAACCCTGCAAAGACTGAATACAGGGGTTAAAGGCCTAAGCCAGGAAGAAGCAGCGAAGAGACTGAAACGACACGGGCTGAATCAGCTGGAGGAAAAGAGGGGTCCACATCCTGTCCAGATCTTTTTGAAACAATTCAAGGATCCCATCATACTGATACTCCTGGGTGCGATCATCATCTCCCTCATCGTCCAAGAGTTGCTTGATGCTGGGGCAATAGCGGCTATTCTTATTCTCAATGCGGTGCTCGGATTCTCACAGGAATACAAAGCAGAAAAGGCAATGGAGCTGCTGAAAAAAATGAGCGCCCCGAAGGCAAAGATCATCAGGGAGGGCGCAGGGCAGGTCATAGAAGCCCAGTTCATAGTACCAGGAGATATTGTCCTCCTAGAGGCAGGGGACAAGGTGCCAGCAGACGCGAGGATCATGGAGTCTGCTGAGGCACATGCGAACGAATCAATGCTGACAGGAGAATCACTCCCAGTCGAAAAAGGGGTGACGCCGATCAAAACGCAAGTGGCAGTAGCAGAAAGGAAGAATATGCTCTTCGCTGGAGCTATCCTCACCAACGGAAGGGCACAGGCAGTGGTGACAAAAACGGGAATGAACACGGAACTTGGAAAGATAGCGGGGCTGGTGCAGACCGTGGAGGAGGTTGAGACACCGCTGCAAAAGAGACTCAAAAAGCTGGGAAAAAGGCTTGGCCTGATCGTGATCATCATCTGTCTGGTGGTCTTTGGTGTCGGGCTCCTCAGACAGCTGCCATTTGTCACTATCCTGCTAACAGCTATAAGCCTTGCAGTGGCTGCGGTACCAGAGGGCCTGCCAGCTGTCGTGACCATAGCACTGGCCATAGGCGTGCAAAAGATGTTGAGGAGAAATGCCCTGATAAGGGAGTTGAAGGCAGTGGAAACACTGGGGAGCGTGACGGTAATCTGCTCTGATAAGACGGGCACCATAACGAAAAACGAGATGACGGTGACTGAAATATTCGCCAACAACGAAACGATAACCGTAACGGGCCACGGCCATGATACAGAAGCGGACTTCACCATTGGTGAGGAGAAGATAGAACCGAAGAGTATCGAGATGCTGCTCAGGGCTGCCGCTTCATGTAACAATGCCACGCTGGACTTTGGGGACCCGACAGAAATAGCTTTGCTGGTAGTAGCCAAAAAAGCAGGGATAGAGAAAGAGGAACGGGTAGGAGAGATACCATTTGATTCTGAAAAGAAATTCATGATCACCAAGCACAAGGATAATACCTGGTACATAAAGGGGGCGCCTGAAAAGGTAGTGGAGCTGTGTGGATACATCCAAATGAACGGGGCCCCAAAGAGGCTCTCGCGGAAGGAAAAGGAAGCAATCTTGGGAAAAAACAGAGAGATGGCTTCTAAGGCGCTGAGAGTCCTGGCTTTGGCTTACAAGAGGGATAACAAGACGATATTGACAGGCCTGGCAGGGATGATAGATCCCCCACGAGAGGAAGTCTCCGAGGCTATGAACCTGTGTAAAAAAGCAGGGATACGGGTTGTCATGATAACAGGAGATAACGCACTCACGGCACAGGCAATAGGAAATAACATAAAACTGACCGGAAAGGTCATGGAGGGAATAGAACTCGAGAGAAGAGCAGAGAAAGACCTGAAAGCTCTCGTAAAAGGAGTGAGGATCTTCGCGAGGGTCAATCCAGAACACAAGGTAAGAATACTCAAGGCCTTACAGGCGAATGGCCATGTAGTAGCGATGACAGGAGACGGGGTGAATGACGCCCCTGCACTCAAAGGGGCTGATGTCGGGGTATCGATGGCACTCAAGGGGACAGACGTGGCACGAGAGGCATCGGACATGGTCCTCACAGATGACAACTTCGCCTCTATCATAGCTGCTGTTCGACAGGGGAGGGTGATCTTCGATAATATTAAGAAGTTCGTGAAGTTCCTGTTATCGGCGAACTTTGGTGAAACGGCAGTGATACTGTTCGCACTCCTTGCGGGAATGCCCTTACCGTTGCTGCCCATACAAATCCTGTGGATTAATCTAGTAACGGATAGCTTACCTGCCCTGGCCTTAGGCGTTGATCCAGCTGACAGGAGGATAATGGAGAGAAAACCGAGGGACCCAAGCGAAACAATACTCAAAGGCTCTATCGCTTTCTTAATAGTCGTGACTATTCTTGCATTCTCAGTGACGATGACGGGGTTCCTGTCAGGGTGCTGGTGGGATGCTGCATATGGCGATATAGCAAAAGGCAGAACCATGGCCATGATGTCCTTGATATTCTTCGAGCTGTTCCTGGTGTTCAGCTGCAGATCAGACAGATACCCCCTGTATGAGATAGGGTTCTTCTCCAACAAATGGTTGATACTCGCAGTCCTCGCAGCAGCAGCGCTCCAATTCTTGATCCTCTACACACCGCTCAACATCGCCTTTAAGATAACACCTCTGGGACTCGGAGACTGGGCTATTATAGGCGGGCTAGGGAGCTTAGGATTTGTGGTGTTTGAAGCGAAGAAGATAATAACCCGATTTATCTAAGAGAGGATTGTTCCTGAGCTCACGCTCAGGGATATGGCGCTCGCTTTGGTGCAGCCGGTAGCGGACTGTGGCTAAGCTGAGATTGGCCTGAAAAGGGGGATTCACAGAAACGATTCTTCTTGCCCTGGCCTTGAGAGTGGTGATAGCTTAAGCCATTGACAACACATTAAGTTTAGGGGAGCGGACTTTGGGGTATATTAGGGCTCAGTACTTTTTGGGTGCGAGGCCTGGTCAGGGCTGTCATCGAAACCGGCTTTCCTGCAAGCCTTACCGTTTCGCGCTGATTGCCCTCTTAGTATGCCTTTTTCTTACGGGGCCATGGTCTTGTTTAATCGGATGTGGACATGGTCTCGTCGGCAAGGAGCGAGATAGTGCGGTCAGGGAAAGCCTTGTCGGCGAGTGGGTTGCCGAGGTGGGCAGAATGAAGCTCATCTTACGTCTCACGGGCAACGGCCTCTTCAATCTTGATGATAAGAAGGGGGAATACTCTGTTGAGGGCCCCCTCCTCAAGTTACGTCATGAGGGGGGCGAGGTCGGTTATCAGTTTGATTTAGCAGGGGGTGTCTTGAGCCTCTCGGGGGGCGATTTGGGCCAGACTTTGAAATTCTCTCGTAAACCCGAGGGCTCCACTTATCTGAGAGGGCTCCTCCGCCTCTCTCCCGACTCCATAGGCCTCAAGGCCGAGCGCATTCTCGGCATTGTCGCTATTGTGGTTGTCAGCGCATTAATTATCGCGGTTATGCGACATCTGAGCCATCTTGTTATCTTCTCTGAATGGGGACCACTGAAATTCCTCTACACACGCCACAAAAGTAGAGCCATGACCATGAACTCGCTGATCCTCAACGTGCTCAAATACATCATTTACTTCACTGCCTTTGGCTTTGTTCTGGCAGAACTGGGGGTTAACTACAAGGCGTATCTTGCCTCCTTATCGGTAATTGGCCTGGCCATCGGCTTTGGCTCCCAGGGCCTCGTTCAGGATATGGTAACCGGGTTCTTCTTGATCTTCGAGGGTCAGTTTGACGTTGGCGATATGGTGGAAATATCGGGGCAGATAGGGATAGTTGATGAGTTGGGTTTGCGCATGACCAGACTGCGTAGCTATTTGGGTCAACTGGTCGTTATCCCCAACCGCAACATTGCTATTGTGGGTAATTACACCAAGGGGGCCCTTCACGCCTTTGTGGATGTCGCGGTGAAAAGCCCTGAGGCCGCCAAACAGGAAGCTGCGGAGCTTCAGCAAATCGGCGACGAAATACAGCGCCAATTCAAGGGCGTGATCCTGACAAGGCCAAAACTTCTCAGCCCTCTTTCACTGAAGACCGGTGAACACTTCATTCGAATGCATCTTGAAATCTGGCCCCAGCAGCAGTGGGTTATCGACCAACAGGTAGTGCCCCGTATCAGGGAGATATTTAAGACCAAAGGATTTGAGATACCGGGCGATCGCGTGGCAACCTTCTATCGCGCCAGAGAAGAACGCTCGATGAAAGGGTGGCCACGGTTCCTCAGAAAGGATCGAAAACCGACCTCATAGCCGTGCCATCAGGCTGTCATTTCCTGGAGGTCAAAATGGGCAACTCAAAGGAGGGGTTAGTTCCTACTCGATTCATCTCTGGCATTGGCAAAACGAGCCGAACTGCCTGGGGCAGCGGGGACCTTGCCCTGCCCGACCTATTTGAAGATGTTCCGCGCTTACTGCAAGCAAAGGAGGTGAAAAATGCAACAATACGGGAAGTTCATAATCTTAGTTATCGTCCTTTTGTTCCTGATCACCTTTGGTGTGAAGAACAACGAACCGACACGGTTGTCCTATTATTTCAACATTGAGACCCTGGAGATTCCCTTCTATGGCCTACTTTATCTTTGCATCATCATTGGGATCGTAATCGGTATGCTCGTGGGAATTTCTACCAGATTCAATCTGCGGAGAATGGTTAAGACCTTGCAGCAGGAAAATAAGGAACTCAGAGAGAAGGCAGTAGAGGAGAAAAGGGAAGAAGAACCGTTAATTCCTACCCCCATAGAACCAGAAGAGATAGGTGAAACGCCTAGTGACGATCAGGACACCTATTAAGGTTTTCCTTCCAGGGCCCCCAAATCCACGTCTGGAACTGTGAAACAATCCACACAGGGCACGCGAAATGGAGCAGTGAGGTTGCACTGAAATATGCACTCCCCGCCAGGGTTAATGGCTCTACGCAAATAGGGTAAAGCAGGTGGCAAGAGGAAACCAAGAAAAGCGGAAGGGCAACGCTGCGAGGATACCGTGACCTTTACGGTTAAA
>JABAOC010010730.1_pt2 | contig 15681 bp, 9 predicted proteins | sample 7062161 | NCBI WGS metagenome assembly JABAOC01 (sample SAMN14538625, study PRJNA623070) | marine sediment metagenome | biome: marine biome [ENVO:00000428]; feature: marine pelagic biome [ENVO:01000023]; material: deep marine sediment [ENVO:00002113] | place: India: Gulf of Khambhat ... | reverse complement strand
GCCTGCCCGACGCCCTTGACATCGAGAAAACGCTGTAAAGTCGAGGGTCGGCGGCGTGCCATGTCGCGTAGGGCCGCATCGCCAAAGATGACATAGGCGGGGACTCCACGTTTATACGCCAGCGTAGCCCGCAACTTGCGCAGCGTCTCAAAGAGCCCCTTGTCCACGCCTTCCCAAGACTCCGTGGCCACCTTGGCCTTGCGCTCGCGTTCGCGCTTCTGCGCCGGTCGCAGCAAGCGGGGAACCAACTCACCCTTGAGCACCCGGCGACCCTCCGGCGTGACGGCCAGCACGTTGTATTCGCCGGTCTTTTCCACGAAACCCTGGCCCGCCAACTGCTCGATCCAGTCGTGGACGGCGTGCTGGTCGTGCTCGTTGAGCAGCCCGTACGTGCTGAGTTCGTCGTGCCCGTTCTGGAGGATGCGCTGGTCGCGCGAGCCGGTGAGCACCCCGGCGGTGTAGCCGCCGCCGAAGTGCTGGCCCAGACGTAGAATACAAGATAGGATTTTCTGGGCCGTCACCAGGGCATCGTCGATGGTATCCACGTGTCCCAGGCAGATGTCGCAGCCACCGCAATCGGGCCTGCCGAGCGATTGCCCGAAGTATTCGAGGATGGTCCGCCGCCGGCAGAGGCCCGCCGTACAATAGCCGTACATCCGGCTCAGCTTGGCCAGAGCGATCTCCTGCGCCTGCGGGTCCATGTCGCGCATGAGGGTCTTCCAGACGCCGTAGTCGCCGCCCGAATAGAACAGGCAGCATTCCGCCTCCAGCCCGTCGCGCCCGGCCCGTCCGCTTTCCTGCTGATAGTGCTCCAGCGACTTGGGCATGCCCGCGTGCATCACGTAACGCACGTTGGATTTGTCGATGCCCATGCCGAAGGCAATCGTGGCAACGATGATATCGATTTCTTCGGCCACGAAAGCGTCCTGGTTCTTCTTGCGGGCCTCGTCGCTCATGCCGGCGTGATACGGCGCCACGCGGTAGCCTTTGCCCTTCAGCGTCGCGGCCATCTCATCCACGTCGCGGCGGCGGATGCAGTAGATGATGCCCGATTCGTCGCGGTGGCGGTCGAGGGTGTCGCACACCTGCTTGACGATGCGGTTGCGCGGCTGGACCTTGTAGATGAGGTTGGGCCGGTCGAAGGAGCCGACCAGCATGGCAGGTTCTTTCAGGCGCAACTGCTCGGCGATATCGAGTCGCACCTGCTCCGTCGCCGTGGCGGTATAGGCGCCGATGGTCACGTTCGGAAACATCTGGCGCAGCGCGCCGAGCTGACGATACTCCGGCCGGAAATCGTGGCCCCACATGCTGATGCAGTGGGCCTCGTCGATGGCGATGAACGACAACTCCAGGGAACGCAGGAGACCGCCGAACCCGTCGGACACCAGCCGCTCCGGCGATACGTACAACAGCTTGAGCTGGCGTCTGCGAAGCCGCTCCAAGGCGTTGTCGCGTTCCGCCGGCTCCAGAGAGCTGTCGATGCGCGCCGCGGCCACGCCGCACTCGGTCAGGGCGTCCACCTGGTCTTTCATCAGGGAAATCAGGGGAGACACCACCACGGCCATGCCGGACGCGGTAACGGCCGGCACTTGATAGCACAACGATTTGCCCCCGCCGGTGGGCAGGACCACAATCACGTCCCGGGCGTGGCAAAGGTGAGCCATCGCCTCTTGCTGCAAAGGCCGAAACTCCCGGTATCCCCAGTATTTCTCCAAGGCCTCTGTGAGTCGCTCAGCCAATTTCCGCCGCCCGCAGGATCTATGATTTTCTATTTACAATTTACGATTTGGCGCGCCGCTCGCCGTAAACAGCAAATGGCCCCTGCCAGCATACTCATTGCACAGAAGCCGCCGGATGACGTATAAATGACAAATAGTAAATCGTCAATGGTAAATGGTCAATACACAAGGGGTCCACCATGGATAAGCTATGGAACAACCTCAAAACCACGCTGCTGATGGGCACGCTGATGGGCTTGTGCCTGGCGGTCGGCTACCTGATCGGCGGGCAGGCAGCGCTGCTGCCGGCGTTGATTATCGGCGGTGTGATGAACCTGTTCGCGTACTATTTCAGCGATAGGATCGCCCTGGCGACGATGCGCGCCACGGAGGTCTCGCAGGACGACGATCCGGCCCTTTGGGAGACGGTCCAGCGGCTCTCTCAGCGCGCGGGCCTGCCGATGCCGCGCGTGTACGTCTCGCCTGCGGCGGCGCCCAACGCCTTCGCCACCGGTCGCGGACCGCGCCACAGCGCCGTGTGCGTGACTGAGGGCCTGCGGCAGATGCTCAGCCGCGATGAGCTGGAGGGCGTTATTGCGCATGAGCTATCCCACATCACGCACCGGGATGTTCTCATCAGTACGATTGCGGCCATCATGGCGGGAGCCATTACCTGGCTCACCTACATGGCCTTCTGGGGCGGCCGGGACCGGCGCGCCAACCCGTTGGTCACTCTGCTGATCCTGATCTTCGCCCCCCTGGCGGCCGGTTTGATACGGATGGCGATCAGCCGCTCCCGCGAGTTCGAGGCGGACCGGCGCGGTGCCGAACTGGCGGGCAGCCCGCGCGGCCTGGCACGCTCGCTGCAGAAACTGGAAGCCGCCAATCGGCGGATTCCCATGCGGGTCCCGGATGCCCAGAGCAGCCTGTTCATCGTCCAGCCGCTGACCGGCAGCGATCTGTCCAAGCTCTTCAGCACGCACCCCTCGACCGAGGACCGCGTGGCCCGCCTGATGGAGATGGAACGAGGGTATTGATGATAGATGATTGATTATTGATGATTGATTGACGGCTCGCGCCGGCGCCATTCCGTGAGGCGCGTCTGTTCGAGGCGAAAGCGATTCATCAATAATCAATTATCCATTATCAATTCATCCAGCTTGGTTCCCAGCCCCAGGAGAGGTCCAGCATCGGACCGGTGTGGGCATTCGAGAACTCCCGGCGTAACGACTCGTCACGGCCGCCAATCATCGGTGTATCCTTGCGGCGTATGATGGCCATGCGGGTACGTGAATTGTCCACCTTGCCGAGATCCACTTCACTGCGGGTGAACAGCACGTAGGCGCCGTCCGGCGAGAGGCAGCCGCCGTACATGTGGCGTCCTTCCTCGGCGTAGAGCAATTGCCTTTCCGTGCCGTCTGCCTTCGCCATCCAGAGTTGTGCCCAGCCGGATTGGTCGGGGACGATCCCACGTGAGTAGATGATGTGCTCGGAGTCGGCCAGCCAGTCGGGCGTGCAATTGTAGCGGTCGGTTTCGCTGACGGCGTGAATCCGGCCCGTCTGCGCGTCGAGGCAGCCGATGCTCCACGCCACCCCCAGGCCATTGGCCGTGCCGACAAACCGCTTCCCGTCCGGCGACCAGACCAACTGCTGCACGATGCCTTGGCGCGGCATTCGCCGCACGACCTGGCGGCTGGCGAGGTCGGTGATTTGAATCCCCTTCCTGTCCAGGCACGCAATCTGGCTGCCGTCCGGTCCCCAGGAAGCCCAATGGTAGTCGTTGCCGTACACCGCCACATTGCTGCCGTCGAAGTCGGCGATCACCAGTTCGTAGGTCCCGTAAAGGTTGTTGTCGATTCTCTCTGTATGCGGCGTGCGGAAGTACAGCAGCTTCCTGCCATTGGGCGAAGGCCTGGCGCCGGCCTCATTGTACTGCCGCGTGTCCGTCATTCGCCTGCGGTCAGAGCCGTCGGGCCGCATGACGAAGAGGTCCCAGTCGCCGCCGTCCGTCGCCGCACTGAAGATGATCCAACCCTTGTCCCGCACCTCATCGGCCAGAGCCTGGACCGTCGCATCTGCAGCGGCCAAGGTAGGGTGCGTATCACGCACCGAATCCCTTTGCGCGCAGGTGGTGCATGGTACGCCCGCCGTCGCGGGGGGAGCCTGCCCCGGCCCTGAGCCGGGGCACCCTACGCAGACCATGGCAACGACGACCGCGCGTAGATTCATAGACGCTTCCTATCGTCGCTCGATGGACCAGAACCGAACGCCATACGGCTCCAGCGAGGCTTCGACATCCGCCTTCCCGGGAGCCAAATCGACCGGCCGCTCCGGCTTAAGCCGGGCGTTCTCATCGTTATTCGCCGTCATGGCATCGAGGACGATGGGCCGGGCGGTGAGATTGCCCGGCGCATCGGCCAGAGTCAACCGCACGCGTGCCGACGACGCCGAATAGTTCCACACGAGCACATTGTACAGTTGCAGTCGCTCATCCCAGCTTGCCAGGCCGTGGATCGTGTCGCCCGTCGACGTCAGGCCCAGTCGCACGCCGGTCAGCCGCGAGAGGAGCTTGAACGTGAAATAGGTGGCCCGGACGACATCCTGGTAGTCGAACAGCCCGTCGTATTGCGGCCGGCGGTTCCACCAGCGGTACATGAAGGCCGCTCCGCGCGGCGACATGAATCTTTGGAAAGGCTCCAACACGACGTGGTAATCGCGGATATGGTAGTAGCAGGAGAAATCCAGGCCCGCCTCCTTCATGTGCCAGATCGTCTCGGCGACGAAGCAGGGCTGAAACCGGGGATCATCCGGCGGGTGCGACAGATCGACGTTCCATTCATTCAGCATCGTCTGCGGCTGGAGGCCTGGATGCTTCCTCAGGAGGGTCTGGACGTACTCGATCGTCCCGCGAATCTGCGGCGGGCTGCTGCTGTAGATGTGCCAGGAGACGAAATGCACCGGAATTTTCTTCTTCTCGCAGGACTCCAGCAGCACCGGCAGGATGGGTGAGCGCACGTTGGCCAGGGCCGGTCCCCCGACGAGGGCATTTGGGTCCGCCCGCAGAATCGCCTCGACGGTGTGCCGGTAGTAACGGGTGTAGCTCTCCGGCTGGAAGCGGTAGGGACACCCGCCGCTTTCGCCGATGTCCGGCTCGTTGGCGACTTCCCAGTACCGAATCCGCGTCCCGCGCCCTTTGTAGTGGCCGACAAGCCGGAAAATCAGCTCGTCCCACTGCCCGTAATCGTTAGGCTCGACGGCATCCTGATCGATGGTCGGAAAAAGCACGTGCGGCTTGAAGCAGATGCACATGACCGGCTCGGCGCCGGTCTTGAGAATCGTGTCCACCGAGCGGTCCAGCGTGTCGAAGTGATACCGTCCCCGCTCCGGCAGCAGGTCGAAGTATTCCTGGATGAACAGGCGAATCAATCGGGGCCGCAGGGCGCGAATCTCCGCGATCCGGTTGTCCCACATCGGTTCCGGCGACAATCCGCCCTGCCCGAGCGCCATGTGGTCGATATCCATAGGCCCCAGCCGCTCGGCCAGCGAGACCGTTACCTCTACGCTCTGCGACTCGGCACAAGCCTGCGACACCAGCAGAAACGCAACGGCGATCGATACAATCGGTAATCTCATTGTCTCTCCCGTGTCAGTAATGAGCCACGATAGTGTAGCGTTCCTGAGGGGGCTTGTCGATCACGACCCATTCCTTCTCCACATCGAAATCCGTCCAATTCCGGCCGTTGACGGTCACGGATTGCATCGGCCCGGCCCGCGGATGGCGGAAGCGAACAATCAGCCGTTTGGGAGACCGTCGCTTCGGCATTTGAATCCTGGCCGCGAGCGAGCCGGAGGCGGCGTGGCTGTCAACGGTCAGGGAAATGTCGCCGTAATACGTTGGCGCCCGCTCCACCTTGATTTGCTCACCGTCGGCCAGCCACTTACGCGGCGTCGCCTGCAGCAGCAGGAGCGAGCCGTCATCCAACTCGTGAATGAGCATGTTCCGGTACAGCTCGAACCAGGCGCCGTCGGTGCTGGGCGGGCCGAAGTACTGGCCCCAGGTCCAACGATGCTCGACGGGCTCGAGCACCGACTGGCTGAAGGCACAAGCCATGTAACTGTAGAAGGCCCGGATAGCCGCCTTCGGGTCGTCACGCAGCAGGTAGGCGGTCGCCTGCGGGTTGTACACGGGCTCGTTGGCCATGCCCCAGCCGTGCAGGTAAAGATTGTCCTCGTGGTCGTTGAGCAGCGCCTCTGCAAGCGTCCCATTCGCCGGCAGTGCCTTGAGCCGCAGCAGGTGCATGGCCCCGGTGTCCACGTCGGTGGGATACCACTGCTCGAACAGTCGGCCCGGCCTGGTGGCCTCACAGGGCACGTACGGCATCCACGTGTGGTCGCGCAATTGCACGAGAGGCGACAATGGCGCCGCCGCCCCGAAGGCACGCTCGACAGACCGTCGAAAACTTGCCGCAGCCTCAGCACACTCCTTGGCGCGGGGATGTCCGGCCTGTTCGAGGGCCTTTCCCAGCGTTTCGAACGCGGCATAGATGTAGGCCTGCGTGAATGCCCAGACGCCATCACCTGTCAGGTCGTTCAACGGCGAGCGAATCAGACCGCTTGTAGCATCCTCTTTTTCGGACGCTGCATGTACTTCTGCGAGACACCAAACGAGCGCCTTGAGTGTGTACGGAAGCAGCTTGTCGAACGTCTGTCGGTCGCCCGACAGCAGGTAGTTTTTCGCCACCGTGTAAATCATGGAGGGCGTATAGACGCCCCAGTTTGCGTAGCCTTTGACGTGGCCGTTCGGCTCCTGGTTGTTGCGATAGATCGTCAGCAGCTCTTCTGCGGCCACGTCGTCGTATCCGCGCAGCCCATAGATCATGTAGTCCACGTAAACCGCCTGATTCACGGGCCAGGGCGTGCCGTGCTGGTCGTAGGCGAAGTTCGAATACGGCAGGTCGATCTTCACTCCTGCCTCACCGCCGCCGTGCCGTCGTGGCAGACGCAAGGCGTGCCACAGGCTCGCGCGAAACAGGTCGTTCACCACTTTCTCCGGCACGCGGAACTGGGCCCCGCGGCCAACCCAATCGGCCCAGAATCGCAGCGTGGCCGCACGGGAGTCGTCGAAATCCAACTTGATGAGTCTCTCGCAATCCTGTGACTCCACCGTGGGCGACGCCAGTTTGATCACAAATTCCTTGCTGCCGTTTGCCGGAAGATCGAACGACACGACGATTTCATAAGTCCGCGATGGCTTCTGCTCCTTCTCTCGGGCCGGCGCAGCCTGCTCGTCCAACGGGCGACATGTGGTTGTTTGATCGGAACCCTGAATCGCCACGAGTATGCCGTCCCCGGGGCTTTCCGTAAACAACACGGCATCCCCCTCACGGCGGCACCTTAGCTCGGACACTCTGCGGGCGACAAACTCGCGGCGATAGCGCATTTTGACACATACTGCACCGTCTTCTCCTTGCCGACGTGCCACTTTGACCTTTTGCAGCAAGACCATCGGAATGTCGCCGCGTCTTTGCGCCGGCGGGCCATGCAATGGATAGGCGAATTGCTCGACTTCATAGCGCAAGCCGTCCCGCTCGGTGGTTGTCGTGACAACGGGCAAACCGTCTTCAAGCCGCTGGCCTCTCCAGGAATCGTCGAGCCCTCTGGACAGGTCGCCGAACTCGAACCAGAAACGAAAGCGATCGGGGCTGCCGTAATCGTTCCAGACGCCCGCCCCACGGTCGATGCCGAACTTGTACAGCGCGCTGTCCCACGTCAAGCCGACAATGTGGCCCGGGGCCGGTTGGGACGGATGCTGGTACGCCGGGCTGCCCATGTCTTCCCAGCGGGAAGTATATTTCTCGTAGGTCGCCTCCGGCTCCTGCTGAATCTGCTCCAGGATGCGCCTGCCCTTGTATGCTTTGAGCTGGTCTCGATGCTCCGCAAAAGATGGAGCCGCATCACTTACCGTGACGCAGATGTCGTATGAAGGCACCCAGAAGGCTTTGTTCTGCAGCAGTTGGTCTATCGTGATGCTGAATCCCCTTGTACCGTCACGATCCGTCTGGACCGTCAACACGCGCGAATCCGGCCGGTAGGCCGGGTCCTGCCGGAGCCGCCGGGCGGTATCCGCATCGCTCTCCGTGATAAGGTCCATCCAGAATCGATGTACCTTCTCATTAGGCTTGACCTGCACCGGCGCATATCCGAGCGTAAGCGCCACGCCATCCACATCGCCCCCGCCCGCGCGGCTCTCGCAGGTTACACCCTCGATTCCGTCACCCGTCTCCAGTTCCATTCCGGCGACTTCTGCAACGGTTGCATCCCTACCGGCAAACCGAACGTGGAAAGTCGTCGTTTCCGGCGCGGTGTGGCCCCACGAGACCCTGACGGCAAGATGCTCCTGGCCGGTTGCCGCCGAGAGGGCAGCCGTCATGACCACTGTCTGGCAGATGACGATACGACTCGTTTGCAGCATGAAGTCACCTCATTTATCGTGCCCGAAGCGCCAGCTTCACCAACTCCGGGCGGCATTCCGGATTTCCAAAGGCGATTCGTCGCTGCGCGGGGGCAGGCTTGCGGTCGCGGCGGCGCGTAGCAATGGGATGGTCCTATTTGTTCTTTGCTGCAGGCGCGATCCAGTCGTAGCTGGGCAGGGTGCGACCGTCCCTGAACCGAATACCGGACCTGTGCATCGGGCATTCACCATCGTACCCACTGGACCTGGTTCCTAACGCCGTAATCCCAAGGCGCTCCAGGGAAACGACCTCCCCACGGTCCGACCGTCCGTTCGAATTCCTGTCGAACCAGGCCGATATTCCCCGCAATTCGGCGCCGGTCAGGAGGCCATCACGATTGTCATCCAGGATGTCCAGCGCCCGGTAGCCGTTCGAGAAGAACAGCCACCACGTCACGGACCCGAACAATTGCCGACCCGACAGAATCTTTCCGCCACTGTCAGGGTTCCAGACGAGCAGTCCGGTGGTCGGCTTGACCCAGGGCCGTGGCTCCGCAACACCATCGCCGTCGAGGTCGAACCGCACGACCCGCTCCGGGGCCAGCAGATCGGCAAGCGCGGACGCCGTTTCCAGGGTGAACACCACCGGCGTGACGGCGCTGGGGGGCAGGGTTTCCAGCTCTGCCAAATTGGCCTTGATACCCGCGAGTTTCTCCTGGACTTCGGGCCCTATCTGCTCCTCGGCCTCCCACAATCGGACATAGGCTTTCCCCGCCTCGTAGGCAATGATGCCGCGCAGCCCTTCGATGGGCAGGTGTTTCCGCTGCAGATCCGTGTCAACAGCCAGATTGTAGGCCAACAGATAGGTGTCCCTCACGCCGTTCAGCACGATGGCCCGGACAGCCGCCGGGATCAGAGCGGGGCTCCTTTCTCGCAGGAACTCAAGGTACTCTTCGCCGAGGCTGGCTTGGCCCAGGTAATACAGAGCGTTGTCGGGGTCGAGGGCGATGGCCTTATAGAAATTCCATTGCGCAGCGCCGGCGTGCTCCACCAGTTGCTCTTCCCCGGGTTGCTTGGGATGCCATCCCTCGGTCTCCAGTTCTTTTTCAATGACCCGCACGCGCGACCAGAAAGCCGCGACTTCCTCTGCGGGAATGTCTTTCGTCGACTCGTAGCCACGTTCCACCAGCGCCCGCCGCTGGGCTTCCTCCCTCCGGCAATGCGCCAGGTAGTCCTGCCACCACCAGTACGGTATCGGGTGGGGCGGCGTATGGTCGCCAAAGACCCCGACGAGGAAGGCCTTATTGGCATAAGCCAGGTAATGAATTCGGGCAAGGGCATAATAGCCGCTAGCATCCTCCCGGTGCTCCTGGACATAGGTAGTGGCGTTTTCCAGGAGCCGCTCCACCGGGACATAGCTCGGCGACGCCCAGCGGCCCACGGCCACTGAGGCCCCTGCCAGTACCAACAGTGCCGCACCGTATCGAACCGCTTTCATAAATCCTCCGGCATCTGAACTCGCCATGAGTTGCCCAAGGGCGCGAAATGCGCCCCGATCGCAATCTTCGCGACAACTATCGTGAATATAGAGCCTTATCGGCAACGGGTCAAGAGTCACAAGCACTCCCTGGATACGGCGGATGTCCTCAATTTTCGGCCTTCCCCGTGGGTCGGCGGTTCCATGGCGTTCTCACCTGCCAATACAGTAAAGATTCTCGGCGGTGCGGATGAACAGGTGACCGCCGGCAATGGAAATCGAAGATTGGATGTCCGGCTCCTCGATGGCAGTCTCGAAGAGGACCTTGAATTCACTGCCGCCGGCCTGGAGGACGGCGATTTCGCCGTCCTCGTTGATGCAGTAGAGCTTGCCGTCGCCGGCGGTCAGGGACGCCCACCACGGTCGGCTGCCGGGGAGCCTGCCCTGCCAGAACTGCCTGCCCGTCCGGGGGTCGAAGCACGTGACAACCTTGCGCTTCAGACCATCGAGCACGTAGAGCCGGCCTTCATAGAACAATGGCGTGCTGCAATCGGGAGCCGCCTCGTCGAATTCCCACAGGATTTGCCCCGTGGCGAGGGCATCTTGCCCTTGCTCTTGGGGCTTACCAGGTGCGTGGTGGTCTGGTAGAGCGAGGCCAAGGGTTCCCAAGCGCGATACATCGCGTTTGGGGTCCCCAAGATGGCCTCGTGACGCAAGGACCGGACGGGTTCCCAAACGCGATCTTTCGCGTTTGGGGTCCCGACGCCCTCGCCACAAAACGGGCGGCTGAAGAGCGAAGACGCCTTTGTGCTTGTGCCGGGTGCCGAAGATCAGGCCCGCGCCGGTCACCAGTGTCGGAATGATGCGCGAGTCACGCACTTTCCGCGTCCAGTATTCGAAGCGCCAGAGTTCCTCGCCAGTGGCGGGGTCGTGCGCCAGGATGAAGTCGCCTCCCGTCGTGAGCAACTCCACCCGGCCGTCGCGAAGGAATGGAATCGAGGTGCTGTAGGTCTCCATGCCCTCGTCAAAGGCATTGGTCTTGCGCTGCTGTTTCCACAAGTTCTGTCCCGTCGCCGGGTCAAGGGCCGCGATGAATGAATCCAAAGGCTCATCGGCCCAAGGCTCACGATAGGGTTTGTTCCGCCGGATAACGGTGATGAACAGTTTGCCGTCACAGAGCACGGGACTGCTGCTGTAGCCGAACTGCAATGCCAGATTGCCGTACTCCTTCTCGATATTCCGCGACCAGAGCTCCTTGCCGTCGAAGTCGAAGCCGACCAACGTCCCCTCCCCGTACAGGAAGAACACACGCCGGCCGTCCGCCGCCGGCGAAGGCGATACCATGTTGTTCCGCGGGTAGCGCCGGGGGTCGGAGCCGACGTCTTTGCGCCACAACTGCCGGCCGGTTTTGGCGTCGAAGCACAAGGCCACGAACTGGGGCGTCCCTTTCACCATCGAAGTGACGAACACCCGGCCGTTCGCGATAATCGGCGTGGCCCCGCTCGGTCCTGGAAGAGGACCGACCCATGCGACGTTCTCGGTCGCGCTCCACGAAGCCGGCAGGTCGCGCTCATCGGTCGAGCCGTTGAAGAACGGCCCCCGCCACTGCGGCCAGTCGGTGGCCAGACACGCGGCCGCGCAAATCAGAACGATGACAATTGAGAATCTGAGAGCGGCGAAACATTTCATCCATCGCACTCCTTGTTATCCGCTTTGCGGTGTATTACTTCAGGAGCAAGGCGTCCCGCACCGGCTCAATCCATTTCTCCTGGCCGATGTCGTACAGAACGAAATCGCTGTCGAATTGCCAATAGGCCCAGCTCCAACCCAGCTTCTCCATCGTTGCGACGACGAACGTGAGATAACGCACCCGCGACTCCATGGGCGCCTTGTCATACACGCCAAACTCGCCCAGAAAGACGGGCCGGTTGCGCTGCTTCGCCCAGGCTTGTGCCTTGGCGAAATCCCGCTCGACGGCCGCTTTTTCTTCGTCCGTGCCCAGCCACTCAACACCCGTCTTGTCCCTGCGGCCGGCCCACGACGCGCCCTGGTGCGTAAAATCCATCGGCGAGTAGTAGTGGACCGTCAGGATGATATGGCGATCCTCCCGGGGCAGGTTCAGCTCGGCGAGGCCGCCAATGGAATTGTAGCTCGCCGGTCCGATGATTACCGTCCGCGTCGGATTGGTCTTGCGAATGATGGCAAGCGCTTCACGGAAGTACTGGTCCCACATCGGGGCCGTCAGCTTGCGGCTCGGCTCGTTGAGAATCTCGAACAGCACATTGTCAGGGGCATCGCGAAGCCGCTCGGACACCTGCCGCCAGAAGGCCAGGAACTTCGGCTTGTTGCCTTCGGGATCATTGCCCATGGCCCCGAACTCGTGCAGGTCCAGGATCACCATCAGGTCGCTTTGCAGGGCGTTCGTCACGGCCCAGTCGAGGACTTCCCACCAGTAAGCCGGCAAGGCGTGGTCTTCGTCCTGTTCCATGTGGCGGAACGGATGCAGATTGATGCGCACGTTGTTGAAACCGGCATCCTTGAGCATGCGGAAATAGCGCGCCTGGAAACGGGCCTTGTCTCGGGACTTCCATATCGGGTCGTACCCGATGATATTGACGCCGCGACCCAGCTTTTGATTCTGGACGAAAGGATCGATCGGACGCCTCTCGGCTCCGACCGCCAGCGGGACCGCGCACAAACAAAACGCGAACGCGAGCACGAGGTACAGAAAACGCGATGACCTTTCTTCGTGATCCATGATGTGTCTCCTCTATTTACAGATGCGGCTGAGCACCACAGGAATCAAATCTCGGTCCACGGGCCGGGGATGGGGACCGGATAGCGGCCTTCGGCGTCCGCCTGCACCGGCGCGGGACTGTCGGCCGTGAAGTCCACGTTCGGGCAGAACTTGAACTCGGAGGCCAGCATCTCGTCCCAGGTGATGATTCGGCCCATGTGGATCGCGGCGCGTCCCATGATGGAGGTGAGATTGGCGTACGCGGCCCGCTCGACCTCGTTGTACGGCTCGTCCCGGCGGATGGCGGTGAGCAGCTCGTCCCACTCGGCCTGGTAAGGGCTCAGCTTCTCCTTCCCCGGCTGCCAGGTGATATTATCCTTGACGATGCGCTGGTCTTTGTAGGTTTGTACGGTCGGCGCGTGAACGTTGCCGGAGAATTGCGCGGCACACTTGGTCCCGTGTACCCACGTGGCGAACTCGTTGTGGCAGTTCGGCTGGTTCCGGCTGTTGACGAGCGCCTTGGTGCCGTCCGGGAACGTATACTCGATGGCGTAGGTGTGCAGGTTCTGGCTGCAATCGGTGCTCCCGGGCTCGCGTCCGCCGAGGCCCTGGGCCGACACCGGCCAGGCGTCCTTGATCCAGCAGCACTCGTCCACCTGGTGGATCATCATCTCGATGAACCACGCCGAGGAAACCCACAGGAAGAAGTACGGCCGGCGAATCTGCCAGAGCAGTTCGCTCTCACCGCCTTTGAACGGCCCCATCCGCGCGCCGGGGTCCATGCGATAGGCGCGGATCAGTTGAATCTGGCCCATTGCCCCGTCGCGGATTCTTTGAATGAGCGCTTGGCGGGAATAGGAGTGCCGGCACATGAGCCCGCAGCCGACCTTGAGGCCCTTCCTCTTTGCCTCCGCGCCGAGATGAAGGACTTCCTTCGTGCCGCCCGGGTCGGGCGCGAACGATTTTTCGATGAACGCGTTGACGCCCTTCTGGACGGCGTACTTGAGATGGGTTGGGCGAAAGGCCGAGTGCGTGGCCTGAATCATGACGTCGCCCGGACGCAGACAGTCGATGGCCTTGCGATAGGCATCGAACCCGAGGAAGCGCCGCTCCGCCGGCACATCGACCTGCGCGCCGAACTGCTCGGTCAGGGCCTTGTGCGATTTCGCCTGGCGGTTCTCGAACAAATCCGCCATGGCGACCAGTTTCGTGGGCCCAGTCGCTGATGAGAGCGCGTTGGCCGCCGCCCCGCTGCCGCGCCCGCCGCAGCCGACCAGGGCCAGGCGGATCGTGTTGTCCTCGCCCGCATAGGCCCGGGACAGCGCGACACCGGCCAGAATGGAGCCGGCCGCCGCCTTCCCGCCGCGCGCCAGGAATTCCCGGCGCGTGGGATTGGCACCGCTTGCCCGCAACTGATTCGCTGTATGTTCTTCGTTTTGTCGTTTCATAATGCCTCCTTCAAGCGGCTGATTGATAATCGAGGAGCAGCCATCGACAAATCATCCATCATCAATTTTCCATCATCGATTCATTCCGCTGGTATGCCTCGGCCCCGACGCTCGATACGTAGCTGCCCCCCTCTTCCGGCACCGGTGGCACCGGCCGCCGATTTCCCTCCACGTCGCACCACACGTTGTGACGGAACTTGAACGTCTCCGGGGCCGTGCGGGGTCCGACATTTACAAAGTCCTGCACGCGCGAGTCGTAGAACACGAGATTGTGCTCGAACACGCCATCATGGCACGGCTTGAACTGCGGATCGCTCGTCTCCTGGAGAATCCGCAGCACCCACTTGTCCGGCAGGACAATCGTGTTGTGGTGCACGTACCCGCCGTCGGCCGTGACCCACGCCACCGGGCTGAGACTCCCCACGAACCGATTGCCCGCGATGGTGATATTCTTCGCCTCGTAGTCAGCCACCGCCGGGCGGAAATATTGCAGCCCCGTGCTGCCGCCGAGATTGATGGCCCGCTGGCCGGCGTCCTGAAACAAGCAGCATTGGACGAGAACGTCGGCGCTGCCGCCTTTGAGCTGCACGGCGTTCGATTGCGAGAAGCCCTCCCGCCCGATGAAGGTGCAGTCCTCCACAACCCCCCGATGGCAGCCGACCATGTCTATGCCCGAGCCGCCCCAGGCCTCGAAATGACACTTGCGCACCACGAAATGATCCACGCCCGACATCTTCAAGGCGTCGTGGTTGCCCTCGGGTCCGGTCTCCAGGACCGTCACGTTCTCGAGAATGATATGATGTGCAGGCGTTGCGAAGGAGCCGCCGTCGTCGATGTTGATCCCGTTGCCGGGAAAGCCCGTCGCCTTGATATTCCTCAGGACGAGGTGGCTGCAATCGGCGAGGTGTAGTGCCGAGCCCCCGCCCCGAAAGACCGGCGGATTATTTGGCTCAGCCCCTTGAATAGTGATCGGGGCTTGCTCCGTGCCGGCCACGTTTTCCAGATACAGGCCGCCGCTGTACGCGCCCGGTTCCAACAGGAGCGTGGTCCCCGGCAGCGCACGTCCGATTTCTGCACGCAACCCCATCGAGTCCGTGACTCGGACCTCCTGTGCGCCGGCGTAGGAGCAGAATAGGAGAGCAGACATCAGTGCAAAAGAGAGCAGAGTATGGTGTCGCATCCCGATTCCTCCGAATCACCTGTCGGTGACATTGCCCGTGACTTCATCCGCCCCGACATCCGGCTGGTCGCCACGCCGCTGTCCATCAATGTCCTCAGTAACCTCCGGCAATGCCGTGGCTCTCCCGTTCACGCTGGTCCCGGCCTGCTTCAAGTGCAAATCGCCACGGTCAGGATCGACGAAGGCATCTGTCATATCCTGGATAACGTTGCCGGTAAACTCGATATCGCTGTCCGATTCATTTCTCATTCCCGGGCCGCTGAGCAGGTTATTGGCGACCAGTAGGCCGTCGTTCGTGAAGACGGTGCGGACCAGCCGGTGCAGCCGGTTCTGCGGGTCATGAATCGTGTTGTGCAGGACTTTACAACCTTGCGTGTATACGGTCACAATGCCGGCCTGCGGCGCCCGCGTAACAAAGTTGTTGCGGGCGATCAAACCGACACAGTGGTATTGCACCCCATCAGCCCGATGCGGATTGCCGAGTTGCAGCCCGACATCGCAGTCGATGACGATGTTGCGCTCGATGACGCAGTCTTGCGAGTCGAACCACAGAAAGACGGCCCCCCGCCCCTCGTACGTCCGGCCTTGAATGCCGACGAACACATTATCGCTGATGACCCACTCCTTCGCGTACATCACGTCGATCCCGGCAACGTAGTTGCCCTGGAAC
>JABAOC010006182.1_pt1 | contig 15682 bp, 16 predicted proteins | sample 7062161 | NCBI WGS metagenome assembly JABAOC01 (sample SAMN14538625, study PRJNA623070) | marine sediment metagenome | biome: marine biome [ENVO:00000428]; feature: marine pelagic biome [ENVO:01000023]; material: deep marine sediment [ENVO:00002113] | place: India: Gulf of Khambhat ... | reverse complement strand
AAACGAGGAGGCTTCCATCACCAGCGGAGTATTGCCCTCCGCGGAAGAGACCTGGCTCCAGGAACCGCCCGCGGGCCTCACCTCCAACCGCCGCGCCGGCTGCGCCGATTCCGATACACACACAGTCTGCAGCCTCAATAGAAACTCCGCATTCGGCTGCACCGCGGTCAAGCCAGTGTCTTCCCCCGCCACCGGAGACGCACTCCCCGGCCCCGCATCATCCATATGAAAACGAAAATGTGATTGCTTGAGCATGAGAGGAACTCGCTGTTGAAGAAGTGTAGACTTACTGGTTGGGCAGGAGTACGTCTCCTGCCCCCGCAGGAAATGCTCTTACCCGGCCGGCATCTTTGCGCTCCAATCCTTCGACTCTCGACCCCAGACCCTCGACTCTCTAGACCCGCCTACAGCTCCGCCCCATATCCCGGCGCCAAAGCCACCGCGCTGTTCAGGGCCACCTGCTGGCCCAGGAACGTCGCAAAGGCCCTCCCCGCTTCCAGACCCGCCTGCGCGCCTTGACCATATATATTTATCTGCACCTGGTGTACTCCCAGTTTAGGCCGGCGTGTCATCATACTGCTGAAAGAATACGCCCGCCGCAGATTCTGAAGATAACCTTGAATCTCGAACCCCTCCGGTGTATTCAGCCAGGAACGGTCCAGCGCCGCCTTCTTGCGTTTCTTTTTCCCGCCAAATAATCCCCCCAACATTCCGCCGATCAATCCTCCAACCGGGCCGCCCACGGCATAACCGACCATACCGCCGATGGCGCCGTAAGACTGTGCCCTCTCTCCACTGCCGGTAATGGAAGCCCCCAGCCGGCCGTAACTGCTGCCCCGCAGTCCTGTCGGCCGGGAGCGAGATGTCGGGGCCATCAACGGATCCTGCTGTGCCCGCCGCAGTGCCAGCAGCACCCCATTCGCCACCGCCGACACAGTGGCGTCTTTCCACTTGCTGGAGATTCCCAAAGGGCTTATCTCCGAGCCCCGCAGCAGTCCTGCCAACTCTCGTGTCGCCGCGCCCAAAGCGCGCGCCGCCTCCAGGTTGGCCTGTGCCGATTGCATCAACGGCCGACCCACAGCAGACTCAATCGAAATTTTCCTGTCACGCTCAATGGCCATCTCTTTTCTCGCGTTTCAAAGTTGCTGAAGGTAGTTGTTATCCAGGCAGAATTCCGCGGCCTGCGCAAGAAGTGCTACGCAGGCAACAAATATGGAGGCCAGAGAATGGAGTTAACACTGCCAAGACATATACGTCAGTACCAAGAAGACCGGGAGGGGAGCCTGAGGGGGAAACCGATGGCTTCCCCCTCAGGAACTACAACTTCGACTTGCAAAGAAGTTTCTGGCCTGCGCTGGGGATTCAACTGCTTCTATTTTCTTCCGCGAGACACAACAGAAGAATCGCTTCCTTCAACCACCAGGGGAGGGCGACCAATTCCGTGTCGAGCGGATGTTTGAACGCCCCCGGGTAACGCCGGCAGATAGCGTCATTCATAAGGAACCCCCGGTGGCGAATCAGCCTTTTGGGAGCTCGTCCTCCGGCTTGCCCGCCTTCGCCAAGGCTTCGGCGGGTGTTTCCAAATCGCGGTAGGCGGCTGCCAACTGAGCTTTCACTTCAGGGTGCAGCCTGCCCACCTCTTCGACTGTGGAGAAATAAGGTCGAGAGGGCTCTTCCGCGCGCCTTGTTGCCTCGAACAACACCCAGTCATCACTCGCCTGATGGAAGGCGTTCCAACACTCGATATCAATCCTCCGCGCTCTAGCAAGCCCGACCAATTCATCTTCGGGGAGCGCGCAGAGTTCCTCCAGCCGTCGGCGGACCCGCTCCTGTAATTCCTGCTCGCGGCGAGCCTCTAGTTGCCGGCACTGGCTCTTCCATTCCTGATGGCGGGCGGCGAAGCCATCCTCGCTCTCACCCGCAGCCAAATCCCGCCGCGGTTCCACCGGGTCCGGAATCTCCCGCTCCAGCCGCTCAGCCAGGGCGGGCTTTTCACCCTCCACAACAAAGGTCGTGATATCCTCAGTTGGCGTGAGCCTCAAAGCCTCCGTCAGCGCAGCAAAACGGTCGCCATCCGCGCGATACTCCAGCAGTTTCCTTTGCATCGCCTCATGCCCGTACTCCAGCGCACCCGTGCGATCCCCAATAGTCTGTATCAGCACCTCTTCATAGGCCTCGCCAAACTGGATCTGCACCGGCTTGCTCCACACTCCCATCTCCATCAAACTCAGCCGAACCTGCCCATCATGTGCTTTTCTGCTCAAAGTTCTTCTCCTCGTCCAATCTGATGGTTTCACTGCGCCCATTCGACTATCGCTCAGGGCATGCCTTTGCGGTGAATGGCTTCTTTCCCTAGTATCCGCTCACACTGTTTCTCAGCAGCACCACGGCCTCTACCGGCGGGTCTTGGCTTGCGTCAATCAAGGCCTCGAAATCAATCTCATAAGTGAGCCGCTCAGGCACAAGCGGAGAATCCGCGGAAAAATAGCGCACTCGCGGAAAATCCATCTGCAGCAGATAGCTCCAGGTGGAGACAATCGTTCCTCCCGTCATCTTCAACTGCAGGGAGGTATAATCTCCGGCGGTGAAGGTCTCATACGCAGTTGTGGACTCCAGCCCCAGCGCAAACCTTCCGGAAACCGCGAAAGGGCCCGCCGGCAGTTTGGCGATATCGCCGCCTCCGCCCGCGGTCCAAATATCATCCACCAGATTGTTGCCGAAAGAGACTTCCCACCCTTCCATCTCCGGGCAATCCGCCGCCCCTACCAGCGCGGTGAACCCATTGTGATGGAGCGCCTCATCCAGTGGATATGAAGGGCTCGTGGGTGAGATGAGTTGCTCGGACTGTCCCCGGCAATCCGCCTCTGCCATGAGCACCTCTCCCGGCGCCAGAGAAAGCGAAAGCCGGTTCACCCTCACTCCCGCGAACTGTCTCGATGTCAGCCCTCCCATGTTCTGCTCAATCGTGAGCGAAGGAAGTGACACCGCATCCAGCCGGCGAAAAGTATGTTCATACACCGAGCCGCTCGCGGTGGAACTCACCATAGTGGTCGTAACCGTGCCGAAGGTCGCCTTCAAGAACTCACCCAGGCCCTCCGCGCTGCCATCAAAATTGATAAAGCCCGCATACGCGTTCGCGCCTCCTCTCACCTGTCGGCGGCCGCGTGTGCCGCGTATCGGATCCGGGATCTCATAAGAGATCGCCCGGCCGATATCGGCGCGGCTCACCTCCAGATATCGCGCGGCGCTCACCGGCACTCCCCAGCTGGATTCCTGCGCCAGCCCCACCGCACCCAGTTGACCTATCCGCTCCATAACATTGCCTCCACTCAGTTGACACTCTTTTCACACATCACCAGAAAAGCGGCTTCCGAATGCCAGTAATCGCCGGCCTTTCTTCGCGAACGCTGTACCAGGCCCGCGCTCATATCTCTCACCAGCCCGCCCAGGGTCGCATCTGATCGCAGCGCGTCCTCCACCGCCTCAACATAAGAGAAAAGCAGATCTTCACACGCCCGCGCCGACTCCAGACTCCTCACGGCCACCCGCACTTCCAGCCAATAGCGGTGGTCTCTCCGCCGGCTCGCCCACTGTGCCACCTCTTCTCCCGCATTCTGCGCGAAGAAAACCCCCAGCGCGGGAAAGCATGTCCCCGGCAGGTTTACAAAGGCCTCTTCATCTCGCGCAATCTCCTTCACTTCTACCAGCGCGGCGTAATCCGCAAGCAGACTGCACACCGCCTCTCTTATGGGCAAATATCGCACCGATGTTGGATCAGCCATCTCGTTACTCCGCTATTCTCAGTCTCTAATTCCTTTTCGTGGTCCGGTGTGCTGCAGGGCGGGGGCCCTGTTTACCCTGAGCCTGTCGAATGGGCCCCCCGCCGAAGTTTCTTACGAATCCCCTCTTCGCATCTCCCCAACCGCGGCTCCCTTGCCTCCATACTCCGCGTCCTGCGGGTCGGCCGGCTGGCGATAATAATATTCATAGGAAATCTCTACCTGTTCACCGGAGCCGATTCTCCCTCCGGAGAGCCGCCGCACCCGGCCCCGCAGATGATCCACCTGATAATCCTTCACAGCCGCGGGAAGATAGTCGTGGTCATACTCACCTCTGTCCTCTGTATAGGTGGTGACTCCTCCGGAGGAGGTGAGGGTAACACTCGCTTGCGCCAGCCCTGCGTGTGCCAGCCCCGTCCAGGTGGAATAATCCACCGACATCACCACAGCCTCGGCCGAAACCGTACTTGTGCCTAAATCGAGAGCCCCTTCTCGCAAGAGGCGCAGGCCTCCCTCGAACTCCCGCTGATAGCCGTCAAAAGTCTCTGACAGAGCCTCCTGATTGCCGAGGTCGAGAGCCCGCCTTGCCCGGGCAATCGCCCCCATCGCCGACAAATCCCGAATCCTCTCCGGCACCGGTGAAAAGGGAACCGCGTAATCTCCCTGCCGCCCGGCCTCATCTATCAGCGAATCAGCCTCCGCAATACAAACCGTCAGATTCAGACTTGTGGAAGATACATCCGGAATCACCAGAGTATTCATCCCCACCGTCCGCATCCGACATTCACCCGGGGTCGAATATCCCATCTCAAACCTCCCTCAAAGAAAAAACCGACCCTTGCTTCAGGCCGGCTATCAGAATCTCGCGATTTACTAACTAGTTGTATTGTTACGGTACTATTTGCTTGACGAACCTACGAATATCAGCGAACTGTGTGTTCGCCAATGCCCGCACTTGAGTTTCCGAATGGCGATAGCAACGGTAGCGCGCGTCCTCGCTGTCGTCCTTGAGATGCCTGTAGTTATTACGAAAATTGCGCTCCTTCTTCAACTTTGGATGTCGTCGCAGACAATTCTCAGTGTCCCTATGTGTGTCGATTTGCGCATCAGTGTACCCAAGGCAATGAAGAAGGCAATTGATGTGATGCAATGCACCATAAAACAATGCAGTGACAGCCCAGTCTCTAAAGGGGCTAGACACGAGATCAATAGACCCAAAGAAGTCCTCATTGTGCTTTGCTTGAGTCTGATGTTGCCCAATAGATGGCACGGGCCTCAACGTCTCCTCTCGAAAACGATATACGGACCAGTGCTTCTTGAATGTGTAATACTCGTTACTGGACCATCGAGGCTCAGCACATAAAAATCGAATCGCAAATGGGTGAACTGAGAGGCTACCGCGTATTCGAATTCATATATCTTCTCGCGTACCTCAAGATCCCGTCTGGCAATGTAGGTTCGGATTATATATACGCCTTCAGATTCGCATACCGTTACGGCTTCCACCTCTGGCAACGTAACAGTGCGACTTAGGAAGAAAGCCAGTGCTTCCCGCACCTCTGACGGCAACGGGGTTGTCCCCAAGTTGACGCTCACCGAACTCTCTTCGGGAGCGCCGATCAGGCCTGGCAGGGCAGTGGTGTCTATCTGATATACCGTTGTTACTGGATAGAAGCCCACAGCAGACAGGCCTACGCCCCTACGCACTACAGTGTTGAGAGATAGTTGCCAGGGGTCGCCATGAGTGGTAATGTGGGGCATCCCTGAATCTGTCGAAACAAGGTTGGTTTCTGCCCCACTATTGCCAGAGGACAGAATCCATCTCTCTTGTTCTCCCCTTTCTATATCCGGCGGTTGTTGTTTTGACAGAACTTGCAACGACATTAGTGGGTCCCTCGTTGGGCCGGAATAAGGTTCACGTCAAGCGGATATCTGGAAAGTGTCTCGTTTGTGCTATCCATATTATATACCAAGCAAAGATGGTACTTACCTGCTTCCGGGAACTGAATTCCATTGAGCGCGTACGCGATTCGCACGGAATCCCCTTCACTCGTCCTGGCTAAGTGTCTTGGTGTGATTTGTGACCGCTCTCCCGAAGGCAGTTCGAGTAGCATATCAAAACTTCCGTCCTCAGAAATGTCGGCTTCCCAAACGACTGAGAACGAGCCCATTCTAAAGGGGAACTCCCGCGCCCATATTCGATCAAATACTCCGTAAATCGTTAGTTTTCCCTCAGGGCTCTGTCCAAATGCGTCACAGGCGATCAGGAACCTTACGCGCGGTAGGCCCATAGTAACCCCCGTACTGAAATCTGGTCACACAACTGTTTTATTCATTCCACAAAGGCAAATTCCTTTCCTCTTTTGGAACACTTGAAGAGGGAGCCCGCCCGCTCGCGCATCATCCCCCACATCTCTTCCTCATTTTCAAACCGGCATCGCTGAACCCGCGCCTCTCCATTACCGCTCGGCCCTAGATACCAGGCCACTTCCACCCCCGCGCCGAGGAGGGCGAGTGCGGTTTGATAGAGGGGAAATGAATAGACAAACAGCGGATTGGTGGGATCGGAGAATTTCTCCCGATGAATCCCCGCCGCCTTCTCCAGAAACCTTCTACCCCGCTCGCTCAGCCGCCCCCCGTTTTTCTCCATCTCATAGCGCGCCAGGTGGATATAATCCCGCTCCAGGAATACCAGTCCCAGCCGCCGCTCCGGATATTTCTCCCGATCCTTCAACAGCATCGGCAGATTGCGCAGAAACCGCTCTCTCCTCACTTTCTCCGTAATGTAGCCGTCATGCATGATATGTATGTCTGACAGAATCACCGAAGGCTGAATCCCCTGGTTCAGCCCCTCTTCAGGGTGTTCATGTATCACCCCGAAGAACTTCACCCCCCGCCCATTGCGAAACAGCCTCACCGGCACATCCGGTTTGAACTCCGCATCCAACGCCTGGTGATGCTGGCGAATCACATACCCGTTGTACATGTTCTCCCGTAAATACTTACCCAGATGTTCTCCCCCCACCAGGTATTCATCCGCGTCAATCCAGAGAATCCAGTCACCCCTGGCATCCTCGACAGAGCGATTTCTCGCCTCTCCGAAATCATCTTGCCAGGGAATCTCTTTCACCACATCCGCATATTGCGCGGCAATCTCCCGCGTCGAATCCGTGGAGCCGGTGTCACATACAATCAGTTCATCCACCCAGGGCCGCACACTCTTCAAACAGCGATGCAGTGTCCCCTCCGCATCTTTCACAATCATGCAGCAGGAGATGGATTGTCTCATTGAACCAGGTTCAGAGTTGAGAGTTGTGAGTCCAGGGTTCGGCTCCGATGATACGCTCAACTCTGGACTCTGAACCCTCAACCGCAATTCCCCCTCCATCCACTCTTCCCACTCCTTCGCAATCTGGCTCCATTGATAATGAGCGGTGACCCGCGCCCGGCTCGCCGCGCTGAATCTCTTCCAGCGTGTCTCATCATCCAACAGCGAGAAGACGGCCTCTTCGAATCTCCGCGCGTATTCCTCGCTCCCCGGCACACCGGCCACGAGCAGTCCGGTCTCTCCATCAGCCACGGTCTCCTTCAGCGCGCAGTAGCGAGAGGCAACCTGAGGTGTCCCACAGGCGGCCGCTTCGATCGCCGATATGCAGGAAATCTCCGGAAAGGCCGCAGGATATACCCACAGGCTCGCCCGCGCCATTTCCCGGTACAGTTCCCGCTTCGTCAGACTGCCGAGAAGTTCTACTCCCTCCAACTCGCCAATCTTTCGCCTCAGCGCCTCCAGTAGCCCGCGCATTTCCGCGTCCGCCCCCTCGTTCTCATACCAGGCGACCCCCAGCGTCAAATCCGGCATCCTCCCTTTCAGTTGCGGCCACATCTCCAGCAAAACCTTCAACCCCCGCTCCGGCCGGCTGGTGTAAAGCAGCCGCGCCTTCTCCCGCTTAATATCCGCGCAAGCCTCGTCTATCAACCCCAAATCCACGCCATTGCGGCTCAGCACAAACCGGTCCGCGGGGATATCCAGTAGTTGCTGGTGCTGTTCTCTCTGGAACTCGGAGAGACAGAACAGCGCATCTATCCGATACATCAGAGATTGAATGACCGGTGCAACCTCCTCCAACAGCACATCATGGTTCCACAGCAGATACTTCCTGGCCCGCACCGGCGCCCCCAGAGCGTCCACAAACCGGGAGCAAATGAAAACATCACATTTATCTGTTTGCGCGAAGTGGGCGAAATCACTCAAATCGAAATACTGCACCCCATCATATTCCCCCGGACGCGGACTCGTGCTTCGTAGCGAAGTAGCATCCCTACTTCGTAGAGTAGTACACGGGCAAAACACCCGCACCCGGTTCCCCCGCGCCGCCAACTCCCGCGCCAGATGAATCACCGCCGTCTCCGCGCCCCCCAGAGAGCGCTCCTCCAATACCCCGCCATCAAACGGCAACCCCCGTGTGTAAATAACAATGTCCATTTCATCTCCCCGTAAAGGCATGTCAGGTAAGATATTGGGGGACGATCTGGCGGTTCGTCCCCCAAACCCCCTTGCCCGCGTTTCAGAGTCGCTGAAGGAAATCAATAAGTGAGCAAGGACTTCGCGGCCTGGGTAAAAAGTGACGCGCAGAAAACAAACATGAAGGCCAAAAAACGGAACTGGCATCCCGCGCACCGTATACGTCAGTACCGAGAAGACTGCGAGGGGAGTCTGAGGGGGAAAGCAGTGGCTTCCCCCTCAGATATCCCTCTGCTGTTCACCCTACGCCAGGTTATGCAGATACCCGTGGGCGTTTTCGTTCCGCAGTTCTATACAGTACTCGCCGACGACCTGGCCACGAATCGAATCACCCGTTTTCGCCAGTTCCTCATAAGCAAAGGTGCGTCCCGCCAGAGGCACCACCTTGATACGGCTGGAATCCAGCCCCAGCACCATATCCTCCGGCAGCCACCGGCTCATGATCACCCTTTGCACACCAAAGTCCGATTCATACACCTCCACCGCGTTGCGGAAGATAGTCTCATCATTCGTCACATGCACCCGAGAAGAGTTCCACGCCGAGATGATCCGCTTCTGCTTGGGAGGCGCCAGGATCAGGTCAATATCCCGCGAGCCCTGGTCATAACAGGACTGGAGCAGATTCCCCAGCCACGATTCCGTCAGGGTCCCGCAGGAAACCACATTCGTCGCCAGAGAACACACGATTCCCGCCATGGAGCGCCTTGCCGTGTCTGACCCGATGGTCGCCACATCCGTCCGACCCATCAGGATTGTCTTCTCCAGATCCCGTAGCAATTCTCTGAGCCGCGCCACCTTGGCATCTGCCAGCCGGTTCGCAGAACCCAGCCAGCCCACCGCCTGCGCGGTTCCGGAGACCTTGATACCGGCCTTGAAAATCTGACAGTAGTTGGATTTTCTCGCCGGCACGGTGGAGCGATCCTCACCCGTGTCTTCTCCCTCCAGAGCCGCGTTTCCGATGATGTTCGCCGTGGCTCCGGCAGTGTGGGCGGCCGCGGAAGTGCCTCCATAACCGCGCGTTACACCGATGGTATTCGCGGCGAACACGGAATTCACCATCATCACCTCATTATCAATCTGGATGATGTCCCCAAGGCGAAAATAGGTGGAATTCGCCACATTCACTCCAGTCTGCGCGGTCGTCGAAGCCACCGCAGTGGAAACCACATCTGTGCTGGGATTCAGAGAATCCTCCAGCCACTCGTGCTTCACATTTGCAGCCGCATAGTCGCTTGTCCCCAGAGCATCCAAAAGCGGAGTCTCATGGGGAGCCAAAAAAGCCACCAGGTCGGAAACATCCTCGCCGATGGCCGAAAAAGCATCATATGTCGCCAATCCATTGAAAGGCACTATTCTTTACCTCCAGTTTGAATTCTCCGTTAATCGTTGGGCAGGAGCTTCGTCTCCTGCCCCCTATATCATCTGCGGTTAAAGGTTACTTCCCCGGCCGCATCTTCTTTTCCCGTTGGGCAGAAGCTTGTCTTCTGCCCCATCGTCTTCTTTGCGTCCTTCGCGTCTTTGCGGTCAAGAAGTTATCTCCCCGACCGCATCTTCTCCCGCAGGTGTGCATACTCCCGCAAGGCGCGTCTGTCTCCCCTTCCCGCCGACGCCGCCAACTGTGTCAGCCGCGCCGCGTCTCCGCTCGCCGAACGAGCGGGATTTGTCAGCGTTCCTGCCGGCCCTCCGCTTCGCAATCGCTCAGCCAGAGGCCGCAGTTTCTCGATATACTCATTCACTTTCTCAGGATCCGTCTCCGGCACCAACTGCGCCAGTTCCGGCGGCAGCCCCGCCTCCACAATCGCCGTCAGCCGCGATGCCTTCTTTTCTGCCGTCTGCATTCTCGTCAGTGTCTCTTCTTTTTCCGCTCGCAGGATATTCACTTCCGCCTCCGCTGCTTTCCTGGCGGCTTCCATTTCACGCTGCAACTTCTCCGCCTGCCGCTTCCAATAGAACTCCTGCTTTTGCTGTTGCGCGGTCAAGCGTGTCACAGTAGCCGCGGCGTCCTCGGCCGCAGCCTTCTCCCCTTCGGCTTCTTTCAATACTGCTTGGCTCTGATCAGCCTCAGAACCCTGATTCATCATCTCTCCCATTCTCTTCCTCCGTTTCTCACGGGCTTGCCCGCCTCCGGTGCGGCTTGCCCGCCTCCCCGTTTCTCGTAAGACACAACTCCACGTCCTGCTATTCTCCCTACACGCCAACGCCCTCTTTCTTCCAGGCACTCGTAGGGCAGGAGGGCCACCTCCTGCCACCTGTTCTCTACATAGTTCACTGTTACGTGAGGCCTTCTTTGGAGTGCGAAGGCTTGCCTTCGCTTTGGCTGGCAGGAGTCTTGTTTATCCTGAGCCGAGCCGAAGGGCTACTGCCACTCGTTTCTCCGCAAAGCCTGCTGTAGGGCGGGGGTGTTTATCCCGAGCGAAGCCGAGGGGCAGGTGCATCCTGAGCGAAGTCGAAGGGCCCCCGCCGATTCAGTCTTATGTCCATCCTGTCAAGAACGGCTCGGCCAAAACAAAACCGCCCCGACTTGCCTGCCGCCGGCTGGCAGGTCTCTCAGGACGGCTTCTCGCGTTTATCGGCTGACTACAAACCCCTCGGCCATCAAATCCCTCAGCCTGCCAAGCCTCAGCGAAGGATCTCCTGACTCCCGACTCTTGACTCTTTCACGAATCCTCCCTTATCTTCCGCAGCAACTCCCGCGGCTCTGTCGAAAACCCCATCATCTCGGCTCGGAGGTATGCCAAGCCAAGACTCTCTTCATCCACATGGAAACCTACCTCTCCCCGCCCAATCTGTCTGCAAGTCCACAAATAACACTTATCCATCGCCTCCGGGAACAACTCGCTCAGAGTCCTCTCTCCAGACTGATGCACCGCCAGTAAGTAGAGCACCTCCTCGACCTTCCGGGTAAATTGCCAACCCACAGGAGTGCCGCTCAATTCTCGGCCGGCATGTTTCCTGCAATATGTCTTTGCCAGCTCGAATTCCCCTGCTTCCACACACCATTGCACGAATATCGGCAAATGACCCTCAATAGTATCATGATGTCGATTCGCTTCCGGTGAATCCGGTGGCAGGGCATACTGAAAATCGAGCCAGGCCTTCATCCGCTTAACAGTTTGCTTCAACAGTCTCTTCTCTCGCTTCCCCTTCTTCAACCAACGACAGGTAAACAACATCCGCGCCCGCAGCGCTCTCCCCAAATCTTCATCATGCCATGGCTCTGCATCACCCTCGACCGGCCCATACTGATAGGCAGTGAAGGACCTGCCCTCAATCATCTCCTCACGAACGCAATCACGCATCTTGCCATAACCCCCGCAGTCATCCATCTCCTCAGCCTTCTCAAGGCAGCGCAGAGCGAATGTCAGTTCCTCATCTGCAGAATCACTCTCTTCAAGCGCGTATAGCCGCATGGCGTTATATAGAAGGGATGTCCCGGAGCCCAGGTACGAATTTGTTCTGACTACTCTCCTCCAGTCTCGCCCCCGCTCTTCGGCGTCCTTGGGGAGCATTCGCAAGATACCTTGTCGTTCCTCTTCCCATTGTTTTCTCGTGGCAGGTCGCATCTTAAGAAGACCTCTAGTCGGAGATATGTTGGAACCGTATCCCTTTCCGTGTTAGCGAAGGACCGGCTCTTGCTCGCCCTCCAGCATTGCTCATGATCAGATCGCATACCATGCGGTTTTCATCCATGGCCTTCAGTATTCTTCTTGCCTCTGACCTTTCGAGGCCGCTTTTTTCTAGCCATTTGGGCAATTCTCTTTCAAATGCTTTCCCTCGTCCCAGCCTCTCCAGCGCTTTACTGCCACTTACTGCACGGCTCTTCTTCCAGGCCTTATTATCCCAGAGCTCAACGATACACCGATTCCCCTCCCAGCGATATGTTATCGCATCCGGGCCCGGCGCGTTCAGTCGCTTCTTTCTGGGATCGAGAATGAACTTCCTGCCGCTCTTCTCCAGCCATTTTCCCAGTCGCAACTCCCCAATTCGCCCGCGTCTTAGCGCCCTCTTAATCTGTCTCCAGGTGCGCGGTTTCTTAGCCGCCTTCCCTACTTTCTTAACTGCCCGTGATAGCCACGGTTTCGCTCTGGCCCTCTTTCGTTTGCCGCCCTTCGCCGCTTTCTTGATTGCTTTGCGGGCCTTTTTGGAAATACTTGCCGCTTTCTTTGCTACCTTGCGGACTTTGCCGGTAATAGTCGCCGCTTTGCCTATTGTGGAGACCCCTCTTGTGCCAGCCTTCGCAACACTAGCGCCTCCAGCAGGTGAGAGCAGAATATCAATCAGCGTTGATCCGCGTGCACGTCCTCGTTTGTAAGGATCTTCGGCAGATAGGTCTTCGAGAGATTGCCAAGTCCCCTTGGCCGCCGCTTTGCCGAATTCTTTTGCCGTTTCCCACTTGCTTTCACTTGTCCAAAGATGCTTCGCCGCTTGCCAGATACCCCCCAGCATCGCTGGCAGATTAATACTCTCTATAAAACCTTCATTGAAACCTCTGCGAAATTCGGGGTCAAAGTAGGAATACTCTTCGCCCCCAATCAGACTCTCCAAAAGCCGTCTGTCGACGTCGAGTAAACTTCTATGTTTCTGTAACCATGGTGCCAACACACATCGGCAATTAGGGTGTGTATCCTCCACCGGCATCGGCGCTTCAGCCAACACATATATGCCTTCACCACCTTCCCCGCCTTGTGCCCACGCAACACATGTCCCATCACACGGCCCCGTGCCAAAATACAGAAACTTCACTCGCAGTTGCGGCACATCTCGAGATGCATCGCTTAGTGCCATACAGCGCGTCTGATTTGCCGCCAGCGTCCATTCGGAAATCGCGATGGTTGATAACCGCGCGCCGAAGCGAGATGAGACCCCCCGCCCCAGGACTGTGTTTCGAGTAAGGCTCGCAGCCGCCGTCTCCGGGCTTTCTTCCAGCAACTCTGCAAGCTGAAATCGCCGCGGAATCTCCCCGGCAAGGTCTCGCGTGAAACGAGAAACCAGCCACTTCAGCCGCTCAAAATCGAGCACCTCCTCCGGGCGCTGCTGCAGGCGATCTTCCGGGGAGGAATCGGGGAACAGCAAGGTGAGTTCTCTAAGAATCTCCTCCCTCGCGGCTGTGCTGGCATAAGTCAGCGCGAGTCTCAGAACCTGCTCGAGTCCCTCCTCCAGCGCGATAAGAAGAACGCGGGCTGACTCACCGTCTCCGTCCGTCAGGGCCTCGCCAATCTTCTCCAATACTTGCGCCAACAGGGCCCGCAAAACTCGCCGGAAACGCGCAAGGAGCGCACGGTTCTTTTGTGCGCTCCTCGCAATCTCTCCGCCAAGGTATGCCCTGGCCTCTTCTGCCGCGGCCTTCTCAAGGGCCGCGGCCGTTTGTTGAACCACAGCCAATGCTCAACACCCTGCAATACCTAATCTGTGTAATCCGCGAATTCCCCCTCTTCTTCATCAACCCGCGCCAGTTCCTCTTCAACATTCTCAATCCCCCGCTCCGCCGCCGCCGTGGCGCGGGACTTTATCCCCAAAACCTGGTTCTCTATCTGCAAGACCTTCAATTGGGTCAGTTCATCCGCCGGCAAAATCGGGTCCGCCACTATCTCGTGAGCCCCCTCCTCAAACTTCCCTTCACCTTGCGCCTCCAACATCTTCAAAGCCATCCGGTTCGCTTTCTCGAGCCCGTGAAAGTAATTCCCCCGCATCTCTGCAATCTTCTTCTGCAATTCCGAAAGATGCAGGGAAAGCGCATATCCGCTGACTTCTTTGCGATCCGGCAACCCCGACAATATCAACTCCGGTGTCGAGCGCCTCACCGTTTCTTCAATCTTCTCAACAAATCCCAATATCTCCGGCAGGTTGCCCTTCCACTCCAACATCTCGAAACTGCCTTCCGGAGTCGGCACCCACCATACCGTCGCCACCGGCCGGCCGTGTGAATCCACCGTCTGTTTGCGCAGGCTCCCCCTTTCCATGCCCCTCCCGATAATCACCGGGTCGCCATACAACTTGACGATGTCCAGCAGAAAAGAGGCCACCTCATTCAACGCGTCAATCGTCGGCAGCAGATGCTGAAAAGAACACAGCCCAGACTCCTCGCCGATGTCCAGGTTGCGGATATGCACCAGCGGGATAAAGCCATGCGGATTGGGATAGCGAGCCTTCACCCTCTGCGGATGGCGGCTGTCATACACCAGCACCTCCTCATCTGTCCATACTTCCTTATGCACCTCATTTGCGGGCCGATGAACATCCAATCCATGGACATACTCAATCTTACAGGCCAACATCCGCTTTCTATCATGTGGGTGATAGCGCGGAGTTATGGCTTCCGGCGGTAGCGCTACCAGTTTCACCGGCGCGCCCTTGTCCGGGTGTGGATTCAGTTCCCACTGCCGGTTATCTACAACCTTGATAAACGCATCTCCACAGCACGCCCCGTAGCGAGCCAGCAGGTATTTCTCCTGTTGCAAATCCGACCATTCCCACAGCCGGTTAATCGCCCCTTCGATTTCCGGCTCCGCCTTCACCTGCAATTTTTCCCCCATCAAAAACCGCGCATCAGCATCCACCACCTGAGTGACCTGATTGAAGATCGCCCGCATCTTCGCATACAGACCGGAGCGGCCCTCCTGATAAGGGGCATTGATGTAATAGCGCCAGTTGCGCAGATATCGCTGCTGGCGCTGGTGATCAGACACATCCAGTGAATCTATCGCCAAATCAACCAGGTTCCTCGCTGCTCGGCGCGAACCCAGCCGAAGATTAATAGAAGGGAAAGACATGTGCTGCTCCTTTCAAAGGTTCCCTGTAGGGCGGGGGGCTGTTGGTAAGGTCAAAAGGAATCGCCCCGCCGATCAATCCTGGGGGCGGGGTTCGCAAACCCCGCCGGTTTCTACAGGGTGTAAGTTCCAGTCACGCGGCCCGCCCCTGGCGGACCCGGCCGCTCCCAACCCTCGACTTTTACCCGCCGTAGCCGCCTACTCCGCCGAAGTAGCATTGGCTACGAAGCCTGGATCGGCGAAGGCGGGCTCAACTTCCCCCAGAAAAAACTGCGACCCGCTCCGGTGGGGGAACCGGAACGGGCCGCAACTCACATCCAAACCGTTGGGCAGGACCTTGGTCCTGCCGCCTCCTGCTTATCCCTATGTCACATCAGCCACTTCCCCCCAGGTATTATAACAACCCTTGTCAAGCCCATTCTCCACAAAGCCGCTCTACGCCTGCATCCGTTCGGTGCCTCCCAACTTCTCAGAAGCCATCCTCTTGCATCCCTGAATTCCACCGGCGTATAATCACATCATCCTAGTTCCGTAGGGCGGGAGCGCTGCTCCTGCCACTAAGATTCGAGAACCCTCATGTCCGCCGCGCCAAAAGCCAACAATGGTGAGCGCAT
>JABAOC010013194.1_pt5 | contig 15711 bp, 22 predicted proteins | sample 7062161 | NCBI WGS metagenome assembly JABAOC01 (sample SAMN14538625, study PRJNA623070) | marine sediment metagenome | biome: marine biome [ENVO:00000428]; feature: marine pelagic biome [ENVO:01000023]; material: deep marine sediment [ENVO:00002113] | place: India: Gulf of Khambhat ... | reverse complement strand
TCATTCGCTTTGGTAAAGTCAACCAGGGCCTTGAGGGGGGAGATTTGGTCTTCGTAGGCCCAGAGGACGGCGGTCGGGCCCTGGAGGACCTCTGAATCAATTTTAATCTTAGATTCATTGGCGGCTCGGTCTAAAAGGGTGTTTTTGACTACCTCAAATTCGCCTCCGGCCTTTTTGACNNTTTGACGTTTTGGCGCAGTTCGGCCATTTGAGAGACTTTGAGGCCATGATAATCTGTCAGGACGACTGCCTTTGCCTGTTTTAACTTCTCGACTAAATTTTGAACAGCGTAGACTTTATCTTGCTTGACCATAAAAAATTCCTCGGACGTACCGAGGAGGAAGAAAAAAAATCCTTGCCTCGGTAGGTCTTATGTCTAACGACGGCCGACTGTCTTAGGCCAAGATTATTTTATCCTTTTCCCAAGTCACTGTCAAGAGAATCGTCAATTTCGTGGAGTAGCGCTTTTGGATTAAGCCCGAATCGAGAGAGAAGAATATAGACATCGGCAGTAGCCTCTGGTTTTTTGGCCGCCCTGATCATCAATTCCCCTAGCCAAGGCTTGTCTGTTTGAGGTATCTGACCCTCGATTTCAGTGTAGATTTGGGCAAGGGGGGCAACTATTTCTTGATAAATGAGGGTTTTTACCCGGTCTTCATTTAATAACATGATCCTTAACACGGCTTTCCCATGAGCTCCTTTTTTTCTGTCTAAAACATCAAGAAAGGCTTTGCGGGCTTCTGGCCAATGGGTGCGGTAGTCGAGATAGGCAAGATAGGTTTCGAGTCGTTCTTTTTGAGGCAGGGGCTTTTCTCTATCTTTGGCCTCAATCATTGCTTTTATAAGTGAGGGCCTGAAGAGAGCGCCAAGGAGGTGGCTGTAGGCTTCTGCAAGAGAGGGCTGGTTGTGTTTAGATTCAGGACTTTTGTTCATGCTTAAGAGTTGCTAAAGAAGACTGTGCGGGGCGCATTTCCGGAAAAAACGCGCCCCGGCGCGACCTTGAGTTCTAGCCAGGACTTCGTCTGAGTTGCCAATCACCTCTTATGGAGTACAGTTGTACTCCGCCATCAAGGCTCAATAGATTTGGCCCCTCAGGCTTGGCCCCGAGGAAAAGGATGGCCATCTCGCTTGGTTTGAGCCCGAGCATCCGGCACATAGCCTCTCCAACTTCTTCTAGCCCGTAAAAGCAGAGGTTCAAAGAGTTAAGGCCTTGGCAGAGCCTCTCTTTAGCGGGTTCAGACGAGAAGTAGATAAGCCACCATCCGTTGCGGTGACCAGCTTTTTTTCTCATCAGAATGCCGCTTCCGCTTTTTAGGACTTGCGTACCAACTCCTTCACCGACCATTCTTTCTTCCCGTCCTTTCATTGAGTTATTAGTACGACTGAACTACAAGGTACGGGCAAAATTATAGCAGGGAGGCTGGACAGGTTCAAGAAGAAGATTTAATCAGACTGAATTTAAATCCACCTTGATTCCCGGTCCCATGGTGCTGGTGATGACCGCTTTCTTAATCTTACTGGGGCCGATTGCCTCGATGAGGGCTTTGAAGTTGGCCTCTATTTCTTTAGGCTTGGTGTCGACTTTGCCAATGACGAGGTGAATTAGAGGGGCTTTGGCTTCTGTTTTGAACTGGGTTTTGCCTGCCATTTGCTTGGCCAGTTTTTCTGGTTTTTCGCTGATGGTGCCGGCTTTGGGATTGGGCATTAAGCCCTTGGGACCAAGGGTTTTGGCATATTTGCTTAATTTAGGCATCATGGCGGAAGTGGCGAGAAGCACATCGAAATCAATTTTGCCTTTCTCAATTTTCTTTAAGAGGGCGTCATTGGCGATGGCTATTTTTGTTTGCTTGCCGGTGGGGTGGGGGAATTGGATTTCACCCCTTAAACCAGTTTCGCTGACGACGAGATGGACTTCGATGGCTCCGTTGAATTTAGAAATGGAAGTTTCTTGAGCTAGTTTGATTGCTTTAAGTAGTGGATAGACCTGGTTGGGATCGACCTTTTTTCTTGCCTCTTGATATTTCTTACTTCTGGTTTTAGCTTTAGCGGAGGGTTTTTTCTTGGGTGCCTTTTTGGCCTTTGCTTTGGTTTCTTCAGCCAGTTTCTTTTCTTTTACTTTTAGCCTTTCTGCTTCGGCGAGAGCCTCGGCCCCCATGTCGGTAATTCGGCCGTGTTCTTTGCCAGTTTTGACAATCTTTCTTCCTTTTTCTACCGGCTTTTTTTCTTTCTTAGGCTCAGAGTCGTCAATAACTTTAATTCGTTTTTTGCCCATTTTATACCTCCACTTTTACTCCCATGCTTTTGGCTGTGCCTTCAACGATTCTTTTGGCTGATTCTAAGTCTTCGGTGTTCAAATCGGCCATTTTTTCTTTGGCAATCTTTTCTATCTGAGTCTTTTTTAGCGCTCCAATTTGCTCTCTGCCAGTTTCGCCAGAGCCCTTCTCGATTTTGAGCTCTTTTTTAATCATTTCCGAGACGGGAGGAAGTTTGGTGACAAAACTAAAGGTGTTGTCTTCGTAGACGGTGATGACCGCCGGGATAATCTGGCCTTTCTTATCTTTGGTTTGGTCATTGTAGGCTTTAATGAAGTCCATAATTGGCAGTCCATGCTGGCCGAGTGCTGGGCCGACAGGGGGAGCGGGGGTGGCTTCACCCGCAGGCAGGTTAAGTTTAATAATGGTTTTGACTTTTTTTGGCATTTTTAGATTTTACTTACTTGGAGGAAATCGAGTTCAACCGGAGTTTCTCGTCCAAAGATGGAGACGAGGACTTTGACTTTTCCTTTGGCTTCATCAATTTCTTCGACTGAGCCCAAGAAGTCAGCGAAGGGTCCGTCAATGATTTTGACGGCTTCACCGACGCTGAATTTGGCCTTGAACTTGGGCACTTCCATCGCCATGAATTTTTGGATTGCTTTAACCTCTTTTTCTTTGACAGGGGTAGGTTTGTTGCCAATGCCGACAAAGCCGGTAATGCCGCTGGTGGTTCTGACCGTCAGCCAGGCTTGATCGGTGAGGACCATTTTTACCAATAGATACCCGGGAAAGATTTTTTCCTTTATTTTTTTCTTTTGGCCAGAGCGAATTTCAATTTTTTCTTGAACGGGGATGAGCAGTTCCAAGATTTTGTCTTCCAAACCCATTGATTCCACCCTTTGTTTCAATTGCTGGGCCACTTTATGCTCGTGCCCAGAGTAAGTGTGGACGACGTACCAGTGGGCGTTTTTACTCTTGGCTTTATTAATAATAATATGCTCAGGAGTCGATTTTTTGACCGCTGATTTCTTTTTCGCCTTAACCTTAGCCTTTTTCTTAGGTTTAGGCCTAGCTTCTTTTTTAGCTTTGGGTTTTTTTGCCATCGTTTCTATCGGCTGATAACGGCCTCAATTATTTTGGTAAAGAATAAATCAAAAGCGCTCAGGAAAAGAGCGGCCACCGTCGAGGCGGCAATGACGATTAAAGTCAAGCGGGTTGCCTGTGCTCTTGAAGGCCAAGAAACCTTGGCCAATTCCGTGCGCACTTCCTTTAAAAAAACAAAAGGCTTAGCCTTTGGTATTGGCAGTTCCATGATGCTTGAATTTTACCATAAAGAGGGATTTTTTTCAAAGAAAAAGCCCCACGAGGGTGTTTAGAAACAGCCTGGGGGCTTGTGATTCAGCTTGGCGAAATCTATCTGGGAAGTTGGCGAAGTATCTTGATTGAACTTCTTATAGAAAGGCTCCCAATAACCAAGAGAGAAATGGAGGGAAGCACCATTACAGGGTATTTGGCTGCCAACATTAGGCTAACTGCCCCTATGACAATGGCGCCAAACCCGGTAAAGAAACGGACAGCTGCTTTGTCCATGTTTTCTCCTTTCTCAATGTGCCAAGCTGAATCATCCTATAGTTTAACAGGCAAGGGAAAAAAGTCAAGCTTTGTGTTATAGTTAGAGGTAACTTCTGTCCTGATTTTATGACTCAACCAGATTTTTCTTTTGAAAAACAATTGTGGAAGCGAGGGTTTAAGTATGTGGTCGGGATTGATGAAGTCGGCCGAGGTGCTTTTGCTGGTCCTCTGGTGGTGGGTGCGGTCATTTTTCCGAAGAGAATTGTGGAGATCGATGGTCTTAATGATTCAAAATTGCTTAAGCCGAGAAACAGGGAGCAGTTGGCTAAGAAAATAGAGGAGAAGTCTTTGGCTTGGGATGTGACCGAGGTGGGAGTGGGGGTGATTAATCGGATTGGCATTGGCAGGGCGACGGCCAAAGCGATGAGAAAAACGGTCGCCGATTTGGCTCGCCAAGGTTATCCACCCGACTTTGTTTTGGTTGACTATTTCTATATTCCTTATCTTCGGGGACTTGGTTTGAAGAACCAAAAGGCGGTTAAGCAGGGTGACCAGAAATCTTTTTCTATTGCCGCCGCCTCTATTTTGGCTAAAGTTCATCGGGATAAAATCATGCGCTCTTTGGCAAGGAGGCCGCGGTACAAGCCTTATGGCTGGGGGAGAAACAAGGGCTATGGAGCAAAATTGCATTTGGAGGCAATCTTAGAGAGAGGCCTGACCCGATGTCATCGAAAGGAATACATTAAGACATGGAAAGAGAAGAGGGGAATTAAACCTTAGGTTCGCTTTCTTCAGGCTCTTCCTCTTTTGCTGGGGGCTTTTCCTTGGGTTTCTTTTTTGGCTTGCGTCGAGCGTAGGCCGCAAAAGAAATGCCGGCGCCGATGATGGCCAAGAGGGTGAGTCCGGCAATCAGGGCTTGGCCAGGTTTAAAGATACCCAAAATTTTACCTTCTTCTGCCTCTGGACTGGGGCTAGGAGATTCCTCTGGAGAAATCTCTTCCTCATCAACGATTTCTTCATCAGCTTCTTCTTCCTCTTCGTCTGCCGGGGTGGGTGAAGGAGCGGGCGAGGGGGAAGGTGAGGGTTCAAGGTGATATTCTATTTCCAGTTTAGGGGCAGAGTCGGATTCTTTGGTCCTGAAGGTAAAGGCATATTCGGTTTCCGGGGTGGCGTAAAGGAAACCGTAGGGATAGATAAACAGGCCTTTTTGTTCAATGGTGCCATCAGACCACTTACGAACTAAACTGGTGATGGCAACTTCTTTCCAGCCATCGCTCGTTAGGTCAACTTGGGCTTCAATTGCTTGGGTTTGGTTGATGGTGGGCTTGGAATTCCAGGTGACCGCGTTTTCGTTCCAGTCGCCGGTGATGGGANNCGTTCATAGACGTTGAATCTTAAGGTGCCGCTGTCAATCACGGCGCCGTCAGGAAGTTCAAAATATTCAAATTGGATGTAACCAAGGCGAGTGGTAAATTTATTACTGGTGACAATATGGTTAAGGCTGCCGTAGATTTTGTCGGGATAGGCCTCATTAGCGTAGGCGTCTTGAGCAACGATGACTGTTTTAGTTTCCGCCGAAGCACTTTGGGGCAAGAGAAAAAGAAAGCTAATGGCGGGCAGGAGAAAAAGAAAAAATTTAACCCGCTTCATTAGGTTGAATTATATACAAACTTGTCAATTTTGTCAAAGAATTATTTCAACTTGCTGGCTTCTTTGTGGTCGGTCTTCCGACGACAATGCCGACAATACTTCTTGAGAACAAGCTTGTCAGGCGTGTTTGTCTTTGATTTGCTGGTAATATAGTTCTGTGATTGGCAAACCGAGCAGACTAAAGCAATTGGTTGTCTGGGTCCTTTTTTGGCCATGGTGGAGGAATTCTAACATAAACTTGCTAGGTTTTAAAGTGTGCTAGAATGGAGTCATGAGTCTTAAAGAACTGGCGGAGAAAATCTTTACCGATCGGCGAGTTTCAATCACCATCCTGGTCTGTCTGTGCGCCATCATTTATCTCAACAGTCTTAATGGCGCCTTCGTTTCTGACGATTTGCCCAATATCTTAAGAGCTCCTTTGATTGGTGACCTTGGCAAGAATTTGGGTGGAGGCAATTTGCCCCAGCTTACCTTTTCTCTTAATTATCACTTAGGCAAGCTCAGCCCCTTTATCTATCATCTCACCAACGTTTTGATTCATATCGGCGTTGTCATTTTGGCCTATTTTTTCCTTCTCGAAATTGCCAATGAGGAAATTGCCTTTGTTGCCTCAGCGATTTACGCGGTTCACCCGCTTAACTCGGAAGTAGTGAGCTGGATTTCGGGCCGTCCTTACTCAATGGGAGCTCTTTTTGCTATGGCCTCGCTATTGCTTTATCTCTACGCTTATAAAAGGAAGAAACTCTTTTATTATTTTTATTCCGCTTCGCTCGTCTGTTTTCTTTGCGCTTTACTTAGTAACAATAAACTCATTGTTCTTTTTTTAATTTTCGGTCTTTATGAACTGATTTTTGGCAAGCTCTCCAAAAACTGGCTCAAACTAGTTCCTTATGGCTTGATTGCCGTCGCTTTTGTCATTTATCTAATTGGCCCCTTCCAGACGCGGGTCGCCATCGAGAATCCGGCTTATATGGGGGGAGTGGTCTTGATGAATCCTCTCCAACAAATTCCCATTTCCCTGAGCACCTATCTAAAATTATTTGTTTTTCCCCTCAAACTTTCTCTCTACCATGAGGATTTATCCGTTTCCCTGGTGAATTATTGGCTTAGAATAGCGGTTACTGTTATCTTATTTGGTAGTTTGATATATTTTTATCTAAAGGAGAAATTGGCTTTTTTCGGTTTAGTCCTTTTTCTGATTCCTTTAATACCGACGCTGTTACCGATTAGAATTGCCTGGGTGGTCGCCGAGAGATACGTTTATTTTGGCTTAGTGGGGCTTTGTTTAATCGTCGGTTGGGCTTTGGTGAAGGTTTTTAAGAAATATCCTCAAGTATTAATCATCGCTTTGGGTGTTTTGGTAGTTCTGTTGTCGGTCAGGACGGTGGTTCGAAACCGTGATTGGCGAACGCGGGAAACGCTTTGGGTGGCCACGGTCCAAGCTTCACCCACCAGTTCTAAAGCCTGGAATAACATGGGGGACATTTATGCTGGCAAGGGAGATTTTCAATCTTCTTTGATGGCTTTTCAACGGGCGATTCAACTTCGGCCTAATTACGTTGACGCTCATCACAATATCGGGGTGACTTTTCTACAGATGAAGGATTATGATAACGCCATTCTTTGGTTTGAGAAGACGGTAGCTATTTTTCCTTTGACCCAGTCCTACAATGACATGGGGGTGGCCTATTTCTACAAAGGTGAGCCGGATAAGGCCGAGGAAAGCTTTATGAAGGCGCTGGAGGTCGATCCAAACAGTGCCCTGGCCTACAATTCTTTAGGTTTGCTTTACTTCAAAACGGGTAGGGTAGAGGAGGCTCGTCAGGCGTGGTTAAAGGCGGTGGAGCTGGATCCTTATAGTGAGGGGATTAGGAAGAATTTGCTCTTGCTTGAACAAGGTCTCCAAGCCTCCCCTTCGGCTTCACCTCAATAGCCATTTATGGTAAAATATTCGTGTCCGCCAGGGTACCGAAGTAGTCAAACGGGCCTGTCTGTAAAACAGGTGGCGCAAGCCTTCGGGGGTGCAAATCCCTCCCCTGGCACTGACTGGCGCTCCCGTAGTTAAGTGGTATAACAGCATCTTGGTAAGATGCAATCCCGAGTTCGATCCTCGGCGGGAGCTCACCGTTTGACTTGAAAAATTTAATCATTTAAGCTATAATTCCTCTTTGAAATAGCCTCTGCGTAAGCGGAGGATTTTTTTGTCATGAAAGAACAAATAGTCGCTTTGGCCACTTTAGTTTCCACCGTGGTGATGCCGGCGACCGAGTCGGCCATGCCTTTATTGTCGCCCCTTCCCGAATATTTGCTTTTTTCTCATCGGGAGGTTTTAGTTGAACAATCTCTGGATTTGACGGTCCGGGATGAAGATTCTCAAGCCAGTCAAGGTTTTGCCGATAACATTTTGCTCTCTCTTCATTATCTCAAGGGCGATGTTGAATTGCCGGTTAATTGGGGAGAGGTAAGAGAACCCTTTGTTGTTTCCTTTACTCTTCAGCCAGGAGAAATCTTTGCCTTTCATGATAATGTTTTGGACGAATATGTTAATCCGAAAGTGACGATGAATTCAGAGTTTATGACCGATGAGGGTTACAAAAGTGTTTGGGGGTTAGGAGGCAACGGGATTTGTCATTTGGCCTCTTTGATGAACTGGGTTGCTGTTGAAGCGGGCCTTGAGGTAGTGGCTAAGGCCAGCCATAGTTTTGCCCCCATTCCCGGCGTGCCTCAGGAGTACGGCACTTCGATTCGCTCTCAAAGTCAAAATCAGAACTTATATATCATCAATAGTCTTGGTTATCCCGTTAGTTTTGTGTTTAAGATTGATACTCAAATGGTCGACTTGAGTTTGATTAAGTAAAAAGCCCGCTTCTTCGCGGGTTTTTTGATGAGCCGGCGGTCAGATTCGAACTGACGACCTAGTGTTTACAAAACACTTGCTCTTCCACTGAGCTACGCCGGCAATTTCATTCCAATTTTATCAAAAAAGGGGAGAGAAATCTATAAAGGGAAATTTTGGGGACATAAATCCCACCGAATAGGTGGATGGTAATGCCTTTTTCCTGTATGAGTTCAAGTGGGTGTCCGCCCCCTAACCCCACGGGGAGAGGGGAGCCAAACTCCCGTATCATCAGTGAGGAAAAGTGCTTTACAATCCTGATCCACTTTCGGCAGGACAAGTTCAGAATAGCATAAATAATTTTCATAGTCAAGAGGCTAAAATATATCTTAATAGGTCAGATTCTTTACACGAACGGGCTTGACAAATCCTATAGTCTGTGTTATAATCTGCTTCAGAATTGAAAATCCAGTCCCGATAATTCTGCCTCAAAAAGATCAAGGGGCTGGTTTTTTAATGGCTCTTTGAGAAGTGAATAGAATCAATTCAGTGAAGAGAGATGAATAAATTTTCTTTCTCCAGCCCCGGTGTTTGCCACCGGGAGAATCTGGAATTACTTTTCTCTACCCGAGAGAGTCTAAAGTCCTTTTTCGAGAGTGAGTTTTTGGTTCCGACTTTCGGAACAATCTCCACCACATAAAACCTGAGACCATCCCGCCCAATTAGGGTTGTGAGATGGATAAACGGGAAAAGTGGAGAAATGGAGAGCCGTTCTTCACGGCGCAACTTTACTCTTGCGAGTGACTGGTGCCAATGTTTGCCATCAGAAATTTCACTTGCATTGCGGAGTGAGTTGATTTTGAAGAAAAGAATGAACTTTTGGTGAGGACTAGGATATCGTGACCGAACTCACGAGACTTTGGTTGTTGAAGTGGGTTTGCCACCCAAAACAACTCGTACGGAGAGAACGTTATCTTTCCCTGCCGAGACACTCTCACCTTTTTAGGGAGAGAAACAGATCAGGCAGCTCTCCAGTCTGCATCCCTACGCGGGACTGGGGAAAAGGAGGTTTATAGGGAATGGCTATCAGTGAATTGCTCAAGGATATTCAGGAAGCGATGCTTGAGGGCTTAAATGACAGCTCCAGTCGCTCCTGGGACATCGAGAGTGACAAGATTGTTGTGACAACAACGACCAGTCGTGATCCGCGGCGGAGCAGGAACGGAGGAGAGTACTATTACTACCGCGTGTACGCGCTTGTCGATGGCGGGATAAAGGCCTACGACGATTGGAGTTGCGAAATCGCACTTCGATCTGCCCATGGCGGTCGTGAAGACTTTTATCCGATGGCTCTTAGTACCTTAGAGCACATTGGCGGGTTGGCAGAGGCAAGAGCCCTTGCCATCTGGAAGGGTCAAGCGGTGCCTGTTTGTCCTATCTGTGGACAAGGTCTTGAAGAAGTTTTTGCGCAGCTAGAGAATGACCCACAGCTTCGGCAGACGGTCATTGATTTCTTGAAGCGCAAGAAAGGCTATTGTGATCTCCGCGACGCTGTTAACGCTGGTCCCTCCAGAGGGTTAGTACCACAGGCCCTAAGAGAGCATCCTAGGAATAATGAACTCCTTGGGGAGCTTTTAGAGAGGCTTGGGATTGAAGCTGACTGGATGGAGGGTGCGGTAAATGCCGTGCTCCTTTCCGCTGAGGCTTACAAGACCGATGAGTTTGAAAGGGTCTTGGATGAGATAACCCCTCCGGATGGTCACATCTGGCGAACACCCTTTGGCCGTTCCAATAGTGAAAGGGAAAGGGGCATCCCCGACTCAGGTCGTTGGATGTTCTGGTTCGCCCAGGAAGAGTAGATAGCTGTTTTTATCGGGTAGAGAACTCGGGGTGGAGAGCGTGGCTCTCTGTCATCTTTCCACCCCGCATCCATTTTTCTTCACTGGGTTGATAGGAACCCTCGTTTAGCGAGGGTTTTTTAGTGGCTTAAACCAAGGGCGTTCCTGGCAAGAGAAGGGACATGATGAATTGGATGATGGGGAAAATGATGGCAATGATGGGAGAGACACCGAAGAAGGGGAAGATGAGGAGGATGAGAAGAATGAAGCCATATTGTCTGAGAATGGCGTCGACTTTGTAAGCATATTCTTTGGGAAGGAGGCCAACAAGGACTTTGCCGCCATCTAGGGGGTGGATGGGAACAAGATTGAAAACGGCGAGCATGACGCTGAGATAGATAAAAGGGATAAGAATGTTTTCTATTAAGGCGGCATAGGGGCTTAAAAGAAGATGGGAGAGGCGGATAAAGAGGGCCAGAACAAGGGCAAGGATTAAGTCTGCGGCGGGGCCGGCAAAAGAGATGATGGCGGCGTCTTTTCGGGGGTTTTTGAGATTAAAGGGATCCATGGGTACTGGTTTGCCCCAACCGAAGCGGAAGAGGAGGAGCATTAAAGTGCCAATCGGGTCAAGATGGGCGATGGGGTTGAAGGTGACTCGGCCGGCCAGGCGGGCGGTGGGGTCGCCCATCCGATCGGCTGTCCAGGCATGGGCAAATTCATGGACGGTGATGGCCACTAAAAGAGCTCCTATCCAGACGACAAAGAAAAAAGGATCTGAGAAAAGATATTGTAACATCGTGCCTGTTTTGTTATTATACTACATCATATGGCATTTAAATGTGACCGGTGTGGCAAGGGGATTGTTATTGCTTCCCAACAGAGGCACAAGCGGGGCGTGGCCGGTGAGAGGTGGAAGTATCGAGCTCCTAAGAGCAAAAAGGTGATGAAGCCCAATCTTCAGGTATATCGGGGCGTTTTAAAGGGTAAAAAAGGAGCTTGGAGGTTGTGTACTAAGTGTTTGAAAACGGTTAAGAAAAAGTCAAAGCCGGCTTCTAAGAAATCTAATTAGGCTATTTTTGCTTCGGGATATCCCTCTTGAAACTGCTTGTAGGTGACGGGCTTTTTGCCTTCAAGTTGGACTTGGTCGAGGATGAGCTTGTTGGCTTCTAAGTGAGCCTCTAGGATTTTCAGGCGTTTTTTGCCTTTTTTTATCTTCACTTCTGTCCAGGCGCCGGGGTAGGGCTGCATTGCCCGGATGAATCTTTCGTTGAAGGCGGGCTTTTTTTGCCAATTGATTTTTCCGTCGTCTCGGGTGAATTTCTTGGTGAAGGTGGCCTGGGAGTTAACTTGCTTTCTCATTTTTATCTTTCCCTCTAGGTAAACGGGGAGGATGGTGGTAAGGACTTGGCCCCCAGCGGTGAAGAGACGCTTGAGGAGAGATTCTGAGGTATCGTCTAGCCTTATTTCTTCTTTGAACTGAGAGAGAATCGGTCCGTGGTCCACTTTTTCGTCCATTTTGATGATGGTCACGCCCGTTTCTTGTTCGCCCTCTAGAATGGCCGTGGGTACTGGCGTGGGGCCGCGGTATTTGGGGAGGAGAGAGGGGTGGACGTTTAGCACTCCGTGTTTGGGAATTGCTAAGATTTCTTTGGGCAAAATCTTGCCATACCAGGCCAAAACGCCGACATCGNNAATGCCATGCCGGGGAATTTTTAAGATTTCTTTGGGAAGGATTTTGCCAAAGGAGGCGAGGATGCCGACGTCCGGTTTTATTTTTTTAGTTTTGTCTAGAAATCTCTGGTCAAATTGTTTAGCCACGGTGAATTTCATTTCAAAAAGGGTCTTGGCGTAGTCTTCGACGGGACTGGGAGAGGTGTGGGTGACGACGGCGGCCAGTTTGTATTTTTTGTTACTGCAGATTTGGTTGAGGACGATGACTGAATATTGGTCTGAACCGAAGAAGATAATTCTGGGCTTTTTCATTATTCAATCTCCACTTCAATAAAGATTTCCTTGCCTTCTTTGTCTTTTTTGATTTTATAGAGTTTACCTTGTTGTTTGAGGATATGATCAACAAAGAGAATGCCGTTGAGATGGTCAAGTTCGTGCTGGACAAAGGTGGCCTCTTTGTTTTCAAATTTTTCTTGATGGGCTTTGCCTTTTAAATCTTGCCATTTTAATCTGATGGCCTGAGGGCGGTCAACGAAGCCATAAAAGCCAGGGACAGAGAGGCAGCCTTCTAGATAGAGCTTTTCTTTTTCCAGGGTCTGGGAGAGCAATTTCTTGGATTGCCAGGTGAGTTTGGGATTGATAAAAGGGGTGAATCGACGGCCCTTTTTGATGACAAAGACCCGCACCGGTTTATTTAGTTGAATGGCAGAAAGGCCAACGCCCTTAGGCTCTTCGGCCGCTTTGGCGGTGTCGATGAGGTCCTTGACCAGTTTTTCTGTTTTTTTATCGATTTTTTTGACTGGTTTAGAGGATTGGCGCAGTTTTGGATTGGGAACGGTGATTATCTTTCTGATGGCCATAGGTAAATTTTAACAAATTCAAAGCTGAGAAGCTACTTTNNAGAAAGTTTGGAATGTGACTTTTTCCTTTGGCTTGATGCCTGCTTTTTGACGGCAGATGGTGATTTGTTGCTCCGGTGTGTCCACGCCAGGGATATCAGGTAGAAGCAAGCCTTTGCGGCCATCTTCAGCCGTGATAATCAAGCCATATTTCTGGGGATCGATTTGTTTTCGGGTGGCTGGTTTGGGAGGAGAAAGAACATCAATGGAATAAGTAAGGGAGTCTAGCTCTTTTTGAGAAATAGGGGAAAAGCGGGGATCTTGGGTGGCAGAAGAGATGGCGTTGGTGACAATTTCCAAGGCAAGATTGGGCTTGGTGGGGGTGAAGGTACCGACACAACCCCTGAGGATGCCCTTTTTGGCGTGGATGGAGACAAAAGCTCCAGCTCTTTTCTTCAGCATTTCCGGGGGCAGATCCTTTGGCAAAGGGGGAATTTTTTTGGTTTTGATAAAGGCTTCGACGGTGTTTTTAGCCAGTTTGACGTACGCGTCCATGTTTTATTTTGAAATTTACTACTAAATAACCGACACCAAAAGGAGCTTCGTAGGAGAAGATTTCGGGCTGCCAGTTGGTTTTGGCGCCTTCTAGAGCACCCAGGAGTTGGCAAAAGCTTCTCAGGCCACATTCACCCGCTTCATCAACTAATTTAGCGCTCATGTTTAAGATATTGCTAATATCCTTTTTCTTGAGGAGTTTAATGAATTCTTTGTCAAACTTTGGCCCGGAAGGGTGTAATCCATAGGGGCCGTCTTCTTTGAGCCGGTGGCTCATATCTCCCGAGGCAATCCAGGCAAGTTTTTTGATGTATTTTAGGTTCTTAATCAGTTCTTTGCCTCGATTGAAATGGACTTCAGGTGATTCTAGGTCAGTGAGATGGGCCTTGACTTCAATGCCCCGAATCTCTTTAGCCAGGAAGTGCAGGGGGACGTTAAAACCCCAATCGGGGTGGGGAGAAGTAATTACCAGGCAATCGGGTTTGATTTTGCCGAGCTGTTTGCCTAACTTTTCTAAGGAAATAATTGTTTTCTTTACCTGTTTTCGGTCTGCTTCAGAGCCAATATTAGGCAGAATGATAGGCGGGTGGGGTGAGATGCAGGCAAAGACGAGCATGGTTTGATTATAGCAGATAGGTAAAGGCAAACTTGACAATTTCTACAACAAGAGATAAAATAAAATACAACAATCGTTGTAAAAGAGAGAGTGATGTCTAAGAAAAGGACGGAAATAATTAACTTTTTTCAAACTCGTCCGGGCGAAAGCTTCTATTTGCGGGAGCTTGCCCGGCGACTCTCGATGGATCCGGGCAATCTTTCTCGGTATCTCAAAGATTTGGTTGGGCAGAAGCAGATAATTAAGAAAAGAAAGGGCAACCAGGTTTATTTCTCCCTTTCTGATGAGTACCGAAGGTCAACCGTACCCGAAAAAGACGTTAAAAAGGCGCTAAAAGGCTTAGAGTCTGATTTAATCAAGTTTTGTCAGAATTTAATCAGAATTCCTTCAGTTTGTAATGAAAATCCGGAAGAGAAAATTGCCAAATTTATTGCTTCTCACGCCCGGTCTTTAGGTTTAAAAGTTCAATTGGAGGCTAAGGATAGATATCGGCCGAACGTGATTATTGAGACTGAGCCGAGTAAGAAAGAGAATTTTTTATTCCTAGGCCACATGGATACCGTGGGCATTGGCTATATCGACAACTGGCGTTATTATCCCTTTTCTGCTCATAAGTCAGGAGGAAGAATTTATGGCCGGGGCGCCGTTGATATGAAGGCGAGCATTGCCTGTGAGATTTATTTAATGAAGTTAGTTAGAGACCTTGGTTTAGAGCTTCCTTTTAATATTCGAACAATTTTAGTGTCCAATGAGGAAGGTGGGAGTACCGCCCGGCCCATTTTTGATATCGGCATGGATTATTTGATTAAAGAGGGCTTGGTTGAAGGAAAAGCGGCGATTTATGGTTACGGTGGCACTTTTAATATTGGTATTGGTCACCGAGGGGTTTTGCGGGTGAAGATTTCTACTTTTGGGGAGGCGGCTCACACTGGTTCGATTAAAGTCCAAACGAAGGAAAGAGGGATAAACGCGGTGACGGCCATGTCCGAGATTTTGTTATCTTTGGAAAAGTTAAAACTGCCCCAGTTTGCCCATCCCCATTTTCCCAAACACAAGAACGTGATTACGCCGGGGACGATGATTAAACACGGAGGAACGGCGGTTACGACGGTGCCTGATTATTGCGAGAGCGTGGTGGAAATTCGCTATTTACCCCGGTTTCCGATAAACAAGATTTACCATCAAATCAAAGAAACGGCAGAAAGAATTGCCAAGAAAAGAGGAATTAAGGTTCAGTTAGAGAAATTTGTTGAGATTTCGGCGGTTTGTCTGTCGCCCGAGGAGGAAATTATTCAAGCCTTAAAACAGGCCTGTTTAGAAGTTTATCATCAGCCAATTACGATGCGAGGAACGGGCCCAGCCAACGAGAGCTTTCTTTTGATTAAAAGAGGCATTCCTACGGTTGTTTTTGGCCCTATTGGTGGGCGGGCGCACAGTGATGATGAATTTGTCGAGATTAAATCTTTGACCAAGACCTTAGAGGTTTACCTTAAAACTCTCATCAGTTTTGCCTCTACCTAGGTCTAAACTTGTCAAATCCCATATAATTTGCTATGATATCGCGGTAAGGATGGCAGGCAGGACAGAAACACTTCGAGGAGGGGGCGAGGCCCAAACCCAAAAAATCTTTGTTAGGGATAGGGTTAATGATGCTCTGAAAGAAGCTTGGGGAATAGATACCAATTTGGAGGATTATGAAGAAGAGCTGAAGGATAGATTTTTGGCTGGGGGTGAGCCCAAGTGGATGATTACGGTTGATTCTGAGGGTAATCTGGTTGACTTTGTTTTTCAAGAAGAAGCAATTAAGAGTGAAGAAGGAGCAGAACAGAAAGCAAAATTAGCCGCCCCGGGTTTATTAAGAAACACCGTTAGGAAAGAG
>JABAOC010006379.1_pt1 | contig 15722 bp, 10 predicted proteins | sample 7062161 | NCBI WGS metagenome assembly JABAOC01 (sample SAMN14538625, study PRJNA623070) | marine sediment metagenome | biome: marine biome [ENVO:00000428]; feature: marine pelagic biome [ENVO:01000023]; material: deep marine sediment [ENVO:00002113] | place: India: Gulf of Khambhat ... | reverse complement strand
TGATGTTCGGCGCGCGCCTGGTCGTCGCCCGCCCGGAAGGTCATAAGGACGGCGAATACCTCGTGAAAACGATCGTCGATCAGCGGATCACGGTTATGCACTTCGTGCCTTCCATGCTGCAGTTGAGTTGTTCCTGGAGACGCCGGGTGTGGAGAAGTGTGACTGCCTGCGGCACGTGATCTGCAGCGGCGAAGCGCTGTCCCCGGACTTGCAGAACCGGTTCTTCAGCCGGCTGGACGCGAGACTGCACAATCTGTACGGGCCGACCGAGGCCGCGGTGGACGTCACCTACTGGGAATGCCGGCGGGACGGCCATCTCAAAACGGTTCCCATCGGCCGGCCGGTGGCCAATACGAAGATTTACATTCTGGACAGCCAAATGCACCCCACGCCCGTCGGGGTGCCTGGAGAACTGCACATCGGCGGCGTGCAGGTCGCCAGAGGCTACGTGAATCGCCCGGACCTGACGGCCGAGAAATTCGTCCCCGACCCCTTCAGCGACGATCCCGGGGCGCGCCTCTACAAGACAGGCGACCTGGCTCGTTATCTGCCGGACGGCGATATCGAGTACCTCGGGAGGCTGGATCATCAGATCAAAATACGCGGCTTGCGGATCGAGCTCGCCGAGATCGAATCGGTGCTGATTCAACACCCGGCGGCCCGCGAAGCAGCGGTGGTGGCTCGTGAGGATACGCCGGGCGACCAGCGCCTGGTGGCCTATGTCGTTCTCAAACCTGCGTCGCCGCTCAGCAGCACCGAATTGCGCGACCATCTCAAGCGAAGTCTCCCGGACTACATGATTCCTGCTGCTTTCGTTGGGTTGGACGCCCTGCCGCTGACTTCGAGCGGGAAAGTAGACCGGCGCGGTTTGCCGGCCCCGAAGGAGCAGCCCCGGTCTGAAGGGGCGTATCTGGCGCCGCGGAACGGGCTGGAGAAAACCATCGCGGAGATCTGGAGGGAACTGCTGCACGTGGAGCAGGTCGGAATCCACGACAACTTCTTCGACCTCGGCGGACACTCGCTTCTGATCGTACAGGCGCACCGGCGGACACTCGCTTCTGATCGTACAGGCACACCGGCGTTTGCGCGGAATCACCGACAAAGACCTTTCTGTCGCCGACCTGTTCCGGTTCTCGACGATCAGTGCCTTGGCTGAGCATCTGAGCAGAGATTCGCGTGACGAGGATGCTCAGGTGCAGGTCGTCGTGCAGAGGAGTGTCCGCCGTGCACAGGCTCGCAAAGCCGCTATGATGCAACGGCGACAAAGAACGTGAAAAGCCGGAGAGACCGTCGGGGAGCACAGGGTAAAGAATGTCGGTTGACGAACCCAATCTCGACGTAGCTATCATTGGCATGGCCGGCCGCTTCCCCGGGGCGAATACCGTGGAAGCCTTCTGGCGCAACCTGAGCGCGGGTGTGGAATCCGTCACATTCTTCACCGATGCACAGCTGCGCGAGGCCGGAGTCGATCCCGCCGTGCTGGAGAACCCGAATTACGTCAAGGCCTCCTCTGTTCTGGATGACCCGGCGTTCTTCGATGCCTCGTTCTTCGGGTATTCGCCGCGCGAAGCCGAGCTTATGGACCCGCAGCACCGTTTCTTTCTGGAGTGTGCCTGGGAGGCCCTGGAAGATGCGGGCTGCGATCCCGACCGGTACGGGGGCGCCGTGGGCGTATACGGCGGTGCATCGATCAACTCGTATCTCCTGTACAGCGGCCTGGCCTCGGAGTTCTGGGATGACTATCTCCCGATCCTCATCGGCGGCGACAAGGACTTTCTGGCCACGCGGGTCTCGTACAAACTGAACTTCAGAGGGCCGAGCATGACGGTCCAATGTGGCTGCTCCACCTCTCTCGTCGCCGTCCACATGGCCTGCCAGAGCCTGTTGAACGGAGAATGCGATATGGCGCTGGCCGGCGGCGTTTCCATACGGGTGCCCCATCGGGTCGGCTACTTCTGCCAGTCGGGCAGTATTCACTCCCCGGACGGACACTGCCGGGCCTTCGATGCGCAGGCGCAGGGCACCGTCTTCGGCAGCGGCGTCGGCATCGTCGTGTTGAAACGGCTGGCCGATGCGACCGCAAACGGTGACCACATCTATGCCGTGATCAAGGGTTCCAGCGTCAACAACGATGGGTCTGCCAAGGTGGGGTATACGGCCCCCAGCGTGCAGGGACAATCCGAGGTCGTCGTGCAGGCCCTGGCGAACGCCGGGATAGCGGCGGATACGGTGGCCTATATCGAGACCCATGGCACCGGTACCACGTTGGGAGATCCCGTTGAAATCCGGGCCTTGACCGATGCGTTCCGCGCCTATACCGACGGGAAAGGGTTCTGTGCCGTTGGCTCGGTGAAAACGAATGTCGGGCATTTGGACGTCGCGGCCGGCGTTACGGGCTTGATTAAGGTATCGCTGGCACTGAAGAACAGGATGCTCCCGCCCAGCCTGCATTTCCGCCGGCCCAATCCTGAAATCGATTTCGAGAACAGTCCATTTTATGTCATCAGCAGCCTCTCCGAGTGGGAGTCGAATGGGTACCCCCGGCGGGCGGGGGTCAGTGCTCTTGGAGTCGGAGGTACCAATGCTCATGTTGTCCTCGAAGAAGCGCCTGCGGTTCAGGACGGCGCCGGCTCCACGTCCCGGCAGCTCTTGGTTCTCTCCGCCAGGAGCGATACGGCCCTGGACAGAGCCACGAAAAACCTGCGGCAATATCTCAAGCAGCACCGGGACCTGGACCTCGCGAATGTCGCCTACACGCTTCAGGTCGGCCGCAAAGCGTTCGACCATCGTCGGACGGTTGTAGGTCGGGACCTTGAAGACGTGGTGAATGCCCTGGAAATCACCGACCCGGGACGTGTCAGAACGTCCTCCCGGCGCTCGGACGCGTCAGAGCCGGTCTTCATGTTTTCCGGGCAGGGCTCGCAGTACGTCAATATGGGACTGGAACTCTATCAGGTCGAGCCGGTATTCCGGGAGCATATCGACCGATGTTCGGAGGTTCTGGGACGCCACCTTTCTCTCGACTTGCGTGATATTCTCTACCCGGACGAGCAAGGCGCCGAGCAGGCCGCACAACAGCTTATGCAGACGTGCACGACTCAACCGGCCTTGTTTGCCTTTGAGTATGCCCTGGCCAGGCAGTGGATGGCATGGGGGGTACACCCGCGAGCCCTGGTCGGGCACAGCATCGGCGAGTATGTCGCCGCCTGCCTGGGGGGTGTGTTCTCGCTGGAAGACGCTCTGGCTCTGGTAGCCGCGCGGGGTCGTCTCATCCAGAGCCTGCCCGCGGGTTCCATGTTGGCGGTTCCGATGCCCGAGCGGGAAATTGGACCGGTGCTGGATGAAGAGCTGAGCCTGGCCGTGATCAATGGGCCTTCGCTGTGCGTCGTCTCCGGCCGGACGCGGGCCATCGATGACCTGGAACGGACTCTCGCCGGCCGGAATCTGTCCTGCCGTCGTCTGCATACTTCCCATGCGTTTCACTCGCGCATGATGGAGCCGGTGTTGGAGGAGTTTGCGGCACACGTGGGACGGGTGCAACTGAGCCCGCCCCGCATCCCCTTCGTTTCCAACGTCACCGGTACGTGGGTCACACCGGAAGAAGCCTGCAATCCGCACTACTGGACGACTCATTTGCGCCGGACCGTACGCTTCTCTGATTGCCTGCATACACTATTCGAAGGGCCGGCGTGCATCCTCCTGGAAGTCGGCCCGGGACGAACGCTCAGTACTCTGGCGAGGCAACATCCCGACAGAACGGCAGAACACATCGTCCTTTCTTCTACCCGGCATCCGCAGGAGAAAGGATCGGATGTGGCATTCCTTCTGGACGTACTGGGCCAACTATGGCACGCCGGTGCCCGCATCGACTGGTCGGCGTTGCACGCGGATGCAAGACGCCGTCGCGTTCCTCTGCCGACCTATCCATTCGAGCACAAGCGCTATTGGCTTGCTTCCGCAAGAACATTTCGTGCCCCAGGCCGTGTGACGCCGGGTCCATTTGAAGTGCCGCAGGACAGTCCTCCAGGTGAGCAGGACCATCCGCAGCCGGGAGGCGCGGCGGTCGGGCGCGACGCTCCAAAGAACCACGTGGAGCACACCTTGGCAGAGATCTGGCAGGAGGCCCTCGGCATCGGGCACGTCGGAATGCAGGACAATTTCTTCGAACTGGGCGGGAATTCGCTCACGGCCGTACAGGTGACCGCCCAGGTTCGAAAACGTATGGGTGTAAGGCTGTCCGCACGCGACCTCTTTGACGCGCCAACGATATCGCGGCTGGCCCAGGTGATCGAGGCGCCCGCGCCGGGTGCGGCTGATCCCACGAACAGCCATAGAGAAAACAACAGACTCAAGGATGCGCTGAAGCGACTGGAGTGCGTCTGACACAAGGCAAGACGGTCACTCAAGAACATACATGCGTACGCTACTGAAGGCGCCGGAAGGGACATCCAGGCAATAGGAGTATTCGACACATGGCAAAAGTGGTCCTGTTCGGAAACAAATCGGAGGCGCACGCGACCTACAACGACCTCACCTATTTCTCCGATCACGTGGTTGCCGGCTTCACGGTTGACCGTGAATACCTCGATGAAGATACTCTCTTCAAACTGCCCGTCGTTCCCTTCACTGACGTCAGCTCCGTGTTTCCACCGCATGAATACAAGATGCTCATCGCCGTGGGCTACGTGGCCGTGAACCGATTACGGGCGGAAAGGTATTCTCAGGCAAGAAGCATGGGATATCAGTTCATCAGCTTCGTGAGCCCCAGAGCGACCACGTATCCGGGACTGGAGATTGGCGACAATTGCCGGATCAGCCACAATGTTGCCGTGTTCCCGGGTGTCAGAATCGGACACAATGTTGCCATCGGAGCCGGCTGTACCATCGGGCACGATGTAACCATGGGGGATCATTGCTACTTGTCCTCCGGCGTCGGCGTCTCAGGGGGGGTAACGATAGGACCCTACTGCTTCATTGGGACGAACGCGACGATCAGGAACAGGATCCGGATCGGCAGAGAATGCGTGATCGGCGCCGGCGCCCTGGTCCTTGAAGATCTGGAAGACAAATGTGTTTGTCTGGGCACACCGGCGGACCTCCTGCCAATATCGAGCGAGAAGCTATCTCTTCCCTGAGCGTTTACGTCCTGATGTCAATGCCATCGCGAGCGGATCCTGCTCCGCCGATACGGGGCGTGGTGACCACTATGTTGTCCCCCGGGTCTCCGTGGTTTCCAACGGGTGAGATTCCGAGCCTTTCTGAAGGGCAGGTTCACGTCTGGCGCGCCAGTCTCGACGAGGGGTGTACCCACGTTCGGCAGTTGGCGCGAGCCCTTTGTGATGTCGAACGGGCCAGGGCCGAGCGGTTCTTCTTTGAGAGAGACAAGAATCGTTTCATCGTGTGCCGTGGTGTCCTGCGGGGAATTCTGGGAGGCTACTTGAACGTCGCCCCGGATCAGGTCCGGCTCCGTTACGGACGCCACGGCAAGCCCTGCCTGGCTGAGGGTACGCTTCGCTTCAATCTCAGCCATTCGGGCGATACGGCCCTGTTTGCGTTCGCCCGGGGCCGCGAGGTCGGTGTCGACGTGGAGCGAATACAAGCCGGTTTCCCATGGGATGAGATCACCGAGCGCATATTCTCGCCTCGGGAGAGCGAGCTGCTCCAGGGTCTCCAGGGGGCCGACCGGCGAAGAACGCTTTTTGTGGCATGGACCTGCAAGGAGGCCTACGTAAAGGCGAAAGGCCACGGGTTATCCTTCCCCCTTGGCCGCGTCGATTTGGCGCTCCGGCCGCCGGCCCTGCGGCGCGTGGGAGAAGATGAGCGGGAAGCCTCGCGCTGGTCGCTGCAGGAGCTCGGCGTGGGCGCGGATTATGCGGCCGCTCTGGCAGTGGAAGGACATGATTGGAGACTCGTTTGCCGCCAGTGGCAGTGGATGGAGGCGAAATGAGTGCGACTCTCAGGTCAAGAGCCATTCATGGCGTATTCTGGAGCTTCCTGGAACGGGTGGGGCAGCAGGGAATCCACTTCGTCATCGTGATCATTCTGGCCCGGCTTCTGGTGCCCGAACAGTTCGGTCTGGTCGGCATGCTGTCCGTCTTCATAGAAATCGCCAAGGTCTTCATCAACAGCGGCTTCGATGCCGCTTTGATCCAGANNAGGTGGACGAGTACTCCATGTTCTATTTCAATATCCTTGTGGGATTTCTGGCGGCGGGTCTGCTGTGCGCGATATCGCCCTGGGTCGCGGATTTCTACGACCAGCCGATTTTGGCCCCGCTGATGTGTGTCCTGTCTGTGACCCTCATCATCCATTCGTTCGCCGGCGTGCAGACGGCCTTGTTGAGCAGGCGCATCGACTTCAAGACGCAGTTGAAGGTCGGCATCATTTCCACGGCACTGTCCGGCGCCGTCGGGATCGCCATGGCCGTCAGGGGTTTTGGCGTTTGGAGCCTGGTCGGGCAATACGTGGCCAGCAGCTTCTTTCGCACGGCGTTGCTCTGGTACTTGAACACGTGGCGCCCCAGACTCGTCTTCAGCTTCAAGTCCCTTCGGGAGATGTTCCGCTTCGGCTCCCGTCTGCTGGCCTCCAGCGTGCTCAACACGACCTTCGACAATATCTACCTGGTTGTAATCGGCAAGCTGTTCTCGGCAGCCCACCTCGGACTCTATTCGGGCGTTCAGAAAATGGGGAACTTCGTGGCCCGCAACGTCACGGGTACGGTGACACAAGTCGCGTTTCCCGTGTTCTCGATGATCCAGGACGACCCCGGCCGGCTGAAACGCTCCATGCGAAAAGCCATGGCCATGCTGGCCCTCTTCAACTTTCCTGTCATGGTGGGAATGGCGGTGACGGCCAGACCCCTGGTACACGTTCTTCTCACGGAGAAATGGGCGCCTGCCGTCGGATGGCTCCAATTGCTGTGCGTCGCAGGCTTGTTATACCCCTTTCACGCACTCCACCTCAATATGCTGAAAGCCATAGGTCACTCCGATTTGTACTTCCGGCTGGAAGTGCTCAAAAAGATTCTGATCGTCATCATGATCGCCGTCACCTGTCGTTGGGGCGTCACCGGAATGATCTGGGGCCAGATCGTCATGTCCGTTCTGGGCTATTACATCAATAGTTATTACACGAGACGGTTGATTCACTACAGCCTGAGAGAGCAACTGACCGACCTGGCTCCATACGCCGTCGTCAGTGCACTGATGGGATTGAGCCTTTGCCTGGTTCGATTTGCGGCTTTGGGCGGTGATGCGCTTCTGCTCCTGACGGAGGTGCTGTTGGGGGCTTCGTTGTATATCGCGTTGAATTACGCTCTGCGGCTGTCCGCCTTCATGGAGATGATAGACACCATCAGAGACAGGCTGAGGCCGCGCATGGTGTCCTTGGCCAGGAGCTGAGACTCATATGGACGACCCGCTGGTCAGCGTTCACATCACGACGTACAATCAGGCACCCTATATTGCCCAGACGATAGAAGGGGCGTTACAGCAACGAACCACCTTCGCCCTGGAGATCGTCATCGGTGAAGATTGCTCGACCGACGGCACGCGTGAGATCGTCTTTGAATACGGCAGAGAGCACCCTGAGCTTATCCGCGTGATCACATCGGACCGGAACGTGGGATTTCATGAGAACAGCAGGCGCGTACGGGCGATCTGTCGGGGCAAATACCTCGCGGTCTGTGAGGGGGATGACTACTGGACCGACCCCTGCAAGCTGCAAAAGCAGGTCGATTTCCTGGAGGCCAATCCGGAGTACTCCCTGTGCTGTCACGAGGTGAACATCATCTTTGACGGCGTGCCGCAGACGCCGCGAACGGATCGATACGTGGACTTTGCCGGAGACACCTTCTCCTTCGAAGATGCGGTCAGAGGCCATTTCATACCCACCCTGAGCATTGTCTGCAGACGCGAACTGACCGTCGCTCTGCCACAGTGGTACGAGGAGTGCATAAGTGGCGACATACCGCTGGAGCTACTGCTTCTGGACCAGGGTCCAGGCTACTATATGCACGAAACGATGGGGGTCAAGCGCGATAACCCGGGAAGCGTCAGTCTGAACCGCGAGAGGGCCAAGAGAGCTGCCGAGAGCTTCCTGAGAATGTATAAGCACCTGGATCTGCACACGGCGGGCAGGCACCGCGGTGTTCTGCATTGGAAAATCGCCCGTCTCAGCCTCAAGCTGGCCCACCAGAATCTGGAGGCCGGGCGGTTGGCACAATTCTTCAAGTATGCCTCGGACAGCTTCCGACACGACAAAACGGCAATCTATGATGCTGCCAGAAGACGAGTGACCCTTCGCAAAGGACGGGGCCCGTGACCCCATGAATACATCGCCGGGCCACGTCCGATCTCGTGCACGGAGCGCGGCGGGGAAAACCATCGGACTGGCGCTCGACCTTCTCGGGAAACCCGAAGCGCAATGCCTAGAACTGCACCTGACGGGCCATTGTGACCTCAACTGCAAAGGTTGTACGCACTGCTGCCCGGTCGCGTCGCCCCGGTACGCCGGCCTTCGGTCATTACTTCAACAGGCAGTTCGGGTGCCGGATTCCCGCTGATGCAGGTATCGACATGCACCTGACGAACGCTCGCGGGCGAGCGGTCCGGCGGCAATTGAACAGACCGACGGAGACCTGCCGGTGGTGCGCCGGCGATATCGTTCCTTTCCCGTGGTCAGTCAGCAATCTACGGCCGGGAAAATGGGATGCCGCTTCCGGCAGGGTGATGGCGGAGTGCATGGAAGGGCTCGCTTGAGTTGCGGCTGCCCGGCGAGTTTCTGAAAGTGCATGGGATACCGTGGGAAGTGATTGACCCAGAATGTTTGTGAAGGACGTGACGCGAATACCCGGAAGACGGATGGTGGCGTGGAACCCAGGAGACGAGAGCGTGCTGACGACCACTCACAACCGGATAAAGAGAGAGTTCTTCGATGTGACGGCAGGCAGGTATTCCCAGAGAATGGCGGACCATTGCGGCAACAAGACGATCAACGCGAATGCCGTGGAGTTGTTTCTGCACCTTGGATACGTGCCGGGAAACCTCACGTTGTTCGATGGGGTGTTTTGCCTGCCGAGCCGTTGCGCCATATCGGTAGGTCCTCACAGTTGGAGGATTGAGAAGAGACACTACTACCGGGATCTCGTGGATCCGCACAGGTACGTCGGCATGGCGGCTCATGAACTGGTGGACATGGGCGGCAGGCTGTTCCTTGGGGTAGTCGAGAGGCTGTATGAACGCGGCGCCCAGGCCATCGTGCCCCTCAGCGGCGGATGCGATTCTCGGGCCATACTGGCCGCCCTGCTGGAAATCACGGAAGCGAAGAACATCCAGACTTACACCTTTGGGACGCCCAACGCGCTGGATTACGAAATAGGTCGGGTCATTGCCCGCACGCTGGGCGTGAGGCACCACAGCTACGATCTGACCCAATCCGACGTTACCGAGGAGAAGCTCTTGCGTGTGGCAGAGTTGACGGACGGAAATACCGACCTGTTCCAGCCCGTGTACCTTATCGACGTGGTGGAGTCGCTGGGAACCGATTCCACGGTTTGGACCGGGTACACGGGCGATGGGGTCGCCGGCTCTCATTTCAAGCACCATTCACGGAGTGATGTGGACTCCGCCGTGGCGGAATTCGTCGCCGCCGAGTCAATCAAACTGCTACCGCCTGAGCAACTGAGTGAAGAGGCCAAGGACCAGATCGAGACGGAGAGCGCCTATAAAGGAATCCTGGATATCCACGAAGAGGTGTTCTTTGTCAACCACGTGGAACGGTACACCGTCAATCACCTGTTTCTGAACAATCTATCCTATTCCGTACCGTATATGGACGACGAGTTCCTGGCGTTCATGTGGGGGGTCGAGGCGCGATATCGCGAAGACAAGAGACTGTTCAACCAGATCTGGAGAACGCGCTACCCAAGCGTCTTTCGGAAGCCGCTGACGGAAAACTGCGGGTTCCCGATCAGGCTGCCAAAGATAGCGAGAAGGCTATACCGTCTTGCCGATCGTCTGGTGGAGCGGGTCGCCCCCAGGTACGTGTCGCGCTTCACGAACTATGTGTCCTACGCCAGGAAACTTCGAGATGATGAAGGGTTCTATCGACTGGTCAAGCACTTCATCGAGTTTGCACAGCGCGCGTGCGACGTTGAGCCCAGGATCGACGGCGCCAGGCTGTTGCGGGAACACCGGGAAGGCTCTCAAGACCATAGCCGTGCTTTGACGGCCCTGGCTTCTTTGGGTGTGATAGTGAAAGCGCTGGGTAAGGGACGCGCGTAAGACGGCCACCTGAAAAGGCGGCGCGATTACCCAAGGGGGCTGACATCGCTGGTTTCACTGGAGGTCTTCCGGAAAGCTCAGGAGTGCAAGTGAAGACTCAGTGTCCAGGAGCGGATCCATATCGGTGCGAATAGCCACGCGAAGACGATGCAAAATCGCGGAGGCCGACCGGTTATGCAAACCTATATTGGCGTATATTTTGGCTCGACCCTTCTGGCGTTGGTGATCACGCCGGCGGTGATCCGGCTGGCACGCCGGACCGGCGCCGTGGACCATCCGGGCGTGCGGTCGGTTCACAAACAGCCGACCCCGCGCATCGGGGGCGTGGCCATCTTCATCTCGTCCGTGTGCCTGATCCTGTCCGCTCTGTACCTGCGCAACGACATAGGCGAGGCATTCCGGGAAGTACGTCTGCAGGTAACCACCCTGCTTTTCTCGGCAACCCTCATCTTCCTCGTCGGACTGGTGGACGACTTGAAAGGGCTGCCGGCTCGTTTCAAGTTCCTGGCCGAGGTCATCGCCGCAGAGGCTTTGTGCCTCGCAGGGATAAGGATCGATGCCATCGGTGTCACCAGTGATTTCGTGATCCATTTGGGCTGGCTGGGTAGCCTGTTGACACTGCTTTGGGTGGTCGGAATCACCAACGCCGTCAATCTCAGTGATGGTTTGGACGGCTTGGCGGCAGGGATCTCGGCGATCGCCTGCGGCGTAATCGCCATTCTTGCCATCCACGGTGGCAATGTCGTCATGGCCGTGTTCGCCTTGGCGCTGGTGGGCAGTCTGAGCGGCTTTCTGGTCTTCAATTTCAACCCCGCAAAAATCTTCATGGGTGACTGCGGCAGCCTGTTCCTGGGTTTCACCATCGCGGCCTCGAGTGTGCTGTGCATGACGAAGTCATCCGCCCTCGTCGGTCTGGCGCTTCCGGCTTTGGCGCTGGGAATCCCCATCTTCGATACACTGTTTTCCATGTTGAGACGTTTTCTGGAGCGCCGGTCGCTCTTTGCCCCGGACCGCAGCCACTTTCATCACCGCCTGCTCGACCTGGGCTTTCACCAGCGGCACGCCGTGATGATTATCTACCTGTTGACCTCTCTCCTGACCGGTCTCGGCCTGTTCATGATGATCAGCCGCGACATTCATTCGGTGATCGTCCTCGCCTGTGTCCTGCTGCTGCTGTTGGTGTCGTTCCGCGTGGTGGGGGCCGTCCGACTGGGAGAAACCCTGGTCCGCTTGCAGAAAAGGCATAGGCTCGTCCAACGGGAACGAGTGCAGAGAGCGGCTTTCGAGAACGCGCAATTGTTGTTCCAACAGGTCCGCGATGTACGCCAATGGTGGCAGGCGGTCTGCGAGGCCGCTGACCGAATGGATTTCGCCTGGGTCTCGCTCACGACGACGGCCGGAGACGGACGCGTCGAGACGAACCTGTGGCGAGCGCCGGGACCGCAGCCGGAAGTATCCCGAATCCTGCTGATGACGGTCCCTCTGGGAACCGGCCAGGAGGGGGTCCGGCAGGAATTTGAGATCGCCATTTGCTGTGACGGCTCCCTGGAGGACGCATGCCGCCGAGCGTCCTTCTTTGGACGACTCATCGATGCACATCGAGTTGTTGCGATGACCGCGAATACCGCGTCGCAGGCCGCCGGTAAGATGATGCGCGGCCTGCGGGAGGCATGGGAACCGACGTAGCCCTGATTTCATGGTGAGACGCCCGCCGGGACCTATCGCACACGCTGGCCGGAATCCAATGAACGATACCTTCCTTGGGAGACCGAGCATGTCGGCCGGAGACTTGGCAAACACGATGACGCGCAGGAAGAGACTGCTGCTGATCTCTCAGTACTTTCCTGTGGAGGCGGGAGGGGCTGAACACCAGGCATATTGCCTGGCGAAGTACTTTCGGTCCGGGATGGAGGTCCACTACCTGACTATCTCCGACAAGGATCTCGAGAGCGGTGATCCCGAAATCCGGATGTCCATCATCCCCAAGAGAAAGCTGCTGGCGCGGGTACTGGGGCTGTGCCAGGTGTTGGACTATTTCCGCGTGATGCGGGCCCTCCGGCGGATTCGTCCCGATTTCATATACTCCCAGGACGCCCGGGCCTACCTGGGAATCGCCGCTCGTTATGCCTTGTCGTCCAAGTGCACGCTGATCTGGCATATCTCCAGCGAACGCCAGCTTCATGGATTTCGAATTCGCTCCCTCCGGACCATACCTTTCGATTACATCGACAAGAAAATGATGGAATATGGTGTCAGGCATGCCAACCATGTCTTCGGGCAGGCGAAATACGAGGATGAGCTGCTGCAGCAGGGTTACGGCAGGAAGTGCGACCTGATTGTAGGAAACTGGCATCCTGAGCCGGCTCAAGCACGCGTAAAGGACCAACGGGTGAAGGTCGTCTGGATCGCCAATATCAGACCCGTGAAAAGGCCCGAGGTCTTTGTGGACCTTGCCGACAGACTGAGGGACCTCGAAGACGTGCAATTCATCATGATGGGACGACCTGCATCCAGGAGACACCAACGGCGTCTGGCACCACGGCTCGAAAGTGCGAGGAATTTGCGTTATTTGGGTGAAATGCCCATTGCCGAAGTCAACCGGATTCTGGCCGAATCCCACATTCTTGTGAATACCAGCGATTACGAAGGGTTTCCCAACACCTTTGTCCAGGCCTGGTTCCGTGACGTGCCGGTCGTGAGCCTCCATGTGGACCCTGATGATATACTCAAGAAGCAAGGGCTGGGCTTTCACAGCGGCAACTTCGAGATGTTGGTCCGGGACACACGACGTCTCATCGAGGATACCGACCTGAGAATGCACATGGGCCGCAGGGCCAGGGCTTATGCCGCGGAGAACCATTCGCTGACGAGAAATCTCAACGAAGTCGCCCGGTTCCTGAAAGCGCAGCCCGCGTCCGACAGGCGCGCCGATGAGGAAGACTGAGCGTGGATTGTGCCTTCGGAGGATAGGGTGAGAATACTGTATTTACATGGCGACTCTCTGGACAACGGCAAAGCTAATGTCGTTCAAGTACTTAACATGTGCCTCGCGTTTCAGCGCCTTGGACACGATGTCTCTCTCGCCGTTCCCTCTCCGAAACAAGGACAGCGTGTCGATACTCTGGTGGCGAAGGCGCTCGACGCAAAGACCCGGTTCCGGGTGGTTACTTATCGAAAGCTGTCGGTGGGCGGGCGCTTGTCGATGGTGGGAGGCTGGCGAGGGGTTCGGGAGATACTCAGTACCGGTAGCCACGATCTGTGCTTCACCCGCAATCCTGTTTACCTGGAGGCCGCGGTGCGCGCCGGCTTGCCCACGATCTACGAAGCGCACAATCTGCGGCTGCACGCGAATCAGCTCTGGGACCGGATGCTGACGCTCAACACGATACGCCGGAGCCGGCATTTTCTGCTCAAGGGCTTTGTCTGCATCAGCAGGCGCCTGGGTAATGCCTGGGCGGCGGCAGGAGTACCCGCGAACAAAATCATCTGCGAACACGACGGTGTCGACGTCGAGGCATTCCGAAACCCTTTGGCCATGCCTGAGGCACGGGCCGCTTTGCGCCTGCCTCTCGACCGGCAGATCGTGACCTATGCGGGAAGTCTCTACGGCGACCGTGAATTGCGGAGGATCGTCGATCTCGCCATCTGCTTCCCGGATACCTGCTTTGTTGTTGTAGGTGGCTCACAGGCCGAAGCAAGAGGCTTGCAGGAGTACGCCGTGGAAAAGGGCGCAGCCAACCTGCTGTTCGTGGAACGGGTTCCACACGCCCGCGTTCGCGAATATCTCTTCGCGTCAGATGTTCTCCTGATGGTCTGGAGTCAAAGTGTACCCACCATAGAGTATTGTTCCCCTCTAAAGGTCTTTGAGTACATGGCTGCGGGAAGAACGATAGTGGGTGATGGCTTTCCGACAATACGCGAGGTGCTCACGGACGGCAGAAATGCGTTGCTGGCCGAACCGGGATGCTTTGAGAGTCTGAGGGCAAGACTGGCCCAGGCCCTGACCTTGGGCCACAATAATCCTCTGGCACAGGAAGCAAGAAAATTGGCCTTCAACCACTACTCGTGGACGGCCAGAGCACAGAGAATATGTAAGTTCGTTTCTTCGGCCGCTCCGTGACGGGCGCAGGTAATGAGACGACCGGCCTTCTGCTTTTTGGTGCTCTTTTTCGTCCTCCTGTACACACAGGGCGTGTGGCATAGAATCGGCGTACCCAAGCTGGCCATCGACGGGGCACTGTTGGCTCTGCCTCTGGCAGTACTGTTGGCCAAGCGCGAGGCTCCCGGCAAACCGGCGCCGGGATTCCTGCTCCTGTGGTTCTACGCCGGTTGGTCCTTGTGCGCGTGTATCTACAACGGCGAAGGCGTGCTGCGCGGGCTCCTGTACCCCCGGTTCCTGATCGCCGCGTATCTCGTCTTCTGGGCCGTATGGGATTCCAGGTTCACGCGCAGGCAGCTCGTCTGGATCAATACCGTGATCTTCTCCATGTTCTTCCTGCAGGTGGCGGCGGCTTTGTTCGAATGGCTGGTGCTGGGCCAGCGGGTGGAGGCCAACGTCGGCACGATGGGATCCCAGGGCGGTGAAATCGCCACCACTTTTCCCATGTTTGCCTTCAGTTGTATGCTGGCGTTCTTCCTGTACTATAACAGACCCGTCTTTCTGGCGGCCGGTTTCTCGTTCTTATTGGTCAGCTATGCCAGTGGCAAACTCGCAATTTACTATTTCGTGCCGACAATGCTTGTTCTGGGACTGCTGCTATATGCCGTAGCCGAAGGTTTGCAGCGCACCGTCAGGCAGGGTCTGGTGGTGGCATTGTTGGTCGTTTGTGCGTTGCCGTTCGTGTCATTCCTGCTCTCCCATACGGATCGCGCTGAAATGCTGCAGGATGAGACCGGCATCCGCAACAAGATTGGGTCCTTTGTCGAATATACTCGAAGCACCAATCTGGAAAGCAAGACCTGGTACACCACGTCGCGCGTCGGCACGTCGCTGCGCGTCATCGAGGAAACCTTCAAGAGGAGTCCATCGGTGTTCCTGTTCGGCCAGGGCACCTCCGTCCTGCTTGACATGAGCGGCCAGCTCGATCAGGGCGCGTACGATGAGTACGGCATCATTTACGGGATTGTCGGCTGGAGTACCGATGCCCTGGCGGTGGGCTGGCCGGCCATGTTCGCGCATCTCGGATTCTATACCTATCTGTTCTATCTGTTGCTCAGAAGCAGGCCCGGGCCGGGTCTGGACGTATACTGGAAGGCCATCCTGCTGGCGGCGCAACTGGGTTTCTTTGTCTTCCTCATCACGTATACCCTCTACTCCATTCATTTCACGACCGGGGGCTGGCTCAGCAGTGTGCATCTCTACTTTCTTGCAATCCTTCTCGCCCCGCAATACCGGGAGACCGTGCGCACTCCTCGGATGGCGGACCGCCGTAAAGAGAC
>JABAOC010030460.1_pt1 | contig 15736 bp, 17 predicted proteins | sample 7062161 | NCBI WGS metagenome assembly JABAOC01 (sample SAMN14538625, study PRJNA623070) | marine sediment metagenome | biome: marine biome [ENVO:00000428]; feature: marine pelagic biome [ENVO:01000023]; material: deep marine sediment [ENVO:00002113] | place: India: Gulf of Khambhat ... | reverse complement strand
TGATTTGATCTATTCAAAGTTTGGTGTATCTCTTCATAATCTATATAAAATGCTGGAAATTCATTTTCTAAAGTGCGACCATGGTATTCATCAGTACTTAAGAAAGAACACTTTTCAATGACATTTCTTCGATGTTCTCCCAAAGTGGGGTAATCTAAAATTATATTTATTTTAACTCTAATAGGTTTGAGATCATGACCAATACCAAGAAGTGATTGAACACAGCCGAGATATGTTTGTGTGCGGAAGTAAAGCTCAATAATATCAAAAAGGGTTTGTTCTGACTCAATATTATCAATTTTCAATTCGTCACAATATTCTGTTATTATTTCCTGAAAAAAATCTTTCACGCTATAATCATGAAGTGAATAACTAACTTTAGTAAAAGAAGGAGAAGACTCAGTTTTCTGTGGTTTAGGTTCATCGATATGATCATCGAAATCAGGATTCATAAAATCCCAACAATTTTCTACTTTTTTTACCCATTTGGAATTAGCATTTTGCGTTTCAATCTTAAAAAATTTCGAGGTAAATACCGTTGATTTTATACCAACTCCTTGGCTCCCTTTGAGAACCTTTCTCAAACTACGATCTTTCTTTACCGTCCCTCCTAATGTAAAGATAGTGGGGAACTCTTCAATTGGAATACCTTTACCATTATCTTTTACTATTACTTTATTTGTCCCAATATGTAAATCGATGGATATTTTTCCTTGATCAAGTTTTTCATTAAGTTGAATTGCATCATGAGAATTTTGAATTGCTTCGTGAACAATCCGCCATTGACCTGAATATGTCTCAATAGTGTCCATTATTAAAGTTTTGACATAATCTTCTTGTAAACCAAAAAGATCCATTAATTAACCTCCACCATTTTATTATGATATTTTTGAATATTTGATACTTTTTTAATTCTACCGGTTTACCTAGATCTGCTAATCATAGTTTTTCCCCTTTTATTAAAACTATTTATACCTTCTTTGATTATTTATTTATTAATGAATGAAGAAAAAGTTAAATCTTTGTTAAATAAGATGGAAGGACCAAAATTAGAGCATAAAGGTAAAGAATTTATTCACAGTAAACAAGAAAATATTGCAAAAAAGATTTCATCATTTATGAATACTGATGGAGGATTAATTTTAATTGGTGTGAAAAATAATAAACCAGATGGATTAATTTTTAAACAAAAAGATGAAGAAAGACTTACAAGTATCTGTAGAGATCGAATAGATCCTCCTCGTCCAATAAGTCTTGATGTTTGTCAGTTTAATAGTAAAAAAATAATAATTGTAGAAATAGTTCCATCTAGAGAACCAGTAAAAGCTAATGGTAAATTTTATAAAAGAGTTGGAAGTCAAACCCGAGAAATGACATATGAGGAAATTAAGAAGAAGTTTGCAGAGGCACAAAAAATCTATAAAATAATTAAGATTGAGGATGCAAATAAAATTATTGATGAAAAACAAATTTATAGAGATAAATTATTAGATAAAAATCAAAAGAAAAAACAATATTTGACTTTAGATTCTTTTTCAGGTCCAATCATAAGCAGTAGTTGTAACATTTATGGTAAATTATATGAATCCTTTGATGAGACTTCTAAATTAATATTTACCACTTTATATAATGTTACCATCGAGGAATTAACAAAAATACTTGCCCAATATTATAAAATATTTGGAGATTTCTCATATTATACGTCTGCCTTTAGCATTGTACAATCTGGTTTTAACTGGGTTGGTTTTGGACCAAGAGATTTTATACAAACAATAGAAAAACAGAAAAATAGATACAACTCTATTTATAAAAAATATGGTAAAGAAACTCATATACATCATAGAGAAGCTGCATTTTTTATAGATGAAATTAAAGATGGATTATTTTTTATTTCTTGCGAGCCTAATTTTATGAAATATTCAAACAAGTTAACAATAGATTATTTTGATGTTGGATTTGTTTTAAAATATCAACCATTCAGTAGATTATTTAATGAGTTTTTTAATAATATCGATATAGAACCTTTCACAATTCTACCGAATTATCACATATTTCCTCTAAATAGAAAAAATGATAATTTAGTTATAACAAAAAAAATTGAAGTCAGTAAAATCATACCATTTCAGGCAAGTGGTCTAATTCAATCTATTCGATCAGGACAAGCTATTAAAGATGATCACACATGGATTTCAGGTGCTTATGGAAAAGTACCAGATCAGCTTTTAAAATTGGGATTAAATGACAATATTATTGTCAATTTACGTGAACATCATTGGCTGGAGGATAAAGTATCATATCGAATAGACAGGATAAAATACACAAAATTTGATTTAGGGTGTTTCCCTGCTGCAATTGTTAGTATTGATATTGATTGGCAATATAAAAATTAAAAGATATTCATATAGGAGAGATATTCTCCAAGGCTAATTTCAAATTCTGGAAGATAACTAAAGCCAAAGATAAAAAAAGTTAATTTTATATATAACTTAATACATTCGTTATTGACGACTTACATGATCGCCGTTAATAACAATCAACTTGTTTGTCGTTATATCCAATTATAATATAAAAGTGGTCACATGGTAAAAAAAATTCCAAAATTATCTGAAATAGATGTGGAGACTATAGCAACTAGAAAGATTTCTAGAATGAGTAATCAACAAAGATCTGAATATCTATCTGAAAAAATCCGTGAATTTGTCCACCAAAATCCTGATGGTGTTTCTACATCACTAGTAGCTGAAAAATTCGGAATACAACAAGATATTGCAAGGAGACATCTTGACAACCTTTCAAAATTAAGAGAAATTTATTCAACTAATGTCAATAGGTCAACAAAGATATATTTTCCAAACGGAAAATTAATCCATCCCTTTTTACAAGTTAAAAAAGAATTTGGTAGTAAATCATTTCAAATAAGCATCAATCAAATCGGTAACAGAGAGGTTCTCCATATTCAAGAAATGAAATATAGTTTACTTAAAGGAGAAACATCTGAGGGAGGGATTCTCGTAGATGTTAGTAACATTAATAATTTAATAATGGAAATTAAAAGACTTATTTCAAAATTGGAGGAGTTAAAACATGCAAGATGAAGAATTAGTAATAATAAAATATGAAGAACCTGTAGGTGAACTTGTTGCAGTTGAAATGGTTGTTAAAACCGAAAAAGGGGAGAAAAAAGCAGTATTTCCTAATGTAATCACTGAACTAAAAGGTGGACATGATATTGATCCCCTTCTTTATCATTATAATACTATTTCTCCAAATTCTCCCTTAATAATTTCACTACCGTATATTTTAGATATTAAACGAAGAGCGACTTTCTTAGAGAATCTACCTTTGAGAACTAGACCAAAAACCTCATTTGATACAATATGTAAAAATCATATTATTATTGCAGATCCATGCCCCGAAGCTTTCTGGTTAAAACGTCCTGAATTGAGAAAAAAATTGAAAGAAATACCTGAGGTCCCCTCCGAATTTTGTGATGTATTTAATGAATATGAATCTAAAAATTATGGAGGTTGGACTGACGCAGCTGCCAGAGGTGATTTTGCTAATTTTGCAGATGCTTTAATCAGATTTGAGAAAAATTTTGGATTCGATTTTTTTGTATCGCCGACACCAGTCATTGATGGAATGTCACCATCCAGTCCATTATTTGTAAATAGTTTTAATGCGGCTATTGCAAAAATAATGAAAGACTCTAATAAAAAATTACCTTTGCTTTATAATCTTACCTTAAATTCTAATGTTTTCTATAAACATAAAAATGATTTGATTGAGAATATCAAATCTTATGTCACTGAAGAATTTAATAAAAAACTTTTTTGGGGCTTGTATATTAGAATTAGAGGCATAGATAACCTTCCGGCAAGAAAGGATTATAAAAAATCGGAATCTTTATTACACGATTTTATATCTTGGCTTGGTTCGTTATCGAAATCATTTGAATTACCAGTATTTTTAATACGTTCAGGATATTTTGGATATTATAGCTTAGAAAAAGGCATCCAAGCATTTTCTGAACCAACAACCGGTGATCTCAGTGATATTAAGGAAATTAAAATTGGAGAATCCCACCCAAAAAAAGAAAATTTGTATGGTAAAACATTGATAATCGATGATTGTGTTGAACTAACAAAAAAAGAATTAGATGAATATTTAGAGAGAAATGAAAGACTGCCAGAAGTTCCAGGAGTGTCGAATATACCTAATGAGGAACAATTAAAAAATCCGACTAGATTTAGAGATCATTTTTCTAAACCCCGAAGATTTGCTACCAGAACAGAAGAAATTAGACGACTGAAAGAATCTCTTAAAAAAAAGGAAATTGATCCTATTGAACAGTATATCTCCCGTTGTGAAAATAAGATTTTAAAGAATTTTCTAGGGATAAAAAACGATGGAAAATAATTAATAAAAAAATAACCTGTTATTTTGAGGAATTTTTAGGAGAGTTCCAATATGGTGACTTGCATTTTGGACATACTTTTGGCATTTCTTTACTTCGAGTTATCCAATCATGGTCACAACGTTCACATTTACATTTCCTAACAGTAATTTCAGTAATTGCCACAGAGATATGAATTGTCTAGCTACTATATAAAATTACCTATAGTATATTATCATAGGTAAAGTTTATATACAAGCTAATATATACCTATAGTATAATACTATGGGTATATATCAAGTTTATGCCCATTAGACAAATAAAACTTGACCAAGGGAAGGGCGAACTTCCCAAGGTCGTGGAGTCTGATAACGTGAGTATCAAACCCCGAAAGAAAATAGATAATAAAGGAAATAAAACTTTCCATCAAGCTGGAACTACTTATAGTGACAAGCTTTTAGATGAACGAGCACGAATGCTCCTCTCAAAAGAGGGAGCGATAAAGTGGATTGATAAAGGACTTTTTGCTGTTCAATCACAGTCAGGTGTTGGACGTTATCGTGTTGAATGGAATGGTAATAAATGGATCTGCAATTGTCCGTATTATACTAAGAATAATAAGGACTGTAAACACGTTCTTGCAGTTCAATATTATCTCTTAGGATATGTGACTATTAAAGGAAAAGAGCTAGAGGAAAAAAAGGTTACTTATTCCCGAGATTGGTCAGCTTATAACTATGCCCAGATGGAAGAGCACGATCTTTTTGGTCACATATTGAATGAACTTATATCAACTATTGAAGAATCAGAACAGCATATGGGGAGACCACGATTGAAATTGCGTGATCTGATTTTCTGCTGCATCGATAAAATTTACAACAAAACATCGTGTAGAGGGGCTAAACATCTCTTTCATGAGGCGTTAAGAAAACAATATATTTCTCATGCTCCGCATTGTAACGCCTTATCTAAAACCCTTCTGAAACCTGAGATCACTCCAATTTTACATGATCTTATTCATTTATCATCTCTACCATTTGTTGGAATAGAGGATGGGAATTTCGCTATTGACAGTACGGGATTCTGTTGTAGTAGTTTTGGTGCATATTGCGAGCATGCTCATGGAACAAAACGTATGCATAACTGGGTAAAAGTTCATGTTTGCATAGGGGTTCGATCAAAGATTATTACCGATGTAATTATCACAGATGAGTATAAGGCTGATAGCCCACAGTTCAAAAAATTATTGCTAAACACATCAAAATTTTTCACAATAAAAGAGGTCAGTGCAGATCCTGCATACAGCTCTCGGAAAAACCATGAAATTGTCGACAAGCTTGGAGGAATTGCATATATTCCATTTAAAAAGAATGCAACAGGTAAGGCTTGTGGATCTGCTTTATGGAACAAGGCTTTTCATTATTTCCAGCTTCACCGTGAAGATTTTGATAGACACTATCACAAACGGTCAAATGTCGAAGCGACATTTCATTCTGTTAAGAGTAAATTGTTGGAAAATCTGAAATCTAAAAACCGTGTTGCTCAGGAGAATGAGATGCTCTGTAAGATTATCGCATATAACATCACAGTTCTTATCCGTTCAATGGTTCAAATGGGAATTACTCCTGATTTTTTCACAAACGTTGGTGTAAGAAATGTTATATCTACAAAAACAAACTAATAATACTAATCAATTATTAGAAAAAACTATAACCAAATATTCGATTGTTTTTTGGGGAGTTATGGCAATAAAAAATCTACCAAAATTTATTCAAGATAATTATGAAGTCCATGAATGGAATCATGCTTCTGCTATTCTAGAAAATGACTTTTCAAATGAATGGAATGATATAATTAATATTTTAAAAAAATTCCGAGTAAAGAAATCTCATATAATTGTTGGTGGTGGTGGAAGATCAAAAGTTACTCAATCTTTAGACTCTGCATTCTATAGTAAAGGTTGGAAAGAACATGAATTTGATACGAAAATTACTGTCGATGATAAAACATCTGAAACACCAACACATAAAGTAGATTGTGTTAAAAATAGAATTGCACTTGAAATTGAATGGAGTAATAAGGATCCCTTTTTTGATAGGGATTTGAATAATTTTCGTTTATTATTTGATCGTGGAGCAATTAGTGTTGGAGTTATTATTACCAAATCAGATGAATTAAGTGAAATCATGCAGAAACTTGGAATTTGGACGAAATACGGGTGGTCTAGTACTTGGATGAAAAAGCTACTTCCTCGGATTGAGGGTGGTGGTCATGGTGGGTGTCCACTTCTTGTATTTGGAATAAGAAAATCTTTGTATATGGAGGATACACTTAATGGAAAATAATAATTCATTATCTCCATCTGAAGATTTACTTAAGAAATTTAAGGGTCAAAAATTTAGGACTATTCTTGCTGATCCACCTTGGAGATTTAATAATCGAACTGGTAAAATGGCTCCTGAACATAAACGATTGTATCGATACCATTCAATGACATTTGAAGAAATAAAAGAACTCCCTGTTTCAATGCTAACCGATGAAAAATGTCATTTGTATTTATGGATTCCCAATGCTCTTGTGAAGGAAGGGCTTGAAGTAATGAAACATTGGGGTTTTGAGTATAAAACAAATCTCATTTGGTATAAAATACGTAAGGATGGTGGCCCTGATCGGAGAGGAGTGGGATTCTATTTCCGTAATGTTACCGAGATGGTTCTTTTTGGGATTCGGGGTAAAAATAATCGAACATTACAACCTGCAAGAACTATGCCAAATATTATTTCAAGTAGAAAACGTGAACATTCCCGAAAACCTGATCAATTATATGATATTATTGAACAATGTAGCTCTGATCCTTATCTTGAACTTTTTGCTCGTCATCCCCGCCCTGGTTGGTCTCAATGGGGTGATGAGCATGCACAGAAACAAGAAATGCTGGCAATTCAAAAATAGATAAAACAAGGAAAGAAGAAAAGTTATAATTAAATTATTAATCTATTCCTTTGATAATTATGAGCCTTTGTATTAATAAATATGAAAATATCAATAAATTTTTTGGTGATATTATTGATAAAATGAAAAACGATCCTATTAATTTTTGTTTAGAAAATGAGCGTGATTTAGCATTAAAAAATTTTAATAAAATGTTTGATCATCTCGATAAAAGCAATGTGGATCTATTTATTGAATGGTATAAAAAAAAGGGTATAAATGATGTGGAGAGGATTCATTCATTAATTTCTGAAATTAGAGCGGGGTCTTATTTAGCTCATAAACAATTTCCCATAGAATATATAAAAGAGGGAGATAAAAAAACTCCAGATATAAAAACAAAAATTGAAGATAGAGATGCATTTGTTGAAGTTAAGAGAATTTCCGATAGAAGATTCGAAGATGGGAAATTACAGGATGAATTTAAAAAGAAAAACATTCAATATGATGTTGAATTTCATTTGCAGACAGTATTATATTCTGCATCGGATGTTATAAATGAAATAAAAAAGAATATTCCAAGTAAGGTAACTAATTTTTATGAAACAGTTTCTTTCAAATATGGAAAATTTAGAATAAAACAAATGGAAGGTACGAAACCTTCTTTCAGATTAACGATTTCTTACTGCGTTCCAGGTACCAAAGAAGAAAAAGAAGGAAGAGATGATTCCGATATTTCAAGACAGGAAATTGAAGGTGGAATTGAAAATGATTTAAGTAATTCAATTGAAAAATTTGATGCTTACTGCAATTCTTCAGATTTATGTTTTGTTTATTTAGATGATATTGATGTTTTCAATTATGGACATGTAGATTTAAGAGAGTATTTATATGGTAGAGACGACCCAAAAATTATAGTTTCTGAACCAGGAAAAGGGACGAAAGTAATAAAAGAAAAAGTTACAGTAATTCAAGAAGCGCTTGATGCATATGAATTGGGATGGAGAAAAATTCTCAAAGATTTAGGATTTTTACCAGTAAAATTTAATTTTTCAAGTAAACAAGGATGGTACCTTTACGAGTCAAATGCTAAAAAATTGAATGGCGTTTTTCATTCATTTGGAAATGATTTTACTTTTCCCCCTACATATTGTTTTTTAAATCCTTTTGTTAAAAAAAGTAGAAATATACCTAAATTAGAAGATATATTAGAATACTATCACGAACAAGATATTATCAAATTTAATTAATATCTTTTTGAGTTACTCCCTATTTAAAACTAATATCTTTTTATACTTGACCCTAAAGTCATAATTTTGACCTTAAAGTCTGACCCTAAAGTCACTTTAAGGGCAAAGCCTCCTTTTCTTGTAAGTAGGAATTATCTATCTTTTCTCTTATGTCAAAATTTTGGACTCACTTTTCTCCTTACAAATATGTCTTTCCTTCGTAAAAAATTACATTCGGAACTACTGAATATGACGATAAGTTTTTAAAGAGTTATCCATAATTTATTTTTTGCTGGGTGTAGGTGGACAGTTGACAGCGATTTATTTTGCTGAGGAATATATTATTTCAAATTGTTATGATGGTGGTTCAAAACATACAATTTGTAGTGTATTCTTTTTTAAAATGGCTAATTAACTTAAAAATTCGGTCAATAAGTACTCCTGGTAAGGCAAGAGACTATTATTGAAGATTAAGGCGTATACAGATATGAGAGCCTAGAGCAATACCTAACTTTGTATTACACATCAAAATGCAGAATTTTTGATTGGTTTCTGCAATGCTTTCTAGTAGATATTTAATGCGTTTTAGAAATATTTTTACATTATTTTTAAGTTTTTATAGCATTTACAATTTAAAATTGGTTACGTTTCGGTTAATTATCTTAACCGAATTTTTAGGTGCTTATACTTATGGGTTTAAGAAAGGCATAATGATAGTGTGAATCTTTTGCACACCTCAATAAAATCCTTCTTGAACTGGTATGGGTAGACTCCAGAGGCGTATACAGCCCCGTTCTATCTTGGGTCTAGACTATAATCGAAATGTATTTGAATACATATCGCTTTATTCGTTCTGTGGGTTTTGGTGGTAGAGAGTATTGATTATGACTATAAAGTTTGGTTAACGTATAAAGGGACGCCTCTAATTGGAAAAGGCAGGTATTTGTTGTTAAAAAATATTGATAAAACTAATTCTTTAAAGAAGAGTGCGCAGAAGTCAGGACTTAGTTATAAGACCGCATATAATTATATCAAAAAGATTGAAAATAGACTCTCTAATGAAAATAAATTCTCTAATAAAATAATTCTTAGCCACAAGGGCGGAAAAGAAGCGGGCGGCTATACTCAATTAACTCTTTTGGGTAAAGAACTAATAAAAAGGTATGAAGAGGCAGTTAGGAGGATAAAATGAACAATATTGAAGATTTGAGATTATCTGTAACTCAAAGATGCAATCTTGACTGCCCTTACTGCCATAAGGAGGGGCAACCTACCTCAAAGAAGGAGATGACACTTGGGGAGATTGAACGAATAATAAAGGATGCTAAGGAAATTGGGATTAAAAAAATAAAAGTAACTGGTGGAGAGCCATTAGTGAGAAATGATATTATGGAGATAATAAAAATAATAAAAAAATATGATTTCGAGGATATAAGTTTAGTTACAAATGGTTTTTTATTGGCCAGATATGCTAAAGATTTGAAGGAAGCTGGTTTAGATAGGCTTAATATCGGATGTGACTCTTTAAATTCAAATATTCTTTTAAAAAACAAGAAAAATATTGAAGCTGGTTTAAAGAAAGCAAAGGATGTCGGTTTAAATCCTATCAAGCTTAACATGGTTGTTTTGAAAGGTATTAATGATAAAGAAATAAAGGACATGATTGGATTTGCAAGAAAAAACAAGGCCGTTTTACAATTAATTGAATTAGTAAATATGAACGTAAACGAAAAATTTTATAAAAAACATTTTTCCGGTCTAGGCGACACAGAAAAGGAATTTGAGAGAAAATCTGTTTTGATAATAAAGAAGGAGAGGCATAATAGGAGACAGTATAATCTTGGAGATGTTTTGGTTGAGGTTGTTAGACCGTTCACAAATGAATTCTGTAAAAATTGTAGAAGGATAAGAATAACAGCTGATGGTAAAATAAAACCTTGTTTGATGAGGAACGATAATCTGGTTGAGTTTAAGGATAAATATTCTTTTGTTGAAGCCATTAAGAAGAAAGGTGTTCTATATGCTCAAACAAGTTGATATTTCAGATAAAGAAGCTGTGTATCGAGAAGCTATAGCTACTGGAAAAATCTATCTAAAAAAGGAGACAATAGAGAAAGTAAAAAATAAGGAAACCAGAAAAGGTGATCCATTAGAAGCTGCTCAATATGCAACGACACATGCAGTAAAACAAACGCAAAATCTCATACCATTATGTCATCAAATTCCCATTGGTTCTTTAGATACAGACTTTACAATTAATGGAGATAATATTGAAGCGATAGTTACAGTAAAAACAATAGCGAAAACAGGTGTTGAAATGGAGGCATTGGTTGGTGTTTCTATTTGTCTTAATACCATTTGGGATATGGTAAAGTATCTGGAGAAGGATGAAAATGGACAGTATCCATCAACAAAGATGACTGATATAAAAGTTTTAAAGAAAATGAAAGGTGAATAATTTTTGCAAGAAGAACATAAGTTAAAAGCACCGAAATCAGTAAATTGTGCTATAGTTACTATTTCTGATAGCAGGGATGTTAATACAGATAGATCTGGGAGATTAATAAAGAATTTATTAGGAAAAAAGTCTCATAAAACAGTAGATTATTTTATAGTAAAGGATAATAAGAAATTAATCAATGAAAAGATAAATCAGTTAATAAAAAATTATAAAGTTGATGTCATAATAACAAATGGCGGTACTGGAGTTGCAGAAAAAGATGTTACAATAGAGACAATAAAACCATTATTTGAAAAGGAGTTAATAAGTTTTTCTTCTTTATTTTCAAAACTCAGCTATGAAGATATTGGCTCTGCTGCTTTTTTATCTAGTGCAACGGCGGGTATCGCCAATAAAACTATGATTTTCTGTTTACCTGGCTCGCCTAATGCAGTTGAACTAACCATGAATAAATTAATTTTGCCTGAAATAGGCCATAGCGTAAAGCATTTACATGATTAAATGAAATCTTTTTGGAAATTATATCAACGAAAATCTTCTCAAATCGCTGCAATAATAACGATGACATTAGTAATAGGTTTTTCACTTTATCTAGTAACCAGTTCAACTTCAAAACAAACCATATTACTAGCAACCACAACATCAGTAGCTAACTCAAGACTCCTTGATAAAATTCTACCAGATTTCGAAAAAAAATATAATGTAATGGTTAAAGTTCTCCCGGTAGGGACTGGTCAAGCTATTGAAATGGGTAAAAGAGGTGATGTTGATATCATACTGGTTCACGCTCCAATAAAAGAAAAGGAGTTTGTCTCCCACGGATATGGAACAAAAAGGTATCAGGTGTGTTATAATTACTTTGTTATCATTGGTCCACCATCTGATCCAGCAGACGTTGGACATGCACAAAACATTACAGAAGCACTAAATCGTATTTTTAACACGCATTCAAAATTTATTTCACGGGGTGATGAATCAGGTACACATACAAAGGAAAAGTTACTTTGGAAGGCTGCAGGATTTGATTACACCTATGAAATAGATATTCTTGACAAAGAGTGGTATTTTTCTGTCTGTGCTGGTATGGGTGACACGATAATAAGAGCAAATGAGCTTGAAGCCTATACTCTTAGTGACGAAGGTACATTCTGGGCATATAATGGGGATCTCGCTCTTAGAATCCTCCTTAGAGATGACCCAGATCTTCTCAATCAATACTCTGTTATTCCAGTCAATTCGGAAAAATTCTCACATGTGGAATATGATCTTGTCATGAACTTTGTGAAATGGATAACTTCGCCAGAAACACGAGAGAGAATTGGTAATTTTACAAACAATGGTCATCAACTTTTTACTCCAACCGCTGAGACATCTCCCTGAAAAGATTCAAAAATAATGTGAGGTCAATACATTGGTATTTGATTTAGATCCCATAGAATCAGAAAGACTGCTAAGAATTACATTACTTACTTTATATGTAGCAGGATGCAGTACTTTCATCTCAAGTCTCATAGGTATTCCGTTAGGTACTTACTTAGGTTTAAGGAAAACAAAGTTTGCTACTCTCATTAAAGTTTTCACCCATACCCTATATGGTCTTCCACCTGTTATTGCAGGGCTTGTGGTTTTTATCCTCTTATCAAGAGCAGGTCCTTTAGGAAGTCTTGGGATTTTGTTTACTCCTGCAGCTATGATTTTTGCGCAGGTAATTTTAATTACACCGTTAATAATCGGTTTATGTGCTTCATCTATAGGCGCTGTTCCGCAATGGACAATAGATACAGCTAGGAGTCTTGGTGCCAGACGTTTTAATTTACTTAAAACACTTGTCATTGAATCTAGAATAGGAATATTTACCGCAATAATGGTGGGATTTGGAAGAGCTATTTCCGAAGTCGGCGCTGTAATACTCGTTGGCGGCAATATAAAATTCCATACACAGGTGTTAACAACGGCAATTGTTATTGAAACACAGAAAGGAAACTTTTACTTTGCTCTTTTATTAGGTATTATTCTTATCATTCTTGCACTTGTTACCTCAGTAATTTTAACTATACTTCAAAGTAAATTTACTGGTTCAAAACCCCGTATATTCAGCAATAGGAGGGAGTAATTGAACTTCGAATTAATAAATATTTCAAAAAAATTTGAAGATAAACATGCACTAAACGATATTACATTAAAAGGTGAAGATGGTAAAATTATTGCAATTATTGGCCCTTCTGGTTCAGGAAAAACTACTCTACTTAGGATAATAAATATGTTGGATTCACCATCGAAGGGATCAATAAAAATAGATAGAAAAAACCCGTTTGAGTTATCGAAGTCTGGGCGCTATGATCTAAAAACAAAAATGGCTTTGGTGTTTCAGAATCCTAGTTTATTTCAACGATCTGTCGAGGCTAATGTAGCTTATGGGCCTAAGATTCGATATATACATCCGGCTACAATAAAGAAAGAGGTATCTAAAACTTTAAAATTGGTGGGGTTAGAAGGATTAAAACATCAGTTTGCTCCTAGTTTATCCGCGGGAGAAGCGCAAAGGGTTTCTTTCGCTAGGGCTATAGTTGTTAAACCAGAGCTATTATTATTAGACGAGTTCACCGCGAATTTAGACCATGCAAATGTAAAATTATTAGAAGAAGGGGTCGCTAGATATCATGATGAAAACAACGCTACAATTGTATTGGCAACTCATAATTTGTTTCAGGCTAAACGGTTAGCAGATGAAATAGTTTTTATTTTTGATGGCAAAATTGTTGAGAAAGCAGAAAAAGAAGAGTTTTTCTCAGATCCAAAAAATAAACTTACTAAATCATTTCTCTCTGGAGAATTAGTCTATTGAGATGAAGAAAGGGGGTGTTGCCATGAAACAAGGATTTGGAAAATTAGCAAATCTAAAAGAAACGATAGAAGTACTAAATAGCTTAGTAAAAGAAAAAAGAAATGAAAGCATAGAGCTGGAAAACGCTCTACATAGAGTTTTAGCTGAAGATGTTGCAGCAAAAATCAATGTCCCTCATTTTAGGAAAGCGGCAATGGATGGTTTTGCTGTGAAAGCAGCTTCCACATTCGGCGCTTCTAATGTGAATCCCAAAGAGTTAACCAAGGGTGAATACGTCGAAATAGCAACAGGGGCACTATTGCCTGAAAACATGGATGCAGTGTTAATGGTTGAATACACTGAAAAAATCAACGATAAACTCAGGTTCTATAAAGCAGTACCACCTGGGGAAAATGTAATCAATGTTGGCTCTGATATAAAAAAAGAAAATCTCCTGTTTAAGAAAGGAATTGTTTTGAATCCAAGATATGTTGGTGTCTTAGCGTCTCAAGGCATTAAAGAAATTTTAGTTAAGAAAAAACCAGTTGTCGCTTATTTTTCAACAGGAAATGAAATCCTCAGTTTAGATGACAAGTTGATAGATGGGATGATATATGATATCAACTCGTTTACAATTATAAACTCATTGAAAGAACAGGGTTGTGATGTCATGTTTTTAGGGGTCTTAGGGGATGATAAAGAGCTGGTTAAACAAAAAATAAAAGAGGGTTTAGAGAAAACGGATTTCCTCTTGCTTTCAGGTGGTTCCTCGCTGGGGGAGAAGGATTTCGTGGTTGAGGCTGTTGAAGAACTAGGCGAGGTTTTGATTCATGGTATAGCGGTGAAACCTGGTAAACCAACTTTGATAGGAGAAATCAAGGGGAAACTAGTCTTAGGACTTCCCGGTTATCCGACCTCGGCTTTATCGAATTTTTATATCCTTGTTTTACCAGTTATTGATAAGATGCTTGGAAAACAGAGAAAAAACAGAATAGTAAAAGCAAAACTTGGTAAAAAGATTGTTTCAACTATAGGTAGATTTGAGTTTTTGTCTGTAAAACTAGATAAAAAAGTAGCAGTGCCAGTGCAAAAAGGCTCTTCTGCTATTACAACTCTAGCAGAAGCAGATGGTTTTATAGAGGTTGGTGAAAATACTGAAGTAATTGATAAGGGTGAGGAGGTAGAGGTTAGGTTATTTTAATGGCTTTTATATGGATTAATAATCACCCCTTCCACGCAATAAATTGCGTGGCTTTCCCCTGGAGGGGAAGAAAATGCCTTACGGCATTTTACCAGTAAATATCCAGGCGATTCATCTATGACATAAATGTCATAGATTTCTCGCATGGATTATCTTTAACAAGGGAGAAAAATGGTTGTTAAAATAATATCAATCAATATTAGCTCTAAAAAAGGAACAGCAAAAATACCGATTAGAAAAGCTCGACTTATAATAAACCATGGCCTAGAAGGAGACGCTCATGCTGGCAATCATCATAGACAGGTTTCTCTGTTAGGTTGTGAAAGTATAAAAGCTATGAAAAGGCAGGGCTATAACATAAGCTGTGGTTGTTTTGGAGAAAATATAACAACAAAAGGTATCACTCTTTATAAATTACCATTAAAAACAAAATTAAAAATAAACAATGTCATTTTAGAGGTTTCTCAAATTGGTAAAATATGCCATAGACCATGCAAAATATTCTATGATATCGGGAAATGTATAATGCCAAAACAAGGAATTTTTGCTAGAGTTTTGAAAGAAGGAGAAATCAAGGTTGGTGATGCGTTACAGTGGATTCCTCAAGGGAAAAAAAGAGGTGATTGACAATAAAATCATACATTATAGTCGCATCGGTTAATCGCATTAACCGATGATTTTTAAAGTTTAAAGG
>JABAOC010021320.1_pt1 | contig 15740 bp, 12 predicted proteins | sample 7062161 | NCBI WGS metagenome assembly JABAOC01 (sample SAMN14538625, study PRJNA623070) | marine sediment metagenome | biome: marine biome [ENVO:00000428]; feature: marine pelagic biome [ENVO:01000023]; material: deep marine sediment [ENVO:00002113] | place: India: Gulf of Khambhat ... | reverse complement strand
AAGGTGTCCTTTCCGTCGTCGTATATGGCCAGATGATTTTTCTGATCGAAGACCATGGATACGTCCGCCCTGAATTTCCCCTCCCTCAGGCGCTTGTCATAGCGCAGAGAGTAAAGTCCGTGCACGTCCATAAAGGATTCCACCCTGTCGTCGACGTTGAAGAAAACGGAGAAAAACTTGTTTGATTTTGCCGTGGAGACGATGTGGTAGCATTTCCTGCCGTCGATTTTGCTGGTCTCGGGTATCTCCATTACCGCCGTGCCGGCGTTGATGAACTCCCACCCTACGGAAAAGACAAGTCGCTCTCCCACGCCGAAGGCGCGGTTGGAGACCACCCGTTTCAGCTTTCCTTGCTCCGGCGGCCGGAGTTTTATCTCAGCCTCCGGCGGCTTGAGAGGGAGATCGCCCAGCTCTGCGGTATCCACCATCCCGACCGACTCGGCCGGGGATGAGCCTGTGCCGACGGTCTGCCCAGATTTGGCTCCCGACATCACCTTGCCCAAGAACAGGCCGGTTGACAGGATGGTGATGAACAAAAGTAGAGCTCTGAAGAGTGCACAGCTCATAAAGTTCAAGAGCGTCACGGAACCTCCGGGTAAGCGCTCGGATTTACCCGCCCGACTCGTTTGTGATTTCAGATCAGCTTTTACCCACCAGTCGCAGAAGCTCCGGAAATATCCTGATCAGCTCCTCCTCGATCTCAAAGAAGGCTTTCTCATAATCTTCCAGGCTGCCACCCACAGGGTCTTTGATAGACAAGACGCCCGCTTTACGATCTTCGTTTGACGCGGCATCCCGCCGGGGAAAAGCCTTCAGGAGATAAGTCTTATCCACCGCCTCAGGATCGCTTTGTCGGATGTGATCCAGGTGCTGTTGCGACATGGCCAGAATCAGATCCGCCTTCTTGATCATCTCTTCGCTCAGCTCTCGCGACCGATGCGGTGAGAGGTCGACCCCGTAAGCTCCGGCCACCTGTAAGGCCAGAGGAGAAGCACAAGCCCAGTGAAGCCCGTACGTCCCGGCGGAAGCCACCCTCACGCCTTCTATCTGGTTGTCCCGCAGCATCTTCTTGAGGATGCCCTGTGCCATGGGACTGCGGCAGGTGTTCCCGGTGCACACGAATAGCACTTCCAGCTCGTTTGTTTTTTTTTCTGTCATAGTGTATCAGATCAAGAGAAACTGTCCTCCCGAATTCACGCGGGACCAACTGTAAGATGCGTGAACTTGGCCTGTGTGACTGAACCGGTAACCAAAGGCTCTGGTTTCGCTATTCGGAGGATTGAGGGGAAGGAGGTTTCTTTATCAACTCCATTAGTTTCCTGCTCAGTCTGGTCTTTCGGATGTAACCGGGGATATCAGAAGGAGGGATGAAGCCCTGGTTGGTTATCACCTGCTGGCAGAAGGAGAGCGGTATCTCCTCGAAATACGGATTCTCGGCACTAACGTTCAACAGCTCCTGGTCAAGAATCTCTTTGGGGTCACCCTGGATGGAGGAAGGAAGACGCCAGCTGCTGGATATGAACTTGCCTCTCTCGCATGCCACGTAAAGGGGCACTCCGTGCTCCCTGGAAAGAAGGCCCAGGTAGAAGGTTCCAACCTTGTTGACGAATACCTCCTCTGAAACGGAGTCCGCCCCCACCAGACACAGATCTGCGTCTTGGGCGAAAAGCCCCAGGGCGGCATCCGCTACCAAGGTGACCGGTATCCTGGCATTGCCCAGAAACCTGGCCAGGAGCCGTCCCTCCAGCATGGGGCGGGACTCACCCACCACCACCTGGAACGATTTCCCTTTCTCTTTAGCCTTCTTGAGGATGGCGAGTATGGATCCGGAGGCAGAGAAAGTGAGGACCCTTGAGCCTTCTTGCACCAGAGCCTCTCCGTTTTCTGCTATAAGTTGAACCGCACCCAGAGAATGTTGGATGAACGCTTCCGCCTTCCGTCTGGTCAGCTCCGCCAGCTGGCCGGGGGTGTTTAGCGGGAGCGACTCCTCCACCGAGTGGAGTATGGAATTGGTCAGATTGAATATGGAAGCCATGTGCGGCTGAGCCAACACCAGATGTGCTCCCAGCCTCAACAGAGCCCGGAAGAACTCTTCCTTTGGTTCGGTTCCGGCTTGGGAGGCAAACAGCACAAAAACGGAGGCAGCCTTGCGCGAAAGCTCGGACGCTCCCGAAACGTTGTCCTCCCTTATCTCCTTCAACGCCTGGGCGCAGGATTGTTCCGTCTGGATCATGCGGATCGTTTCAACCTGAAAGCAATCGTTTAACAGTCGGGCGCCGCGGCTTTTCGATCCCGGGCCAAGGGGTGCGCACTTTCCATTCAGCGCGAGCCTTTGGTGAAAGGATTGTCCGGATGAGTGGCGGCCTGCTCAAGCGGCGGCGGCTCCTGCTGATCCTCAAGTACCTTGCTGGTGTTCTTGAAGTGGAGCTTCACGAATCGGTTCAAGGCGTCCTTTCCCATCTTTCCCAGAATGGTGCGGGCGGCCGAATTCACGTGCTCCGAGGCCCCTTTGGGAAGCTCGAATCCACATTCCTGAGACAGCCTTTCCATTCTTCTCAGGAATTCCGCCCGGGCCAGAATGGAGCCGGCGGCCACACCCAGATCCGCCTCGGCTCGCGGCGTCTGTTTCAGCTCTATCTGCTTCCCCAGCTTCATCAAGGCGTTCTTTATGAAGGACTCCGACCCGAACTGGTCGGAGACGGCCCTTTTGCAGTCCACCCGTAACAGTATGTTCTCGATGACCCGGGCGTGTCCCCAGGCCAAGAGCTTATTCAGGTTTTTCATTTTGTCGTAAAGCAGATTGTATTTCTCCGGTCCGATGACCACCACCGAGTACGTGCAGGTGGAACGTATCTGGAAGTCCAGATCCTTGATTACCTTGTCTGAGATCTTCTTGCTGTCTCTGACCTTTAGGTTCTCCAGTACGGTTTTGGCCTTCGACTCCACGTGCACTCCCCCTATGACCAGAGGCCCGAAATAGTCCCCCTTCCCGGACTCGTCCGTTCCTATCCAACCCGAGACGGCCACACGGCGAGCTTGATTTCTGGGCCTTCTTCGGGCCCGCCGATTCCTCTTGGGCAGATCGCCGCCTCTATTCGGTTTACCTTTGCTGGACTCTTTCGATGTATTCATTCGTGCGCGTGTCTATCTTTACGTATTCCCCTTCATTTATGAACAGCGGCACTTTCACCTCCAGGCCGGTCTCCAGTGTGGCGGCCTTGGTGATGTTGGTGACCGAGTCACCCTTTATGCCCGGCTCGGTGGAGGTGATTTTGAGCACGATGGATGCAGGTAAATCCACGTTCACCGGCTTTCCCTCGAAAAACATAACCCTGTACTCGGAATTCTCCTTCAGATACCACTTGTAGTCCCCGAGCTGCTCTTCGGTGAGGCTTATCTGGTCGTAAGTCTTGGAGTCCATGAAGTGGTACTCGTCTCCGGCAGAGTAGAGAAACTGCATGCTCTTCTCTTCGAAATCAGGTTCCTCAAAGGTCTCGCCGGAGGCGAAGGTCCTCTCCAGTACCGCTCCGGTTCTTATGTTCTTCAGCTTGGTCCTCACCTGAGCTCTTCTCTGGGCAGTCCGGCCATGCTGGAAATCCACTATGTAAAAAATCTCCCCTTCCACCTTGATCTTCAGGCCCTTGCGAAAATCGGTTGTAGAAAGCATCAAAAACCTCCGGCATCGATAAAGTCTCCGCCACTCCCGAGAAGCGCGTTGCTTGCGATCGCCAGCAACCACCAAATATAACAAAAAACGCCCTTGGCGCAAGAATAACCTTTGCTCCCCCTCAAAAATGTTCCAAATGGTTGTGCCCCACCAACCACTGCTCTGACAACCTGCGTGGAGTCAGAGGCCATCGAAGTGGTCACGCCGAATTATTCGCCCGATAAACCGGCCGACTCCTCGACCAAAGTCCTCCGCAAGGGGCGCCTTCCATCTGTGCCCATTGCAGCACCTCGCCAGGCGGCGTGCAACCTCAATCCAAGAATGAAATCACCTCCACTTTTCCCAGCGGTTCAAGCGATGCTTTGACGTCCTCGGCTTTGCTCACCACCACCAGCTTGAGATTCTCCGGATCCAGATACTTCTGAGCGACTCTCAGAACTTCTTCCTTGGTCACGGCATTTATGTTTTTGCGGTAATCCTTCACATAGTCCTCGCCCAGATCGTAAAGCTCCACCTCCAGAATCCGGGTGGCGATCTGCGAGGGGGTTTCAAACCGCAGGGGGAAATATCCGGTGTAGAACGACTTGGTCTCCTGCAGTTCCGTATCGGTGACCGGTTCAGCCCTGATCCTTCTTATCTGCTCGATAATGGCGGCGATGGCGGCAGCGGTGGAATCGTTCTGCGTGTAGGTGCTTACCTTGTATGCTCCTCTCAACTTGTTCTCGTCGAAACCGCATCCTATTCCATAGGTGAGGCCTCTTTTTGACCTGACCTCATCCATCATTCGCGAGGCGAACCCGCCTCCTCCCAGAATGTAATTCATCACNNTAATTCATCACCTTCACCGGGAAATAGTCGGGGTTCTTTCGGTCTATGCCCAGGTGCCCGATCTTTATGTAGGTTTGGGTCAGGTCCGGTTTGTCCACCAGCAACACCTGGTATCCTTTCACCGCCGGGGGCTCGGCTGCGATCAGCGCGGGCACCTCCGCGCCCGCCCAACCGGACAACTTTGCCCTGACCTTATCCGCTGCCTCCTTGGCATTCACGTCTCCCACCACCGCAAGTATGGCGTTGTTGGGCACATAATGGGTCTTGTGAAACCCGACTATGTCCTCCCTGGTTATGGCCGGAATGCTCTCCTCCGTGCCTTGGGTGGGTCTGCCGTAAGGGTGATCGCCGAAGAGAAACTCCTCGAATTTCTCATCTGCAACACTTCCCGGGTTATCCTTCTTCTGTTTTACCGCGGCCAAAGTCTGCTTCCGCAGCCTCTCTATCTCCTCATCTGCGAAGACGGGGTTTAGGATTACGTCGGTCAGCAGGTCCAATCCCACGTCGAAATGCTTGGTCAATACCTGGCAGGTAGCGTAGGTGGCATCCCGACCTGAGCCGGCACCCAGGCCTCCCCCCACAAAGTCTATCTCTTCGGAAATCTGGGTGGCCGTCCTGGTCTTGGTCCCCTTACGGAGCAGCCCGGCAGCCAGATCAGCCAGGCCGGCTTTGCCGACGGGATCGCAGGCGGAACCCGACCTCAAGACCAGACGGAAAGCGACCACCGGAAGCTCATGATGCTCGATCACTATGAGCTTCAGGCCATTGTCCAGGCTGGTCTTCTTGATGGGTGGGAGCTTTATCTCCTGCGCATTCGCGCAGATCAGGGCACCGGAGACCAACAGTACGAGAAAGGCAACCAGAAAAACGCTTACAAGATTCTTCAGCCTCATTTTTCGACTCCTTTTCAATCTTGACAGTTTCGTTACCGACTTGGAGAAACCGCTCTGCTACTGCATTGGCATGCCTTCAGGCATCTCCGGGACAAGCACGGATATGGTTCTGTTCTTGCTGTCGAAATACTTCCCGGCCACCCGCATGACGTCTTCGGCGGTGACCGCCTGGTACTTGTTGGCTTCTTCAAAAAGTCTGGCATAGTCGTCGAGTATGGTCTGGTAATATCCGATCTCCTCCCCTTTGGCGCTGACCGACTGAAGTCCGAAGATGAACTCGGCCTCGATCTGGTTCTTGGCCTTGGCCAGTTCGTTTGGCTCCACCGGCTCGTTTTTCAACCTCTCGATCTCCTTGAACAGGGTATCCTGTCCCCCCTCGGCCGTCTGTCCCGGCTGCATTACGGCGAAGGCGAAGAAGAGGCCGGGATCCTCCAGGGAGAAACAGTCTCCGGAAACCCCCAACGCCGACTGGTCTTCATACACCATCTTCCTGTACAGCCGGGAGCTTTGCCCTTTGAAGAGAATCCGGGCAGCCACGGTGAGGGGATAGACGTCGGGGTGACCGAACTCGGGGATACGGTATCCCACGGCGAATGCGGGCATCTGGCCCAGTTTGTGTACGTAGGCAATCCTTTCTCCCCTCTGCTCGGGCTCGACGGTAGGAGGCTGCTTGGGGGCGGGACGGAAAGGAACGTCGTCGAAGTACCGGTGTATCAGTTTCATTACCTCTTTCGGCTTGACATCCCCTACCACCACCACGGTGGCGTTGGTGGGAACGTAGTAGGTGGCATAGTACTCTTTGAGATCCTCCACGCTGATGGCGGCCAGATCCGACATGAAGCCGATCACGTGCCACTGATAGGGGTGAGCCGTGAAAGCGGTATTGAGCAGCTGCTCGAATACGGCTCCATAGGGCGAGTTGTCTATGGCCATGCGCCTTTCTTCTTTTATCACTTCCCTTTCCGAAAGGAAGTTCTCATCCTTCGGGGTCAGATGCTTCACCCTTTCCGCCTCCAGGCTCATCGCCAATTCCAGCTTGTCACTGGAGAGTTTCTCATAGTAAAAGGTGTAGTCGAAGGAAGTCCCGGCATTATCAATTCCTCCGTTGGCCTGGATGATGCGGGAGTGTTCCTCCGGGCCGTATTTTTCTGATCCCCTGAACATCATATGCTCGCACATGTGGGATATCCCGGTGATGCCCGGCCTTTCGTTCTTCGATCCCACGTGATACCATATCTGAAAGGTGACCACCGGCGCGGAATGGTCCTCGGATATGAGCACGGTCAGTCCGTTGTCCAGAACGTGCTTCTCCACCAGAAACTCGATCTGCCCCAGGCCGACCGGGCAGACAAGGAACACCAGCAGAGGAACCAGAACGGACCCTGTGAGATACTTGAACATACAAACCTCCGGTTTAAGGTTGCGGTTTCGACTTTGAATGTCATGGTCCGGGCCGAGCGCTCCTCGACGTCCAAGGTCTATTCATGTCGTATTTTCAACAGACCATAACAGGATTCTAACGGTGAGGCCGTCTTTCTCATTTGACATCAATCCAGTAGGGCATCAGCAGGAGAATATGATCGTCTCCAAAGAGGCTTTTGGCTTTCAACTCCTCCAGGATCGATTTCGCATCGAGCGATAAGGAAAGCGGACCTGGGCCGGGGAGTCCTCCAAAGAGCTTCCTCTTTGGGTAGGTGACTATCTCCACCTCCGCATCTTCGGGCAAGCCGGCCTTTTCCTTGGCTATGGATAATGCCAGATTCAAACCTCCCAGCAGGTCCACCAGCCCGTTCTTCTTTGCCTGCTTCCCGGTCCACACTCTTCCCTGCGCCACGGCATGCACCTGCTCATACGACATTCCTCTTTCATCCGCCACCTTTTGGACGAAATCGGAGTAGAATTCCTTTAATTGCCTTCGCACCACCTCCCTTTCCTCATCGTTGAATTCTCGCGTGGCGGCAAAGAAGTCAGCATGTTTTCCTCTCTTGACCGTCTCGATGGAAAATCCGATTTTTTCATAAAGGCCTTCCAAGCTCAGTTTTCCTGTTATCACTCCGATGGAACCGGTATACGTGCCGGGCATGGAGATTATGGTGTCTCCTGCGCAGGAGATCCAGTATCCACCTGAGCCAGCCACATCCGACATGGAGACGACGACTGGCTTTACCTTCTTGGTCAGGATGATTTCCCTCAGGATTACATCCGAGGCGATTCCTTCGCCTCCGGGGCTGTCCACCCGAAATACAACGGCCTTCACCGTTTTGTCTTCTCGCGCTTGTTTTATGGCTCGAGAGATGGTTTCAGAGCCCATTTCGTCCCCCCAAAGGAAATCCCTGCCGCTTTCGCCGGAGAAGATGGCGCCGGTGGCAAAGACGACGGCAATCTTCGGCGGAATCGCCCAGCTGTACTCATAGTACCGCCGCCGGTGGTAGGCTTGGCGATCAATTTTCGAATCTGCGGGTTTGGTAAGACACCCGATCAGAGAGAAACAAGGGGAGGTTTGCCGGGGAAGGATCAATTTCTCCACCTGATCATAGAACAACAGCGTGTCCACCAATCCGGCTCTCAGGGCCTCTGAGGCGGTGAAAGGCCCCTCGTCGATTATGGACTTGGTCCGCTCTTGAGTCCATCCTCTTCCCTCTGCAATCCCCCTGGTCATCTGGTCATACAAGTCGTCCAGAATGGAATTGACCGCCTCCCGGTGAGCGGGAGACATGCTTTCCCGGGTCACCAGGTCGGAGGCGCTCTTATAATCGCCCATGTGCTCCAGATCAGCGACCACTCCCAGCTTATCCAGTGTCCCTTTGATGAAGGTGACCTCCGCCGCCAAGCCGGTCAGCAGAAGATATCCCGTGGGCACCAAGACGATTTTGTGTGCCGATGAGGCCAGGTAGTATTCCCTGTTTCCCCCCTGCTCCATATAGGCGACAACGGGCTTTCCGCTGCTTTTGAACTCCAATATCGCCTCTCTGATTTCCTGAGCCTTTGCCGTCCCCATCTGGAAATCGTCTATGCGCAGCACCATTCCCCGAATGGTCTTATCGTCCTTGGCCCTTTCGATGTCGGTGATCAGATCCATCACCGTGGGCCTCTTTTGTCCGAACAACCCTACCCTGCTGTTTTCCTCCACGATCCTGCCGGACAGCCTGACTTCGAGGATGTTGTCCCCCCTTTCCAGCACCGTGCGATGTCTATCGCGCGAATGGGTGGCGTACAAGATCCCCCGATCGAACTCGTAGTCCTTTGTTACCGTGTTGTAGGTCCCGGCACCCAACTGGGGCAGATTGATTCTGCCGCCAAGTCCGAAGTTGCCGTCGTTATCGACATCCCCGAACAGAATCAGGCCATCCACGGGTTCCACCTGGGCTCGAAATCTGGTGATTGCGTTCTCCAGCTTCTCTTCTTGACTCAAAGAGGCGTCCACCGATACGGTCAGCCGGTCGCGCCAGAATCCGGGCAAGGGTCGGACCGCCAGACCGAAATCGAAGGAGGTCTCGGTCCTCTCGCCAAGGAATTTTGGGCGATTCAGGTCCTTTGCCACAAATCCAAAGGAGACGTATTCGGACGGGCGGGCCAGGAGTCCCAGCTTCCAGGAGGAGAGATCGTCGTAATCCGTGTGCCGCGAGCCAAACCAGCTATAGCTGGTACCCAAGTACAGGCCATCCTTGAGCCTCATCCCGTGGGCCAGGGTATATTTCCGATAGGATCGGGGTGCGTCGTTGCCCAGCCACTCCGCGGAGAAGCCCAGGGTACCGAAGGAGAGAAGCCAGGCATTGTCACCCTCAAAACTGGAGTCTGAGAATGCGTGAAAGAACCCGGTCTGGAATCCTCTCTTCAGGCCAAGACCTGCGGGATTGAACTTTATTGCGGTCACGTCGTCTACGGTCGCCACTGAGCCGTACGGAAGAACGAAACTCTCGGTAGGCGACTGGTGACAGCCGGCCGGTGAAGCGCAAAACAGCGCGGATGCAATAGCCGCTAGAAGAACAAACCTGATCATCTTTGAGTCTCCTTCTGAATAAGGTTCCGCTTGAGACACTCGTTCTGCTGACTTTTTGGATCAGCTCTCTTTCCGATAGTTCTGCCCGCTCCAACCCGAAATCAGAGAATGCATAACCAAGCGCTGCGACGGCATCAACGGGTGAGATCGTTGAGTCTTCGGCCGGACCTGCCTTCCCCTGGATGTGGGCATAGGTTCATGGCTAATGCCGCTGGAATATCGTGATTCTCCGATGGCTCGGTTGCTGCTTCCTCTCGTTCGCGGGAGGCTGCGGACAGGGGGAATCAGGCGGCGAGGATTATCTCGCCTCCAGAACGATTGTGCCGATGCCGTCGATTTCCAGCTCGATCTCGGAGTTCCCCTCCCCGCAGGTTCCCTCCAGGCTGGTTCTCTGCAATACGGTTGGCCTGATCAGAATGCGGTTGGTTTCGATCTTTCCGCCGCGCCCCACGCTGAGGCTCAGCTTGGCCGAAAGATCCTCCGGGGCTCGCACGTCTATGTTGCCGTAGCTGTTGGTGACGAAAAGCTTGCAGTCTTCCAGCTCGTCGATGAGCAGGTCTATTTTGGAGTGGACGGTGCTGATCTTGCTGCTGCCGCCGATCAGACTGATCCCGGAAGCGTCAACCGGGCTGTAGGAAGTGACGGCCTCCAGTTGACCTTTGAATCGATCTACCTCTATTTTTCCGTGAAGGGTTTCAAACATTGCTATTTCACCCCTGGTGTCGACGTCACGCGCCCGGATGGAGTTGTAACTGGTCTCAATGTCCACCTTACCCTGGAGATTTTGGACCTCCACTTTATTGTAGGTCCCTCTGATGCTCGTTTCCCGCAAGATATCGGTCACCGTGATTTCCCCGTAGTCGTTTTCGACGGATGCGCTTTCAAGCGGCCCGTGGATGTCCAGACTGAAATGTCTGGTTCTGGTCTCCACCGCAATCTCGGGAGGAACGTATATAACCGCCGTTGCTTTTACTGCGTAATTGGTCCCCTCCCAGGGGGCGTTGCGTGGGGTGGTGATCCTCAGAGTCGCGGTCCGGTCGGTTATGTCCAGCTTCATCTCCACCAGCTCGGTAAACTCCTCGGCCATCTTCCGATTTCTTGCCCTGGCCCAGCATTCAAGATCCACCTGGCAGGCGTTCGCCTGGCCGGTCTCTATGGTCGCGGCGCCCGCCAGATTGGCAGGGGTATACAACTGAAATTTCCTGATCTGGCCCGATAGACTCCCCTGCTCTGAGCGGACGAATTCTTCGGAAGCGAAGATGCCTTCGCATATGCAGAGAAGCACCATGAGGGCAACTGCTATGGCACACAAAAAAAGCGGGCCTTTCGGGTTTGTTCTCACCGGTATCCTCCAGGATAGAAAGTGCAGCTATCGCCCGAGTTGTAAATACGATTCCGACACACTTCGAGTTTCCTAAAATCGAGTCCCTCGATGTCGCCCGACCAGCGTCTTCACTGCCTCTCGGCCTTTGCAGGCTGGCTTTCCTTGCCGATTGGAGACTCATTCTGACGCTGCCGCCTGCTCCAGGCCCTCCTCAGCAGCCAGCCGCCTATTCCGATGAGGATGATCAAAAGGAGCACCAGCTTCTCATACTGCCTTATCTGTCCCAGCAGAACTTCGAGACTTGCGCCGAACATGTATCCCAGGCCGCCAATCAGGATGGCCCAGATGGTGCAGGAGAGAAGGTCCAAAGGCAGGTACTTCCTTCTTCTCATCTTCATCAGTCCCAGGGTGGCGGCTGCGGCCAGTCTGAAGCCGTAGAGGTATCGGGTAACGAAAATCGCCCAGATGCCGTACTTGTCGAAAAGTCTCTTGAACCTGGGGTAGTATGCTCTGGCTTGAGGGAACCTGGAGATTATTCCCATGCCCTTGTTTCTCCCCAGGAAGTAAAGAGACACGTCTGCAATGTACGTTCCCGCCAGGGCGGCCAGCACGACCAGGTTCAGATTCAAATAACCCCTTCTGGCCAGGAAGCCGGCCGCAACCAGAAAGGACTCTCCCTCCAGAATGCACCCCAAGAACAACGCGGGGTATCCAAACTTGATGATAAAATCATGCATTTGTTCGACCCCTCTGCCTGGAAGAGGTCCGATCCGCCTCCTGACAAACCATGTGATACTTGCCTATTTGCTCCAGATTGATCAGGCCTCGCAACTCTCTCCCTCTCATCACCGGCATCACGGACAGCTTCTCGGCGACCATTTTCCTGAAGATGTCGGACAGGGAAGCCTCCTCGGTGGTCCAGGTGAAGTCCCTTTGCATGGTGTCCCTTACCAGAGCGGATTTCTGGTGCTTGTGCAGGGCTTCGAAGACCGCTTCCTTTGTCAGAAGCCCCACCAGCTCACCTCTTTCCACCACGGGAAAATCTTGCTGAAAACCGTGGCAGATGCTCTCCAATACCTGGCCTATGGTCTGATCAGGCGAGACCGTGTGCACGTCGGTGATCATGGCCAGCCTGACCGGAGATTTGCCCAGGGTAGTTCTCAACGCCATCATCCTCTCTTCGCCCTCGGCTCCCAAATAGATGAATACGGCGATCAGAGCCATCCACCAGTTGAAGAATATTCCAAAGAAGAAAAGAAGGATGGCAAATACCTGTCCCACGCTTACCGCTATCTTTGTTGCTCGCAAGCTGTCCATGCCGGTGGACAGAAGTCCTCTCAACACCCGCCCTCCGTCCATGGGGAAGGCAGGGACCAGATTGAAAATCCCCAGGATGAGATTTATCCAGAACAGGTTGGCCACCAGGTTTGCCTGGTAAATGGACAGCTGCCTTATGCTGACGCTCTGACCGGTTGCCTGCGCGATGATGAGGAAGACTAAGGCCAAGCCGAAGCTGACCAAAGGGCCGACTACGGAAATAACTATTTCCTTCTTGGGATCCTCCGGGATGTCTTCCATTCGAGACACCCCGCCGATGGGCATAAGCACGATGTCTTTCACATCTATTCCATAGTGGACTGCCGCCAGACTGTGGCCTATCTCATGAAGAACCACGCAGAAGAAGATGAAAACGATGGAGATCATGCCGAAGATGGCTCCGCTGCCCCCTCCGTGCCTTGATCCCACGATTCCAATGAAGAGCAACAGAAGCAGAAAAGTCGCGTGCAGCCTTATCGGTATGCCGAACAGTTTTCCTATCTGAAACGACCACCTCATGGAAGGCCTCCCTAAGACAGCGGAGCAGCTGGCTTTGGCGATGGCTTTTCCTGTGCCCTACTCCACTATGTCTTTCAGCAATTCGCTATGCTGCTTGAGCTTCCCGATCACCATATCATAGTGCCTTATGCTTCGTGACGACTTTATGATCAGGTAGATCCCCAGAAACACCAGCCCCACGCATATGACCAGCAGCGGGATGAACAGCGCCAGTATGTCGAATATATTGTAGTAGCGGGAGGTGGCGATTAGAATGGTGAGAACGGAAAGCGGCAGGGTGAACACAGCGATTCCCGTGCGAAGAAGAGAAAGAGATGTTCTTTTCTCCGCCAGTATCAACTGAATCTGGTCAATTGCGACATCCTGAGATTTCTCTTCCATACGTTCCTCCGCCTCTTCTCGGGCCGTTCGTGGCCAGCCCGACCCGCAATCTGCGTCACCCTCTCCCGCCAAGGGAGGGGTGCCGGGATCTTCCCTCCCTTGATGGGAGGGAACTAAAGGGAGGGTGAAAGAGTGGCTTCTCCTGGTCTGTCCTTACTGTCACCCTTGCCCGTAATCCCACTCCCGTGAAGGGAGAGGGAACCGAGTTTTCCCTCCCTCGACCGGAGGGAACAAAAGGGAGGGCGAAACGCAAAGGCTCGCTTCCCAAGGGGGGCAGGTACCCCGCGGCGGCGGGATTTCGCAAGCTCAACGAGCACTGTCCCTTCGCTTAGGCATCTCATTGCGAGTCCCGCTATGCCCGGGGCCAGGCAATCACCCCAGCCCGGAGATTGCTTCACTTGCGCTCGCAATGACGGGCAACGAAAGCAATCCCTTACGATTTCTCCCTTTCTTCTTTCTTGGCTTCTTCACCTGCGCCAAAGGCCTTCAGGTTCTCGGCATACTCCTTCAGCTGTTTGTCCACCAGGTAGTTTACGCTTCCCTCCTCAAAGGTACCGTCCTGTTTTTTTTCTCCGGCCTTAACTCCGGTGAGGATCTCTATACCCTGATCGATGGTCTTGACCGGATAGATGCGGAATTTCCCCTGCTTCACAACTTCGACCACTTCGTTTTTCAGCATCAGGTCTTTCACGTTCTGATGGGGAATCATCACCCCTTGGGTGCCGGTTAGGCCTTGGGCTTTGCATACGTGATAGAAGCCTTCGATTTTCTCGTTCACCCCGCCGATGGGCTGAATTTCGCCTTTTTGGTTAATGGAGCCGGTGACCGCCACATCCTGCCTTAAGGGCAAACCGGAAAGACTGGAGAGGATGGCATATACCTCGGTGGAGGAGGCACTGTCGCCCTCCACTCCGGAGTATGACTGCTCGAAAGCGATACTGGCACTCACCGTCATGGGTTTGTCCTGGGCATACTTGCCCCTCAAGTACCCGCCGAGGATAAGAACTCCCTTGTTGTGGGTGCGGCCGGAGAGATCGGCTTCCCTTTCGATGTTTATCACCCCGGCTCTTCCCATGGAGGCGCTGGCGGTGATGCGCGTGGGCTTGCCAAAGGCGTATTCGCCCATATCGTAGACCGAAAGCCCATTGATCTGCCCCGCGACCTTCCCCTCCGAATCGATCATGATGGTCCCATCCTCGATCATCTCCTGAATCTTATCCTCCACCATGCTGACTCGCTTTATCCATTCCTCGATGGCCTTTTCCACATGCTCGTGCTTGACCAGCTTGCTGCCGGCGTTTTGGGCCCAGTAGCTTGACTCCCGGACCAAGTCTGCGATTATGGTGAATCGGGTGGACAGCTTCTTTTGGGTGCCGGCCACCCTCACCCCGAACTCCACCACGCCTCCCACGCCGGTTTTGTCGAAGGGCAGAAGCTTGTCGTCCTCGCAGATCTTTTTTATGAAGCAGGCATATTGGTGTATGTTCTGCTCCTCCTTGGACATGACCGAATCGAAATCCGCTTTGATCTTGAAGATCTTTCTGAAATCGTCGTCCAAGTGGTAAAGCAGATGGTAGAGATAGTTGGTTCCTATCATCACCACGTCCACCTTGATCTCGATCGGCTCCGGCTTCATGGCCGAGGTCCCCAGCAGGTAGAAGGGATCGTAGGCCCCGATCTCCACCTTTCCATACTTCAGAGATCTCTTGAGTGCCTGCCATGATCCGGGCTCGATCAGAAGATCCAGCGCATTGACCACCAGATAACCCCCGTTGGCCTTGAGATATGATCCCGCCTTGATCCTGGTGAAATCGGTTCTCCATAGGCCGGTTCGATCCGCCACCCTCTCGAGAGTTCCAAACAGGTTCTTGTAAGTGGGATTGGTCTCGACTATTATGGGAACCGTCTTGGTCTCCGAGTTGTCCACCACCACGTTCACCCGGTATTCCAAGAATTCGTCCTCGGGCCTGAGCAACGGGAGGCCGGGGATGGGTATCTCCGGCGACTTTTCCCTGGTCTGCCTGAACCTGTCCAGGTTGCTGATCAGGCTCTCTTCCACCTGGTCCAGATAGGTCTGGATCTTTTCGTCCTGGTGCTTGGCTTTGGTCTCCTTCATCAACTCCCTTATGACCGGGTCGATCATCTCCATGTCCAAAGCCTCCAGAGCCTTCTCCAGCTCCTTTACGATCTCCTTGCCCTCCTTGAACACGTCCTCCATCAGCTTTGCCAGAGCCTCATATCTGGCCTGGAGATTTTCGAATTTCTCTCTGGGAAAGTTCCCCTCCTTAACTTGCTTCCCCAGTTTTGTCAGACTCACCGGTTTGCCTTCAATCACCGGCTGCACGTCTGGCTTCACGTAGGGGCCCATCTGGATCTGCACCAGGGCAAAGCCTTCCTTCTTCACCTGTTTCTCGAATTCCTCCAGGATGGCTTTTTGTCCATCCTCGGATTCCTTGACCAGTTCCTTCCGCCTTTCCTTGTAAGCTTCGCTTTCGAAGACCGTGGGGATGTCTTTCTTCAGAGAATTTATCAGATCGTCCATGTCCTTTCTGAAAAGCTTGCCTTCTCCCGCGGGAAGGCTTATCACTCGAGGCACGTCCGGATTCCTGAAGTTGTTGATGTAACACTTGTCGTCAGGGATCCTGCCCCGGGTCTCCAGCTTCTCCAGCAGGTGTTTGATGGTCGTCATCCTGCCGGTTCCCACGAAGCCGGCCACGAAGATGTTATAACCCACGGACTTGATATCCAGCCCCAGCTTGATGGCCTTCACCGCCCTATCCTGACCGATGATCCAGTCACAAGGCTCAACGT
>JABAOC010005906.1_pt1 | contig 15747 bp, 13 predicted proteins | sample 7062161 | NCBI WGS metagenome assembly JABAOC01 (sample SAMN14538625, study PRJNA623070) | marine sediment metagenome | biome: marine biome [ENVO:00000428]; feature: marine pelagic biome [ENVO:01000023]; material: deep marine sediment [ENVO:00002113] | place: India: Gulf of Khambhat ... | reverse complement strand
AGATCTTGTTCTGATACCGATAAGTCAAAGCACTTTAGGATTTTTTAAAGATTCCATTTTCATAATTATTGGCAAGCTGTTTGGCCGAAAGGAACTTCTTCAATTACGCGGAAGTAATCTAAAAAATTGGCTGGACGATGCATCGAAAATGACCCGTACATATGTCTCTTCAATTATAAAAAAAACTCAGGGAGTTATAGTACTTGGTGAAAAATTGAAGTACTTCTTCTTAGATTATTACAAAGATGAGAAGATATTTGTTGTTCCGAATGGTGCTGATTATGATTATGGATATACGGTGAAGAAAAATTCTGTACCTAACATATTATATTTATCAAACCTTTTGCCTTCAAAAGGTATTGAAGATGTGTTAGACGCGATGATAATTCTCAGGGAGAGATATCGACAAAAATTTCATGTTGATATAGTAGGTGCCTGGGTCGATAAATTGAATGGGAGCAGATCAGTAAGAAATGCAAAAGAAAAAAATCTTGATTTGATATTTCACTCACAAGTAGGCCTTCATGAGAAAAATTATTTTTACAAAAATGCTGATATTTTTGTTTTTCCTCCTAGAGAACCTGAAGGCCACCCTTGGGTTATTGTTGAAGCTATGGCAGCCGGTCTTCCAATTATTTCCACTGATCAAGGAGCAATTACTGAATCAGTGATAGATGGAATAAATGGATTTATTGTTTCGAAGAAGAATCCGATTCAGATCGCTGAAAGAATAAATTTGCTCATTGAGAATCCCCGATTGCAAAAAAAAATGGGGGAGAATAGTCGCAAATTTTATCTGGAAAATTTCACGGAAGAAAAGATGGTGAAACGCATGACTAATGTTTTTTATAGTGTTTTAAAAAAATAGTTCAGAATTATGGTCTTCTATTCGAGATGCCAGGAAGAAGTAAATGCTGACCAGTATACCAAGAAGGAATGGCTGGGAAATGCTAGAGAGACTTCCCTTTAATTGAATATTAATTATATTTACATACGAAAATAAGATGTGTGGAATTGCTGGATATATTTCTACTTTTAATACTATTGATGGGAGCAAAATGATTCAGACTCTCTCCCATAGAGGTCCAGACCACATTGGTGAATATAGGGATATTCTAAATAATTTTAATATTTTCCTTGCTCATTCACGCCTAAGTATCATTGATTTATCCTCTCGTGGCAACCAGCCAATGTTTTCTCCTGATAAGAATATTGTCATTATATTTAATGGAGAAGTATATAATTTCCAGAAATTAAAACAACAATATCTTAAAGAATACAACTTTAGATCTCGGACTGATACTGAAGTAATATTATATTTGTATGATAAATTGGGCATAGAGTTTGTGAAAGAGTTGGAAGGTGATTTTGCAATTGCGATTTACGATAAGAAACGCTTTAAGATTTATCTAATTAGGGATAGGATAGGTGTGAAGCCTTTGTATTATGCCTTTGTCAATAAAACATTGCTTTTTGCTTCTGAAATAAAATCAATATTATCCTCTGGCTATTCCTTTACATTATCAAAGACAAACATTCAGAATTTTTTTGTTTTTAAATATGTGCCGGGAAATAATACGCTCTATAGAGAAATTCTAAGAGTACGGCCTGGGCATTACCTTGAATACGATATCAAAGATAATAGAATTTCTGAGAGAGAGTATTGGAAATTAGAAAAACGCAAAGAATATGAGAATCTTTCCTATCATGAATCTATGGAATTATTATGTGATTTATTAGAAGGTTCTGTTAAGAACCATTTGATATCAGACGTCCCAGTTGGAACCTTTTTTTCAGGTGGTCTGGATTCTTCTATAATTGCATACTATCTGAAAGATTATAGCCAAATAAAACATTATTGTGCAAAAAAAAGTAAAATAGACATAAAAAAGGAAGGTACATCAGATGATTATAATTATGCGAAAAGACTCGCAGATTTTTGGAAACTAGAATTTTATCCAATTGAAATTAACAGTGAAATTCTTACTTTGGATCAATTACGCAAAGTAATATATTACTCTGATGATTTGATTGCTGATGGTTCACAAATTGCTTCATACCTAATTACAAAAGAATCAAGTTCGACCTCTAAAGTTATGTTATCAGGGATGGGGGGAGACGAACTTTTTTTTGGATACGCAAGCTATTTAATGACATTATTGTCTATATACATGGAAAAACTTCCTTTTTTTATTGAAAACTCAATAAAAAATAGTTTCAGTTTGCTTTCTCAGGGAAGAGGATTATTTAAAAGCTATAGGAGGTATCTCCACAAGCTTGGAAAATATCATTCTTACCCGTATTATAAACATGGGATTTATGGAATTGTTGGCGATTTCGAGAATTCTTTATCTGTGTATAACAATAATAATAGCAATGCCATCGAACACTTGAGAGCATATTTTTCAGAGGATTCAGATCTTTTTGAAAGTAAGAATCGTTTTTCTATAGACAATTTTCTAGTAAAAAATCTTCATTATATAGATAGAATGTGTATGGCAAATTCAGTAGAGGGCAGGTTTCCATATTTGGATTATAGGATTGTGGAGTTTGCTTTTAGCCTGAAGCGAAATTACAAGTTATCGAATTTTGGGAAATTCAAAAAAATACTCAAGGATGCATATAGATCAAAATTGCCACCTTCTATTATTAATAGAAAAAAGGCTGGCTTTGGTTTACCTCTTAGAAGCATATTTAGTTCGAAAAACAAAATTGATCAACTCATAGATAAAGACTTTTTTAATAATTTCTGTGAATTTTCATTGGAAAATATTGATAGAATCGTTAAAAATCATCTTGTTGGGATTGAGGATAATTCATCAATTATCTATGCCTTAGTTTCTTTTCAAGAATGGTATAAAATGTTTACAGATTATAAGGCTGGTAATAATGATACAGCTTACTCAAAATTATAAAAGTGGAAAATTGGGATTGCTAGAGGTCCCTGTTCCTTCTTTATCAAAAGGGATGATCTTGGTCAAAAATTTTTATTCTATAATAAGTCCTGGAACTGAAGGAAAAAGTGTAAAATCAGCAAAACTGGGCTATATTGCAAAAGCAAAGCAAAAGCCAAAAGAAGCAAGACTTGTATTAGACTCTATCAAAGAAAAAGGGTTGGTGTCTACTTATAAAACTGTAATGAATAGACTTGATAATCCGGTTCCTTTAGGTTATAGCTGTGCCGGTGAGGTGATTGGAATAGGAAGGGAAGTTTCAGATCTCAGTGTGGGGGATTTTGTTGCGTGTGCTGGAGGCAATGCAGCTCATGCAGAGGTTGTATCTGTACAAAAAAACCTTTGTGCCAGGATTCCTAAGGGGGTTGATGTAAAATATGCTGCCTTCTCAACAATTGGTGCCATTTCATTACAAGGAATAAGACAAGCTGATTTAACATTGGGGGGGAATTGCGTAGTGATAGGATTAGGATTAATCGGACAGCTCACGATGCAATTATTAGATGTAAGTGGGATACTAGCCATGGGAATTGATGTTGATACATACAAGGTAGAAAAAGCAAGGGAATTAGGTGCAAGATTTGTTCTCAAGAGAGAGAATCCGAGTTTAGAAAATATAATTATGGATCTTACAAATGGGAATGGAACTGATGCTGTAATAATAACTGCGGCGACCGGGTCATTAGATCCAGTTGAACTAGCTGGGACGTTATGTAGAAAAAAGGGAAAAGTTATCATCGTGGGAAACGTCCCTACAGGATTTTCCAGAGAAAATTATTATAAAAAAGAATTAGACCTTCGTATGTCTTGTTCATATGGGCCAGGAAGATATGATGTCCAATACGAAGAAAAAGGTTTTGACTATCCTATTGGTTACGTCAGGTGGACAGAAAAGAGAAATATGGAAGCATTTTTGGACATACTTAAAAACAAGAAAATTAATATAAATAGTATTATTACTCACATATTTGAATTTAGGAATGCACCGGAAGCATATAATATGATTTTAAAAAAAGAAGAACCATATATAGGAGTGGTTTTAAAATATAAAAATAGAAATCCGAGAAAAGAAATAATTAAGTTTCGTAGAAAAAAGGAGCACCTTCCAGAAATACCAAAAATTGGACTTATTGGCGCTGGATCATTTGCCCAAAACACTCTATTGCCTGCTTTTAGAAAAGATGACTTATTAATAGGTATTGCTGATGCTAAAGGGAGTATTGCTCGCCATATCGCAGATAAATATCAATTTGACTATTGCACATGTAATTCAGAGGAACTAATTAAGGACGATAAAATTAACACTGTTTTTATTGCAACTAGACATGACTTGCATGCAGATTTTGTGCTAAAAGCTTTAAAAGAGGAAAAGAATGTTTATGTAGAAAAGCCACTTTGTATGAAACTTGAAGAGCTTGAGGAAATTAAAAAAGAGTACGAAAAAAGAAAACAATATTTAATGGTAGGATTCAATAGAAGATTTTCACCCTATATCCAAAAACTGAAAGAAATATTTCAGGATGACTTGCCAAAAGGAATTAACTACCGAATAAATGCAAGTATACTTCCTTCTAATCATTGGATCCATGATAAAGATATAGGAGGAGGGAGAATAATTGGGGAAGTTTGTCATTTTGTAGATTTATCAATGTTTATCTCTGGATCAAGAATTGATCGAGTCTCTGCAATTTTAATGAAGGATTTAAAAATACTCGAAGATACAGTGGTAATCAATTTAGGGTTTCAGAATGGGAGCGTGTCTTCGATTTCCTACTTCTCGAATGGGAATAAACGACTAGGAAAGGAATATTTAGAAGTTTTTTCTGAAGGACAAGTTGTAGTAATTGATGATTTTAAAAAGATGAACGTATTTTCAAGAAAGAAGTTGAAACTCAGGCAAAAAAAACAAGATAAAGGTCATAGACAGGAAGTTTCTAGATTTTTAGATGCAATAAAAAATAGCAATCCTTCTCCCATTTCTTTTGAAGATATCTACTTGTCGACTCTCGCGACGTTTAAAATCGTTGAGTCAATTAGATATAATAAAACGATTTCCTTATGAATGCATATCTACTTAAAATGTCTTTAGAGAAACTAAGGACCTATATTGAATCCGAAGATTTTAGGGGATATGATCCCTACGATGTTCTGAATTCGTACATTAATTTTTCAAAGTTAGGTAAATGGGGTCCAATTATTGCCACCCAAGTTCAGAAAAGAAATCCTGTGAATTTGAGAAGATTACTCAGGATTAAAAAAAGTCATAATGCGAAAGCATTTGGATTGTTACTTGATGCTTATTCTGTTCTTTATGAGCTTGAGCCTTTTCCTGATATAAAAAATAAAATAAAAATTATTTTTGATTGGTTATGCAAAAATTATTCTAAGGGTTATAGCGGTTATTGCTGGGGTTATAATTTTGATTGGGCAGGCCCTGGTTTATACCTAAGAGCCTATACTCCCTCAATTGTCGCTACTTCTTTTGTAGCTAAAGGTATTTTTAATTATTATGAATTGACAAAAGATGAAGAGGCGCTCAATGTATTAATAAGTATCTGTGATTTTATTCTAAATGATTTACCAATTACAGAATGTGGTGAAGGATTGTGTTTCAGTTACACTCCTCTTAAAAGGAATTGTTGTTACAATTCAAGTATGCTTGGAGCAGAAATACTAGCAAAGGTATACTCAATCACTGGGAGAAGTGTGTTCCTTGATTTCGCTCAAAAAGCAGTTGACTTCACCATTGAAAATCAACATGACGACGGACATTGGAACTATAGTAAAAATATTATAAGTGGGAAGGAGAGAAAACAAATTGACTTTCATCAGGGATTTATTTTGAATTCGCTTTTGGATTTTATGGTCTATGGAAGGATGACTAAAGGAAAATATAAAGATGCTTTAATTAGAGGCATTGAATTTTATAAGCGAAAACAATTTTTTAAAGATGGAAGATCTAAATGGAGGATTCCAAAGGCCTGGCCTGTCGATATACATAATCAAGCAGTAGGTATTTTCCTGTTCAGTAAATTAAAAGGTGTGAATAATGAGTACCTTGGTTTTGCACAAAATATTGCGGATTGGACAATAAAAAATATGCAAGATGAAATTGGATATTTTTATTATCAAAAACATAAATTCCTAACAAATAAAATTTCCTATATGAGATGGTCTCAGGCATGGATGATGTTAGCTCTAGTGTGTTTAATTCGAGAAATGAATAAAAATTAAATTTTATATACTTAATGAAAGATTTCACTTTTGACATGTACAAAGAACTTTTGGAGGCGAGTCGGTCAGCTGGATATTGTATTTGTTGTTACCAAAAATTTTTGACCAGAAAAATTGTCAGTAAAAGAATAATTATTTTGAGGCATGATGTAGATAAATCTCCCTTGAATTCTCTTAAAACAGCAAAGCTGGAAAATGAGCTCGGGATCCAAGCTACCTATTACTTCCGTATTTCAAAGCGTTCTTTTAATAAAAATATCGTCAAAGATATTGCAAAACTAGGTCACGAAATAGGATATCATTATGAAGATTTGGCAAAGGCTGAAGGTAATTATCAGAGAGCGATTTACTCATTTGAGATAAATCTAAATAAACTCAGACAATTTTATCCTGTCAATACAATTTGCATGCATGGAAGCCCTCTATCAAGATGGGATAATCTATTGCTTTGGGAAAAATATGATTACAAAGATTATGGTATTATAGGTGAACCTTTCTTTGACATTAAACCAAATGAATTACTATATTTAACTGATACTGGGCGGAAATGGAATTGCTCGTATTCAAATTTAAGAGATCTTATTGATGCTCAAAACAACATTAATATTAAATCAACTCAAGAACTTATAGATGTGATTAAAAGAGAAAAACTCCCTAAAAAGTTAATGATCAATACACATCCGCAAAGATGGTCAAATGAAACTATATTTTGGTATAAAGAATTTGTATTTCAGAACTTTAAAAATGTAATCAAAAGATTAATCAAGACATATGGAAAAAGACATTAAAGGTGCTATAGTCATTGAAGGTCATGTACAAGGACTGGCTGTAACAAGAAGTCTAGGTGAAGAGGGGATTCCTGTAATTGTAATAGATAAAAATAATTGTATTGCCAGATATTCAAAGTATTGCAAGATTTATTATAGATGCCCTGATTTTCTTGACGAAAGATTGATTCCGTTTTTAGTAAATTTAGCAAAAGAAAATAATTTATATGCGTGGATATTGTTTCCAACAAACGATCATGCTGTTTATAATATATCTAAATATAAAGAACATTTAGGAAAATATTACAACATAATCACTCCTAAGTATGAAAATCTCATTAAAATCTACGATAAAAAAAAATTGTTAACTATATCTGTATCAAATGGAGTTAGCATTCCAAAATCATATTTCCCCGAAAGCATAGCTTTGGAAGAATTTGATTTAAATTTTCCTGTGCTTATAAAAGGAGCAGAAGGATTAACTTTTTTTAAAAAGCTGGGCAGAAAGGCCTATAAGGTTGATAGTCTCGCTGAACTTAGAATGATACTGGGGGAAATTTCAAAAGTCATTTCATTTGAAAAAATTATCATTCAAGAATTAATTTCATATAATCAAAAAAATAATGTCCTTTCTTTTACTGCTTTTTGCATCGATGGACATATTAAATGCTACTGGATTGGCGAGAAAATAAGAGAACACCCACCACGTTTTGGAACAGCTACTTTTTGTAAAAGCGTTAATAATAATAGACTGCTGGAACTTAGCAAACCGTTATTGAGAAGCATAGGATATACCGGTGTGTGTGAGATCGAATATTTATTAGATCCTAGATTTAACGAGTATAAGATATTAGAGATGAACGCACGCACTTGGCTTTGGATTTCTCTCGCTAAGTTATGCGGAGTTAATTATCCAATTATTGTATACAGATATTTACTTAACATTGAGCAGCAATATCCAAAAAATTATGAGACCGGTGTAAAATGGATACATTTAACAACAGATCTTTTCTTTTTTTTGAAAAGAATATTATCAAGAGTTGGAAAGTTTCAAGAATTAAGATTGGATTATAATGGAAAAAAAGAATTTGCTGTTTTTTCCTTTAAAGACATAAAGCCTTTTATATTTGAACTAATTTTACTTCCGTATTTGGCGCTTAAAAGACAGGGATTCCAATTTTTGAATTAAAAAGAATAATGGCATTGAAATTTTCGATCAGTACCAGATAATTTAATGTTCTATGTAATAACTTGATTTTATCTCTATCGATTTATATCCAAGAGAAACACAATAATTGGATTTTAGCAGTGATTGTATGTTTGTGAAAAGAGCTAAATACAAATTGGAAGTTGATAGGTGAAAAAGATAAGAAACAGATTTTTTGCTGCCATAATGTTTAGGGCTGCAACCAATGCGTTTACCAATAAATTTAGATGCTATTTTTTCCGTTTTTTAGGAATGAAAATAGGTAAAAATACCTACATCGGGCCAAATTTAATGATAATTAGCTATGTATTTGCTCCGCTCATTGAAATAGGAAAAAGAGTAGCAATTGCTCCAAATGTAACCTTAGTTGTATCGTCTGGAGCTAACAATTCTTCAATTTCAAAGTTATATCCTCGGAAAGTCTCACCCATAAAAATTGCAGATGATGCCTGGATTGGAACTGGAGTGATTATTAATCCTGGAGTAGAAATTGGGAAATGTTCTATCGTGGGAGCCGGAGCAGTTGTTACTAGAGATGTCCCTCCATACTGTGTTGTTGCAGGCAATCCGGCTAAAGTGATTAAGACTATTAAAGGGGCCAGAAATTAAGTTTTTGTGTAAATCATAATTGAAATGGGAAAAAAAAGACTGACAATATGGATGGATTTCACTAATACTTCTCACGTTAGTTTTCTAATGCCAATTGTTGACGCCTTATATGAAAGATACAACTTTGTTTTTACAGCAAGAGATTTTTCTGAAACTGTAAATATGTTAAAGAGACATAAGAAAAAATTTCAAGTAATTGGCAAGCATCATGGTTCAAGAAGGATAATGAAAGTTTTTGGAATGATAAAAAGAGATCTTTTTTTGTTAAAAAATCTTCCACATTTTGATATAAGTGTTGCTTTTGGTGGTTTGAATGCAACACATATATGTACCTTGAGAGGAAAAAGATCCTTATGTTTTAGTGATAACGATATTGTATTTAAAGGATTTCATTCAAGGTTTGGTGATTATTTCATTTTCCCATCAATGATCGACATAGACAGGCTTATTAAAACAGGACATAAAAAAGATAAAATTTATTTTTATAATGGATATAAAGAAGACGTATATATAGCAGACTTCATACCTGATGAATCTTTTAAGAAGAAGATTCCTTTTTAAGATTTCATTACGATCAGACCAGAAAATTTGAAAGCCTCTTATGTGCCTCAAAATATTAAGACAATCGTTCCTGATTTGTTTAAGGGATTTGCTGAAAAAAATGTGAATATTTTGTTCTTGCCACGTTATAAAGAAGAATATGATTATGTGCAAAATTACCAAAATGTTTTCATTCCAGAAGAACCATTAAATGGTTTAGACGTCTGTTATAATTCTAGGGCTGTTATAACAGGTGCAGGGACTTTTGCTAGGGAGGCTGCATGTTTGGGAATTCCTGCTATTTCTTTCTTCCCAGGTAAAAAAATGCTTTCTGTCGACAAAAAAANNCGAAATTACTAAGTTAGTTTTAAATAGTGAAAAAAAGCGTGTGGATTTTACTCGAAGCAAAAGAGTTAAAGAAGAGGTATTAGATATTTTAGATATTATTCTAAGCCAAATTGAACAAGAGATGATGGATAAAAAACAGAGAAAGGTTTAAGAACAAAGAATATCTTTCTGCATTATAACAAAGTCATCTTTTGCTCCATATTATTAAGTAAATTTTTAAGATTTCAAGAATTTTAGGCATATATTTTCTCAATGAATAACATTAAATCTAAGTTATCATTAGCAATTCTATCTGGAGACTTTTTTCTGTTGAATGTCTCTTTCTTTGTCATGAATTATTTAAAAAGTGGGAATTTTAGGCTTTCTAATGATAATGTCAATTTATTATTAATATTTTATTCAAGTTGGATTTTTGTTTTTTTGTTTATGAAAAAATATCGATTAGGTGAATACAAGAATTATATGAAGGGATTCATTACTATTACAAAATCTTCTGTTTTCATTGTGTATAGTCTTTCTTTCTTTGTAGTATTCACAGGGCTAATCCAATTTTCTAGAATCCATATACTCGGAACTTGTATACTTTTTTTCCTTTTAGAAATGGTATCGTTTTCCATTTATTATGAGGGTTTTAGCAAAAAAATTATAAATAAATTTAAGCAAGTGGATGTTGAGTCTTTTTTTGCACCAAAATTGTTGGGTATTATATTATTTATTGATTTTTCGTTACTTACAATATCTTTCTTTTTATTAAAATTGTTTAAAGCAAATACTTCTTATTTTTCTGCAGATTATGAGAAAGTGCTGTTAATCATGATGGGTTTATGGTTTTTTGTCTCTGTAGCGACTCGAAAATTCGACATCAATAACTTTGTTAATTACTTTTTTGCTGTGGCTGCCTGTGTGAAGGCTGTTGTACTGATGGCTTTTATAGGTTCAGCGATTATATATGTTTTCAGGCTTTCCTATTTTTCCCGCTTGCACATTTACGGTGCCTTAATCTTGTTTTTAATTTTTGAAGTTTTCTTTTACTTTTTTTACTTTAAGTTGAAATTCAACAGAAATGCAAAAGTTAATCTTGAATCCGTCAAAAAGATGAACAAAGTTATAAAACAAGAAGAGTTGCCTATTAAAGACAACAAAAATGTAGTTAAAAATCATTCTTTCATGGAAATTATGAGTGAAAAATTTCTGAGTGCTTATCCTGGGCTGCTCGATTTTGTGAAGGATTATCTATCGATCGACGGCCTCGAAGCATCTGATATCGCTCTTGCAAATTCTCCTGGTAGAATTCATGTAAAGGTTTTACCTAAAAATTCAATATCACTTTTAATGAATTTACACAAGGTGAACGATATTCGTTGGATAAATCAGTATTTCCTCGAAGTTCACGATCGTCTATTTAACGGCGGATTCTTAATAGGCAGAGCTATTACAATTGACGTGCATAAAAAGAAATTCTTTGAAAAATTTCCCAAACATTACTCTAGTTTTCTTTATTTTTTTCATTTTATCTTCTTTCGGATATTTCCTAAGCTCCCGGTTTTGAAGAAGATCTATTTTGCGATTACAAAAGGGAAAAACAGAGCCATTTCAAGAGCCGAGGTGTTGGGTAGATTGTATTTTTGTGGATTTGAAGTTCTAGCAGAAGAAGAAATAAATGGAAGCTTATTTTTTATCGCGCAGAAGACAAAGACACCTTCCTCGGACCCAAGCCCAACCTACGGTCCCCTTGTAAAATTGAAAAGAATAGGACTGAATGGGCGGGTGATTCAGGTCTTCAAATTCAGAACAATGTATCCTTATTCTGAGTACCTGCAGGAATATATATATAAGAGACAGAAACTGGAGACTGGGGGAAAAATAAGAGAAGATTTTCGAGTAACAGAGTATGGACAATTCATGCGGAAATACTGGTTAGATGAACTACCAATGCTCTTTAACTGGATTCGAGGAGAATTAAAATTTTTTGGAGTCCGACCACTTAGCATGCATTATCTTAGTCTCTATGACCGTTCCCTGACAAGAATGCGCCAAAAAGTGAAGCCTGGTCTTATTCCCCCTTTCTATTCAGATTTACCTAAAATAATAGAGGATATTACTGAATCTGAAAGACGATATATCTCAGAGTATTGCAAACATCCTCTTAGGACTCAATGGAAATATTTTTGGAAGGCCATGAGTAAGTAATATAGTATTTAAAGGTGCTAGAAGCGGCTGACTTTTGTTGAAGAGAAAGTCTTTTATTTTTCCTTATTATAGGCACAAGTTAAATTAAGATGGAAAAACTGAAGCTAAGACGATTCCTCACTTTGGCGGCAATGATATCTTTGACATTTGGGCTACTCGTACAAGGTGCTAATGGACAGGAAGATCGTGATGGACAACCGTATCAATTTTTCAGAGCGGAAATTGATCGTATTGAGAGTGCAAGATACCGATTAGGACCATTTCGGATTTTTCCCTCGATTGAATTCAACATGGGCTATGATAATAATGTTTTTCGAAGCGGTAAACCAGAATTCATGATTGCAGACTACACGGCTCGGATTTCGATTCCAATTAATATTTATCTTCACTATAAAAACTGGATAATTTTTACGCTGACGGAATTGCCTGAGTATGCTTACTATTTTGAAACAAAAGGGCTCAGAGGATTGAACAACAGTTTTTCTTCTCAGATCAAGGTTCTTTTATTGAATCGATTCGTTGTTTCCGGAAGGTTTTTAAATAGCAGAATAAGACGTCGTGTGACAGTTGAATTTGACAGCCCAATCTATGAGAATCAAAGAGTTTTCAGCGGCAGTATTTTTTATGAACCAGGGGGGAGAATATCGCTTGGCTTTTCAAGCAGCATTGGAGAAATGCGATATGAAGAATTTAACGCATCACGGCAGTTAAATCGAAGCATTCAGAGTAATGTGCTATCGCTGAACTACAGATTTTCAGGTGAAAGTCAATTTTTTTTAAGTGGGGGGTATTCGCAATTTTCTTTTAAAGAATTTGTTTTTCAATCGAGGGATACTGATTCCTATTGGATTAATTCCGGAATTACGTTTCCGCTTTTTGGGAAGGTAAGAGGGATTTTATCCTTTGGATATTCTAAAGTTATGCCAAAGGATGAGCTTTGGCCCGACTTTTCAGGAATGGTTGCGAATACCTCTCTTGAATGGAGCATAAACCGCTTTCGTTTTAGAATTAGATACTTTCGAAACACATCATTTTCTCTGGCAAGTAATTTATATTTTGTAAACGAAGGATTTGGTTCTGGAGTCTCATTTTTCTTAACTCAATCTATCAGGTTAGGATATGATTTCAATTATAATAAAACAAGATATCCTCTGCCTGCTTTAGACAATTTGGCTGATGGGATGAATGCTGAAAATTTCCGACTTGATAACTATCGGCTGCATTCAGTCCGAATTATTTTTAGATTAATAGGGGATACGGGAATCGGAATCGATGTGAATTATTGGGAAAGAAATTCAAATCTTATTGGACTTGGTCGAAATAATACATCCGTTTTAATATATCTTACTACCTCTTTTGCCCTTTGAAGTGAGTATAGCTTGATTGAAATGCAAAAAAGAAAAATTTTCATTATTGTTGGAACTCGACCCAATTTTATGAAGGCAGCTCCGCTATTAAAAGAATTCAAGAAATCCTCTTGTTTCAATGCGGTTCTGGTGCATACGGGCCAACATTATGAAGTTGATATGTCTAAATCATTTTTTGATGATCTGGGATTACCTGAACCTCATATTAATCTAGGAATAGGATCAGGAACTCATGCAGCGCAAGTAGGGAAGTTAATGATCGAGTTTGAAAAAGTGTGCTTTAAAGAAAAGCCTGATCTGGTGGTTGTTGTCGGTGATGTAAATTCCACGATTGCCTGCGCCTTAGTGGCTTCAAAGCTTTGTATCTCTGTAGCTCATATTGAAGCGGGTTTAAGAAGCTTTGATAGAACGATGCCCGAAGAGATAAACCGGATTCTTACAGACCAAATATCTGATTACCTTTTTACAACATGTGAGGATGCAAACAAGAATTTGAAAAGGGAGGGAATTTCGGGAGATAAAATATTTTTTGTCGGCAACGTGATGATCGACACACTGATGCATTTTGTTAAGAAGGCAGAAGAATCGAACTTGCTGGAAAAATTATCTTTAAAAAATGACGGAAAAGTAGCCAAATATGCTGTTCTTACTCTGCATCGGCCATCAAATGTTGATGATCCAGATACTTTTAAAAATACTTTCAGCGGCTTGAGTGTATTGTCGACAAGAATTCCCATAATCTTTCCTGCTCATCCCAGGACGATGAAGAATTTTAAAAATTTTTTTTCTGATAATATGGTTACCTTTATGAATCCTGAATCTTTCAATAATTTTGACGAAATCCGACAAAAAATATATGTAACATCCCCATTGGGATATTTAGATTTTCTCTGTTTGATGTCAAACTCAAAGCTTGTTTTAACAGATTCAGGAGGAATTCAGGAGGAAACCACAATCTTAGGAATTCCTTGCTTGACCATTCGGAGTAACACAGAGAGACCAATTACTGTTAGAGAAGGGACTAATACTTTGGTGGGGAATGATCCTGACAAAATTCTGAATACTGCAATCCAGGTGTTAGAAAAAGGAATCACTAGAAAAAGAATACCTAAATATTGGGATGGGAAAGCCGCTGAGAGGATTGTAAAAATATTGACAAGCGGCTTTTGAACGAATTTTTTATAAACAATAAACACTTCAAGGTGAGTCAAAATGAATAATGAAGAAGAACGAAGAGAAATAGACTTGATGGAATACTGGCGGGTGATCGAAAAAAGAAGGTGGGTTGCTGTTACATTTGCTGCTGCAATTATCGTTTTTACCGTTATTTTCACATTTACGGCTGTCCCACAGTATAAAGCAACCGCGACCCTGTATATCGAGGAGGAATCAGCCAGGGTGATGAGTATCGAAGATGAGTATGGGAATCCACGGCGGGTCACAGACATGAGAGATTTCAATACCCAGCTCGAGATGCTGAAAAGTAAAAATTTGGCGGCAAACGTGGCTGAGAGGATGAATCTTCTTTCTCGACCTGAGCTGCTCGAGGGAATCAAGCCCAGACGAAGCTTTTTTACCAAAGTGAAGAATATCGTCACCTTAAGATGGCTCCTCTCTGGAAAAAGCTCAGGAATTGGTGAAAATCTTGGGCCTCAGCCCAATCCATACTCTGCCTATGCAGGACTCATACGGGCTAATCTCGAGCTGTCGCTTAGAAGAGATACGAAGCTTGTGGATGTAAGCTTCACCTCTCGCGTTCCCAGATTATGTGCGGAGATCGTGAATGCTTATGCAGAGGAGTTTAAAGATTTTGCAAGCAGTCTCAAGTTAGCGAGGACCGAGAATTTCTCGAATGATCTGGGCCAGCAAATAGAAGAAACGAGATTAGAACTCGAAGATGCGCGCAGACAACGACAAAAATATGCCGCAGAGAGAGAGCTGATTTTGAGTAATCCGGAAAGTGAAGAGAGCAGTGCAGCATATTCAAACTATCAGAGGATATCTGGCAATTATGTACAAGCAAGAAGCAGAAGGCTCAGGATTGCTGCTATACTAGCTCAGGTAAGAGATTCAGATATTGATGCGTTGGCTACTATCGATTATCCCCGGATCCAGCAACAGCAATCAGAATATTTGGACTCCAAAAATGCTTACGCTGAGGTGAGCCGGGAATATGGTACCAATCATCCTGACCGCATCNNTTCTGATTTTAAAGTAGCATTACAAGAAGAGAACAGCTTAAAAAGTCAATTGGATAGTCAAGAATCTGAGATCACCAAAATGCAATCTGATATCGGTTTATATAGAACTTTAGATGTTAAGGTACAGAGTCTGGAGACGCAACTGATATATCTGCAGAATTTAAAAACAGAAGTGGATACTGCAAAAGGATTTGAAAGCCTCAGGGAAAGCAATATCAGTGTGGTCGATGAAGCCGAAGTTCCAGGAAGTCCTATCTCCCCCAACAAGAAGAAGAATCTCGTTCTAGCCCTTCTGTTTGGTCTTTTTGGCGGGGTAGGTTTATGTTTTCT
>JABAOC010002770.1_pt2 | contig 15761 bp, 12 predicted proteins | sample 7062161 | NCBI WGS metagenome assembly JABAOC01 (sample SAMN14538625, study PRJNA623070) | marine sediment metagenome | biome: marine biome [ENVO:00000428]; feature: marine pelagic biome [ENVO:01000023]; material: deep marine sediment [ENVO:00002113] | place: India: Gulf of Khambhat ... | reverse complement strand
TACAACCGCTGGAAGGAGAGTTTCGGCATACCAATCTATCAAGTATACGGTTCAACGGAAGCAGGCCATGTCACCTATAGTCGCTTGGACAGGGAACCCGAGTCGATGTCAGTCGGATTACCCCTGAAGAGCAGAACGTGTAAAATTGTTGACCCTGATACCTTGGAGCCGGTGCCAATGGGGGAGACGGGTGAGCTCTTGGTAACCTCGGATTACACCATAAAGAATTATTGGAAAAAACCGGAGGAGACGGCACGGTCCTATGTGGAAATAGACGGCACGGTCTACTACCGAATGGGGGACTATGTCCGCCAAGATGAAAAGGGAGAGATTTACTATGTGGAGAGGTCTGCGGATATCATAAAGTATAAGGGATACAGGATCTCCGCCTCGGAGATCGAGGCGGTATTACAAGATCATCCAACGGTCATAGGGGCATGTGTTGTGGGTATCCCCGATGATAGGGTTGGGGAACGCATCAAGGCGATGGTCGTGCTCAAGGAAGATGCGAGGGGTGTGGACGCACCCCAACTGATCAGATGGTGCCGCGAAAAGCTCGCTTCATATAAGATACCCGGTTACATAGAGTTTAGGGATATGCTCCCCAAATCCAAGGTAGGAAAGCTCTTGAGGCGTGAAATAAGGGATGAAGAGCGAAGACGGATAGCCCGTGGCGAGAAAACGATTGCGGTGTAAGGGCAGGAACTGCCGCTGGGTTTTGGGGAAAAGCTACAGTCCAAAGTAAGCTGACTTTACATCGGGGTTGTCCATGAGCTCCTGGGAGGTTCCCTCCAGGACTGCTCCTCCATTTTCGAGCACATATCCGTAATCTATAATGGGCAGGATTGGCCTGGCATACTGTTCCGTGATTACTATGGTAATTCCCGTCTGTTTATTGATATCCTTAATCGCCTCGGCAAGCATTGCTTCTATCCTCGGGCTCAATCCGAGAAGGGGTTCATCCAACAGGAGTACCTGAGGCTGTGCCATCAGGGCCCTCCCGATGGCGAGCATCTGCTGTTCACCCCCGCTGAGAAAGCCTCCCTCCCTGCCTTTCAATTCTTTGAGGGCCGGGAACATGGTGAACACGTAATCAAGGGTTTTCTTCGCCTGCGATCTTGTTGCTAGGTAGCCGCCTATTTTCAGGTTCTCCAGTGCGCTGCTTTCGGGGAAAATCCTGCGCCTCTCCGGGCAGAGAATAATTCCCCTCCTGGCCCTTTCGCTCGGCTTCATAGTGCTAATATCCAATCCGTCATAGTGAAGGCTTCCGAGTACCGTTATCCTCTCCCCCCCTCTCATCTCCTCCTTCTTCTTTACGTCTAATATGATCCCCGAAATGGTATACATGAGTGTNNCCGTGATCTCGCCCTTGCGACATCTCATGCTGACGTTATTGATGGCTATCGCATTTTCATAGAATACCATCAGGTTTTTGATTTCCAGCATTCCATTGCCTCCATCCCCAGCAAAGCTTCCTTCATCATAGTGCCATATTGCCTGCCAAGCAGACCCATGGATTTCTGTCCCACCAATCCTAAACTAAGCCGATTTTAGCAGAATCGATATTCGTGTTCAACGTCCGTTATTCTCCCCTCCAAGGGAGAGATCATACGTTCATCGCTTTTTTACAATTTCACAAAATCTCCGTGAGATAGCTTTGAAGGTGGGATTATGTGGACTGGGGGGAAATCATCGGACCATATTCAGGAAGAAAAGCAGGACCGTTGCTAACATCCTTACTTTTATAGGGGCTTATCCTGCTTTACCTCAGCATTCTTTGCTTCCCCTCTTTATCGAGTTGGACTCCATCCTCTAACGAATGTATGGTCGTAGTGGCTATTCCGCTCGAAGAACAATATTGGCGTGATACCTTCCGTCTTGGTTATCACCTTTGTGTTTAATAGCATATGCCCTGTATCCACGTTTGTATATTTTTATATCGTAGTGTTCCGGGATGTACTCCATACCATGGTCGAGTCTCTTTCTCTCAAGGATTTTATCCCCATCCATGAGCACGTTTTCTCGGTAACATTTAACTCTCCTAAAACTCAATTCAACATTAACAGGAGTAAGGCCAACAAGTCTCTCCTCCACGAAAACCTTTGCACCAGAGGGTCTAGAACTAATACGTACCGTATCGTGTTCCGGTGCCATTTCCTTCTTCTTGATGTCGCTTAACCCCGTCCAACGAGGGCCGGCGCATCCTGCAATGAGCGAAAGTCCTATGATAGCAAGAACAGTCAGTCTGGCTGCTCCTTTTATTGTACTGCCCATACATCCCTCCCAGAATACTCTCTTGTTCTCCCTCGCCTCCTATCCCTCTTTATTATTATCATAATCCTCTCCGCCCCTATGGGATTCAGTTTCTTGTCCATTAAAGTATTTGTCAATTAACGTATGTACCTTATTCAAGTCCGGAGTAAACGTAACATCCAACCCTATCCTGACTACCTGATAACCAGCGGTTGGTCTGCCGCAGTATATATCCATGGTCTTAATGATATTTACCGCTTCTCCCATTACGTTCAGTGCTTGGTCATCCATAGGGGGTGATTTAACGTTATCTCCTTTGGCCATGGTTTTTCTCCTTGTAGTGAATTAGTTCGGGCAAAATTCAGTTGCGCAGTTCCTTCTCTTTTGGTGAATAAGATACATTCAACAGAATAGCATATTTTATGCCAAGACCTGGTTGTATATAACTATTTGAATTTCTTATAAAAACTTGATGCCTTTCCGAAAAATCCAAACAATTTTTGAGAACGCTATAACCTTTTTTCACAAACATTGGGATTGAAATCAAGCAAGCTGAAAGCAAATAGGCTAGAAAAAGGGAATAATGCAGATTGAGTGGAAATGCTCGGTTTGTTCGGGCATTCATTAAACATCTCATGCAGATGGATTTCAGGGGGATTATTTTGCCGGGACGGAATCAGATGAGGGTTGTGACTGAAAATGATAAGCAATGATACCTTGCCCTGCCCGAAAAGCCGGGACTTTCATTCAGATCCACGACCCCATGAAGAAATGAACGCTTCCAGTTCATACAGGCTATCTTCTTGCTCTTCGGTTTCGACGACACCCGGGTTTGACCTGCGAATCTTTTTGATTGCCTCATTGACGGATAAGCCTTTGCCAATCCAATAGGCTGCGGCCATCGTGCCAGTTCTTCCAAGTCCAGCCTGGCAATGGACCAAAACCTTGCCTTCCTCCAGAGCTCGATGCACCGCTTCCAAGAATGTTTTGAAATCGTCCAGCATCGGGACTGAAAAGTCCTCTAAAGGAATGGAATACCTCTTAAACCCCAGTGCTCCAACTTCCCCAATGTCATAGTTGGGGCTTTGCTCCCTCTCATCGAGAAGCGAGATAATGCTCCTAAACCCTTCCCGATAGAGTTCCTTGAGTTGGCCCTTCGTAGGATTACTGCTCCCCAAGACCAATGGCTCGTCGATCCACCAAGTGCTCATAACCGTTTAACCCCTATCATGTTCTCTCAACGCCAGGATTCAGCCCCTTCGTGGTTACATCTCCAAAAATCTCCGGGCGATTTGTTGGGCAATCATCAAGGCGTTCTCCGCGCCACACAAGCGCTTCGCTGCAGCGCATATCGACAAATTCTCCACCTGACATCCAACGGCTAGGATGAACAAAAGCCATGGCCCTACGGTGAATAATCAGAGGAAATTTCAGAAAAACCCAACAGGGGAACCCTCCTTGACCTAGGTCAAGGATCAATTCATATCAATGGATTATAGTTAATTGTCACACCAAATATTCTTTGAAAGGCTTGCAAGCGTAATTCTAGAACCATCGCGTTGATGCCTTCATGACGAAAATGATATCGTTAAGGGAGGAGGATGTCAATGGAGCGGGCATCCGGGCATTACATGAAGGGTAAAAGAATAAAGGTCCTGACTGGGTTACCCCTTGTCTTTGCTCTTATGGGCATCGGAATAGCAAATCTCCCGGGAGCTCACTGGGCATCGGGTAACGAAATCGGAGAGGTAATGATGGAACGAAAACAGCATGAGCAGCAGAAAAGAGATCGGCTACGGAGGCTCCCTGCAAAGGGTCATAACCGCCTGATATTTGAGAAGAGCCCTTATTTACTTCAGCATGCGGACAACCCCGTTGATTGGTACCCCTGGGGACCAGAGGCATTCGAGAAGGCCCAAAGGGAAGATAAACCTATTTTTCTGTCCATCGGATATTCAACATGCCACTGGTGCCACGTGATGGAGCACGAGTCATTCGAGGATTCGGAGGTAGCTCGATTGATGAATGAGGTCTTCGTCTCCATCAAAGTGGACCGGGAAGAGCGGCCAGACCTCGATAACATTTACATGACCGTCTGCCAAATGTTGACGGGCAGTGGTGGATGGCCACTCACCATCATTATGACACCGGATAAAAAACCATTCTTTGCCGGAACTTATTTCCCAAAGGAGAGCCGTTCTGGCAGAATAGGAATGGTGGACCTGGTTCCCCGGATCAAAGAGATCTGGGCGACGAGACATGAAGAAGTAGTAAAATCGGCACATGAGATCACCAGTGCTCTCGGGAAGGTGTCGAAATATGCGCCGGGCGAAGAACTGGAGGAATCCACTCTGAGGAGAGCATACGAACAGCTTGCCCAGCGTTTTGACGAGCAATACGGTGGTTTCGGGAGTGCCCCCAAGTTCCCCACCCCCCACAACCTTCTCTTCTTGCTTCGCTACTGGAAACGTACCGGTAACCAAAAAAGCCTCCGGATGGTGGAAAAGACCCTCCAAGCCATGCGCAATGGAGGTATTTATGACCACCTGGGATTTGGGTTTCATCGCTATTCCACCGACCAATTATGGCTGTTACCGCACTTTGAAAAAATGCTCTATGATCAGGCACTTCTGGCAATGGCGTACACGGAGGCCTATCAAGCAACCGGCAATGGTGATTACGGGCAAACAGCACGGGAGATTTTTACCTACGTTCTGCGCGATATGAGGGCACCAACAGGGGGGTATTACTCTGGAGAGGATGCCCAAAGTGAAGGGGAAGAGGGGAAGTTCAACCTGTGGACGGAGGAGGAGATTCGAACGGTCCTCTCGGCTGAGGAGGCCGATTTGATCATAAGGGTCTTTAACGTTACGAAGGAGGGTAATTTTCACGAAGAGGCAACGGGGAAGAGAAGGGGAAGGAATATTTTATACGTGGAGGGGACCGTCGGTGAGATTGCCGCTCGTCTGGAGATTTCCGAGCGAGAACTTCGAAGGCGTCTGAAAGATGCGCGAGGGAAACTCTTCGCTGCTCGGGAGAAACGGATCCACCCTCATAAAGACGATAAGATTCTGGTGGACTGGAATGGCCTGATGATCGCCGCTCTGGCCAAAGGGGCAAGGATCCTCGATGAACCCCAATATGCGGAACCCGCAAAAGAGGCCCTGGATTTCATCCTCAACAATATGCGCACGTCAGATGGCCGACTATTGCACCGTTACCGGGATGGTGAGGCTGCCCTGCCAGCCTATGTGGATGATTATGCCTTTCTGATTTGGGGAATGTTAGAACTTTACGAAACCACCTTTGAGGTGGGCTACCTCCAAAACGCCCTGGAACTCAATAATGATTTGTTGAAACACTTCTGGGACGATCAGGCGGGGGGGTTTTATTTCACCGCAGATGACGCTGAGAAACTCGTCGTACGCCAGAAGGATATTTATGATGGGGCAATCCCATCGGGGAATTCAGTTGCAGCCTTAAACCTGTTTCGCCTGGGAAGGATTACGGCAAATACGGATTTCGAGGAGAAAGCGGTAAAGATCGGACGTGCTTTTTCCAAGGCTGTCAATCAATCGCCATCAGCCCATACCCAATTGATGGTTGCAGTGGACTTTGCGGTAGGCCCCTCTTATGAGGTGGTTATCGCTGGAGACTCGGGCGCTGAGGACACAAAAGCGTTGGTACGAGCCCTCCGTACACACTTCGTTCCCAACAAGATTGTTCTTCTTCGGCCGAGTAAAGGGGAATCGCCGGAGATCAGCCGGCTCGCAGAGTATACGAAAAATCAAGCGAGCATCGATGGCAAAGCCACTGCCTATGTCTGTCTCAACTATAGTTGCAAGCTTCCAACTACTGACCCCGAGAAAATGCTTGAATTGCTCGGTGTCAGGAAACCATAAAAAACTGGAACTTGCTGAATTCTAGAGGAAATACTTTCTAGCTCTTTTATTTTGTTGATAACGAGATATCTCAACAGGGGACACCATTGTTCCTTCGCTTCAAAGCCTTCGAAGTGACCCTTTCGGGGGCCTGGGAAATTTTACACCTCCAGCCGGGTTTGGGTACTGCTGTTATGCGGTGCTTCGATGCTGCGGTTTGAAGGATAGAATTACGCTCAGGAACAACGGAATCCCGCAAAAGAATTAAGGAATTTCAGATAAAAAAATGTAGCATATCAAAATAGAATGGTGTATTAAGAAGTAGATTTAACGAACTGTTCGTAAACGATTTCGGAGGTTTTTCATGAGTGATGCACAAGAGGCTTTGGATCAACTCTGCATCAATACCATCCGCATGCTGGCCGTGGACGCAGTGCAAAAGGCCAATTCCGGTCACCCCGGCATGCCCATGGGCACGGCTCCAATGGCTTATGTCCTTTGGACTCGCTTTTTGAGGATGAACCCCGCAAATCCAAAATGGCCTGATAGGGACCGTTTTGTCTTATCCGCCGGACATGGATCCATGCTGCTCTATAGCTTATTGCATCTCACCGGATACGATTTGCCGCTAGAGGAATTGAAGAACTTTCGCCAGTGGGACAGTAAAACTCCCGGCCATCCAGAATCATATCTCGCACCGGGGGTTGAGACCACAACCGGTCCTTTGGGACAGGGCTTCGCCAACGGGGTCGGTATGGCCATTGCCGAGCGTTTTTTGGCAGCCCATTTCAACCGTCCAGACCATACCATTGTGGACCACTATACATACGGTATCGTCAGCGATGGCGATCTCATGGAGGGCATCTCCCACGAGGCCGCTTCCCTGGCCGCGCACTTGAAGCTTGGCAAGCTGATCTACCTATACGACGACAACCGTATTTCCATCGAGGGGAGCACCGATCTCGCCTTCACTGAGGATCGGGCAGCACGTTTTGTGGCCTACGGATGGCACGTGCAGCAGCTGGATGACGGGAACGACTTGGAGGCAATAACAGGGGCGATTCGGAGGGCGCGAGAAGAGGCCGGGCGTCCCTCATTGATTGTTACCCGAACGCACATCGGCTACGGCAGCCCGAATAAGCAGGACACGGCAGCGGCACACGGCGAGCCCTTGGGTATCGATGAAGTCAGGTTGACCAAGGAGAACCTCGGCTGGCCCCTCGAGCCGACATTTATGATCCCCAAGGAAGCATTGGCCCGCTTCCGTCAGGCCCTTCAAGAGGGCAAGAAACGGGAGGACGAGTGGAACGTCCGCTTTCAGTCTTATGAAAAGGCATACCCTGAATTGGCTGAGGAGTGGAAGCGAGCGATGAAGGGTAAATTGCCTTCCGGCTGGGACAAGGATATTCCGGCCTTCCCCGCCGACGCCAAGGGGATGGCAACCCGGGTGGCATCCGGTACGGTGATTAACGCCATTGCGCCGAAGCTATCCACCTTAATCGGCGGCTCCGCTGACCTGGCCCCTTCGACCAAAACCCTCATCAATGACGTAAATGACTTTAAGGCCGATAATTACGGTCAGCGCAACATGCGTTTCGGCGTCAGGGAACACGCCATGGGAGGAATTATCAGCGGTATGGCTCTCCATGGTGGTGTGATTCCATACGGTGGCACTTTCCTTATCTTCTCCGATTACATGCGGCCCGCCATTCGCCTGGCAGCCATGATGGGCCTGAAGGTCATTTACGTCTTTACCCATGATAGTATCGGTTTGGGCGAGGACGGACCAACGCATCAGCCCATCGAGCACTTAGCCTCCCTCAGGGCAATCCCAGGTCTGACGGTCATCAGGCCGGCTGACGCGAACGAGACAGCCGAAGCCTGGCGTTACGCCCTCGATCAGAAAAGCGGTCCCATAGCCTTGGCCCTGACTCGACAGAATCTCCCAACGCTGGATCGGAGCACGTATGCCCCTGCCGATGGCCTCTCTCGCGGGGGTTATGTCCTCAGCGATACCGAGGGTAAGAGGCCGGACGTCATCGTGATCGCCAGCGGTTCCGAGGTGCACGTGGCCCTGGAGGCAGCGGAAAGACTTCAACAGAGGGGGACTGCTGCACGTGTGGTGAACATGACGAGCTGGGAATTGTACGAGGCGCAGCCGGTTGACTATCGGAACGAGGTGCTCCCGCCCGAAATAGCGGTACGGGTGGCGGTAGAAGCGGGCGTACCCCAGGGGTGGCATCGTTACGTCGGCGACATGGGCGAGGCTGTTGGGATGAATCGCTTCGGTGCTTCTGCCCCCTACAGGACTTTATTCGAAAAATTTGGGTTTACGGCCGATCATGTGGTGAAAAAAGCCGTGGAACTCATGGGAAAGGCGAAATCGAAACTATCCGAGGGTGATTAGATCGTGCCTTTCGCCATTGGTGAGGGCAAAAGGGATTATCCATCCCCACCGGGGCATGAAATATAATCGTAATGCTTAAGCGATCTTTTTACTGGTATCTCGTGACGTATACCCTGATTCTCTTGTGTATATCTGCTGCCCCACAAGCCCATTCTGAGGAAGAGAATCCTCTCTTTCGGGAGGATTTCAACGACCTCAACAGCTGGAAGCCGCTCTATTTTCCAAAAATAAAAAAACACACCTCCTATACGATTGAGTCCAATGGTTCGGAGAACTATTTGAAAGCAGAGAGCAATGCATCGGCATCGGCAGTTCTCTATAGAAAGGATTTCAATATCTACCAGTATTCAAGGATGAGATGGCGATGGAAAGTTGAAAATGTCTATAGAAATGGCGATGCTAAAACGAAATCCGGGGACGACTATCCGCTCCGCATCTACATCGTATTCAAGTATGATCCTGAGAAGGCCGGATTCATGGAGAAGGTCAAGTACAATGCGGCAAAATTGATCTATGGAGAATATCCTCCCCACAGCGGTCTGAATTATATCTGGGCGAACAGGGAACACGAGGAAACCATAATCATCAATGCTTTTACCGAGAAGTCCAAAATGATTCTGTTACAAAAGGGTAATTCCAATATTGGAAAATGGCTGAATGAGGATGTGAACATTCGGAAAGACTATGAGGAGGCCTTTGGCGAAAAGCCTCCCCCTATCGCGAGCATCGCCATTATGAATGATTCGGACAATACGGGAGAAAAATCCATTTCGTATCTCGACTACATCGAGCTCTATCGATGAGGATAAATATGATGGGGGGAAGGGAGGGAAGAGCAGCTTGGGGAGTGCACCCCGTCGTTAGTAACTTCGAAATCGGCTGAGTTGTCATCTTTGCTGATTCTAAATTGCGTTATAAGTATTATCCTTAAGCAGGACAGCCGTTCCCAAACATACAGCCCTTCAGGTTAAGAAATACAGCCTTTCCCCCATTTCATCTAGTAAGATGTGAGATTATATTTTAATTGAGTAAACTACCGTTTCACGGGAAAGATCTCTCGCCAAATGGGAACTGGGCATATGGAATGCTAAAATCGATTGGAACCAAGGATTTGATCTTAGGAATCGTGATAAAGAAAATAGGAATCGAGAAAGGAGCAGTAGAGCGATGGAAGCTGTTCGACACCCAACGAAGAATCGTAAAGGAGCCCTCATAAAGGCATCCATTCTTGTGGTCTTCATTGTCGTGGCCATTTACGTGATGCGTTTTACCCCAGTTAAAGGTTTTCTTACCCGCGAAACTCTCAGTGGGCTTTTAGAGGCAGCGGGTATCTGGGCTCCCCTGGTCTATATGCTGGTTTACGCCGTTGGCATATGTCTGTTCATCCCCGGCACCCTGCTTACTGCCCTGGGGGCAGCCATTTGGGGCGTATTGCCGGGGTTTCTGTATGTGTGGGTAGGGGCCATGGTCGGCGCCAGTGCCGCCTTTTGGATCGGACGAACCCTGGGCAGGGAATTCGCCGCCTCCTTGATTGGGGACAGCCTGAAAAAATACGACGACGCCATCGAGCGCAACGGGTTTGCCACAACCCTTTATCTGCGACTCGTTTGGTTCCCCTTCACCCCCATGAATTTCGGCATGGGGTTAACAAAAGTGCGGTTCTGGGATTATTTTTTCGGTACCGGACTAGGTATCATGGTTGGAACGTTCATCTTAACCTTTTTTGTGGGTACCCTCAAAGAGGTCTTGGCGAGCGGCAACTGGGGAGAACTTCTCTCCTTTAAGGTGTTCTTCTCCGTTGGCCTCTTCATCTTTTCCCTCTTCATCCCAAAAATGATCAAAAAGATCAAAGGGGAGGAATAACCATGGAGACGCCCTTTCGCGATGACGCACCCGGTAGGTCACGCGACCTTTTGAAAGATCAGGCCGCATTGGTCACGGGCGCGAGCTCCGGAATCGGAGAAGCCATTGCCAAAGCCCTAGCGCGTTCAGGCGCCCGTGTAGTCGTCAATTTTTCGTCCAATGAAGAGGCTGCCAACGGTGTCGTGCAGGATATAAGAAATGGCGGGGGTGAAGCCATTGCGGTGAGAGCAAACGTCAGCAAAGAAGATCACGTACTGGCAATGTTCGAAACCACCTTCAAGGAATACGGCACCATCGATATCTTGGTCAATAATGCAGGGGTGCAGAAGGATGCCAACTTTATCGATATGACGTTGGATCGATGGCAGCGTGTCTTGGACATCAATTTGACAGGCCAGTTTTTGTGCGCCCGGGAAGCCGCCAAGGAATTTATTCGCCGCGGCGTTGTTCCCGAAAGATCCCTTGCCGCCGGGAAAATTATTTGCATAAGTTCAGTGCATGAAACGATTCCCTGGGCAGGTCATGTCAACTATGCCGCCTCAAAAGGGGGTGTCATGATGATGATGAAGACCATGGCCCAGGAGCTTGCACCCCATAGGATTCGCGTAAACAGCATTGCCCCGGGCGCTATCAAGACGCGCATCAATCGAAAGGCGTGGGAGACTCCTGAGGCAGAGGCCAAATTATTGGAACTCATTCCTTACAAGCGCGTTGGGGAGACGAGGGATATTGGAGCTGTTGCCATCTGGTTGGCCTCTGACGAATCGGATTACGTGAATGGAATCACGATATTCGTCGATGGCGGTATGCTCCTGTATCCAGCATTTGCACATGGAGGGTAGAGGAAAATTATTACCTTGCAGGGACTTCCTATGAAAAATATTCTGGCTGCTGATATTGGCGCAACAAATAGCCGATTTGCCCATTTTACGGTTGACCAAAGCGGAAACCTCTCCCTTGTTGGAACGCAATGGCTGAAAACCCAGGATTCCGGTTCCTTTTCCGACTTAATCGAACAGTTGCGTGGAAGAGATTTTTCCCTGGGAACTGAGAGGGCTGATATCGCGATCATCGCGGTCGCATGTCCGGTCGAAGGTGGGATTTACTGCTCACCTCCCTATATCTCCTGGGATATCGAGCTTTCGGCGGCACAGAAAGCGCTCGGCCTTAACCGCTCTTTACTGATTAACGACTTCGTTGCTCAGGCCTTTGCCTGCCGGTCACCAATTGCGGAAGAGGCGGAACAGATAGTGCCGGGGAAAAAAGTATTTAACGCAACTGTGGCTGTAATCGGCGCCGGGAGTAACCTTGGAATGGCCGCCCTTGTCCCCGATGGATCGGGAGGTTTTGTGGCAGTGCCCTCCGAGGGAGGCCACGCGAATTTTCCCTTTGTATCTGACCGGGAATTCGAATTTCAAGAGTTCATCTTGCGAGAACTCGGGGAAGAATATGTAACGGCTAACACCGTGGTTTCGGGAAAGGGCTTGAGCTCCATCCATCGCTTTCTGACGGGGGAGAGGCTGGAGCCCCAGGAGGTTGCAGCGAAACTCGCCCCGAATTCCGAAACCATCGCCTGGGCCGCTCGCTTCTATGGCAGGGTGTGCCGCAATTATGCCCTTGAAACTCTTGCACTTGGCGGCCTATATATCTCTGGCGGGGTGGCTGCCAAAATCCCGGACCTCGTTACCCACGAGGCTTTTGCGACTGAGTTTCGCAGCTCCAGAACTCTGTCGGAATTACTCAAAAAAATACCGGTGTATCTCAATAAGAACGAGGAAAGTGGGCTTTGGGGAGCCGCGTTCTTAGGCCTTCAAGAGCTCAAAAAGGCATGAGGTTTCGGGATAAGGTCAGATAGAATGACAAATTCCAAAAATGCGAAATGCCAAATGGCAAACAAAAGAGAAACTTTTGACAATTGGATTCTGTCATTTGGAATTTTCTCTTTGGCATTTGAACTTTGACATTTGAAATTGATATTGGTGCTGGATTTTGACATTTGAACTTACCATTTCGTGATTTAACTCCTGAAAAAGGGATTACTAAGGAGGATGTCATGGCGGAGTATGATTTTGATATGGGTATCTTGGGTGGGGGATCAGGAGGCTTAACCGTTGCATCCGGATCGGCTCAGCTTGGCGCGAAGACCCTTCTCGTTGAAAAGGAAAAAGAACTTGGGGGAGATTGCCTCCATTTCGGATGCGTTCCCAGCAAAACACTCATTCGGACGGCCCATGTGTACCATTTGATGAAAAATGCCGAACAATTTGGCCTGCCAGCCGTGGAAGCCAAGCCAGTGGATTTTCGAGAGGTGGCCAAGAGAATCCAGTCGGTTATCAGTACCATACAAAAACACGATTCCGAGGAGAGGTTCTGCAAGCTCGGTGTCAGGGTGGAGTTAGGAGAGCCTTTTTTTATCGATGAACATAAGGTTCGGCTAAATGGGGAAACCCATACTGCCAAGAATTGGGTTATCGCTACTGGTTCCTCCCCCTCCATTCCTGCGATAGAGGGCCTGGATAAGACGCCCCATATCACGAACAAAGAGATCTTTTCGCTCGATAGGTTGCCAAAAACCATGGTCGTTCTTGGAGCCGGCCCCATTGCCATCGAGATGTCACAGGCCTTCTGTCGCTTGGGAACAAGGGTTTCCGTTGTTCAGCGGAGCAATCAGATTCTCAGCAAAGAAGATAAAGATATGGCGGATCAAGTCATGAACGTCTTAATGGCTGAAGGGGTAACGTTCTATTTAGGCTCCTCGGTTGTCAGAACGAAAGACCTGGGGAATGAAAGAGAGGTCACTATCAAAACAGATGAGGGAAAACCAATCAATCTTAGGGCTGAAACCCTCCTGGTTGCCATGGGAAGGGAAGCGAATTTGCGAGGCTTGGGATTGGAGGATATTGGCATTACCTATGATCGAAAGGGCCTCGAAGTAGACCAAAGATTGAGAACCAGCCATAAGCATATCTATGGAGCTGGAGATGTCACGGGGACCTACCTGTTCACCCATGCAGCCGGATATGAAGGGGGGATTGTGATCGGCAATGCGATTTTTCACCTTCCCAGAAAGACGGACTATACCTTTCTCCCCTGGTGTACCTATACGGACCCTGAACTCGCCAGCATCGGGATGAACGAAAAAATGGCGAAGGCTGCCGGGATCAATTACTCCGTATGGACGGAGGAGTTCAAGGACAACGACAGGAGCCTTGCCGAGGGTGAAAAGGTGGGAAAGATTAAGATGCTTCTCGATGAAAAGGAAAGGCCCATTGGGATTCAGATCTTGGGGCCGCGCGCAGGAGATTTGGTCAGCGAGTGGGTGGCTATCATTAATGGAAGGGTCAAGCTCTCAACCCTGGCTTCTGCCGTCCATCCGTATCCGACGCTCGGGGAGATCAATAAGAAAGTTGCCGGGACCTTCCTCTCTGGCAAGATATTCTCCGAAAGGGTGAGAAAGGGCCTTAAGTTCTTCTTCCATCTGAGGGGGAGGGCCTGTGCCCAAGAGATGACTTGAGGAGGTGCCATTCTTCCTCAGAGGGTCGCTTGGAAAAGGAGCTCACCAGTGCCGGAGAAACCTTCTTGAATGGCGAGGGCATCAGAATCGATAGGGGAAAAAACCGCGTTTCCCTTTCTCTCATCTTCTCGTGGTATGTGTCGGACTTTGGACAAACCCTTGCTGAAAGATTGCGATTTATTGTTCTATATTTATATAATCGAAATGATAGGGAGTTTCTCGAGGGAAATACAGCGGGGATAAGAGTAGACTACTAAGACTACGACTGGAGATTGAACAGATACTGAAGGAGAAATAAAGGTGAAAGGCAATCCGCTCGTCGAGCTTCAGAAGCTCGGTCAAAGCATCTGGTACGATAACATCCGCCGGGGGTTGCTGACCTCCGGGGAGCTGAAAGGGATGATCGATGCTGGCGAGATTGTCGGGGTCACTTCCAACCCTGCAATTTTTGAAAAGGCCATTGCCGGGAGCACCGATTATGACGAAGCCATGACTGCAAGGCTCAGGGAGGATCCCCATGTCAGCCCAGAAAGCCTTTATGAACGTTTGGTTATTGGAGACATCCAGACCACGGCTGATTTGCTGGCCCCTGTTTACGGGAGAACCGATGGCATGGACGGCTATGTTTGCGTGGAGGTTTCGCCCCGGCTTGCCCATGATACCGACGGCACCATCGCCGAGGCTCGGCGGTTCTTCGCCGCCATCGACCGGCCCAATGTGATGATAAAAGTACCCGCCACCTCGGAAGGCCTTCCCGCCATTTCGACACTGATCGGGGAAGGCATCAACGTCAACGTCACCCTGATGTTCTCACTCCAGGATCTTCTCGATGTCTCCGAAGCATACCTCTCCGGATTGGAGAAGTTGGCCCAGTCGGACGGTGATCTCAGCCGGGTCGCATCCGTCGCCTCCTTCTTCGTCAGCCGGGTCGACGCTGCCGTAGATAAGTTGCTTCCGGATGATTCCCCCCTTCGTGGGAAGATCGCCATTGCCAACGCTAAAGCAGCCTATCTGCGTTTTAGAGAAACCTATCAGGGTGAACGTTTCACCGTCCTCAAGAAACGTGGTGCCCGCGTTCAGCGCCTTCTGTGGGCAAGCACCGGTGTCAAGAACCCCCTATACCCTGATGTGATGTACGTTGAGGAATTGATCGGCCCCGACACTGTCAGTACCGTTCCACCTGCAACCCTCGATGCCTTCCGTGACCACGGCCAGCCCCGACTTAGTCTGACCGAGAAACTGCACGAGGCGCCAAAGCAACTTTCAGCCCTTAAGGAGGTCGGCATCGATCTGGATGCCGTAACCCGCCGCTTAAAAGATGAAGGGGTGGACCTCTTTGAAAGACCGTATGACTCGTTGATGGAAACGCTAACTCGAAAGCAGGAGTGTATTGTCGCCGGTGAGGTCGGCAAACAGCGCTTCACCTTGGGTCGCTATGCCGATGCCGTCCATTCCCGCGAGAAGTCATGGAGCGAGGCTCACATGATTCGCCGCATCTGGCGAAAAGACGGCACCGTATGGGTGCCCGACCCCAAGAAGGCCACCCTGACCTCTGATCTGATAAATCGCCTCGGGTGGCTGACTATCCCCGAGGTGATGCACGACCACCTGGATTCCTTGATCGATTTTGCCGATGGGGTCAGAAAGGAAGGATTCACTCACGTGGTTCTTCTTGGGATGGGAGGCAGCAGTCTGGCACCGGAGGTCTATATGACCACTTTTGGCAACGCACCCGGCTACCCATCCCTCACAGTTCTCGATAGCACACACCCAGCCTCTGTAGGGCACGTTGCCGACACCCTTGACCTAGCCAACACCCTCTTTCTCGTCTCCAGCAAATCGG
>JABAOC010011489.1_pt2 | contig 15772 bp, 16 predicted proteins | sample 7062161 | NCBI WGS metagenome assembly JABAOC01 (sample SAMN14538625, study PRJNA623070) | marine sediment metagenome | biome: marine biome [ENVO:00000428]; feature: marine pelagic biome [ENVO:01000023]; material: deep marine sediment [ENVO:00002113] | place: India: Gulf of Khambhat ... | reverse complement strand
CCCTCCGTAAAGCCGCATGACAACAGCCGTCGTCCCGAGGGCTGTAAAAAAATATCCCGCTTTCATCGGAGATCCCCTGTGGGCCAGGAGGGGGACAAAACTAAAACTGGCGCTCAACCCGACCTCGAAGACAAAGGTCAGCATGTAAATCAGGAAGATTCTCTGCCTCCGGAAAAGCCTCAAGAATCCCGCACCTTTTAACGCCGTCTCTTGTTGTTGAAGTGCGGGTTTGAATTTGATACACATCGCATAGACCAAGGGAATCAGCGTCAGGAACGAGGCGGTGAGAAAAAACAGGAAAAAGCCCTGTTTTTCGATAATCTGCTCACCTAAATAGGGAAGAAAAAGCAGGGGAATCATAAATCCTGTCGAGACGACTCCGATGGCATATGCTCTTCGCTCGGTCGGCACAAGAAAAATAGCAATAAGCAAGGCCGCCAAGATGAAAAAAGAAAAGCCTACTCCGTGGACAATCCTGACCAGGAAGATCGCCCAGTTTAGGCTTTGGATGAAAAAATAGGACACGGTTGTCAAGGTGATGACCAGCAAGCCGAAAAGAAGAATACGGTGGGAATCGAAGCGGCTCAGAATCCAGCCAGCAAAAGGCCGGGAGAGGAAGGCGGCTAGGGAAAAAAGGCCGACCAGAAACCCTATTTTTCGGGGACTCCCCCCAAGGTGGGCAAAAAACAGAGGGAGGAGAGTTAAAACGGCCAAGGAGGAATACGAGAACAAGACCAGAAACTGAATCGAGAGGATTCCTTTGGGTAACTTTTTATGTTCCATGAAGGAACCCAAAATTATCAAATCTGGGAGAGACTTTCAAATGATTTCAGTGATCAGTTGTCTGACAAGAGTGATTAACATTGTTATTCCAGCCTTCGCTGGAATGACGGAGGGGGGCAGGGATGAGGGGTGGGAATGAAAGCGAAAAAACTAAGGGACAGCGACGGTCTCGTAGATGAAGGTTTTGTAGCGATAGAGGACATCTCGAATGATGTCCTCTTTCTGCATCCTCAACAGATCTGAAGGCTGAACGTCCTCCATGAAGGGCGTCTCTGTTTTCTCGAGTTGACTCTCTCTACTCCTCCTTCCTCTGATTTCTAATCTCAGTTTGAGTTCCACGGAGTTTTTGGGGAGGAAGATCTTGTAGTGGAAGCGGTCTAGCCTTGAGCCGGGAAAATTGATCTGGAAATCTATGGACTTTCTTTTATTTTTTTTGATACGAGATTTTATCTTTCGCTTCTTCAGTTCTTCCATCACATTCTCGAAGGCCGGTTCGGCGATGAACTCGCAGAGCTGCTCGAAATCATCGAGGGCTTGACTTTTGCATTTTTCGATAATCTGAAGATCTCCGAAAAAGTCCGCTAGATCTTCTTTCCAATCTGAGTCACTCATTTGCTTTACTCAAGAATAATTTTAAAGTAGTTTACCATACTTTAGTCGATTTATAAAAGTTCCTGCCAGCCCAGCATCCTTAATTCCGGGATACGAGAACAAATGGAGTATGGATAGGCGTAATGAAGGCGAGGCCCTATCCGTTACCCGCTACCTGCCTGCGCAGGCACAAGCTTCGCGGGCACAGGCTCCGCCGCATAGTGGTGGGTGGGGGGTCTTCGGCGTAAACGGATTGGACCTCGCTTTAAGGAGTTCATCCAACAACACCCTAATCAAGGTTTTGGGGATGCTTCCGCCAGCACTCGATCTTCACGTAGATGACCAGAGCCTCCCTGACTGAGCCAAGTCCCGCTCTTGATATAATATTTAATATCCATAGAATATAAAGGCTAAACCTCCGAACAGGAGTTCAATCCTGATGACAGGAAAGAAATATTCCATCTTTCTCATATTATTCTTTTCCCTTAATATTCTTCTCTTAACCCATTCATCTCCGCAGAAGAAGGAAACACTCTTCGAAAAAAAGGAAAATGCTTGGAGAGCGAAGCGGGATGCTGAGATGCGTGGCCCGACAAGCTGGCTCACGATCGCCGGGCTCTTTTGGCTGGATGAGGGAGAAGACAGCTTCGGTTCCGCCTCAACGAATAAAATCAAACTTCCTCCCGCTTCGGCTCCGCCTCGAGCCGGAAAATTCATCTTGAAAAAAGACAAGGTCGCAGTCGTCGCTCATGAGGGAGTGGTCCTCAAAGTCGATGGAAAAGCGATCAAAAAGATAGTGCTCCGCACCGATCAGGCAGGAAAACTGGACAAGATCGAGCTCGGGGATTTAAGGATGTGGGTGATAGAACGCGACAAACGATATGCTGTTCGACTGAGTGATCTCAACCATCCTCCGTATAAGGATTACCAAGGACTCGATTTTTTCCCGCCAACCAAGAAATTTCAGGTCGTAGGGGTTTTTCGTCCTTATGACAAACCGCAGAAGGTCACTGTCCCTACCATGATCGGAACTCAAACCGAGTTGATTTCGGTCGGGGTTGTCGATTTTCGCCTGGAAAGTAGACATCACCGTCTAGTCGCCTTCCGGAGCAACGCTCAAAACACGAAACTCTTCTTTATCTTCAAGGATGAAACAAACGGCCGGGAAACCTACGAAGCCTCAAGGTTCATGACGGTCGATGTCCTGGATAACGGCCGGGTGGATCTTAATTTCAACCGAGCCCACAACCCTCCCTGCGCCTACACGCTTTACGCTACCTGTCCTCTTCCCCCTCCCCAAAACTATCTTACGGTCAGGATCGAAGCCGGAGAGAAAAAGTATCCAGGGAGGCTTCATTAAGATCTACCCGGATAAACCTGATCTTCAATCTTGGTCCATACCACATCGAAGGAAATATCTTGGACCGAAGATCCACTCAAGACAGTGATAGGCCCGTAAGGTCTCCAAGCAGGTTCCAAGTCTCTCCGGAATAAAGCCAACCCTTTTGTCCCACAAGCTGCCGCCAGATGAGTGATCCCTGAATCGTTCCCGAGATAAAAATATGAGAGTGAAAGCAGACCGGCCAACCTCAAAAGAGAGGGTTTGCGAACCCAAGCCCAGTTCTCGGGCAGATCTGGTGGTTCAATCTCCTGTTCGAGTCGTTCTTCCGCTGGACCTGTGACGAGCACACCGCGTAGATTCTCATCCTGGAGTCGCCGAACCACTTCTAAGAAATTGGGTAAAGGCCAGCACTTCTCCTGGCTGCCGCTTCCGGGATGGATGACGATGATCTTCTCGCTCAAGCCCAGTGGCCTCTCACCCGTGAGCCGCCGTCCCTCATTTTTCTGGTGTGAGTTCAAAGGAAGACGAGCACATTCTTCAAAGCCGAGCTCATCAGAACTTCTACGTTCAACCCATTCTTGAGTTTTTCGGAAGAAATACCGGCTTATGATCTCCTGAGTGTGTTCATCGTAGACAAAAAAGCCAGAACTCATTCCTTCCGAAGTCAGTATGGATTCCAAACCGGAAACAGAACTCCTCTCCTTAAACCAGCCTCCGACCCGGTCAAAATCTTGAAGCCGCAGATCTCCCCCTTCTGTGGAGTCGAGAGAACCTGAAAGAAGAGGAGCTATCTGACGAGCCTCCTGCGAAAGACACTCGTCAACAACTCCTGTTTGTTCGAGGAGTTTTCCGTATTCTCTGTGACAGATAAGCGAGATCCAGCTCGATGGGGCGCACTTACGAAGAAGATGTATGGCCGGTAGAGTCACCAGTAGATCGCCCAATCCCCCAAGGCGAAACAACAGGATTTTTTCCATCTCGTAAAAAAATCAAGATAAGAGGCCGGACTCTATCCCTTCGACTCTGTTTGTTTTCCAGAAGAAATATGCACTATTCTTTCTTGATCAGGTCTGCAAATCGGGCCCCGAATTCTCTTCCGCGCCTGAGGTCTTGGTCCTCAGGACTCCCCACGAACTCCAGGCTGTCGACAAGCTCCCATTTGAGCGGTTCGATGATTTTCTTCGTATCCCGCAATGCTCCTCCGCTCCATCCGTAGCTGCCGAAAAAGGCCGCTTTCTTGTTCTGAATGTGTTTGTGAGCCGCCATCTCAAGAACTCCTTTGACCGGCGGAAAGAGAGAAACTTCATAGGTAGAGGCACCGATCATCACTCCTCTTTTTGTCCAGAGCGAAGGCAGGATATAGCTGACATGCGTCCTGGCGGCATCGAATATTTCAACGGGAACGCCGGCCTCCGAGATCCCTTGGGCCACCGCATTCATCATGAACTCGGTGCTGCCGTACATCGAACCGTATATGAGCGTGACTTCGGACTCGGTTTTTCCTTTGGCATACTCGGCCCATTTCTGGTAGAGATTGACGATTCGCGTTGCATCCTGCTGCCAGATGAGACCGTGGGAGGGGGCTATGACATCGACGGGGATCTCCTTCAATTTCTCGATCGCCCCCAAGACCCGGGTGCTGAAATTGGCAATGATGTTGACGAAGTAACGGAGGGCTTCCTGTTCATAAAACTCCAGATGCTGACTTTCGTCATCAAAGATAGCCCCCCGGATAGCCCCGTACCCGCCGAAGGCGTCGCAGGAAAACAGGATGTGGTCGGTTGTCTCGTAGGTCATGATCGTCTCAGGCCAGTGGAGAAACGGGGTGGAAAAAAATTTCAACGTCCGCTTTCCTAGAGGCAGCGTATCGCCGTCACTGACAACCTGGACATTCTCAGTGATGGAAAAGAACTCTTCCATCATCTCCTTGGCTTTTTGGGAGCAGAGTATGGTCGTCCTCGGCGATATCCGCCGCAGCGTCCTGAGGAGTCCCGAATGGTCGGGCTCCAGATGATTGACGATGATATAATCTATGCCGGAAATATCCGTCAGCTCGTCGATTTGAGCAAAATACTCATCTCCCTTGAAGGATTTTGTCAGGTCGNNTTGTCAAGTCGATGATGGCTTTTTTCTCATCGTTTATCAGGTAAGAGTTGTAGGAAACGCCCTCCTTTGCGATAGGCCATAAACCCTCGAACAGGTCTGTGGTCCTGTCGTTGACGCCAATCCAGAATACATCGGGCTTTATTTCGATCACAGGCATTTTAGACTCCTTGTTTTGATTAGGCTGTCATTTTAACGGCTGAAGGTTGAATAATCAACTGGGATATTCCTCTGTTTTATCTAACTTTCCCCCAAAATTACCCGGCTGAAATCGCTTTTGATATTCCTTTACCAATCCCCTTGGTTTGTGGTAAAAGAGGGAGAAAATAAAAAAGCCTATGACTGAATACTGAGGTTACGGGTATGACAGCCATGGAAGAAAGCCAAAGAGGACGATGGGGTTCTAAAGTCGCCTTCATCTTCGCGGCAGCCGGTTCTGCCATCGGCTTGGGGAACATCTGGCGCTTCCCGATGGCCGTGGGACAGAACGGAGGGGCAGTATTTGTCCTCGTCTACCTCATCGCCGTTGCACTGATCGGTTTTACGGTTATGCTGGCCGAGCTCTCCATAGGCCGCCGCGGCCAGAAGAATCCCGTAGGTGCCATAGAACACATAAAACCTCGGTCGCCCTGGAAGGTGATCGGGTATCTTGGCATTTTTGGGGCCGTCTGCCTTCTATCTTTTTACTCTGTAGTAGCCGGCTGGGCCGTAGGCTATCTCGTAAAAACGGCCTCTGGTGCCTTTCGGGGTGAAATCACCGGCCAGCTAACGGATAGAGTGTTCACAGAATTCAGCGCTAATCCTTGGCAGGTTCTGTTCTATTTCATCATCATCATCTGCATCACGACCTACGTCATCTCTAAGGGAGTTAAGGGCGGGATAGAAAGATGGACCAAAATCCTGATGCCCATGCTTTTCGTCCTGATCGTCTTTTTAGCGATCCGAGCCCTCACTCTTCCGGGTGCAGAAGCAGGCATTTCTTTCTACCTCAAGCCCGATTTTTCGAAACTCAACGGAACAGTCATTCTGTATGCCCTGGGACAGGCTTTCTTTTCACTGAGCCTCGGAATGGGAACGATGCTTACCTACGGAAGCTATATCCCCAAATCCGACAACCTGGTCTCCTCCGCAGGTTGGGTCTGCTTCTCGGACACACTCATCGCTTTCCTAGCCGGGATCATCATCTTCCCCACTCTCTTCGCTATTCCGGGAATCGAGCCGACGGCAGGAGAGAGTCTGGTTTTTAAAGTCTTTCCTCTGATTTTTTCCAAAATACCTGGAGGTCTAATCTTTGGGGTTCTCTTTTTTCTCCTTCTTACCGTAGCCGCTCTCACGTCCACAATCTCTCTTCTTGAGGTGCCTGTGGCCTACTTTGTCGATGAGCGGAACTGGTCAAGAAAAAAAGCCGCCTGGATCGTTGGATCACTTGCCTTCATCCTGGGGATTCCTTCTGCATTCTCGACTGGAGCAGTTCCGTTCCTGACGAATCTCAACTTCATCGGCAACATGAATTTCGTTTTCGGCAATCTTTGGTTGGCCGTGGGCTCACTCCTGATCTGCCTGTTTGTGGGATTTGTCTGGAAAGTGAAAAATGCAGCCGAGGAAATCTACTCGGGCAATCCTCGATTCAAACTCAGACCTCTCTGGTCCTTTTCGGTAAAATTTCTGACACCGATAGTGATCATCTTGATCCTCATCTTTATAAAGGACATGGTTTCTTGATAAGGAAAACCACTTATGAAAAAACGCACAGCTATTCTTCTATTTTTATGCTTTATAATTAGCTTCACTCCGCTTAGAACGGCCGAGATCAAAGGCCGGGTGACCTCCCTTCCCTCAAACAAACCTTACTCCCATGGAGCCGTCCTTCTCACGCCTCTACCGGTTGGGTCAGAAGGGTATACAAAAGCCGCGATCGACAAGGATGGACGTTTTTCATACCAGGATCTCAAACCCGGAGAATACGAGGTCAAGCTGGACCTCTACAGTGTTACTCCAGAAGGAGGAAGAGCGGAAATCGAAATCATTGCCGAAGATCAAACATTCGAACTCACTCTCCCCGTTTCGCTCACCTTCCTGGATAAGGCCCTGGTTTTCACCAAGGAAATGAGTGATTTCATCTGGTTTCCACTGATGGTCGGGTTTCTCCTGCTCATCGGAGTCCTGCTCACCATCCTCACTCGGCTGATACAAGTCCGAAGATTGATCATGTCCCTGAAGATGGTCCTTCAAGGAGCCCTAGGAAAGGATAAATCCGAGAAGGACGAAGGGGATATATCCCCGTATGCGGCGCTGATGACGGCTTTAGCGGCCACGGTCGGCAACGGAAACCTGGCCGGTGTCGCCACAGCCATCGCCACCGGCGGTCCGGGAGCACCGGTCTGGATGTGGATCGCCGGGTTTTTGGGCATGGCGACCAAATATGCCGAGGGCTTCTTAGGCGTCCGATTCAGAGTTAAAAACCCGCGGGGGGAGATGTCTGGCGGCCCGATGTACTACGCCCGCCACGGCATCAAGAACGAAAAAGTGGCTAAATTCATGGGCATGTTCTTCGCCATCTGCGGCGCCTTCACTTGTCTTTTCGGCACCGGGAACATGGCCCAATCGAATTCGATGGCCCTGGCCTTCAACGATCAGTTCAGCGTGCCTTTTTGGCTCACCGGCTTGGTCATCACGACCATGGTCGGGGCGGTCATCCTGGGCGGGATTAAAAGAATCGGCGGTGTCTCCGAACGTTTGGTTCCGACTATGATCATCCTCTATTTCGGAGGCGCGATCGTCATCATCATGGCTAACATCACCAACCTTCCGGCTGCCTTTTCCGTCATTTTCAATTCTGCCTTCACGGTGAAGGCCGTCGGAGGAGCCATGGTCGGAACCTCGGTCCGGCTGGCCATAAGCGTCGGGGTCCGAAGAGGACTTTTGTCCAATGAATCTGGACTGGGGTCAGCGGCCATCGCCCAGTCAGCCTCAAAATCCTCAGACCCCTCCCGAAATGGTCTGATCGCCATGACGGGAACATTCATCGATACCTTGGTTGTCAACACCTTGACGACCCTGACCATCGTCATCACCGGGATGTACCTCAAGACGGCCGCCTTCGGAGCTCCAGAGGGTCTGACCTCCACGGCCTTGACTGCCGCAGCCTTTGATTCTGTCCTTCCCTACGGCGGTTACATCATCGCTCTCAGTTCCTTTCTGTTCGGTTATTCCACCCTGCTCGGCTGGTGTTATTACGGGGAGAAATGCCTGGAGTACATCTTCGGGATACGGGTCATCTATCCCTACCGAATTGCTTTCATCGCCCTGCTCTTCATCGGCTCCAACATCCAAGGAGCTCACTTGAACATCATCTGGTACATAGGTGACATCGCCAACGCATTCATGGCCTTCCCAAACCTGGTATCCATGATTCTTCTGGCCGGATTGGTGGGCCGAGTCACGACTAAATATTTCTATAAAAAAGAATAAAGAGATCTGGCCTCTCGATGGGAAAAAGAAAAGACCTCCTAGTATTCGCCCTCAAATGTCTCTTCAGTCTAGCGATCATCGCCTTTCTTCTCATCTACAAAACCTCGGTCAAAGAGATCCTGGGAGTCCTGAAGGGAGCTAGCCTCTTTTGGCTAGGTCTCTCCTTCTCGCTCCATGCCATCGGCCTTCTGATAAGCGCCTACCGCTGGCAGATTCTGATCCGAGCCCAAGGTGATTTTGTCCCGCTCGGTTTCCTGACCCAATCCTACCTGGTCGGGACCTTCTTCAACAACTTTCTTCCCACTCGCTTCGGAGGAGATGTGGTCCGCATCTGGGACGGGACAAAGTACTCCCGCTCCCTGCTCAAATCTTCGGCCATCGTCCTCGTCGAACGCTTCACCGGAATTGTCATCCTCTTCTTGTTTGCCCTGGTGGCCTCCCTCTTCCGGCTCGACCTGGCCCAAAAAATCCCGATCATCTGGGTAGCTCTCCTTGTGGGTGTGGTCGGTCTCGTCCTGGTGGGTGTTTTTCTTTCTCCTCTTTTTCACCTCGGGCTTCGGATGATACCCGATAAGATATTCCTCAAAAAAGTCAAGCTCAAGCTCTCAGAATTCAGGCGGGTCATCCTCGTCTACAGGGATAAAAAGGTTTTTCTGTTCCAGGCCTTTTTCTGGGCATTTCTTCTCCAAATCAACGTGATCGTCCACTACTACCTGATCGGGAAGGCCCTCGCGCTCGATATCCCCCTTCTCGATTATTTCATTTTTATACCGATCGTCCTCCTCATCTTGATAATCCCGATCACCATCAGCGGTTTGGGTCTCAGGGAAGGCTCGTACGTCGAAATCTTCAAGTTCTACGGGATTCCGTCTCAAGCGGCAGTGTCTTTCGGTCTCATCGATTGGGCCTTCGGTTTGATCATCGGTGTCGTTGGCGGTATCATCTACGCAGTAAGGAAATGAGGAACGAACCGTTACCTAAAGAACTAAGCATAGCCAGGACAATCTTCACCGGACTCCTAATCATCCTTTTCCTTCCCCCTCTGGCTGTCAGGCAACTACAAGGTCAACAACAGCCAGATTTATCCGAATACCAAAAAAGGCTGACCAAGTTATCCCAGCAGATCAAGGCTCTCCAGACTCAAATCGATAAAGAAGAGAAAAGAACAGCCACCATCCTCTCCCGTCTGGAACGGATCGGGCTCAACAAGAGGCTGATCAGGAAAGAAATCTCTTTCNNTCTTTCTACAACATCCGGGAGGATCAAGCAAACAGGGAATTGACCTCCTTAAAAGAAAGGATCCCTCCTCTCCAGAAAAAACTCGAGAACGAGAGGCAGTCCATCGAAAAAATCCTGTTAACTCTGTATAAGTTCGGACGGTTTAATGTCCTCCAATTCATGCTCCAGGCCAGAGATTTTAAGAGTGTCATTACGGAAAACAAAAACCTGGGACTCCTGGCTCAGTACCAAGAAAAAATCGTCATGGATTACATGACTACTCTCGACCAACTTCAGTCGGCCCAAGCCGAGCTCGAGTCGAAAAAAGAGGAGATTTCTCAACTCATCCAGAATGCCCAACAGAAACGGAGAGAGCTCGAAGATGAGGAACGGAAGAACAGGAGTTTAATAAATGAAATCGCCCGCAACAGAAAAACACACCTGAAGACACTGGAGGAGTTGAATGAACGGTCCGAACAGCTGCAAGACTTGGTCAAGAAATTGCTCAAGAGGGAAATTTCTCTTCCTTTCGCCCTGGTTCCCCTCTACGAAAAGAAGGGCCAGCTTCCCTGGCCTTTAACCGGGAAAGTCATAACCCTGTTCGGGCTTCAAAAGCATCCCCGTTTTAACACGGTGACCGTCAACAACGGCATCGAGATCGCCGCCAACAAGAAAGACATGATCGTTAAATCCATCCATCCGGGTAAGGTGGTCTACTCAGATCATTTCCAAGGGTACGGCAACCTGATTATTGTCGACCACGGCTTGAATTATTACTCTCTTTACGGGCAGTGCTCAGATTTCATAGTCAAGAAGGGAGACTATGTCCAAGCCGGCCAGCCCATCGCTCTGGTCGGCGATTTCAGTTCCCCCAGAGGTGTCTCGTTGCATCTTGAAATCCGCTTCAAGACAAAGCCACTCGACCCCTTGCGTTGGCTGAAAAGAAGATGATACAATCAAATACGGAGTCATGATCAATAAGAGAGCGAAATTTATCATTTTTTCAGGCCTCGTTCTGGCCTATCTCATCATTTTCCTCGGAACCCATTCTTTCTCAGGTCTTTCTGACGATAAATCCACCGAGAAAGACTTAGAGCTTTTGGGGAAAGTCATAGACCTCATCAAGAATCACTATTTTGAAGAACCAAGACCCTACGAGACGATGGAGGGAGCTTTTAAAACAGTCATCAATTCACTCGACACCCTATCCAGCTATCTGAACCAAGATAACGCAGAAAAGTTCAGGATGCAGAAGGAATCACGCCTGCATGAGGCCGGGATGATTTTGTACAAAAAGGAGTACACGTATTATCCGCAAATCGTCGGCATCCTAAAAGACTCACCAGCCTCAGAGGGGGGATTTCGAGTAGGAGACCTGGTGATCGCCATCGATGACCAGTCAACCCGGATGATGAGCATGCTCGAAGCCAATCTTGAACTCAAGGAAAAAGAAGAAACCGATGTCGAGTTGAGGTTTATCAGAAGAAGCCAAACCCAAGAAGTGACGATCAAAATAAGACGGCTGAGAGAAGCGCCTTTTTCTTATTCGGGCCATAAGGGGATGAGTGGTATCCTCAAAATCCACGATCTTTATCCTGACTGCGTGGCTCAGATCCGAGAAGAGGTCCTTCCCCGACTCAAACCCCAGAAAAAACCACTTGTCCTCGACCTTAGAAACTGCGGCGAGGGCAATATGGATGAGGCTCTTAAGCTGACGAATCTCTTCCTGATGTCTGAGGAAGTGGGCTATCTTGAATCCAGAAAGGGAGACAAGGAGATTCTATCTTGTCCAGAAGTGCCGGAATTGGAAAACCTTCCCCTCGTCATTTGGGTCAATCAAGGCACCATCGGCCCAGCCGAGGCTGTAGCGGCCATCTTGAGGGAATATCGTAAAGCTAAAATTCTCGGCCTGCTGACTCCAGGGCTTGTCGCTAAACGCGATTTCATCGCCCTAGAAGACGGAAGCGCCTTGCTCCTGACTTCGAGCATCTTTGCCTTAAAATCAGGGAAGTCAATATGGGGAACCGGTCTGACACCCGATGTAAAAATACAAGGACAAGACCAGAGTGATGAGACATATCTCAAAGAGACGGTGAAGCTCATTTCTGGTCCGTAGTTTATGGAGAGACGAAACCCTCTCACAGGCAGCTCGATCAAAGAGAATCCCCTTTTCTTTCCCATCATCTTCTTAATCTTGGCTGTGATTTCAGCCTTCTGCCTGGATTTCATCGCCTGGAAAAAGGGAAGCATATCCTATGTCTTCGCGGCATTTCCGACAAAAAAGAAAGTCGTTGTCGAAAAAGAGACTCTTGATAAGATCGCCCATGCCAAATTAATCCAGCAGGGCATTGCTCCTGACTCTATAGACCAATATCAGGATGAAGAAGGTGTTTTTCACTTCCTGATCGACCTCCCGATCGAACAATATAAAACCCTCGAGACTCCACTCGAACAAGAATTTAAAGCTGCCAAGACTTCGGTCTCCAAAAAAGAAGAAGACGAAACCGAAGAGAAAAACTTTTATCTTTGGGAAATTAAAGGGAAGAAAAAACAGAAAATCATCCTCCTGTTTTCCTGTTTGAAAGAAAGGCCACCGACGGAAGAAGCGCCCGTCATCAGGGCCAAAAAAAAAGTGGCCATCATCATCGACGACATGGGCTACAGCCTGGGGGCCATCAGAGAAATCATAGAGATCCAAAAACCGCTCACCGTGGCTATCCTGCCCTTTAGTCCGATGGCTAAGGAAACGGCTCAGATCGCTCACCGGAACGGGTTGGAGGTCATCCTTCATCTTCCCTTAGAAGCCGTGAACAATGATGACGGGAATAACGGGATTGACGGCCTCATCCACTCCCGGATGAATCAGGAAGAGGTGCTGAGTGCTGTGGATGACAGTTTGAGTCGAGTCCCTTATATCAGCGGCGTGAACAATCATATGGGTTCGAAAATCACGACGGACGAGACCTTCATGATTACAATCCTGGAACGCCTGAAACAGAGAGAGCTTTTCTTTATCGACAGCCGGACGACCACAGAATCTGTTGCCTATGATGTGGCCAAAAACTTAGGCGTTCCCACTGCCTACCGCAACATTTTCCTGGATAACGCTATTGATGAAAAAACCATAAAGAAGAAATTGTTGACCCTCTTTAAGCTGGCTCAGAAAAGAGGTCAGGCCGTAGCCATCTGCCATCCCACTCCTCAGACTTTGAAGATTCTGAGAGAAAATCTTCACCTGATCGACGAGTACAACCTGGAGGCTGTCCACGCCTCCCAAATCGTCAAGTAAATAATTGCCATTCCCGCGTCCCATCCTGTCATCGCTGTCCCATCCCGTCATTCCAGCGGAAACTGGAATCCAGTCTCCGCAGGGATGACAAGGAAAAACAAGATCATCCACACAATATCTTGACAGAATCTCCACACTTCCTTAACGTTTAAGCAAGGATTTTATATAAAATTAAGGTTGGGACAGGGTAGCCTCTCTAAAAATTAACATGCTCGACAACTTAAAAATCGCCCTCCGCAGACAAAAAAAGCTGATCACTATCTTCTTTCTCACCATCTTCATTCCCTCCGTGACTCTCAGCATCTTCGGTATCCGCTCGATAAGGAATGAACGGCTCAGGCAGGCTGAGCAGATTGAAAACGAACACCGGCGGGCGGCTGATTTCATAAGGCGACAGGTTGATTCCCGGTTTAAAGACATCGAACCGGCCCTCATAAATCTGGCTCAGGATGAAATCTTCCTTAAAAAGGATTCCCGAGCTATCAGGAATCTCCTCAATAATCGATTCGCAAATAGCCAACTGATAGAGCACGTCTTTTTTGTTTATGAAAACGAAAGCCCGCGATTCCCTCTTTTTCAAACAGCTGCAGATATAAAAGGCAGGCTCCCAACCATCCAACAAACAGAGACGGTGAAAAATAACCTGAAAAAAGCCGAAGAATACGAATTCAAGACTAAAAACTTCCGGAGAGCTATTCGCGCCTACGATGAGCTTATTCTCCAATCTAAAGACAATAACTTTAAGGCTCAGATGCGAAATAATATCGCCCGCTGCTATACAAAACTAAAGGATTATGAACGGGCAATTAAGAACTATTCCATCATTTGCGACATATACCCAGATAGTCGATCTTCCTCCGGCCTGCCCTTGTGTTTGATCGCCAGAGTAGAGATTCTGATTGGCTATCAAAGTCTGGGAGAAACAAGCCATTCTTTAAAAAGCTCTCTGGAATTATTCAGGGATATCCTCCAGCAGACCTGGTATCTAAACGAGAATCAATTCAAAACCTACTCCTCGATGGTCAATGAGGTAGCCAGAGAAGCCATTTCGAAGGCCGAAGGGAATCCTTCAATCCAGGAGGATAGAAAAGAATTAGTCCAACTTGAAGGAATTCATCAGGAAAGGCTCCGGCAGTGGCAGGTCATTAACGATCTAAAAAAAGAGATCATCCCAGAGCTACAAAGAAGAATCCCCCCTCCTAAACCTTACGAGTCAACCCCATTTCAACACTCAAAAACNNNNCGGTTCCGGATCAAGATAGGAAAAGCTCTTTAGGATTCTTAGGCGTAAAAATCAAAGAAGATCATTTAAAGAACGACGTCCTGAAAAATCTCATCGAAGATACGCAGTTGACTGAGAATTCGAGCGTTACGATTTCTGATCTTTCAGGAAGAGTTCTACTCGGAGAAATAAATCCTGAACCTGAGCTTTTGACGGTGACTGAGTTTTTCGAGAACAATTTTCCCCCCTGGAAAATAGAGTTTTATCGCGCAAAAACAACAAGCCTGGGGATCGTAGACATCAGGAAAAGCTTCTACTTCTGGACGATCCTCACTCTGATCATCGTCCTCATCTTCGGCACGGCTTTGATCATGAGGACCGTTGCCCATGAAATGGAAGTCCTGAAAATAAAATCTGACTTTGTCTCCTCGGTCTCTCATGAATTCAAGACTCCGTTAACATCGATAAGAGCCCTCGTCGAGCGGCTCCAATCAGGAAAGGTGAGCGAATCCACAAAGATGGACCAGTATTTTTCTGTAATCTCCCAAGATGCAGAGAAGTTGACCAGGCTGGTCAATAACATCCTGGACTTCTCCAAGATCGAAGAAGGAAGGAAAGAGTATGAACTCGTGGAAACAAACATAGCTCAACTCATCACCCAACAAATAGAGGCTTTCCAGAAGGATGTCATCAAGGAAGGCATAAAGATACAAGCTCAGATTGAACAGGATATTCCCTCGCTGACCATAGACAAAATCGCAATATCCCAGGCCTTCAACAACCTTCTGGATAACGCCGTCAAGTTCTCACCAGAAGGAAAATGCATTCAGGTCGAAATCACGAAGGATGAAAAAAATGTGATGATCGATATTATTGATGAAGGCATCGGAATCCCCTCAGACGAAATCGATAAGATCTTCGATAAGTTTTATCAAGCCCGGAATGCCCTCAAGCAATCGGTCAAAGGTACAGGTTTAGGACTGACATTGGTCAAGCACACCATCGAGGCTCATGGAGGAACAGTCCAGGTGAAAAGCAAAGTCGGCAAAGGAAGTACTTTTACTTTGATCTTCCCGATAAAAGGAAAAGGAGAATAAAGCATGCCCAAAAAAATTCTGATCGTCGAAGATGAACCCGGGATTCTCCTGAGCCTTAAGGATGAGCTTGAATCCGAGGGCTACAATGTTATTGAGGCCGACAACGGAGAGAAAGGCTTAGCCTTAGCCAAACAGAAAAAACCAGACCTCATCATCCTCGATATCATGCTTCCTATCCTGGATGGATACGAAGTCTGCAAGAGATTACGCATGTCCGGAGATTCGACTCCCATCCTTATGTTGACCGTCAAAGATAAGGAGATCGACAAAGTGTTGGGTTTAGAGTTAGGAGCCGACGATTATGTAACCAAACCCTTCAGCCTCCGTGAGGTTTTGGCTCGAGTGAAAGCCCTCTTCCGGAGAACAGATGAACGTATAAAAGAGATCGCCGCCTACAGTTTCGGTCAGATCGAGCTTGACTTTAAAAAATACGAGGCCAGAAAGAAAGGCAAAAAAATCGAGCTAACTCCTCTGGAATTCCACATGCTCAAACTTCTCATCCAGAAGAAAGGAGAGGCGCTCTCCAGAGACGATTTCCTGGATAAAATCTGGGGAGAGGACAACACCTATGTCTCCTTCAGGACCGTGGACAGTCACATCGCCAACATCAGAAAAAAGATCGAAGACGACCCAGCCAACCCAAAACACATCGTCAG
>JABAOC010007136.1_pt1 | contig 15780 bp, 12 predicted proteins | sample 7062161 | NCBI WGS metagenome assembly JABAOC01 (sample SAMN14538625, study PRJNA623070) | marine sediment metagenome | biome: marine biome [ENVO:00000428]; feature: marine pelagic biome [ENVO:01000023]; material: deep marine sediment [ENVO:00002113] | place: India: Gulf of Khambhat ... | reverse complement strand
GGGACGGTTGGCCTCGCTTCCCGGAATGGGAGCCAAGAGCGAAGCCAATGTGCTCAGGGGAATCTCCCTCTTTCGTGAGGGTGGCTCCCGGATGTACCTCTGGAATGCTACTATCCTTAGCGATCGAGTGATGCACGCATTGAAAGGGATACGGGGATTAGTCCGGGTGGAGGCCGCCGGGAGTTTCCGACGTCACAAAGAAACTGTCGGAGACCTGGATTTTTTGGCCATCTCAACGTCTTCCGATGACATAATGGAGACATTTGTAGGGCTCGAGGACGTCCGTGAGATCCTTGGTCGTGGCAAGACCAAAAGCAGCGTGCTCGACACCCAGGGCTTTCAAATGGACTTGAGGGTCGTAGACTCGGAGAGTTACGGTGCTGCCCTGGCCTACTTCACGGGGTCCAAAGCACACAATGTACGCCTCCGGCAAATGGCGGTACGAAAGGGGATTCGCCTCAACGAATATGGATACTTCCGTGAACCGGAAGGAAAGCGTCTGGGCGGAGAGCATGAGGAAGATTTATATGCCCTTCTTGAGATGGCATATGTGCCTCCTGAACTCAGGGAGGACCGTGGCGAAATTGAGGCAGCCATGGCGGGAAGGATGCCTGATTTGGTTGAAGATAAAGATATTAAGGGTGACTTCCACGTGCATAGCCGTTACAGCGACGGGGTCCACACCATTGAACAGATGGCACAAGCCGCCCAGGCTCGTGGCTATCAGTACATATGCTTGACTGACCACAGCCCTTCCCTTGGCATCGCCCATGGGGTCTCTCCCGAGGATCTTAAGAAGAAAAAGGAAGAGACCGATGCATGGAACCGTGCTGATAAAGGTATACAGCTTCTCTGTGGTACCGAGGTGGATATCCGGGTAGATGGCACGTTAGATTATCCGGACGAAATTTTACGTTCCTTGGATGTAGTCGTCGCATCCATCCACTCAGCCTTCAGCCGATCTCAAGATGAACAGACCAAGCGCGTGCTCAGTGCGATGCAAAACCCTCATGTACATATCATCGGTCATCTTACGGGACGGCTCATCGGGCAGCGTGAAGGCGTCGACCTGGATCTGGAGGCCGTGGTGAGGGAGGCAGCCCGCACCGGAACAGCTCTCGAGCTCAACGCACAACCTCAGCGTATGGATATCACCGATGTTTTATGTCGCATGGCAAAGGATGCTGGCGTCCGTGTAGCCATTGGAACCGACGCCCATGTGATTCAGAACCTGGACTACATGCCCCTGGGGGTTTCGGTTGCGCGGCGAGGTTGGCTAGGCAAGGGTCAGGTTCTCAACACCATGGAAACAGACGAACTCCTGCAGTATTTCAGAGAGGGAAAAGAGAANNTCAGAGAGGGAAAAAAGAAGCGATGATCGGCTATTACCAGGCGTCCTCGACCTCCCTTTCATCCGGCAGCCGATGCTCGCATACATGTTGAAAATTGGGGCATGACGCCTGTCCCTCAAAGGTACACAAGAGAATCATTTCTTCACGGTCATCAAGGGCTGCCCCCTATACCTTTCGGGTTCGATATGGCAATCAAAAAATTCAATTTTATAGATGACCTCCTTCCCAATAGGCAGAGAAATACTTTTTAGTGATTGCCCTGTAAATACCTAGTTCTTCAACAGGCCGTCAAGATATGAGCCCATACTTTTAAATCTCTAGAATGACTAACTCACGGTCTTGGTTCTATTCATTTCCAAAGAAATCCCCTTTAAGAAAACACATCACCATTTCCAGACTATCATCGGGAATGATTTCGACCCCATCTAAGGCAGCAGGGAAAAATATGCCCTTGCCAGGAGTAACCATGGTCTCTCCCCCCTGCCATCGCACCTTTGACTCTCCCCGGGTAACTAATCCGACACTGAACTGACTGCCGAGACTCAGTGTTGACGGCTTAAATACTGTTATTGTCAGAATACCAAAGGCCTTGTCCGGTCTCCCCCAGAAGTACATGCTCACTTCTTTCCCTGAATCACTTAAATACTTTTTAGGCTGATATTTATACGCATTTTCAGTCTCCTCAGCTGTCATGCCAGTATACTCAAAAGCTTCCGCCAATTTATCAAATCCAAGGCCCAGATGGCGCTGTGCTTCCGATAGCTCCATACCCAGCCATTGTTTCTCGGCGCGGAAGATAAAATCGGCGGGCTCGTGGATCTCGATGATGAAAAGGCCAGGACCAAGGGCATGGGGAGCGCCCGCAGGGACATAATATATTTCCCGTGGACTAACGGGAATCTTGTTCAAACATCTGAGCAGTTCTTCCGAACTGCCGCGTAAGAGAATTGGCTCAAAGCTCTCCCGAGTCATACCATCTATGAAGCCGAGGTAAACATGGGCTGGTTCTGAAAGATTATCGCGTATCTTTAGAATCAACCATGCTTCATCTGCGCCGCTGGGAAAGTTGAAATGTTTATTTGCAAAAGCCTGTGTGGGATGGACCTGAACAACATGACGTACAGCAGTATCTATAAACTTGGCAATGATTGGAACAGTTGTCCCGAATTCCCTAGCAATAGAAGGCCCCAGTAATGCATCGGAAAATTGCTCGACCAAATCTCGAAAGAGAACCGCCTGATTATCCACAACTATCTTGCTCAGTCCTTGGGGAACTGTGTTCTTATCCCGAATTCCTCCCTTTACATTCGCCGCTTCAATAGTTGATGCATACCATGCCTCTCCGTAATGGCCATCTTCTGGATTGTCGAGTTTCAACAATTGATCTAACAAGAGCCCGCCGGTAAAGAGCCTATATGGACGTTGTGGTGAGAAGGTGATCGGACCATGTGCAATCTGTTCCAGTTTCTTCCGTGTAACATCGGTCATTGTTAACCTCCCTTCAAGGTAGCTTTCACTAATGCGGAAATTCTATCATACTACACGTTTTGGTCATGGACCAATTAATCCGTAAAAAGGATGAAAGGCACATGAGTAAACAAAATTTTATCAATACTAAGAACCCCGTCAAGGGGAAGGCAGGAGCGGTTTTTTCAAAGGAGGACCTATTCCAAAGGTTCTTTCAAAGTTGGTGCGTTTCTTGGAAGCAGATGTGCATTTTACAGCAACGATTCAGAGTAATGTGTTCCAGCGAAAAAAAGGGTCAAGCCTCAACAATGTACATATATCATCATGTTGAGCCCTGACCCCTTTGACATTAGCGGTTTAGAAGATGGACTCAGGGTCGTAGTGTTCTTTTGCGTTCTTCTTGGTAATTGGGACGCTGGGGAGGAGGACCACTTTACCCACTTTCTGGCCCTCGAGAATCTTAACAGCGACGTCAAGTGCTTCGGGGAAGAAAATGGGCATCTTCACCGTGAAGGCAAATTCGCCATCCATAACCGCTTTGATGGCCTCCTTCTGGCCGTCCATCGATCCAACCTTTATCTCTTTTTGCCTTCCGGCTGCCTTTATCGCTGCCAGAGCGCCGAATCCCATCTCATCATTTTCGGCAAAGACGAAGTCGATCTTCTTATGGGCCTGGAGCATGTTCTCCATGACGGTGATCGCCTGTTCGCGCTGGTAGTTTCCAACCTGATCGGAAATCACTTTAATATTGGGGTATGTTTTGATCACGCTTCTAAAGCCCTTAAAATTATCGATGTTAGATGCAGAGCCCTGGACTCCCTCTATGATCACCAGGTTGCCCTTTTCGCCCATGGCCTCCACAGTAAGTTTTCCGCCCCATGTACCTTTAACAACGTAGTCCATCCCTACATAGGTGACCGAGTCGGGGATCATGCTCTCTGCCACCTGGCGGTCAAAAGCCATAAACGGAATTCCGGACTTTGCGACCCTCCGGAGTGCAGGCACGAGGGCAGCCGACTGGTGGGGACAGACCATGATGAGGTCGACCCTGCGGGCAATCAGGTCCTCGACATCTCGGGTCTGCTTTGCCGCGCTTAAACGGGCGCTTGTAACGATGAACTTGACGTTCTCATGGGTCGCCTCATACTTTCTGACCACGTCATACTGAGCCCTCCGGATTGGATGTGTATCGTTCGGTTGAGAGATCCCGATAAGCCATGACTTCGCTCGAACTTCACCGGCAAGCGGGTAGGCCAAAAGCACGGTTAAAAGGATGGTAATACAAAAAAAGAAGAAACTGTTTTTTGTCCTTGGTTTCATTTTCCATTCCCCCATAGTTCTTGGTTTTTTCTCAATCTTTGCCCTTCTCAATCATTTGGTAAGCACAGATCATTTTCGGAGAAAAAACCCCATCACCTCCTTCCGTGAAAAGAATTTCCATATGTCACCTCCTTCCATGGTGGAATATCTCATTCCCTTGCGGTGACAGTGCTTATGATTACCGCAAGGATAACGGTTATCCCTTGGGCGATCATTTGAACATAGTACACGGCCCCAAGAAGGTTCAAAATATTGTTTATGATCCCCACGATGAGAAGTCCGATTATGGTAAACAGAACATTTCCAATACCACCGGCAAAACGGGTACCTCCTATGATTACTGCCGCGATGACCGGAAGGACCTTCAAATCGCCGGCTGTAGGGTCGCCCGCATTGATTCGGGAGATGTGGATGATCCCCGCAATGGCGGAGAGCATGCCGCTCAGGATGTAGACCTTGACTTTCATCCACAGCACGCTCACTCCCGCCAGACGAACAACCTCGGCATTTCCCCCGAGGGCGTATATGTATCTACCAAATATGGTATGGTACATGATCAAGGCGAAAATGAGGTAGAAAATCCCAATGAGAATTACCGGCATCGGGATGGGGCCGATAAAACCATTGGCGATGAACCGGATCTCTGGGGGAGTTCTATCACCCAATGGAAGTGTTCTTCCGTTGCAGATGATAAAGGAAACCCCCCGCAAGATGATATGCATCCCGAGGGTTACCAGAAAGGGTTCAGCTCCTCCCTTTGTTATGATTAAACCGTTGCAAAACCCCACCAAACCTCCCGCAAGGATCATGATGAGGATGATCATGTACGGAGAGACGTCTGTCACAAGTATGAGCTGCGCCGATCCTACTGCACTGAGGGCGAGTATGGCTCCAACGGATAGGTCAATCCCCCCGGAAAGGATGACCAAAGTCATCCCCAGGCTCATAAAACCGAGGATTGTTATCTGCCTTATGATGTTAAAAAGGTTCGGAACCGTTAGAAAGGCATCCGAGAGAAGGCTTGAAACGAGAATGAGGGCAAGTAGGCCGGAAAGGGTTACGTATTTGTTCGCTATTCCAGCGGTTTTCCGAACCAATGCCGCGGATATCGTATTTCTGTTGTTCCACTTTATTTCCATAATTGGGAAAACCCTCTCGCGGGTATTTCCTCAGAATTCCCAAAAACTCTAGCTTTGCACGGGGGAAAGACCCTGCTCCCCAAGGATAATCATCCTGAGAATCTCATCCATGGTGGTCTCATTCTTCTTCCGCACACCAACCAGTTTTCCTGTTTTGAGGACCATGATCCTGTCCGAGATCTTAAAGATATCGTTCATGTTGTGACTGATTACGATTATCGATAATCCTCTATCTCGAAGGCGTCGCACCAGGTTGTGGACTTTATCGGTCTCCTCAACTCCCAACGCCGCTGTGGGCTCATCCATAATAAGCACCTTCGCATCGAAGAAAATGGCCCTTCCAATGGCCACGGACTGACGTTGTCCCCCCGAGAGATTAGCCACCCGTTCACGGATAGATTCGATGCTTATCTTCAGCCGGTCAAGGAGTTCGTCGGTCTTCTTCTCCATCTCCCTTCGATCCATGATTCTGAAGATTCGACCGAGATTCCCCTTCTTTATCTCTCTGCCGATGAATACATTCGCCGGCACATCGAGATTATCGATAAGGGCGAGAGTCTGGTAGATGGTTTCAATCCCCAGCCTTTTGGCATCCTTTGGGTGTTTGATATGGACTTTATCCCCTCGAAAGAAGATCTCGCCCGAATCGGCCAGAATGGCACCAGACAGGATGTTTACCAGGGTTGACTTTCCCGCCCCGTTGTCCCCCACCAGACCCAAAACCTCTCCCTCTTCGAGCGTGAGATCTACGTCTCTGAGGGCTTCCACCCCACCGAAGTGTTTGCTTATGCCCTTCATCTGTACAACATGTGTCATCGATCCTCCCCCACTTTCCCTCGTAGCCTTTGAGGTATCACCAGCTATGCCTTCCGCTCCTTTTGCAGCAGAACCGCAACAATAATAATGGCCCCCTCTGCTATGAGCTGGATGTAGTATCCAAGACCCATGAGGATGATGATGTTTGATACTAATCCAATTATTAGGAGCCCGATGATGGTGTACCCAACTCCGCCAAGCCCCCCGATGAATTTGTTTCCCCCTATGATGACTGCTCCGATGATGAAAAGAATGATCCCTTCACCTGCCTGAGGATCCCCCACATTGATCCGGGAAAGATTGATAATGCCCGCCATGGCCGCAGTTGCCCCACAGATCGTGTAAACCGCCACTTTCACCAGCTTGTTATTTATTCCTGAGAGCCTCACAACCTCCTCATTTCCACCGACAGCATAAAGGTAGCGCCCGAAGACGGTCAAACGCATCATCAAATACGAAAGAAAGTAAGCAGCACCCAGAAGGATTGTGGGGAAGGGTATGGGACCAATATCTCCATTAGCGATAAAGTCGACACTGAACGGCATATCGACAAAAATCGTTTTGCCTTCGGTGAGCGAAAAGCACAAACCTCGAAGCACAAACTGCATTCCCAAGGTAATGACGAATGGCTCTATGCCAAAGCTAGTAATGAGAAGCCCGTTCGTGGCCCCAACGAACATTCCAATGATGATACCCGCAATAACGATTGCAATCAGTCCATATTCCGCTTTCAACATCAGGGCGCCTACAATTGCCACCAACCCAAGGATTCCTCCGAGGGAAAGATCGATCCCTCCCACGAGAATAACCATGGTAAGCCCGAGGGCAAGGAATCCGTTGATGGCAGTCTGTCTGAGGATATTCTGGAAATTGGTAAGTGCGAAGAAATAGTGTGATGCGAGAGAGCAAAACGTGAAGAGAATGACGAGCGCAATGAGACTGGTCGACTTCTTAAACCAGCTCACGACAGCCAGAGCATCAAGGCTTTGAATTGCCAGCCGGCTCATCACGCAACTCGAAAAGCTGACGCTTAATCAAACCATATCTTAAGCAATGGTAGTTCAGGAAGGCAAGCTTGTCAATAATCTTCAAACAGATCCGTGAACAACCTCCTTTCTTCTGAAAACGAACTTTGTCACCTTATAGGCATGAGAAATCAAATGGCCTTTTCTTCTTTATCGCCTTATTCGGCAAGATATTCCAGGTTGAGCTCGATCAGCTTTCCCCTTGTCGGTCTTCCATCCTCCTTGTCCCATCCCATCATCTCGTAGTAGAGATCCTTGTTCATTTCAAGGTCCTCCTTGGTGAAGGTCTGTCCCTTGTTCGGACCATCAGGAAGAGGTTCAAAGAGCCTTTCCGGCCAGGTGTCGTCCTTGCGGCCAAACCCCTCTCTCAGGTTAAAAATGCGGGCCATGGCCATAGACCGGTCGGATAATTGCATGAGTTCGAAGAGGCTCGTATTCCACCCTGTCACGCACCGAACCGTTTTCACCACGTCGCCCAGAGAGAGAGCCCATGGGGGCTGGGCGACGAAGTAACAGATCCCCAGGGAATTCCAAAGATTCCAGATGAGCTGAGCGTGTCTGAAAAGGCGGATCTTTTGGGGACCTGTCTCCACTGCTGGAACGGGCTCCAGGATGCCCAAGGGAGCCATAGCCTCAAGCCCCGGGCCCTCTTGTTGAAACACCGGGTCATGTGCAGCCTCCAGGTGATCAGCACCCGTTGGCGAGACGGCGTACCCAAACCCTACCCCGAATTTCCCCCGAGGCTCATGCATTGGAACCTCCTGGCCCTTCACGTGAAGGGCATATCTCTTGGCCTCTTGCCCCAGTTTTTCAGAGGCCCGTTTGAGCCCTTCTGCCAAAAGGTTCCCCAGACCTCTCCGAAAGGCGGTTCGCTCGATCATTTCGAGCATGGCCCCAGCGTTGCCGAAGGTGAGCTTCAACCCTTCCGTATCTTCTTCGGTGAGAAGACCGTTCTCGAAGCATTCCATGGCAAAAGCGATACACATTCCGGTGGAGATGGTGTCGAGGGAGTATCGGTTGCAGAGCTCGTGCCCCTTTGCGATCGCTTCGAGGTCGTCGATTTCCAGGCACGACCCGAGGGAGGCGATGGTCTCATACTCAGGCCCCCCATATTCAGGTGAGACCTCGTACCGCCCCTTACAGCTGACCTTGCGCTTGCAGCGAACTGCACAGGCGTAGCAGGTCCCGTTTCCAATGGAAATGGTCTCCTCCATGGTTTCACCCGAGATTTTCTGAGCCCCCTCGAATTGGCTGCGTGTAAAATTTCGTGTGGGAAGGATGCCTTGATTGTTCAAGGGCATAATGACGTTTGGGGTTCCAAGCTTTTGAAAGGTCTGCTCAACTGGATGTACTTTGATAGTCTCCGTAAGCGACTGGCTGACCGCGCGAAGCCCTTCAGGATCTTGAACCTCAAGCTTTTGTGTTCCCCGTACTGCGATGGCTTTTAGGTTCTTAGAACCCATCACCGCGCCCATGCCAGTTCTCCCGTTTGCATGCCCCAGGTTGTTGATCACGCAGGCATAGCGCACGAGGTTTTCTCCGGCCTGTCCAATCATGGCTACCCTGATGAGATTATCGTCAAGCTCTTTTCGAATGCTCTCCTGGGTCGCCCCCGTATCAGTCCCCCAAAGGTGAGAAGCATCCCTGATTTCCACTTCTCCGTTATGTACCCAAATATAGACTGGTTTTTCGGCCTTTCCTTTGATGATGATGGCATCGAAGCCTGCGTGTTTGAGCTCTGGCCCCCAGTAACCAGCGGCTTCAGACTCCCCGAATCCTCCCGTAAGAGGAGAATGGGCAGCAACGGTAAACCTCGCCATCCCAGACATGGGAATTCCAGAAAGGACACCGGACGCGAAGACCAAGACGTTTTCCGGGCCTAATGGGTCGATTCCTGGTTTGAGCTCCCTTAGCAGGTAGAAGAGGGAGAGGCAACCTCCCCCCATGTGTGTTCTATAGAAGGATTCGGAGGGGGTTTCGACGTCCATCTTTTTCGTGCTCAAATCGATCCTTAATACCTTTCCGTTGTATCCAAATGGCATGTTCTCATCTCCTTTCTAGACGCGGGTTTTGTGTGTTCTTTCCGATCGAAGCCGTTCCATGGGCAGTTGTAAGTCGTAATAAAAAGTCCCTTTTTGATGGTGCAGTATAGGAGGAAGCAGATTTCTCTGTCAAGGAAAAAGACCTTCGATTTTTAGAGGTATATTTTGGGTTTAAGTCTGGTTTTTGATAAGCTGCTCCAGGAGATTCCACCCCTGAGAGGATCCTTATACCGCTGCGGTCCTGGCCGGGGTGGTTCCCCCTGATCTCAAGTACAGGAGAACACATCCTACTCCGATAGGTGAGGTCCGCAGATCTATAAGGAAGATCCCGGAGAGAAGGAGAACCTCATTTCAGTGAAACCTCAAAAGGCCATGGAATTCGACCTGGAGTTTCGTAGGTTCGTATCAGGCCTTCGTTAATATATTTGACTTTTTGCCCAATCATCAGGCTTCTTAAAAAGGTCTTGACAGGATAGAATGCCTAAAATACTGTTACCGGTAACATTAATATCTTGGATATCTCAGTGATTTCTCTGTAACAATCGAATGGATGGATTAGGAGGGGATGGGAGGTAGTGCAGCGTAGCAGAAACAACGTGAGTGGATAAGGTCTATGGTAGCCCTTGGCCGCATTTTTCACTGGAAAGGAGGTGAATTTGGATGCTCAAGCGCGGCTAAATGGAAGGGCGTTCTTCAGGGTTTTGGTCATCTGTTGGCAATGCCGAACTTACGTTGTCAGACTTAATATAAACCTCCCGATTTTGGCGATAACCTTAAGAACCAAAAGGAGGGAAAAATGAAAAAAAGTGCTCTAATCATTTCATTAAGCCTTTGTTTTTTGATCGCATTTTCTTTGGGATTCCCGCAAATCTCAGTGGCTGAAGATAAAGTCGTCATTAAGTATGCCACCAGCCCCCCTTATAGCAAGGGATCACCCCTGGTCGAGACAACAGTAAAAATTAAGGAGCTCGCCGCCCTCTATTCGAGAGGTAAGGTTGATGTGCAAATTTTCTGGGGCGGTCAACTGGGGACCGAACAGAAGGTTTTCAAGGATTGCCAGATGGGGATTGTTCAGATGGTTCAGGCCAATATCGCGAACCTTTCTCCATTTGCCCGTGCTTTGTATTCGGTAGTTCTCCCTTATGTCTTTGACAATCGGGAAGAGGCATACAGACTTTTCCGTGGGGAGTTGGGTGAGTACTTCAATCAACAGACTATCAAACTGGCCGGACTTAGGGTACTTGCTTGGCCGGATCAGAGCTATCGAGCTCTTCATAACACCAGAAAACGGGTGAGAACAATAGACGATATGAAGGGTTTGAAATGGCGGGTTCCCAACAACCCCGTATTTATCGAAGAATACAAGAGCTGGGGCATTAACCCCATCCCCATGGCTTGGGCAGAAGTTTTCAGCTCCCTTCAGACAGGAGTTATTCATGGCGGTGACAACGTGCTGAGGAACCTTGTCGACTTTAAGCTCTACGAAATCGAGAAATATGCCACGGTTACAAAGCATATGATAGAATTCGTTCCCATTGTCATAGGTGAGGATTTTTTTCAGAAACAGCCCAAGGAAATACAAGATGCAATTACCAGAGCGGCGAGCGATGCTTGGGCATGGGGCTTTTTTGCCATGGCCGAGGATGACGAGCGTACAAAGAAAACCCTTCGGGAAAAGGGAATGACGATTGATGAACCGGATATAACCGCCTGGAAGGAGAGGGCCTCCAAAATATGGCCGAAATTCTATGACAAAGCAGGTGGAAAGGCGATTTTTGACAAAGTGATGAGTTTCAAATAGATGGGTTGCTCGACTGCAGGGAGGGATTTCTCCCTTAGGAGTCCCTCCCTGACTATGTTTTAAAGTCTGAATCTCTGTATTTAGACGGATCAGGTTAGAGTGATCTTTTGAGTTCCGAGTCCAAAGAATAATGAAGCCCCCGACAGAGTTGTCCAGGGGCTGTCATCCCGCTTAAAAGCTTGCCAATGACTCGGTGCTTAAATTCAGTAGAAACTCTTCTCTGTTTTCTTCTTGCAAAACTTTTTTCATTTTCTCTTGCAAACAGAACAGAGGCCTTCAATGAAAGTATTTAAGTTCATTGACAAAAACCTCGAAAAAATCATGTCTAACTTTTTCCTCTTTTCCATGGTTTTTCTGTTGTCTGCCATTGTCTTTTTCCGTTTTGTCCTGAACAGAGGTCTCCCCTTTGCAGAGGAGTTGGACAGAATGGCCTTCGTCTGGATGGTCTATACCGCTGCGGCCTTTGCTGCACAGAGAGGAGCGCACATCAGATTGGAGGCTGTAGGTCTCATTCTACCTAAAAAGCTAAACCGATACATGAGGTATTTTGCTGATCTACTATGGGTGGGCTTCAATCTCATTATCGTTAAAGAGGGAATCAATGTGGTGTCAAGCATGTTTAGATACCGTTATGAATCTCCTGCCATGGGTTGGTCTATGGCTTACGTCTACACAATTGTTCCCATCAGTTTCACCCTGATGACCTTTCGCATTATCCAGAGACACATCCGTGAAATTCGGAAGTTAAGAATGGACACCAACAGTAACACAGGAGGCTAATGATGTGGTAGAGGTGCTTTTCATCACGCTGGTTATCTGTCTGCTTCTTGGGGTTCCGATTGTGATGAGCATCGGGATTGCCACATTCGCCGCCCTGCAGTTTACGGATATTCCCCTTGCCATCCTTGCAAAGGCCATCTACACGGCCACTGATAAGTTTCCCCTGCATGCCGTTCCCCTTTTTATCCTCGCCGGGGCTCTCATGGAAACGGCGGGTATGTCCGAGCAGGTTGTGGATGTCATAGAACGTATGCTCGGTTGGATGAGGGGGGGATTGGCGATGGCCGTGGTTATCGGTTGCATGTTCTTTGGAGCCATGTCCGGTTCGGGCCCGGCGACCGCTGCCGCTATAGGGTTTATCATGATCCCCGCGCTGGCGACTCGCGGGTATGATAGGGGGTATGCCGCAGCGTTGACAAGTTCTGCCGGTACCTTGGGGATATTGATCCCCCCAAGCAATCCCATGATCGTCTATGGGGTGGTTTCCCAGGCTTCCATCGTAGGGCTTTTCATTGCAGGTGTAATACCCGGAATATTTGTCACCATCACCATGATCCTCATATCCTTCGCTATCTGCGCTCGAAGAAATTATGGAAGAGACACCCGAAAGTTCAGCCTCATGGAATTTCTCGCCGTATGCTGGAAATCGAAGTGGTCCCTGATGGCTCCCATGATCATCTTGGGAGGGATTTACGGTGGGATCTTCACACCTGTTGAGGCCTCCGTAGTAGCAGTGAACTATGCGATACTTGTAGGTCTTTTTATCACGAGGAAATTGAACTTACAAATTATCTATGACTGCTTTTCCAGAACGACCATCATATCAGGCTCCATGATCATATTGATAGGTCTTTCCACCTCCTTCGGGGAGCTGCTCACGCTCTATCAAGTGCCCCAACAAATTGCTGAGATGCTCGGCGCCATCAGCTCAAACGTCAAAGTAATTTATCTGATCATTATCGCCTTCCTCATCATATTGGGAACATTTATGGATACCATGGCTACCATCATTATCCTCACCCCCATATTGCTCCCAGTGATGGTGAAACTTGGTGTCCATCCCATTCATTTCGGGATCGTTTTTGTTGTGACCAATGAAATTGCATTTTTGACACCTCCGGTTGGTGCCAATCTTTTCGCCATGACGGGGGTCACCAAGCTCCCCATTGAACAGATTGCAAGGGAGGAGATCCCTTTTATCATAGGGCTGATCTTTGTCGTCATCGTGCTCGCGTGGTATCCCGAAATAGTCATGGTTTTGCCTCGCCTCATGGGATATGCCTTTTAATACAAGGGAGAAGAGATGGCTACAAAGAACCTGGATAGGAGTGACCGTCTGCCACTTCGCAATGATCAGAGTTACGGGGTTACCAATTGAGAGGGTGGGCAAGGAGGGGATTCCTCCTATAGTAAGTCTTGTATTTGCGATGACCGTACTTACCCTAGTACCTGAAATCTCACTTTTCCTGTCTCAAATAACGGGGTTTCTTCGTTAATTAATCTCTCCTCACTCTAATAAGGGAAGCCGGTCTCCCAGTGATTCCTAGCCTTGGGTCTTGTTTAAAGACTACAGTGTGAATATCACGAAGATCAATTGGTGAAAGACCGAAGTTCCGTCAGGTTAGTCTCGCCTATCAGCAGAAAGCCGCCAATGAAATTACAAGAGCTCGTTCATACGGGAGCTTTTGGGTTTGAAGAGGTCGTTGTGATTTTACCGGGGGTTCCCATGGCAAAGGGCAATGTGAAACTCACCTATGATCACGGCCTATCTCGCCGTATGTCCGCCATCAACGATCAGGTACTGTCCCGTCATCCAGTTAGAACCATCGGATGCCAGATAGAGGGCTACGGCGGCGACATCATCCGGTGTGCCGAGTCTACCAAGGGGAAAGCGTTTCAGCACGTGAGCCCGCCATTGTGGATCCGCGAGTTTCTCGCGGTTCAAATCAGTCTCGATCGTTCCCGGAAGGATGCTGTTTACATTGATGTGGTAAGGTGCCAGCTCCACCGCCATTGTTCGAGTGAGCGAAAGAACTGCTCCCTTCGAGCTTGCATAGGCTGAAAGGGGAGGTATACCCACTAAGGCTGCGTCGGATGAGATCATGATTATCTTACCTTTGCCTTGCTTGACCATTTCCCTCGCCGCTGCCTGGGCACAGAGGAAATAGCCACGGACGTTGGTTGCGAAGGTGCGATCCCATTCCTCCGGCGTGGTCTCGAGAAAAGGTTTGTGTACGATAATGGCAGCGTTGTTAACCAAGATATCTATTCTCCCAAAACAATCCTTCGTTCGCTTTACAATCATTGAGGCATCATCTGGTCTGGACACATCCGCCTGTATGATTTCAATCTCACCCCCGGCCTCTTTGAGCTCCCTGGCTGCGTCTTCCAGTTTGGAGAGGGTCCTGCCCGTGATGGCCACTTGTGCCCCTTCACGGACGAAAGATAGGGCTATACCGCGTCCGATTCCCCGACTCCCCGCACCGGTTACGATAGCAACTTTTTCCTTCAATCGCATGAAATTTCCTTTGATAGAAGCTAATTTCCCCTCATTATGCTTTCCTTGGGACTAGTTGTCAATGGTCTAAAGACTAGATGGTAAATGCCAGAACAGAGGTTACCCGATTTTGAATTTTAGATTTGTCAATACATGGGTTACCCATTTTGAGAACCTGAATAAATACATGCCGGTACCTGATACGGGAAAGAAATAATCAACTCATCACCTGAGTAACCCTGAATTTGATGCAAACCAGTAAGGATTTTAGCACCCACATAAGTTTAGATAAGGGCCTTGGGAAACTCAAAATGTTCTCAGAAGACTTCTGTAAAGGGGATTCTGGTTTGCATCCGATTTTATCCAAAGGTTGACTTCCCTTGGGAGAGCTCACAAGGAACGCCCGTGGCAGATGAGGGGTGGCATAGTCGAATGAGATTATGATGGGGAGTTGTATTGTTTCAACCCTCTCTCGATAGGACATTGACAAGTCCCGAAGTAGTTGATAACGTGATCAACCAAAGCTTTTCTCAATGAATTGAAAAGAAGGGAGGTGCAAAATGCCAACCGAACGCCCTAATTTTCTTTTCATCATTACCGATCAACAACGCTACGACACGATTTCTCGCCTGGGGTTTCCTTACATGGATACTCCGAATCTGGATCGGCTGGTCGATGAAGGTGTTAGCTTTACGAATAATTTTGTCAGCGCTGCTTCCTGCTCGCCATCCCGGGCAAGTCTGTTTACGGGATACTACCCGCATACCACCGGCATTTATAGAAATGCGGAGATGTGGCGTCACTCCTGGATTGAGAATCTAGCGGATGCTGGTTATTACTGTGTTAATATCGGCAAAATGCACACCTTCCCGTATGAAACCCCCCTCGGTTTTCATGAACGGTTTGTGGTTGAGAATAAGGACCGTTATTTGGAGGGCCGGTACTATTTTGATCGATGGGACGTTGCCCTCCAGGCACATGGATTTGTTAAACCACAGCGTGAACTTTACAGGAAACGACCCGACTACTACGAGCGTCTTGGAGCCTTTGAGTGGGAGATCCCCGAAAATCTCCATTCTGATTTTTACGTTGGCGATTTCGCTACCTGGTGGATTCGGACCAAACCCGACAAACAGCCCTTTTTCCTTCAGATCGGTTTTCCCGGACCCCACCCACCGTTCGATCCCGTGCCTCGATATTTAGCGCCCTATTTAGACCGTGAACTTCCGCTTCCGGATGTTTCCCAAGAAGAACTCGATGCCCAGCCACCGTATCAGAAAGCATATAATGTGCACAATACGGAGGTGGATCATGATTCTATTGCATGGACGTTGAATCCCACCAAAGAACAACTTCACCGATTACGGGCGCATTACCTGGCAAATGTAACGATGATTGACGAAAAAATCGGTCAAATTCTGAAGGCCATGGAGGATAAGGGATACCTTGAGAATACGGTGGTCATCTTCACCTCGGATCACGGCGACTGCCTGGGTGACCACGGACATATCCAAAAATGGACCATGTACGATGTTATCACC
>JABAOC010030537.1_pt1 | contig 15782 bp, 22 predicted proteins | sample 7062161 | NCBI WGS metagenome assembly JABAOC01 (sample SAMN14538625, study PRJNA623070) | marine sediment metagenome | biome: marine biome [ENVO:00000428]; feature: marine pelagic biome [ENVO:01000023]; material: deep marine sediment [ENVO:00002113] | place: India: Gulf of Khambhat ... | reverse complement strand
TTTTTACTGAGTTCCTGGTATCCCTTGATTTGATAATCTCGCAATTCATATTTCATTTAAACTCGATATTAACAGATTTCATTGCCTGGGATAATTTAATAAAATTATCATTAGTTTCATTTTCTTTTTCTGATTCTAGGGATTCAGTTTCAAATATATTTCCAAAATCTTTTATCAGTTTATAGTCACCATTATTTAAAATATTTATTCCGCCAGCAAAATCCATGGAATAAACTACATCCATTCCAGGGATTGCAATGGCCGGAATTATGGTTTCAGAATCACTGGAGTTAACCCAATCGTTATCTTTATTAGTGAGATAAACTCCATTTGTTGGTTTAACTAAATATAAATTCATAATTATTTCCTCTCAAATTTCCCGCATGATTTCCTATAAAGCATATGCAATTTATAGTTTCCTGATTTTTTATTTAAACAGCGCCCCATATATTTTTTGCCATCCCAATATTTGCAGTTTTTGCAGCATTGGCAGGCAAAATCATATCGTTTGCAATATTTGCAATATGGTTGTTCATCGCTAAACATCCAGATAAATTTCCTTTTCCGGGATAACAATTCCGCATAATAAATCGGATCGGGTTAATATCGGGCGAACCCGAACCATGGCGCCAGAATCAATTGCATCCTGGGCATCCGTTGTTCTGGAACCGCCGCCCCCGGCCTCAATCATCCTCGAATTTCCAATATGGAACGCGCAATGGGTTATCCGGCTTTTGCTTTTGCCAAAAAACAGAACTGAATTAGTTATTAATTGTTCCCGAAAACCCATTGCGGTTAACTTTTCATAAAGTTGCTGGGCCGTTTGATCGCCTGATGGATCGAATCCCTGAGAGGCCAAAATTTCCTGGACGAAACCGGAACAATCAAATGCCCCGCCGCCATTTCCGCCCCATTGATATCGAGTTCCGATAAATTGTTTTGCGTATTCGATTAGGTTCATTTAATTAACTCTCCCAACAACATCAAAAAAATAATCACGGCAGTAACCGCCCATAAAAAATCATCATCCATTCGCCCGCCGAATCATATCCCTGATTGGATTATCTGAATTGTTCCAGGTATGCCCATTTGAACAATAATAATCATAAATCTGATTGATCCAATCCATATGGTTGCTTTTCATATATCTATAAATCCAACTCCAAATAATATTTTGTTTTGCCAGCAATGGCAGGGCATCAAACCATAAACAGGTTCCCGATGTATCAGTTGGATTTTTCCAGGTATCGTAAAATGAATATGCCATCATAATAAACAGCGCCGGAAAACATAACCAGGATAAAAATTTGGAACGCAGAGATAAATAATAATTAATTCCATTTGGATGGCGCCATGGGGTTATTTCCTCAGTTCCTTTTCGGTTGTTCCAGAAAACTAGGGGCAGTTTTTCCAGGTATCCAGGGCGATAAATGAATATCATTTCATAAAGGCCATTCATGTTATCCCTGGAAAAATGATCGGTTTGATTTGGCGGGTTTGCAATATATCGTTTGGATTCGAATGATTTATAAAAATCCGTTGCGGCGCTGATTGCTGTTTTCGCTGAAATGCTGCAAACATATGGCCCATTCAAACTGCTCCAATATGCATAATAAATTTCATACCTGGCGCGGAATTTGATTCCGTTTTCAACCTCGATTTTATGATGCATCCGCATATTCCCATATTGATCAAAATAATTAATCATAATTGATTCCTCAAATATTTATGAACCTGAACACAACATAACGTATCAGATTTGGCATTATGATGTTCCAGTTCGAAATCAATCCGTTCCGCCCATTGATTCAATTTGTTGCCCTGGTAACCCATACTTTTTGCCATATCAATTGTTGATTCCGAATATTCAGAATGGAACATTTTAAAAAAACTCCAATGCATATATTGTTTTCGAAATGCCCATTCCAGGAATTTATAATCGAACAAACGCAGGGCATGATAAATGAAAACATGATATTTCCCTGGAGTTCGATATTTGTTCAGAAAATTCAAAAGTTTTATTAAGGTATCCCGAGGATGTTGGAAATTGCTCAATTCATCACGGCCAAAACCATGAATTTTTTCAGCATCCTCGGAATAAAATTTATTAAATTCTGGTTTTGCGGTATCGTAAAAAACATCAATCAAATTATGTTCCCAATCGGTTACCGCCATGCAAATGGAAACAATATCGTTTCGAATCGGATCGAATCCAGTTGTTTCAACATCGCAAAAAAATAAATATTTTTCGTTAATTATTTCCACTTGAATAAAGGTTTTCCCCATTTTTTTCGCCAACTATTTTAATGGCGCCTGATTCCAGCATTTGAATCAAAAAATCATCATCAGCGCCATCGCCCATGATGGCCCCTACTTTTGCGGCATCAAAATATGCCTTTGAAACCTGCTCATCAGAATATATTTTTTTTAACTTTTCGCTCATATTTTTTTCCATATAAAAAAGAGAGGGGGAACGGAATGATTAATAACAGAGTCAACCCTAAGCACTTCCCCCATGTTCCCCCTCAAATTTTAGAACGGAATATCGCCAGCGGTTTCCTGTGCTGGGGATTCCGTTTTAACCCCTTTTTCCTGGCGAATTTTCATCAAATCGCCAGCAACTTTTAAATTGGATAATGCTTTTAATGCATCCGCCTCATCAAGTTTATTTTTGATTCCGCCGCCAATCTCATTAACCCATATGATTTCAGCTTTTGTTTTGCCCTTATATGTTCGATGCTCAACAACCAAGCTGAGATCCTTATTTTTATCCAGGGCATCAACAGGATTGCGAACCAAATCCGCCAAATCATCCCCTTTAAAACCCATGGTAACCAGCGCCTCCAGGGTTATTTCCCTGGCGCGTCCCTCGTTTAAATATCCAAACCATGTCAACCCAACATCCATGGCAACATAAACCTGCGGGTTTCCGCCATTTGTTTCAGATAATCCCCAGTTAACAACGTGACCAATATGATCGCCAGCGTTCAGTTTTGGTTCATTACTCATCTTTTAACCTGCCTTTTAAAGTTGTTAAATATTCCTCCAATTTCGGAATATTGTTATTTGCTTTTTCAATTGCTTTATTAACGTTTTTTATTAATTCAGCATCATCGGAAAAACTCTCCGCCAGAATCGAATTAATTTCCTTTTTTATCTCCGCCGCTTTTTCCGCTGGCGTTCTGGATGCATATTTATCAAATTCCGCCCATGATAGGGGAATTTCGGATGGCAATCCATAACGGTTTTTCGCCTCATATCCAGCATTCCATTCCGTAAAAAGCAACCTTTTGCCATCACTCATCGCGGTTACCTTTTTGGTTGATGAATCTTTTGATGTTAGAACTCTGTTTTTTGCAAACAGCAGGGCATCCATTGATTCCGTTATTAAGTCCCTGGCCTTTGCATGGAGTTTTAATTCAAACCGATCATAATCATCCCCAACAACCGGATCATTGGTTTTTTTAACGATTGAATGGCCAATCAGAATAACATTAATTCCCTTTTCGCGAATCCTGATTATTTGATCCAGCATTTTATGCCAATAATCGAGCGCAAAAATATATCCTTTTGCGTATCCGATATCCTCAATTGAGTTTTTGCCGTGATCATGGGCAACCAGTTTATGAATTTTAGATTCCAAATGATCGATGGAATCAACAACAACGGTTTTATATTCATGTTCTGATGTTGCGATATCCTGGAGAGTTTCAATAAATGAATGCCAATCTCTGATATCAATCCGATCAACATCCAATTGATCCGTTCCCTGTTCCGTTGCCAGGAATAATGGCGCGGGGGCATTGCTGGCAAATGTTGTTTTTCCAACCCCAGCATGGCCATGGATGCCGATAAAAAATGGCCGTTTCCTGAATCCTTTAACTACGTTTTTTAACATTTTTGTTTTCCTCGATTAGTTGTTTAACGCGAACCTGGGCCATTGCTGGAACTTTTCCGTTGTTAAACCAGTGATAAATTGTTGATGGCGATCGGTATCCCAATTTGAACGCAACCCATGGCGCGCCGAATTCGGAAACCAATCGTTTTAATTGCCTTATCATTTCCCTTTTTCCTGTTGACAGTTGAGCAATATTTGAGCAAAATTTGAGCAAATTGAAAAGGGGTTTTTTATGATTAACGAAAATTATTTGAACTTTTTAGATATCTGCAAAAAGGATGGCTTTTATGCCGATAAAAAATGCAACCTGTTTTTCCAGGTAAAAAAAGGAAAGCTTTATTCCAAGGGCCGCGATGGAAAATGGGATCTGCATTATGGCGGCGTTTCCATGCCGAATAAAAAACGTTTCCTGAAATTTTCTGCTAATCAGGCGCGCAAATTATAATGAAACAATGCATTCATTGTTTTAAAACAAAACCAATTCATGCATTTCCCCTGGATAACAACCGAAAAACAACCAGGGGGAACTGCAAAAAATGCCATTCAGCGCAACAACAGGGGAATTTTTATCGCCGTAAAATGGCAGAAAACCCCCGCCAATATGTTGAATGCGATGATTGCGATGCGATCATGTCCATATATACCGCGCAACGGCCGCGCCAAATTAGTTGTTGCAAAAAATGCGAATCGGAAAATCTGTTTTATTCCGATGGAACCAAATATGAAAACAAGNNATTTATTGCGCTAACGCCTGACGTTTCAAATAACCCAACCATTATAAATATATCTCAGATTAAAAAAATCGAACTTGATAAATCTGCAATTTATATTGATTTTATTTCAAGGGATGGAAAATATATTTATTATGATAATGAAAATGAGGCAAAATCTGATTTTTCTGAACTCAGGGATTTTATAGGCGAAAAATGCCTTGAGGTTCGCCCTCTGTTTTGATCACTGTAACAACCCCCACGCCTCCCGATATTTATTCCATTTGGAATCCTCGGCCTCGGGGTAAATAGTTAGTTTCAATTTTTCCCCAATGCATTCCATCGGAAAAATATACCAGCATGAAATCGAATTAATATAACAGGCGATGAAATGAACCTGTTCGAAATAACTTTTTTTATTTTTGGATCCGCATCCAAGGTTCATCCCATAATAGGTTCCATCCTGGAAATTCGATTTAACTTGGATGCGGAATATCTGTTTTCCATTATCAACTAATAAATCATAAACAACCTGGGAATTTTCTGGAGAGGAAACAATCAGGCCCATTTGCATGGCCCTCAACTTGAAATCCATCTCCGCCAAATCGCCTTTATGATTGCTCATATCTAATTATCTCAATATTTTACGCAACATATCAACCGACCAAAATGCTCTGTTGATATGCATCAACGCGCAATGAGATAATTAATTATGCGATTCCCTAAAAAAATCTTTATTGCTGGCGATGAGATTTCCATCAAAATGGTTAAAAATTTAAAGGGCGATGAAGGGGAATCAGTTGATGGAAAATATTCCCCGAAAACAATGGAAATATTTATTGATTCTGATCTGAAACCGCATGAAAAGGTTCATACTTTTTTCCATGAATATTTCCATGCATTATGCGATTCGCTGGGATTGGGAAATTGCGATTTTTCCCATGATTTGGAGGAAATTTTGGCGGATAATCTGGGGAAACAACTCTCCAAAACGTTCAATATAACATTTAAAAAATAAACGATTCTGGAACCATGGCAAAATTCCCATGCATAAAAAAATCATGTTCCGCCTTGAAATCCTTAACCAGCAATTCCCTTTTTATGCATTTTTTCTTTTTCTTTTCAACGCAATAATTGGGAACGCAGAGTTTTCCTTTATAATCGGCAACCATTTTTGCAGAACATGGAACCCAAAAAATCCTGGATGGATCGATATTAGTTGGCCGTTTTGAACCCATGGAACAGGCATAAAAGGCAAAAGTTGTTAATAAACCCAAAAAATAATATTTCATAATTTATTGATGATGTTGTTGGCGTCCGATTCCAGTTCATTCCATAATTCCATTATGGCAACGTGATCGCGTTCATGTTTTGGCATGGCAACCATGGCATCAAACTGTTTAACCTTTTCATTATATTTTTTACGTTCCCTGGCCGAAAATGATGGGGATTTATCCATGATTTTATTAACCAGGGAAACCACGCTGGATGCCAGCGCGATTATCCCTGCAACTTCCATGATTAATCGGCAGGATTGATTTTATCGGCCAAATCTTTTAGGAATGCATTGTTGAGCATTTCAACAGCGGTTACCACGCCATCATCGATGGTTGATTCCGTGCTGGCGGCGTATGCCCTGGCAACTTTTAGGGCCTGATCAAGGGCCGTTTTAGTTACCTCTTCGCCCGCCTCAAGTAGCGCCGATTTTACATTTTCATCCATGTTTATCTCCTTTTTTTAATTAAATGATCCAGGATTTTTCCCTGACCTTTTTTTAATTCTGATAATTTATCATTGATATGATGAACTGTTTGTTTTAATTCTGAAAATTCCGCCCTGGATGGCGGGGTTGAAAAAAACATTTGAACTATCCCGGTTGCAACCAGTAACCCCGCGCCCCCTAAAATGGTATAAAACAAATCATGCCTTTTCATAATTAATCTGGCGATTTATAAAGTTCAACCATAAATTTATCCCCATCAATATCCGTTCCAGGTTCAAACCAAAATTCACCTTTTAAAATTGTTTGGGAATATGCCCTGATATTGGTTACTGATGAATTAGGTTGATTATGCAAAACCTCGCGCCGCAATGTATGCTGCGGGGGCAATTTAAAAATATGCGAACGCTGAGTTACCCCAGCGCCTGAACCTGTTCCAATCATAACAAATCTATAATCGGAAACGCCCTCCCAATCAATTGGATTAGTTCCTGGAACCCCAACTGGCCGGGTTGCATCAGCAATTGTTCCAGCATAAATTGCAACATAATTGGAACCAGTTAAACCAGTTGTATCCATTATATTGGCCTCAATCATAATATCGAAATCAGTTTGATTAACAAAAATCGAATCAGCAAATGCCGTTCCAACTGCCCCAGTATCAAAATCAAAACTGGATGCTTCAAAACCAAAAACGTTTCCGCCAACTTCAAACCAAACGCCCATGGGGGTAACCCTGGCANNCGCCCATGGGGGTAACCCTGGCATATGAATCGGAGGGAATTGTATATGGGATTGTTCGAACAAAAGTTGATTCGGGTTTATAGTTAAATGGAGGTAAAATTGCCATGTTAGTTAAACTCCCCTATCAAAAAAACATGAAAACGTTTTGGAGAGTTTGGCAAACTGGAAATATCCAATCGCAACCACTCTCCCGCAGTAACCGTTTGTTGAGCCAATATAAATTCAAAATTTGTTGATTCATCATAATCAGATGCCCCAGAATAATTTACTGAGGGTTGAACCTGAAAAACAGTTGAGAGATCAACATCATCGCGGGATGCCCCTTTTTTGATATCGAATGCAACTGATCCAGTTGCCCCGCCAACCGTATAAATGGAAACCCTGGCCTCCAATAAAGTAAAATCGGATGGGGCGCGCCAAAAATCCAAACCAGTTAATGAATCTGAATTGTTTGGAATGATAACCTCATCATCCCAGATAACAATTTTGTTCGCCCCCTGTTCCAAAACAGTTTGGCGGGCATCCAAATCATTAAGGTTTCCAACAATTTTTGAAAACAATTCTTTTCGAATTGCCCTCCCAACATCATATAAACTTGAAACAATGGTTTGAAACGCCATTAATTATCCAATTAGGTTAGTATTCCACTGATCATCGCTGGAATTATCCGGCAGTTCAGTATCGTTATCAACAATATATCCGTTGAATATTTTCTCATCATCCGTTGCAACTGTAAATTCATCGGCCGTATCGGGGGCAATCGCCCCAACGCGGTTAAACTGATTGGAGAGATCGGAAAAGGATACTGTTGTATCCATTGGCCCCCTGGATATCCTGGAAATTATCCCAATCTTTTTAGTTTCGGCAGAACCCCCGAACCTATCAAACATCCGATCAAGGTTAATGAATATTTTTTCATTCAGGTTTTTCAGGGTTAAATTCATTTTCGCTTTTAAAGTAATAACAGCATGGGGCAGGGAATGAATCAATGCATAACGCTGGGCCATGCATTCCGCTGCATCCTGATCAAATAAATAACAATCAACGGTTTTTTCATCTTTTGTTCCAACCAGATAATCAACAAATGAATTTTCGAATTCAATGGATTGATTCCCTTGTTCCGATGTAAATCGATCAGCATCAAAATGGCGATATCGAACTGTTATTTTTCGGCGAACATCAGATTGCGTTTGAACTGCAAAACTGTTGTTTTTTCCAACCAAATCATCATCCCGAATTTCCGTTAAATCCTGGGGGCGATCTGGGGTTAAAATATTGTATGCAATTTGAAAATCAGTTTTGGCAATAAGGGAACCGAAAACGGATTGATTAATCAGCGTTATCGCCTCCCGAATTATGGGCGGATCCCCATCAGTATCCAGGGGCAATGCCAAACTCAGCGTATAATCTGCCAATTCATCCGCCAGTTGAAAACTGGCCAAATCAATATTTGTTATTTCGGCATCAACCTGAACCATATCCAAAACAGCATCGGCGGCGCTTTTAATCCACTCTCCCGCTGCATTTTCTTTTCCAATGGCCTCAACGGTTACCGCCGATTCATCATCAATATAATCAACATTTTTCTTTTTTGCCGTATCGGTTACCGTTGCCCCTGCATAAACCTCGCGAATTTTCAGATTGGTTTCATCGATGATTTCCATCACTTCATAAAAAACCTGATGCGTTATATCGTCCGATTTAATCCAATCTCTGGGGCGGAGTTCATCGGGGAAATTGGTTCCAACCCCGGTAACCGCCTGGGAACCATTGGTAAAAGTAACCGAACCGGGCAACGTTTGCTGAGGGGTTACATTGAATTCCGCCAAATCATTAATTGTAACCTGGCATTCGGTCGCGGTATTTTGAACCGTATAATCCCGAATAACCAAAAATTGGCGTTTATTAAAATAAACCGAATCAATTGGGGATCTGGTTACAACATCCCCAATCGATGGAAAATCATCCAGGTTTTGAAATAAAACAACCTGGTTGCCGGAAATCCTTTTTATCCTGGCAAATTCCCCATCAACTGTTATCAAATCATCAACCTCAAAATCAGTTATATCCATTTCAAAACGGTTTTTTTGCAAAACCCTGGTTATTGTTGTTGATGGTTCGCGGAGTTTATGGCCGGCAACATGAAACTGCCGATTCATTTTTCGATATGGGCGATCTGGTTTGTTGATTGCCGTTATTCCGGCAAATGAATTTTCAATTTCCTCGGCAACGGTTACTGATGTTGGGGAATTAATTGTTTCAACTTTATAGGTAAACTCATCAAATCCCTGTTCAACAATGATTTCATCATCTGGGGAGAGTTCATTAAAAAAATCAGTTCCCGAACCTGTTATTGTATTGGTTCCAACAGCGCCAGTTATTGTTCCGGTTAATGCGAATCCTTTTAATGTTTGTTGCAGGGATTGCATTTTGAGGCCATCAACTTTTCCGTAAATGCGGCGTTTATATTTAACCCCGGAAACATCCTCGGATAAAATTCCGTCCGAATCGGAAAACAAATCCAATTTTACTGGTTGCCTTAATTTGAAAATGAAATCTTTTATTTTGAACGTTACTTTTTTTTCAGAAAACTTTTTATCCTCAATAACGCCATCAAACATTAATCGGGATTCTGAAAAAACAGTTCCAGGAAACCAGGAATAAATTCTGATATTTTTGAACTCCCAAATAAGTCGATCAAATATAGGATCAAAATAACCATGATTATTAAAAAACGATATGCTCCCCTCAGATTCGAGAGATATTCCCAGCAACTCTGAATTATCAATTTCCTGAACAAAACGTGAAGTATTATCGATAACAGGTTCATAATTTACCTGGTTTCCCTGATCTGTTAAATCCCAACTGAGATCATGGCCAGAATTCGAAAAAAACAATCGATAGGTCGCAACAACAAATGAGGCCTGGGGATTAGAATCATCACTCATTCGAGTATATAAAGTTTTTGACGCATAATCAAAAAACCACTCTCCAGAATTTAATGATGAACTAGAACCTTCAGATAACTGAGTTCCATCAACAGCAACGCCAACAACAAAATAAGGAACAATCCTTTTATAAACAGAACCGGAATCCAATTCCCATAAAACCAACCTCTGCGATGGTTCAATATGCGCGAGTATAACCTTTTCCGATGCTGTTTTTTGGGAGATTGATTCATATGTTGGCATTTATTAAAGTTCCTCTATAATAAACCAGTTATCCTGCGTACTATCTGAATAAGACATTTTTATTCACATTTTATAGTCACTATCGACCTGTTAGCAACAGCTATCATATTAGTTGACTCGTTATGCTCATATCTGAAGTCTATATAGTCACCTTTATTTAATTCTAAAGTATCTGAACCAGCTATATCATAACCTGCAGTATATTAGATGCAAGTACTTCCCAGAATCTAAGTCGACTATAAAAAGCGCCATTTTTATAAACATATAAAAAATGTCTACGACCACTAGTTAAGACATTTGAAGTAGTAAAACCTAATCGTGAATATACATCACACGTTATAGACCTAGGCGCAGTAAACTTCCATGCCCCACCAGCAGTCACTGCTGCATGCGTGTCAATCTCTTTAGTGTCAAAATCAATTATATTAGAAGTTGGTAGTGCTGCATAAGAAGTACTTATGCTATCTATATATTTAGCCCTAATTTTTTCAGGCGGTGCGCCTGCACTTCCACCGCCTTCTACTTTGTGAATTGATAATTTATGTCGTAATGAACCGTCCTCACTGGCGTTTATTGATTTCCCGCCTGGGGTTATTCTTAGGCTGATATTTTCATCTTTATTTAAATAAACGACACCTACTGAACACCCACCATTTCCGTAGTCCTGACTTCCGTCAGCTACGCCATTTTTTAACCTTTGATTCATATCAAAAACATTGTTGAGTTTTACGCCATCCTTATAAACTGAAGTGTAGTAATAGAATCCATATGCCATATTAATTGTATTAACGCAGCCTTGAATTTGATAGTATCCACTCTCTGGAGTTTTCCAATAATTATTTACTGAATCATAGGAGTTTGTATTATCAGTTAAAATATTATCTATAGATATATCAGTGTTATCAGCTGGGGCGGATGCCGCAGCAATTTGTTCCCATGCTGAAAATGCAATAACTTTTCCAGATCCAGTTAATCCATCGCCCCCGATTTTAATCATCCAAAAATCTGTTGGCGTTCCGGTTCCTGAAATTCCAGATAATGTTGATGTTTGGGTTTGGGATCTGGCCCAAACGCTAACATAATCACCTTTTTCCAAATAATAAAAACATGAATTTGAAAAAGTATAGCTAGTGTTTGCAACTGCAACAAAACTTAATGGAGTATTATCAAATCCGCATCTCTCAGAACTTGAACCGTTTTTCCTTAATGATGTTGTTATATATGCTGGTGCGGTTCCACCAGTTGTTGCCCCTATTGTGTATCCAGTTAAATAATATCCAGATTCTTTTGCAATCAAGCGACCGTTAACAGTATCAGCAATCGCGACAGTATCATGTTCTAACGTGTTATATGGAACCTCAATATCTGTTGATGCTGTTAATGAATCTGATCCAACATATGCCATTTGGGCTAATTGCTCAGTTTTCCGAATAGCTGGAGATTCCGGCCCAACAAAAAAGTTATCGAAATAAACCGTATATGAATCGGCAACGGCATCAGCAACCTGAACCCCGATTCGCATTTGGGTTGAACCGGCAGGAACCTGGAAATAGCCCTCAAAATGTCCATTGGCAGTTGCTACAATATCGCGATCAATAACCTCAACTGATTGCGCTCCGGTTGTATCATATGCAACAACGCGCATGTCGTTATCATCGAACAATGAATCATCGGCATTATAATCAAATGAAACGCGGAGGATTGAAACGGCATCGGCGGGATCGAGATCAAATTGATAACTGAACCCCTCATATTGGCCGGTTGTTGCTTTAACAAATTGAAAATCAGCAACCTCGCGCAATGCATTTGTTGTATTGCGGTTTAATGTTGATTCAACAGTTCCACCACTCAGCGAACCGCCAAACGCGCCATCATCGAACGTTGCCCATCCGGCCAAATCATCCTCGGCGCCAAAATTGGTTATATAATTAATCGCGCCCTGGCCTGTTCCGCCCCCGGCGCCCAGTTCTGAAACCGCGCCAGTATCATCCTTTTTATAGCACTTTTTATCAGCACTCAGGCAAAAGATATGCATATCTCCCAAATCTGGGCTGGCCGGTTCCGTTCCGGTTTGAACAGTTAATTGATCAATAAAAACTTTATTACTTAAATCCTGAACATCAGTTGTTCCAACAACATTCCCAGTAACCCCATGAACCCCAGATGATGGATTATCAACCTCCGTTCCGTGGGTTAAACCTGAAATTGTATTTGAACCCGCCGCAATGGTTTTATTGGTTAATGTTGCGGCCCCATCCTCAGTTACAATTGTTCCAGTTGCCGGAAAAGTAACCGATGAATTATCAGCGCCAGTTCCGCCCCTGGATTTCGCCAATTGGGCCTCGGAACTCATAACGCCGGATCCATCATTAATCAAAACATGATTTACGGTTCCGTTCGCCAGTTTCGTCCTGGTTATCGCAGCGGATGCCGAAACCTCAGAATCCGTTATATTCGAAATTGAGTTCAGCGCGGCATTGATTGTTTTGTTCTGCAATGATTGGGAGGAATCAGAATCAATCAAAACTCTCCATGCCGCGCCAGTTAAATCATAAACCTGGAGTTCATCCGTATCCGTATTGAATACGCCGAGGCCATCAACCAATGATAATGCATCCCTTTGCGCTGTTGTTTTAACTGGATAAACAACCGAATCCAATAAACGCAACTGAGATTTTGCATCGATTTCCCCGGAACTTAATATTTCCATCCTGGAATTTACGCCATTGGTTTGCAAATCCAGGGAATCCCCTGGCCCTGATCGCAAAACCCTGGCATCAGCAACGGCCATAATAAATAAAAACAGAATTAAAATTAATCCCTGCGCGCAGTTTCCAACCATAACGATCCATCCCATTCAAGTCTAATAACAGAATTATTAACCAACAGCATGGAACCGTTCAGTTCCAAACCGTTTCCATCATCGATTTGCAGGGTATTAATATCGGATGTTCCAATAAGGATTAAAACATCGCCAACATTATTGCCCGCTGAAATCTGCGGATTCGCAGTTATATCAACCGCGCCGCCTGNNATAAATTGTTTCCTTTTCATATCCGCCAGCTGTTATTCCGCCAACCGCAGTTATTCCAATTGGGGCGCCCCTGGAACCTGTTATTGTTCCGGCCTCCGCCTGGTTAACCCACTGAGATAAACCAGCATCATAAACCCGAACAACGTCCAGGGTTGTATTATAATAAACTGAACCGGCAAAAACCGATCCAACATCAGCAACATATTCCGCATCATCTGCATATGTTTTATAGGCAAAAGTTCCCTCGATAAATGGGGCCGTTGCTGATGAATATGAATCATTGAATTCGAGCGTTCGCCCCATTTCATACCCCCATAATTGATAACCAAAAGGTTTCTGTTGGAATGTCCATATTGTATCATCCGTAAAAGTGTTAGTAACCGATTCAAATTCCTTTAACCATGAAATATAATTCCCATCGCCAAAAGTATAACCCGATGCGGAGAGTTCAATTTTATATGTTCTATATGGATGCAAAACCGCCTGCATTGGGATTTTAAAAAATCCATAATGATATTGCGCATCAGCAAAACCAGCATTCTGTTTTATCCAATTCATATCAAAATCGTATGATATTAATACCTCGGCGCCATCATATAAAGTTAGGGTAAAAGTTCCAACCGGGTCATTAAAAAACATCAGCAACGGCCTGATGGCCATCAAGTTCAAACGATATTTTTCCGGCGGGATTGTAAATTCCTGTTCCAATGGAGTTCCGCGCAATGGTTCATCATAAATAATGCTCATTAAATCGCCTCAACAAACCGCATCGATTTAACATCATAACGCTGATAAAAAACGTTTTTCGCATTGGGGGCGCCAGTTAAATAAAACTGCCCCGCGAATCTGCCAACGGAATCGGAAATTGTTTCATCCGGATCCATGATAATCCAGAATGGAATATACTCTCCATTTTCAATTAACGCATCCTGGAGGGGCGCGAATTCCGTTTTACTTAATATCGAATACCCCAGGGAAATTTCCTTTATTCGGTTGCGAACATCAACAAACCGCTGGCCATATCTGTTGGTTGTAAATGTTGATTGATCATTAATCTTTATTCCCCAGTTGAGATCAACGGAACGGTTAACCTGGATTTCCCTGCCGATAAAAATATTGGAGAGTTCAACATATGGGGTTGATCCAGTAACCGTTATTCGCCAAAAACGATATTCCGGCAACGTTTCGGATACGTCAGTATATCCAAAATTAAACTGTTGGTTCGGAACTAGGGTTGTTGAAAAGGCAGGGGAGGCCCAAAAATCAGATGGATTGGCCTCGATAACCATTGATGCGAATCCCAGCCCGGTTATTCTGTTCCCGATAACAATGATGGAATCAACTGGTTCCGCTGTTTTAAAATCGAAAACGATTGTTGCGGTTGTTGTTCCCTCTGGAGTTCTGAACGTTTTGGTTGTTCTGGGATCGGTTAAATTTGAAATTGGATAAAATGCATTTTCGGAATCAACTGTTATTTCCGTTTCAGGAACATAAACCAAATTGGTTGCGAAAAGTTTATTGCAACAACGTGCCATTATATTCTAACCCCCGCTAATTTTTGATCGCGAACGGCCAATGCAACCTGGCGCCCATCGATTTCAACAACAGTTTCCTGCCCCATAATTGCGGCCGCTAATTTATTAATTGCATCGATCGCCCCAGCATCCCCAGATATTTCCCCCTGGGCGGCCTTAACCAAATTTTTCTGCATCTGGCGGGTTGCCACAAATTCCTGCGGTTCAACCTGGGCCAGAACAGAATCGCGCCCCCCAGTTGGAATTCCTGGAACAAAACCCCCAGTTCTGAATGATGGCGGTTTTGATGATGCGATTTTGGCGGTATTTAGGGCAGTTGTAGCGCCAATTATGGATGCGTTAACTAGGTTCAGCGGATATGGGCCGCTGGCCAATGCTTTTTGCACGGCCAAAATCCCCGCTACGATACTCTCCGAAACTGCAACAGCTTTTCCAACGGCAAAAAATTTGGATCCTGCCGCCTGAGTTAATCCCAGCATCAGGGATAGAGTGTTTTGGGTTGCTTTTAATTTTTCCTGATTGGAGAGTTCCGCAAATTTTATTTCGGCCAATGCCTGTTTTTTCTTTTCCTCTGCAATTTTCTTTTCAAATTCGAGTTCGGCCTTTTTACCTTTTTTCAGATTGATTAGGGCCTGTTTTCTGGCAACCGCCTTGATTGCCTTTTCCGTTCCCAAACGTTCCTGGAGGAATGCAAAATCCTCATCTTTTGCCAGCATGGCGCGTTCATTCAGGATTAATCTGGTTTCCTCATTGAATAATAATATTTGATCGCGAACAGATTGGAGTTTATCCGCAACTGCCTGTTCGGATGGCAATCCAGGAACCGGGGCGGTTGTTCCAGTTGCCCCTAATCCGGCCGCAACTTTTGAGGGATCTGCTTTAAATCCTCCCAGAATATCGGTATCTGGTTTAATTGCATTCAGTTTGAATTTTGCCAATTCCTCATTGGC
>JABAOC010008398.1_pt2 | contig 15786 bp, 9 predicted proteins | sample 7062161 | NCBI WGS metagenome assembly JABAOC01 (sample SAMN14538625, study PRJNA623070) | marine sediment metagenome | biome: marine biome [ENVO:00000428]; feature: marine pelagic biome [ENVO:01000023]; material: deep marine sediment [ENVO:00002113] | place: India: Gulf of Khambhat ... | reverse complement strand
GCGGTAAGCTGCTCCGCGAGGTTCTGACCAACGACGGTCATCAGGTGATGGTGACGGCGAACGGAATGGAAGCCCTGCAGGAGGCACAGAGGCAGTCGTTCGAGTTAGCCTTCATGGACGTCCATATGCCAAAGATGAACGGACTGGAGGCCCTTCTGGCAATTCGAGAGCTGTACCCGGAGATGACCATAGCCATGATGGACAGCTACCCGGATCAACTGGTACGGGAGGCGGAAGCCAAAGGAGCTTTGACCTGCATACATAAACCTTTTGATTTAGACGAAATAAGGAAGATCATCCGGGAAGTAGAAAGCTCGGTCGTAAAGGAGCGATAGATTCAATGCTGGCCCAGAGAGAACTTGTAAGGATCCTGGTGGTGGATGATGAGGAGATCATGCTCAAGCTGGCTTGTGATGCATTGCGAAGCCAGGGGCATCAGGTGACCGGTACCTCCAGGCCACTGGAGGCACTGGACAAGCTACGGCACGAGAAGTTTGACTTCATCCTCACCGACATCAAGATGCCCGGGATGGACGGCATGGAGTTGATCCAGTCCGCCCACCGGATAGATCCCTCCATGGGGGCCATATTCATGACCGGATATGCCAGTCTGGACACGGCCAAGAGGGCCATCCAGGAGGGTGCCTATGATTACATCCTCAAGCCCTTCGACCTCCAGGAGATCAGGAGCGCCATCGCCCGGGCCATACAGAAGAGGAGCCAGAGCATCGAAGACGGAAGGAAAGAAGGGCTTTCTCAGCTGTTCGATCTCAACCGGATTCTCTATACCGCCGGCGACAGCGAGAGCCTGCTCAAGCTGTCATTAGAATTGGCTCTGGTACAGAGCGGGATGGGAACCGGGATCATCCTCTACTGGGACAAAAGGAACAAACAGCTTCAGCTTTTCCGAGCCAAAGATCCGGAGCGAAGCGTCTTTGTTCAGGCCACCGCAAAAGTCGAGGAGAAGTTGCTGGCGGAATGGTCAGAGCTGAACGACATCGTGCAGGTGAGGAACTTCAAAAGCCACCCGCTGTTTTCGCCGCTGGAGAGAATGCTTGAGGTTTCTACGGTGCTGACGGATCTTCTGGACTCGGACCAAGAGGCGGTCATTGTGCCCCTGAGAAAGGCCGACTCTGTCGCCGGAATGATAATCCTATGTGAGATCGGACGTCAGCGGGAGCTTTCGGAGCAGGATCTCAAGCTCCTGGCCATCTTAGGCATTCAAACCGCCATCTCCTTGGAGAATCTGACCTTGCTCGTGGAGGCGCAGGAATCATACAAGGAGCTGCAGAATCTCCAGGAGCAGATAATCAATCTGGAGAGGATGGCCACACAGGGAAAAATATCCGCGGAGATAGGGCATGAACTGAACAACTACCTGACGGCAATCATGGGAAACTTCGAACTGCTCAGCATGAGAATAGCCGAGGGTCAGACTCAGTCGCTGCGCACTCAGCTGGACAGCATCTCCGCCAACCTGCAGAAGATTCAGGGGTTTGCGGAGGGGCTGTTGGATTTCTCCAGCCTCCGCATTGAAAAGGCCGAGTGCGACGTCAATGGTCTAATAGAAAGGACCTTAGTCTTCATAAAACCTCAGAATACGTTCAAGAATATATCCCTGGCAAGCGAACTCGCGCCGGACATTCCGCCGCTGGTCGTTGACGCCGGCCAGATACAGCAGGTTCTGTACAACCTGCTCAAGAACGCAGCCGACGCCATGGGAAAAAGAAAAGGCGAAGGGGGTACCATCACGCTGGGCACCAGCCATCATCCTGAAGAGGGGTCGGTCGAGGTATGGGTCAGGGATACCGGGAAGGGGATGTCTGATGAAGAGTTACAGAAGGTATTCCAGGGAGGCTTCACCACAAAAGAATCAGGTCATGGCATGGGGCTTTCAATATGCAAGAAAATCATCGACGCTCACGACGGAACCATCCAGGTTGAAAGTCGGCCCGGCCAAGGAACCTGCTTCAAGGTACGACTGCCCTTGCCTGATCAAGTAGGAAGGTAAGAAAACGCGGGGCCGTTTGCTGAGGTTTCGACATTTCACCCGAAAGGCCGGCGTCTTGTCCCGGTCCGGTGTCGGCAAATGTCGGCTAAAGTTTTGAAATCATGCGTCGATTAAATAAGTGGTTTTGGCCTCTATAGGAAAATAGCCTGTTGTCTAGGGGAATTCCTTCGGCTTTGTCATGTCAAGTCTCAGATTCTTGGTAACGCCAGATAAGTAATCTCATAAGAAAAAAGGAGGGCGCCAATTGAATACCAGAAACAACACTATTTGGCCGGGCCCGTCGCTTGCCAGAACCGTATTGGTCGCGAGCTTGCTAGCTCTGATCTTGACTCATGCCGTGGCCTGGGCCGGGACCGCAGGGAAGATTGCCGGAGTGGTCAGGGACGCGGAAAACGGAGTGCCGTTAACCGGGGCCAGCATAATCATCAAAGGCACCAGCATCGGTACTTCCACGGATGAGGACGGGGAGTTTTTCATCCTCAACGTTCCTGTTGGCACCTATACGGTGGAAGCTAAGCTGATAGGATATCAGACGCTCCTGCAAACTCAGGTGACGGTTCTTTTGGATCTGACCACGCCTCTCGATTTCGAACTGAGCTCAACACCGGTGGAACTGGAGAAGGGCGTCACCGTGGTGGCCACCCGTCCATTGGTCCAGAAGGACCTGACCTCCTCCACCGACATGTTGATCAGGGAGCAGTTGGAGAACCTGCCCAACGCAGTGGCAATTGATCCGGTTATCTCCAACATGGCCGGAACCGTGGTGGATGATCAGGGTTTCCTCCATGTGCGCGGCGGACGCGAGGCCACGGTGAGTTATTTTCTGGACGACATCTACATCCAAGATCCCCTGGTCGGCTATCCGGGTACCCGGGTACCGCCTGAAGCTCTCGAGGAACTGAATCTCACCACCGGAGGGTTCACCGCTGAGTACGGTGAGGCTCTGTCCGGTGTAGTGAGTGCTATCACCAGAGAGGGAGGCCCGGTCTTCTCGGGAAAGATCAAGGCCTACGACGGACTGGTCCACCCATACCACGTCCAGACCGGGGAGTATGGAAAGCTGGAGAGAAACAACAACCACTCCCTGATATTGGGTCTGGGCGGCCCTCTGACTTTCAGGAGGAGCGACAGGGCTACCTTCTTCGTTTCGGCGGAACGGATCTGGAATGATGGCTATCTCCCACACAACGAGAGGGAGATCACCACGGGAACCGGCAAGATAAGTTTGCGGCCGACCAATGACCTCAGGCTGGTGCTCAGCGGTAACTACTATACCCGGGAGCTCTTGAGGTATACCCACAGGGACGTCAACCGCATTTCCTATGATTTCAATCTGGATGGATTGGGAAAGATCCGCAACAAGTCGTACAGCTTCGGGGCCAAGGTAACCTACCCCTCCTCCAGCAACACCTTCTACTCGGTGAAGCTCAATCACTTCTATACCGATATAAAGCTGGCTCCGGAACATCTTTTCGATCTCTACTGGGACCAGTGGCCGGGCTATCAGGAGGACTCCAGCGGGGTTTACACTGGCACCATCGATGACGACAACTACAATCCCGCCGAGGAATACTTTTACACAGGCTTCACCGTAGCGCCCGACTACTATCCACGCTACCACTATCGGCGAACCGTGTATACCAGTGTGGGTTTCGATCTGATAAGTCAGGTAAACAAGTACCATCAGATCAAGTTTGGAGGGGAGTACCGGGCCAACAGACTGAAGTGGGACGACAAGCAGTTTTTCAACGTTCGACCTTACGGCGAGAAGTACGAGGTTGACCCCAACTACGCTGCCTTCTATGTACAGGACAAGATTGAGCTGAAGGAGATAATAGTCAACGCCGGACTTCGACTGGACTATCTGGATGCCGACATCGCTTACTGGAACGATCCGGTGACCAAGGAAAGGAAGGTCCATACCAAGGCCAAGACTCAAATCAGCCCTCGCCTGGGGGTCTCGCATCCGGTCTCCGATCGGACGGTAATTCATTTCAGCTACGGTTACTACTTTCAGGTCCCGGCATATCAATTCATGTTCGCCAATCTCCAGGCAGACCTTTCCACCGGGTATCCGTTGGTCGGCAATCCAGACATGGAGGCGGAGAAGAGCATAGCCTATGAGCTGGGCATAAACCATGCCCTATCAGATCTGATCACCATGAAGGTGACCACCTACTATAAGGATCTCCATAATCTTGCTTCCACTCGAGAGGTGGTCTATGCGGGAGGTGCATACACTCAATTCGTAAATGCTGACTACGGGACGGTAAAGGGATTCGACTTGATTCTCACCAAGCGGCCGGGCCGCGAGAACCTCTCGGGCGCTATCAACTACTCTTACATGATAGCCAAAGGCAATGCATCCACCGCATACGAAGGTTACTACGACTACTTCACTCAAGGAACCGCCGCGCCGGTGTGGCCGGTCAGAGAATACCCTCTTGCCTTCGACCAGCGACACACCTTGAGCGTCGATCTGGATTACCGGGTGCCGCGGGACTGGAGAGGAGAATTTTTGGGCCTGTCCGTGCCGGGAGCCTGGGGATTGAACCTGCTGGCCAAGTACGGGAGCGGCATGCCGTACACCAAGACCGACGATCAGGGCAACCGTCTTGGCGGCCTGAACGAAGGAAGGATGCCAGCCACCTACCGCATCGATCTGAAGTTTAATAAGGATTTCTACCTCTCCCCGGAGAAGGAGTCTCACCTCTCCTTCTTCGCCGAGGTGGTGAACCTGTTCGATCGAAGAAACGTCTTGCGCGTCTACTCCAACACAGGAAAACCGGACGATGACGGATACCACTACGAGCTTACTCCCGACCCTGACGGAGAGGGTCCCTTAACCGCAGAAGACGTTAACAGGTATTATCGTTTGTTGGCTAAAGATCCAGGAAACTATGATGCACCCAGAACCGTTCGCTGGGGCATCGAATTCGTATTCTAGCACGCCTAAGGAGGTCACTAAATGCACAGTAAAAGAATCTTCCTCCTGCTTCCCGTCCTGTTGCTGCTGCTGTGGGGACGGGGAATCTCCAAAAACCAGAAAACCCTGGAACCACCGACTCCGCTTCAGGATCAGATCATTCACAACAAGGGCAACCTGGCCACCACCGTACAGAACTGGGGGTGGATCGGCGGCCAGAGCTACCTGGGGAAACCCTCGGGTGAGTGGCCCAAGGGTTCGGGGCATCACTACCTGGCGGAGATAAAATACTGGATGGGCGCCACCCAGTCAGACGGCGATACCGTGGTCGCCAATACGGACGACGATTTCATGCCCCTCCCTTCCGTCGTAAAGGGGCAGGAAAGTTACAGAATACGTCTGTCCACGGACACAACCACTTACGACTACGATCTCTCCGACACCGTGGGGCTGGGCATCGGCAAGCCGGCCTATGGATGGAGGGTGTGGGACAACCAGTCGGAAGAGTGGGTCTACAACCAGGTGTGGACCCTCTCATCCGGAATGGTGGAGGCAGGCCCGATCTCGCTTCAGGAGAGTCATTATCGGTTCTGCGATGCCAACAGCGGCGCGCCAGCGCTGGGACTGGAGTTGACCCAAACCATCTACCAGTGGAACTACGACTACAATGAAGACTACCTGTTCGTGGTGCTGGAAATCAAAAACGCATCGGAAAACGATTACTCTGACTTCGCCTTCGGGCTCTACTGCGATTTCGACGTGGGCGGCATAGTGCCGGGCACTTTTGAGAACGGAAGGCTGGGGGATTTGGTCGCCTTTGATTCTACCATGAACCTGGCCTGGACCTATGACCAGGATGGGTACGACGAGGGTTGGGGCCCGCTGGTTAAGACCGGAGTGATGGGGACCAAGTATATCGAGACGCCGGATGATATCGGCATGACCGCCTTCCGAACCGGGAGATGGGAGGATTTACCGGACAACGACAACGGGAAGTATGAATTCATCAGCAGCCAGCAGTTTGACGAAAGCCTCCCCCCTACCGATCAGTACTACGTCCAGTGCACCCGGGGCATCGATCTATCCTCCGGCAAAAGCGTCCGCGTAGTCTTCGCGCTGATCGCCGGGTACGACGAGCTGGACTTGAAGGCCAACGCGGCCATGGCCCAGGCGGTCTATGACAATCACTTCATTGGCCCTGAGCCGCCTCAGCCGGCAAGAGTCGTGGCCACCCCGGACTATCAGACCGTGAAGCTCACCTGGGATAATAGCTCGGAGTCTTCGGTCGATCCGCTGACCGGCAAGATCGATTTCAAAGGATACAAGATCTACAGAAGCACCGACCAGGGGCAGACCTGGGGCGATCTGGTCAGAAACCCGGACGGCAGCCTGGGACCTGATTATGTGCCCATCGCCATGTTCCAGAAGGAGAACCCAGACGACATCCTTCCCCACACATACACCGATCGCCATCTGATCAACGGAGTGGAATACTGGTACTCGGTGGTCTCCTTCGACCAGGGCGATGACTCGGTTCCCATCGATCCGCTGCAGACAGCGTACGGGAGGCCGGGAGAGGACATAAACTGCGTTTTCGCTTATCCTCGTACCGATCCGGCCGGGCACATATCCCCAAGCTCCACCGTCAGGCACGACTACTACGGCAGCGAGGTGGCAAGCGACGGGTCCGTTGTTCCGATAGTATTCGACCGGAGCGTCTTGACCGGCCACGAGTACAAGGTGGTATTCACCGACGATCCGATGTTCACTCACTGGCACGTGATTGACGACGTCACGGGGGACACGGTGCTAAAAGACCAGTCCCAGCAAGCCGGTGATACGGAAAGCTATCCGGTGGTGGACGGGATGCAGGTGATCGTGACCAACGGAGAAAGGGTGCCCAGAGATTTCGGGCAGACACAGTTCGGCACCTCGGGCAGCACCACCCTGCACATGCAATACTTCCTGGGCAGCATGGGTGAGCTGTTCGGATTCCCGGTAGGAGGAGACATGCATTTCCGCTCCACCTACGAGCTGAGATTCACTCAGGAGGGCTCGCAAGCGTACAGCTTCTTCGACGATGTCACCCCGGTATGGGTGCCCTTCGAGGTATGGAACACCACCACGGGAGAGCAGGTGCTGGTGGAGGTATACGATCAGGCTCACGACGGGGTCTGGAACCCGGACCACTATGATTATCTAGACATAGTCAACATTCCTTATGACGGGCAGCCTCATCCAGAGGCTTTCCCCTACCATCATGCCTGGTTCTTCGCCTTCGCTCCGACCGACACCGAGTACTCGGCGGGAGACGTCTATCAGATCGAGGGCGCAAGACTGAATGGTCCGGACGACGAGTTTGTCTACAGCGCCGGAGGCGTCGACGCCCAGAAGGCAAAGGATGAGCTGGCAAAGATCAAGGTGGTTCCCAATCCATATATCGCACACGCTCTATGGGAAACCACGGAAGGCATAAGAAAGCTGCAGTTCACTCACCTTCCCGCCGAATGCACCATAAGGATTTACACCCTGGCAGGCGATCTGGTCCAGGTGATAGAGCACGACAACGGGACCGGAACCGAGGACTGGGACATGCTGAACGAAAACCAGCAGGGCATCGTGCCCGGCGTTTATTTCTATCACGTCGATTCAGATTATGGGCAGAAACTGGGCAAGTTCGCGGTGATAAAGTAGGTCGACGACCCGCACCGGCTTGCAGGATCCGGAGGACGGTTGCGGAGTCAAACCTGACGGAGCCAAATCTAAAGATCGTTCGCCGAGCCGGGAGAGGCTTGGCCCAGGAGATTTCCTTAAAGAAGGGGGTAAGATGAAAGCGAGATTGACCGGTTTGCTGGTGATTCTCTTGATGTTCACCCTGGTGAGCTCGGCCCATTCGGGTGAGTTCTCACGGGTGGGCACGGCCGGAGCCCAGTTTCTCAAGATCGGTTTGGGATCCAGATACGTGGCCATGGGTGAGGCATCCGTTGCTTGTGTCAACGACGCGTACGCCATGTACTGGAATCCCGCAGCATTGACCGAGATATCCTCCTCCAACCTGTCGCTGACCAACGTGGACTGGGTCCTGGACGTTCAGGTCAACAACGCCAGCTTTGGAAAGGCCATCGATGAATACAGTGCGTTCGGCGTCAGCCTGACAGCCCTCTCTATGGGCGATATGGAAGTGACCACCGTGGAGGAGCCGGAAGGGACCGGAGAAACTTTCACCTCATCCTCCTATTCACTGGCCCTGGGATATGCCCGCAAGCTCACCGACAGGTTCTCGGTGGGGATCGGCGGGAAGTACGTCTGGGAGAGAATCTCGGAGGAGAGAGCCTCCGGCTTGGCTCTGGACTTTGGCACCCTGTTCTACACCGGCTTCAGGAGTCTGAGGATCGGGATGAGTATCTCCAACCTGGGTCCGGAGATGAAACTGGAGGGCCCGGAGCTTGATGCCTACTACACCCCCCAACCGGGAAACCCCAACTACGATAATGTCAAGGCCAAGCTGCAGGTGGATCCTTATGATCTGCCCCTGACCTTCAGATTCGGGATGGCCTATGATCTGATCGACTCGCCCGAGTCGAGACTCACCGTAAGCGTGGAAGCCAAACATCCCAATGATAATACCCAGCAGGCGAGCCTGGGCGGGGAGTATGTATGGAGGGAAATGCTTGCCTTAAGAGGCGGATACAAACTCAATTACGAGGAGGAAGGTGTAACCCTGGGCGGTGGCTTGAAGCTTCAGACCGGGAAAGACACCAGACTGGATATAAGCTATGCCTGGGCGGATTTCTCGCGCCTCTCCAGCGTGCACCGTTTTTCACTGGGATTCGAATTCTGAGCGGTCAATCCTTGAGGGGCACACAAATCTTCAGCGGTTTCTGCATTTGAAGGCCGGACCGGGGATGCAAACCTGTCCGGCCTCAGTTTCTTTGAATCACTGCAAGGGCCTCTACCACCGTTATCAAAGCAGCCAGACGATGTCACTCGCCAGTGATTGTGAATATTCTTATCCGGCGAGTCAAGCAAAAACCCGATACAAAATAGACACGGCGTGAATGAAAAGAAGGGCGGAGCCGTGCAACGTACGGCTCGTGGCGGAGCCCGGCACTATGCGGTGCAGGGCGGAGAGATCGGGATTCTAAAGACGCTGCTGGGGCCAGGTTCTCAACATACAACCGGTAACTGTAATCGATTCATCCGGAGTAGCAGGCGGGGCAAGGTCGACTCACCATTCAAGATTCTCTATCGCCAGCCGCAGTTGTCCTGCGGTTTTGAACTTTTTTGAAATGAGGCTGTGCTTTCGACCCATAACCAGCCTGTGGATCTCCCGGCCACAGCGCCTGTAACCCGCGGCTCCCCCTACCAGCTCGTGAAGCACTCCAAGCAGGTCGAATACGTCAATCTGAATTTTGTCGCGGGTAGACCTGCCCAGATCCAAAAAATCGAGCAGATGAACCCTGAACCCAAGGCCTCTCTTTGAGACGAGGATGTTATCGGTATGGATGTCCCCGTGGTACTCACCCAGAAGGTGAATCTGCTCCACTCCAAGCGCCAGTGAGTGGATGAGATGCAGCGCCACAAATGGCACAAGGCGCTTCCCTGGTTGCTGGCCCAGATACGTGGACAGCAATACCCCTTCAGCGAAATCAGAAACGAGAATCTCGACTTGCCTGCCCCCGACTCTGGCTATGTCGCGATGATGATACTGTGTGATTATCGGGCACGCCCGAAGCTTGTGCAGTTTGCGCGTATAGCGCCTGAGCTGGGCGGGCTTGAGTGTACTGTGGTCGTAAAAGATCTTAGCGGCTCGGAGAATGCCTGTTCGGCGCTCCTCCACCTTATACACCTCTCCCTCCCAGCCGCTTCCCAGAAACTCGACCACGTAATAATTGCGGCCCAGCGTCAGCCCCGGTCGGAGATCAAAATGAGACTTGGTCATGGTGTTCTCTTCCAGATCGCTCCCGGATCATCGCACCCCCGCTGTGCGCGCCGGGAGCCATCGCCTCTAAGTCTAACTCTCTATACGAATGGAGAAGCTGAGAAGTGTGTAGTGCGTTGGTCAGGGGCCCGGGGTGTTGACTAGTCTGTCTTGGCGAAGGGTGAGGACAAGAAGCGGAGCCATGAACCGCACGGTTCATGGCGGAGAGACTGGGAGTCTCCGCTTGCGATTTCGTGTAAATTTCTCAATCCCACACAATTGCACCTAATTCATTGCCTTTTCAGCCATTAAGTTCCATTAAGTTACTTCAAGTACAAGCAAGTTCCTTCAAGTTGGATCAAGTTGGCTGTTAGAAAATCGTTAGAAGAGAATCCAGGTCTGGTGATCCTAGTCTAGTCCTCCGCCTTTCGACTGTAGAAGACCCTCACTTTAGCCTTGACACCTTGCGGCAAACTGGAGCTTTCGTGCAGCTTCAGATACCGTCCCAGATCCTCCAGCGGCATCACGATAAGACCATAATTTGGGAGCGTGCCATCAGCCCACAGTTGCGCTACGTCGGTTATGTCTGCGCGGGTCAGCTTGTCCTCCGACCTGCGAATCAGGCAAGTGGAGAATATGCTGTCCACGTAATCCCCGCCAGAGTTAGTCCAGCCTGAGGACCAGGAGAGGTTGGCGGACTCCCAACTTGTGCTCACTGGGAAGACGCCCATCAGGCAAATGTAACTCGTTCCCGTGTCGGGAGTCGCCGTGAAGATCAACTCCGCATAATCTATAACGGCTCCATCCAGCTCGTTAGGTAGATCAAACTTGAAAAGAAGTCTGCCGAACTCGGCGCCTTGATTCGGAGCGATGGTCCCTAGAGTGCTGACTGAGTCCTCCCAATATGCTGAATTGGCTGACGCGCAGAGTACTAGCAGAAACAGAATTGCGGGGATAAGTGATCTAGTTTTCATTTTGTTTCCGTTTCTCAGGTTATTTCTCTTTTCCGTATCATCGTGCGTACTGTCCCATCTATCGCACAAGTACCATTCGCTTTGTTGCTTCGAATTTGCCGGCCTGTAGCCGGAAGAAGTAGACACCTGATGCCACTTCCTGACCTTGATCGTCTGTTCCCTCCCAGAGGAGCGTCTTGCTCCCGGCTTCCTGCTCCCTGTCCACCAGAGTCCGTACCTGCTGGCCGAGAACATTGAAGATGGTGAGTTTCACGCGGGCCGGGTCAGGAAGATCGTACTTAATGACCGTCTGTGGATTGAATGGATTGGGGTAGTTCTGGGAGAGTTTGAAACACAGCGGGTTTATCGCCGGATCTTCTTCCCCCTCCTGGATCGCAATAGGCTTCTGGGGATTGCAGGGCTCGAAAAAAGGATCTGAAGGTGGTAGATCAGAACACTGCTCTGAGTAATAAGGTGAGTAATGACATACTCCCAAAATGGAGTCGATGACCACATCACCAATCATTCCGTTTCTCACTGAGGAGCTGTCTCCGTCGTCAACGTCCCAGTGGTTGTACCTCGCCAGGACGGTCGAGTCACTGAATGAGGCGAAGTAGTATTCACCGGAATCAGGCTCCTCAAACCAATTGTTGCCGGCGGTATCCGCATCACCGAAGTTCGGGAAAGGGTCTGTCAGGGGATCCGTCTCGACCGCTGAACTGTTGTAGTCCCAGATCGTGGTGCGGAGAACCTTACCTTCAGCGCCTCCGGTGAAGAGTATCCCAATCGGAATCTCATCATTTTCACTTGCCATGTAGCAGTGGCTTATGTACGGATTTCCTTCGTGGATGTGTATGCCGGCCTGACCGTAGCTTCCCTTGAAACAAGACTTCTTGATGGTGGGGCTGGAGGAAGAAATCGAGTAGACTCCGGATTCCCTAATGTTGTAGAAGCCACACTCCTCGATGACTGGAGAGGAGCCTGAGAACTTGGTCTGACCTTCGACCTTGATGCCGTACTTGTACCCCTCGAAGAAGGAGTTCTTTATGGTGATGCTCCGCTTGCACAGGATGCCGTACTTCCCGCTGTCACTGGAATCCACGAATGTGCACCCATCAATGATCAGCCCGTCGTTGTTTACCAAGATGCCTTGTACGGAGTTGTCGCGGAAGACACAGCCGATGACTGTATCGTCGGCAGAGTTGCTGAAGTGGATGCCAGTATGGACATTCGCAATCTCGGAGTTCTTTATGTTGGCGCTGCCAGCGAATTTGACTACGACCGCTGTGTCCCCAGTGTTGAATTCACAGCTATCCAGTTTAAGAACTCCGTTGGCATTCACAGTAATCGCGTTGTCGAAGTCCGCGAAGCCAACCGTGTTAAGTTCAAGTGTGTGTCCTGAATCTACTGTGGGCCAGGTGTGACAACGCCTGAACTCGACATGATTCAGAGTGTACGCATCAGTTGAATCCCAGAGAATGGGTTCAAGCGCGTGTTGAATTGAGCAGTAGTTCAGGTCGATGGTGCCGGCGGAATCAACCTTTATTCCGTACCAATCAGAATCTCCTGGGTTAGAGCTGTCGGACATGAAGGATACCCAGTTCGTATCATTTCCCTCTACTATTAGAGAACCTTGCACGATTATTTCACATCTGGTCGAATCGTCACCGAAGTCCTCTCGATCGTTCGTGAGAAACCTGACTACAGCCCCCTCGTCCACGGTTAATGTACAACCCTGAGGCACCACGATGTCACCTAACACATACAGGGTGTCACCCAGTGTGTCACCCCACGTGGCATTTGTCCAGAGGTATCCGGTCGCATTGGGATAATACCCTTCCATGGCCATGAGCGCCCTTAGTGCATTCACTCTCCCGAATCCGGTTGAATCGTCGAATCCAGGGGCTTCCACGTCATCTGCCGTAACCTCAATGAGAGTTCTGATTGAGTCTGGTGTGAGTGTATCGTTTTGACTAAAGGCATGGGAGTGGAGAAGAGCAGCCACTCCGGTCACGTGGGGAGTGGAGGCGGACGACCCTCCGAAGAAGAAGTAGTCCTCGCAGGGCCACGTAATTCTGACGTTGGCGGTGGTATACACGCCGTTAGGGGCCACTACAACCACTTTTACCGAATCTTTCCCGTAAGCACATTTGTGCGGCGCGGTGCCCCAACTGCCTGAGCAGGTCACCGAAATGACGTTTCGAAAACCGCAGCTGTCGGGATAGTTATCACATGCCTCCGGGTCGCAGCAGTCAAAGATCGTATCAGCCCAGGTCGCGAATCCAGCCGGCATGTCCATATATGCACCATACCCACTGCCAGCAGCAGCAACTATTAGAGAGTTCGCTAGGTATGCCCTGTAAACGGATGCGGCCAGTCTGTTGTACACACCCTGTAATCCCCCCGAGATATTGATGATCATGGCGCCGTAGCTTACAGCTGAGTCAATGGCTATGGCCATATTCCACATCAGGCCCGTAGTATCGCCATCCCCGGTGAATAACTTGATAATGTAAATTTCTCCGCCCCATATTATTCCAGCGATACCGGCGTCGTTATTCGTGACTGCCGCGGTTATCCCTGTAACACACGCCCCGTGTCTGAAAAGATCGAGGCACGTGCAGGGTAGAGTATCGCACGGTACACAACCGAGCTCGGAGTCGGTGCAATTGTAGCCCAGAGTGTACCGAGTGCCGAGTGAATCTCTTAGGTCTCTGTGGCAGTAGACCCCGTTGGCAAAATCATAGGGAAAGCCCGTGTCCAGGATTGCTACGATGAGAGTAGAATCTCCCGTTTCTATTTCCCAGGCCTCGAGCGCATCTATGTCCGCGTCGACGAAAGGGGGGAAACATCCCAGAGTGCCCATTGATGACCATCAACGAAGTATGGGTCATTTGGGCAACTTGAAGGACGGACGATTCCATTGGGCTCCGCCCAGTCAATCAGCGGACTTGCTATCAATGAGTCTATCTTGTCAAATATGCTGGCGCTTGTGTCGCATCCGATAAGGCCCCATCCATTTGCGTCGAAGTATTGAATAATGAAGCAGCCCCGCGCGGAAAGCAAGCTGTCAACTGCTGAGGAATCGGCTTCGGAGTGAAGGAGGAGGACCACGTGGCCCGCGAGATACTCGACCTCTGTTCCGCGCCAAAGACCGGTCCTGATTGGCCTATCCTCAAGCATCTCGCAGCGGGAAGCAGGACCGTAGAAACAAAGACTGGATGTTAGCAATCCAGCCAGCAAACAAGATAGTAATACCTTGTGGGGATGGTGTGGGGATGCTGTAAGTATGGCGTTTCATGCCCTCTTTGGAAGCATTAGGATTGCTTTCTGATAGCGCTACCTAGAAAGTGCAGCAGTCATCCGGCTCAGGGCCGTCTTTGTACAGATAGTTTATCAAGAAGACCGCGTCCCCTATATCGGTTACGCAGTCACCATTCACATCACCCAACTCGAAGAACTCCGGAGGATCCATACCTTTATAAAGGTAGTTGATCAGATACACCACATCTCCCAGGTCTATCTCCCAATCATAGTTCACATCGCCCGGTAGGTACGGGGGGATCACGTGATACACGCGTGGCCGTTCAATGAAAGGTTCGATCTTGTTCATGGTAGAATCGAAGAAATGTAGGTAATTCTCTGCCGGTCCTCCCGAGGTAGTGTCGACCGAAACGAATCCCGTGTCCTCAACGGTGAAATACAAGTACGCTATGGTATCCTGTCCCGGTGGCAAGAACGGGTCGCCAGCGGGAGTCGATATTCCAATCCAACCAGACTTTGGGCCCATCCCGATGTCGCCGTACGAGATGTACGGTAGTCTCTCTCCTGCAAACCTTCCCGAGTCTCCGAGCAAAGGACCGCTCCACACCAGCGGAATGTACATAAGTGCTAGGTACTCGTCGTGCACTGCCCTGACAGGCAACACAGCTGTTCCCTGATACGGCGGTCCGCTGACCTCGTAGGCGAGTTGCTCCAGAATCACGCTGTCCGGTGTACCTGGGTCATGCTGGGCAGAGCTTTCGCTCGCCCCCAATACGCAGAACAAACTCAAAGGTAATGCCAGAAGCAAATAGTTTGTTTTCGTTACTTCCTCAGGCTTTCGTCTTGCATCGCCCTCAATAATGGCACCCGCTCTCTGGAGCGGGGCCAGCCTTCAAGTGCGGCTTATCATAAGAAGCCATGTGAGAATGAGACAATGACTCTTCACCCTCTTCCCGCCCAGCAGCGGTCCTTGACTCGTCCTTGTGTCAAATGTTTTCGTGATCAGAGTTTTGGTATGCCAAAACGTACCATCCCCCTTCCAATGTACGCCTTCCGGCGCCTTTGTCAAGCGCAAATTCTGACCATTTGTCAGTCTCAAACTCGCGTCGTGCGTGACTCAACAAGTGTCACGTTATGGACGAATGATTTCAATCTGTAAAGTTATCCTCTACTCATAACACGTACTTTACCCCCTTGTCAAGACAAATTTCGTATTTTTGCTCGATTTCACCGTAATCGTCTGGTATGCAATCACTTATCTTTTACCGCCTTGTTTGGGGCCCCTTCCCTGTCGGCCGTTTCTCTGAAAGATTCTCGTCCCTGAACAAAACAACCCTCGCAGGCCCGCATGGATAGCAGTCTTGCGGGGGCTTTGTATTTTGCTTTTTTGTCGGTTTTCCCAAGTTCCATCGGGCTTCCTGCAGTAGTTTAAGTCCGGAGCCACGGGCTCCTGACTCACGGGCCTTGGGCAACGGTGGGGACAAGAGCGGAATCATGAACCGCATATTAGCCCTTCGACTCCGCTCAGGGCCATTTCCTGGCGGAAATGGCGGAGAGACTGGGATTCGAACCCAGGAGCCCCTTTTGGGGGCTACACGCTCTCCAGGCGTGCTCCTTAGACCAGCTCGGACATCTCTCCGTAGCTTGGAACTGACCTCTAACAATACTGTTCGATTTCATGCACGCTCTTTCCGCCTTCGGCGGAATCCCG
>JABAOC010002821.1_pt2 | contig 15798 bp, 13 predicted proteins | sample 7062161 | NCBI WGS metagenome assembly JABAOC01 (sample SAMN14538625, study PRJNA623070) | marine sediment metagenome | biome: marine biome [ENVO:00000428]; feature: marine pelagic biome [ENVO:01000023]; material: deep marine sediment [ENVO:00002113] | place: India: Gulf of Khambhat ... | reverse complement strand
AGCGTTTCTCGGTCCACATCCTCTTCAGAGGGAACCACTCGGAGAGTCAACTGGTCCCGGTTCTCGGGTCGGGTGACCACTGCCTGAGCGCGCGCGATCCCTGGTACCTGGCTAAGCGCATGAGTCAGCTGATTCGGATGGACGAACATCCCCCTCACTTTTACGGCATCGCCAACACGCCCTACCAGAATGATTGAGCGTTCCTCTTGGCGGCTCTCCCCAGGCGCGGGGTCGAGACTCATGGCCAAGTCGCCGGTGCCCAAGCGGATCAAGGGGTAGGTCTCATCGAAAGTTGTCACCACGACTTCACCCGTCTCGCCCGGGCCAACCGATTGCCCTGTGTCTGGGTCAACGACTTGGATGATAGGCGTTTTGAGGAGGTGCATCGCCAGTTTGCCCTCGGTGTCATACGCCAGGGAGCCAACTTCTGCTGTTCCATAGACGTTGGTGACGCTCAGGCCGTACTTCTCAACAAGAGTCTGGCGCAGAAGCGGCGGCAGCGGCTCCGCCGAGACGAGGGCCTTGCGCAGAGAGAACTGACCGCGAAAGTCAAGACCCCCCTCTTCAGCTTTCTCGATCAGTGCCATCAACCATGACGGCGTACCGATGTACCCGGTCACGCCCAGGTCCAGCATCATCTTGAGCTGCAGGTCGGCATTGCCCACTCCAGCGGGAATCACCGTCGCTCCGATCTCTGTCAACACCTGGTCAACGGCCAGGCCGGTCGGGATTAGGTGATAGCTGAAGGTATTGATGACAGTGTCATCGACGTCAAAGCCAACAATGGCAATAATGTCCTGAGCAGTCTCGATCATGGCACCTCGGTCGACCGAGGGTTCGTACAGTGGCCCCGGTGAAAAGAAAACGTGTTTCAACGTGTTGATAGGGACGGCCAGAAAACCGCCAAAGGGTGGGTCGGCCGCTTGCAGTTCGACGAGCCGATCCTTGCTCGTCACTGGGACCTTATCCAGGTCTGCGATGGTTTGGATGTTTTCCGGCGAGACCTCAGCCTCGTCCATGATCTCCTTCACCGCAGGGGCGTTGTCATACGCGTACTGGATGATCTGCCTTAGCCTGTCTGCGAGTTCTGACATACTTGCCTCCTCCTGGAACGTAATATCAGCCCAGCCAGCGCTTGCGTCGCTTGTAGTGCTTCACGTCGCGGTAGCTCCTCCGCTCGCCGATGCTGGTCAGCCCTAGATAGAATTCCTTGATGTCCTCGTTCTCTCGCAGCGCCTCGACTGGGCCATCGAGCACCACGCGCCCGTTCTCCATCACGTAGCCGTAGTCCACCACGTCCAGCGCGGCACGGGCGTTCTGTTCGACGAGCAATATCGACGTGCCCTCTTCGGCGTTGATACGTTTGATGACCTCGAAGATCTCCGCGACCAGCAGGGGCGCCAGTCCCAGTGAGGGCTCGTCCAACAACATCAGGCTGGGACGTCCCATCAGCCCCCTGCCGATGACCAGCATTTGCTGTTCGCCGCCGGATAGATATCCGCTGACCTTGCGCCGGAGGTCCTTGAGAAGGGGGAAGTAGTGGTACACCGCCTCCAGGTCCCGTTTGATGGCGGCTCTGTCCTTGCGCGCCAGCGCGCCCACCAGCAGGTTCTCCTCAGTTGTCAGGTGGGCGAACAGGCGACGGCCTTCGATCACTTGAACGATGCCCAGGCGGACGATCTCCTCCGGTGACCAGCCGTCAATACGGGTGTCGTTGAACTCAATGCTGCCTCGCCGTACCTCGCCGAGCTCAGTGCCTAGCAGGCCGGAGACTGCCTTGAGTGCGGTGGTCTTCCCTGCGCCATTGGCCCCCAGTATGGCCACGATTTGGCCATCTTGGACCTGTAAGGAGACGCCGCGCAGGACGAGGATGACGTCACTGTAGACGACCTCGATGTTGTTGACTGCGAGCATGAGTCCGCCTTTGCTTCTGAGAAAGGATGATCAGGGATCAGGGCCGAGTTCGGACCACCCTGATCCCTGATCTTTGCAGCTACCGCATCACGGCACGTCGGCGCCACCGGGGCGCAGATCGGGACATTCCATCCACTCGCTGAGAGGGGCAAAATATGGCTGGCCCTCAGCGGTGAACTGAACCTGTCCGACGCGCGTCATGGAAGGCGCGCGAGTCTCGGAGTCGAACTCCCAGTGGAACACGCCATCCAGAGCCTGGTAGTCTAACTGCTGGAAGGCGGAGTAGAGAGCAGCACCGTCCACGTTCTCATATCCGACGTCAGCTACGGCCATCTTGACCATCTCGATGTAGGCGTCCATGGTGCCCCAGGCAAGGAGGTAGGCGATATTGCGGGTAGAAATCTCCCGCTCGTTGGCCAACCACTCCGCCGTGACGGTCTGGATGCCGGGATGGTCAGTCTCATCCCACCAGGTATAGGGCAAGAGGCCGATGAAGTTGTTGGCCGCCGCCTCGGCCAAGCCGACCGTAGCCAGGTCGAGTGCCCAGTTGCATCCGGCAATCATCAACTCGTCGGTCACACCCAACGCGGCTGCATCCTTGAGGATCTGGGCAGGGCCAGTAGCCAGTGAGGTGGTGTACAAGATGTTGGCGCCGTCAGCCATCAGGCTCTGAATTTGGACGGTGAGGTCGGGCGTTCCGGGCATGAAGTACTCCGAGCCCACAACCTCGACTCCCACTGATTCACAGTAAGCGGTTGTCTCAGGTGTCTCGCTTGCTTGCCCGAAGGCCCCCATCCAGCTCAGGTGTGCGATCTTGGGTGGCTCCTCCTTGTCCCAGGTGTCGGCGACCCAGTCGCAGAAGGCGCCAAGTTGATCGGTGTAGAGCGGTACCATGCCGAAGGCCCAGCCCGGCTCTTGCCCACTCTCGCCGTATAGCCCAGGGGTGCTGAGGCCGGCTGTGAAGACCGAGATCTCATCCTCTACAATCTGCGTGCGCAGCATCTCAGTTTCAGGAGAGCCATAGAGCATGATCATCCATGGCTTGGGATCGAGCGCACTGTAGCGATCGTAGATGGCCTGCGCTTCCTCCAGTTCGCCGGCGTCATCCGCATACTCGCTGACGATAGTGGCGCCGCAGATGCCACCCTGATCGTTGTAGTAAGCGATGGCGTCGGTGAGGCCGGCTAGGAGCGGCTGGGTAATGAAGGCGTAGACGCCGGTCAGGTCGCCGAAGTGGTAGAAGGTGATGGTCTCACCCGTCAAATCCTCAGTGCAGCCCTCCGGAAGCTCGACGGGCGGGACCTCGGTCGGCGGCACCTCCGTTGGAGGGATCTCGGTGGGGGGCGGTTCAGTCGGGGTTGGGGCGGCCGGCGCACAGGCCGCCAACATTAGGGCCACAAGCATTAGCAGCAACGCGCGCTTTTTCATCTTTTTCTCTCCTTTCCTTTGCAGAGTCTGAACCAGCAGTTCAGCGCTCCGACACCACTTCAACAGGTGAACTGCTCGCGCTTCATCTTTGATAGATTCACCTCCTTTCGGTCGCTAGTGTGCGAACGGCCGCAGTCGCCAGGCGGCCTTGAGGATTTCCCAACGGTACGCCAGGCCTCTGGGCTCGAAAACGAGGAATAGCATCAGGACCACAGCGAAGAAGAGCGGTCCCAACGCCCTGTCGACGCTGGCTACGTCCACGAAAGGCAGCGTCCCGGGGAGCAGTTCCCGCATTGCGGGCGTGATGAACGTCGCGAACTCACGCAGTAGCCGTACGAGAGCTGTGCCGAAAATCGGTCCCACGGCGTAACCTGCCCCGCCCACGATCAGCATCCCGAGCTGCCAGATGGAATCGAGCAGGTCGAAGCCATCCGGGCTAATGCTGCGCGCGTAGTGAGCCGATAGGCTACCAGCGATGCCAGCGTATAGGGCACACAGGAAGAAAGCGCGCAGCTTGTAGGTGAAGAGGTTGATACCCAATACCTCGGCTGCGAGGTCGTTGTCACGCACCGCGATGAGGGCGCGACCGACCCGGGTGCGGGTGATGTTCTTCGCCGCTAGCATCGTCACCGCCGCTGGGATCATGATCACGTAGAACATGCTCTGATCGGTACTGAAGACCCAGCTACCAAGCGTGGGGAGGGGCACCTCCATGCCGCTAGCCCCCCCGGTCCATTCCGCCAGTGGGTTCTTGAGCACCCAAGGTATGATGAACTGGGCCGCCAGTGTGGCCATAGCCAAATAGAAGCCCTTGATCCGCAGGCTGGGCAGGCCAAAGATCAGCCCGACGAGACCGGCGGTCAGCGCCGCCAGTGGCAGAGCGAACCAGAAAGGGATTCCCAGGTGCGCCGTCAACAAGGTCGAGGTGTATGCCCCGACAGCCATGAACGCGGCCTGGCCGAGTGATATCTGCCCAGTGTAGCCAAGCAAGATATTCAACCCTTGCACGGAGATGAGCGTGATGCCGATGCGGTTAAGCGTGCCCAGCCACGGCAGTGGCACGATCTCCAGGCCCAGAGGAGAGCCACGGCTGAAGAGCGGCAGTGCGAAGAAGATCACGACGCCCACGACTGCTGCCACCTTCAGTGCTGGAGTTCGCACCAGGGCCATGTCTTGCTCGTAGCTCACGTCGTAGATACCGCTCGGTCGGATTGCTGCCATCCTATTCCTCTATTGTGATGTGCGCCCTAGAAACTCCAATCTATATCCGCTCAATGCGCTTCTGGCCGAACAGGCCATCCGGCTTGATGATCAGCACCAGCATCAGGATCAGAAAGGGCGCCAGTTCCTGGCCTGCCGAAGTGCTGATGTACCCGGAGGCCATGGTCTCGACGACGCCGATTGCCAGCCCCCCCACCATCGCCCCTGGAATGGACTCGAGCCCGCCCAACAGCACCGCGGGGAAGGCTCTGAGAGCCATGGTGGGTACGGCAATGGGATCCAGACCGGTGCCCGCGCCCTGCAGAGTGCCGGCGGCCGCGGCGACGATTGCGGCGATGGCCCAGGCCAGGCCAAAAATGCGCCGGACTGGCAACCCGACCGACTGGGCAAGTTGGTGGTCTTCCGCCGCAGCGCGCATGCTCAGTCCCGTTCTGGTGAAGCGGAAGAAGAGCGTGAAAGCTCCGAAGCCCAGGGCGGCGACAACGAATGACCAGAGCAACTGGATCTTAATGATGATGTCGCCACCGAGAAACGCTGCGGTGGGCAGCTTCAACGGTGGCATAGGCAGACCGGCCTGATCGACGAAGATCGGCAGTGGGTGTGGATTAGCACCCCAGATCAACATCACGAGGCCCCGAAGCAACTGGGCCAGTGCCAGCGTCATCATGATCGTCGTCAGCACTGGCTGTCCGATGAGCGGGCGCAGCGTGACGCGCTCGATAAGCAGACCCAGTATCGCAGCGGCGGCCAGGGCAGCCAGAATCGAGGCCCACAGTGGCCAGCCCTGGTCCTGGAAGAACGCCCAGCAGAGCAGCCCGCCCACGAGCATCAGCCATCCGTGGGAGAAATTGAAGATGCTGGAAGCCTTATAGATCAGCACCAGCCCTAGAGCAACGAGGGAGTAGATGCTGCCCACCAGAAGGCCGGTGATCAACCATTGTAGGGCGAGATAGAGAGGTTTGCCGAATAGAACCAGATCAGCCATGCTGCTATCTCCGCGCCGACGTTGTGCCGCTTTTCAATCCGTCCCAAGTCATGAGGTCCAGCCGGGCAGGGATGACCCGCACTCAATCGAGTGAACGCACTCTCACGGAAGTGTCCACTACACCCGTGCGCCCGTCGCGATACCTCACTTCAGCCTGGACGCGTACTTCCTCGCCGCCGCTGTACATCGTATCGATCATCAGCTTGTAGCGTTCCTCCATGTACGTCCGCCGCAGCTTTCGGGTGCGGGTTAACTCTGCCTCGTCGGGGTCGAACTCCTTGTGCAACAGCACGAACTTGCGCATCCGTGCTGGAGACGGCAAAGTACGATTGACCCGTTCGACGTCGGCACTGATCAGATCATACACTTCAGGCTTCTGCGAAAGGTCCACAAAGGTGGTGTAGGCCAGTCCGCGCCTCTCTGCCCACCGTCCGACGTTGTCGAAGTCAATGTTGATGATCCCCGTGACATATGGCTTGTCCGTCCCGCCGACAGCCATGGCGTCGCGCACATACGGGCTGAACTTCAGTTGGCCCTCGATGTACTGTGGAGAGAACCTCTCCCCTCCAGCTAACTGGATAAGATCCTTGACGCGGTCCAGGTAGATGAGATGCCCGTCCTCGCCAAAGTGGCCAGCGTCGCCAGTGTGGAACCAGCCATCCTTCAGCTTGGCGGCCGTGGCCTCAGGGTCCTTGTAGTAGCCTCGGAACAAGGTGGGCCCTCGGACAAGAATCTCGCCGTCGTCGGCGATTTCGACGTCCATGCCCGGCAGCGGAACGCCGACTGTCTCGAAACGGACGTCGTCGCCGATGTGCAGAGTGTGCACCTGGGCCTCGGTGGAGCCGAAGAGTTGCTTGATATTGACGCCGACTGCCCGGAAGAAGCGAATGACGTCTGGGCTGACGGCTGCACCAGAGGAGTAGGCAGACTTGACCTTGATCAGCCCCAGCTTGTCACGTAACGGCTGGTAAACGGCCCAATCCCCCAGCGCGTACAGAAACCGCCAGGGAAGGCTGACAGGCCGGCGCTCCTCGAAGCGCATGCGGGCGACCTTGTAGCCTACGGGCATGAAGAAGCGGTACAGGAGACGGTTGATGGCCGAGCTGTCGGTCATCCGCATCTGCACCATGGCCACCATGTTTTCCCATAGCCTGGCGCTGAACAGCAGCGCCTGAGGCGCAACCTCACGAATATTCTCCTGGACGGTCTCGGGCGCCTCGGGAAAGTTGACGATCATGCCTGTGCGTAGGTGGACGGTGAGGCCCAGCACGTTCTCGGTGATCCAAGCCGGGGGCAGGAAAGAGACGTAGTCGTCCGTGTCCATGCGTGGGTCTACGTTCATGGTGAGATCGCAACCGGAGATGAGATTGGAGTGGTCGATCATCACACCCTTGGGCAGACCCGTCGTGCCTGACGTATAGCAGAAGACGGCTAGATCGTCCCCCCTGCCTTCTGCCACCAACTCCTCGAACAACCGAGGCTGCTTCTGGTCCTGTGACTGTCCCAGGGCCTCGACCTCTTCAAAGCTGATCAGCCATGGCTCGTCGTAGCTCCAAAGCCCCTTCTCGTCCCAGTAGATGACCCGCCGCACCTCCGGCACCTGATGGCGGATCTCCAGTAGTTTGTCACACTGCTCTTGATCTTTGGCCAGGACGAATGTGGCGTCCGCGTGTTCCACCACGTACTGTATCTCACGGGGGACACTGTCGGTGAAGATGCCTACGGCTATCCCGCCGGCCGCCTGCACGGCCAACTGAGCCCAGAAGTACTGTGGGTCGTTGTCACCGATGATACATACCTTGTCGCCTCGCTGCAGACCCAGGCTTACCATGCCAAGTGCAAACTGCTTGACGTGCTCGTGGGATTCGCGCCAAGTGATGTCGCGCCAGATGCCAAAATCCTTCTGACGCATGGCGACCTGATCATCGGGATATTGTTGCACCTTGGCTAGGAAGCATTTGGGAAGGGTGTCAAGACCTGCCTCTGCCATTCTTGCTCTCTGCTCCAACGCGTCCACGCCAGCGCCGAAATCGTCTACTGTCCCAGGTAAGCCTGGATGACCTTGGGGTCGCTCCTAACCTCGTCGGGCACACCGTCGGCAATCTTAAGGCCGAAATCAAGTACAGCGACCCGGTCGGCGATGTCCATCACGAGCCCCATGTCATGCTCGATGAGGAGAGTTGTGGCTCTCTGTCGCTCGTGTATGTCCAGGATGAAGCGTGCCATGTCCTCCTTCTCCTCGACGTTCATTCCGGCCATAGGCTCGTCAAGGAGAAGTAGCTTCGGCTCCAGCGCCAGCGCTCGCCCCAGCTCCACGCGCTTGCGCAGGCCGTAGGGTAGTGTGCCAACCGTTTTCTTCCGAACAGCCTCCATCTCCAGGAAGTCAATGATTTCCTCTACCACACGCCGGTGCTCCACCTCCTCCTTCAGCGCCGGTCCGAAGTAGAGGGCGCCAGCGAGCATGCCCTGTTTCATGTGCACATGTCGGGCCGCCATCAGATTGTCCAGGACGCTCATACCGGTGTAGAGGGCGATATTCTGAAATGTGCGAGAGATGCCCAGTCTGGCGATTTTGTGCGGTGCCAGTTGGGTGATTTCCTGCCCTTCATAGATGATCGTTCCGTGGTCGGGTCTGTAGAACCCATTGATGCAGTTGAGGAGGCTGGTCTTCCCAGCGCCGTTGGGGCCGATGATGGCCAGGATCTCGCCGTACCGAGCCTCAAGGTTCACGTTCGATAGGGCGCTTGTCCCCGCGAAGCTGAGCGATACGCCCTCAACGCGAAGCTGGATTCCGTCGGTACTCATATTGAGGCCCGTTTCCTGGCCGATTGGGCACCTGGCAAAGTAGCTACCACTACTGAGATAGTAACACCCATGTGCGACTGCGGTTACGGATTTGTGAGTGTGCCCCGGTGGGAAGCCATCTGATGCACGGCGTTTTCGGTCTGATGAAGGACGGCTAAGGGCTTCGACGAAGGAACTTAACACAGGGTGTGGAGCCATTGTACCATTACCGGCGCGCTGGCGTCAAACCTGAGCTGATGGGCGTCAACGAGAAGACGCCGAGTCGGCGGTATTCACCTGCCAGCCGCTTGTCAACCAATGGGGACAGTGGCACCCTGGCTCGGTATCGGCTCGCAGGCGAGCTTAGTGGTGGATTGCGTGTGAGAGTGTTGTTCTCTGGCTAGAATTCGGTGGCGCTGGTGAAGGTGAATCTGCCGATCTTCAGGGCCGGCACGCGAACGCCCCCGATGAAGTTCTCCATGAAGCCCTCTCGGCCGATCTTGGTGTCCCGACCTATCATCTCCACCGCGGATAGGGCTTCCAGGATGCTCTGCGTGAAGCGCAAGTTCTTGATCGGCCCCACGAGTTCTCCCTCCTCGATGAGGAACGTTCCATCACGGGTCATGCCAGTGACTACGGTCTTGAGGGGATGAACCGGTCTGACGTAGTGGAAACGAGTCACCCACAGCCCTCGATCTGTAGAGGCCAGCATCTCGTCCTTGGTGGCGTCACCGGGATCCATAGCCACGTTCCAAGGGAATGGGCCGATATTGTTGGGGGCTGGTAGGGCGTGACCCGTCGACTCCTTCCCTTCTTCGCGGCCAGCCGAGTAGCTGTCGTACACTACTCCCCTGGCTACGCCATTGGTGATGAAATCGACTCGGCGCTTGGGAACGCCCTCGAAGTCGAACGGCATGGGAAGGTTGCCGGGGTGAAGGCCGTCATCCCAAATGCTCACGTTCTCACCTGCCACCTTCTCTCCCAGCTTTCCCGCCATGAAGCTACGGCCTTCTTGAAGTGCCTGGGCACCGAAGCCCATATATGCCAGATATGTCAGCAAGAGGCTAACCGCATACTCTTCGAGGATGACTGTGTAGTCCCCAGGCGGCACATCCACTGGATTGCGGCTGCGCAGCGCCTTGTCGATCGCCTCTTGCCCCACTGCTTCGGCATCGATCTCTTCCACGTCCAGAGAGGCTGCTGCGGCGTAGCCAGCACCGCTGTCGCTCATGATCACGGCGCGTAGGTCTGCCAGCGTGGTCGGGTAGTAGGCGGACACACCCAGGGAGTTACCCACGGCATACTCGAAGTCCCTGGTGGCGAAGGCGCCTGAAGCGTTCAGGGCGTGCTCTCGTGACGGGAGACAGATGCTTCTCACAGCCTCGGCTCGCTTCTGCGGAGTGCATGCCGCGGTACCCTCGACGAAGCCGTCTGTCTCCTCGATGGTCTGCGGCTCGGGTAGAGAAATGAAGTCGGGGTTGTCTTGCTGGAACCTGGCCGCCGTCATCGCTGACTCCAGCGCTCGCTCCAGACCGGCGTCGTGCAGGTCATTGGTGGAGGCGATCCCTATCTTCTTGCCCACCACGACTCGTACGCGAAAATCCAAGTCTTCCTTGGCCACGTTCTGGTGTATGTGGGAATTGGCGAAACGAGTCAGCTGCTCGGTCTGCCCCATGAAGACTACCTCTGTCTGGTCCGCCTTCGAGATGGAGAGGGTGTATTCGATTCTCTCTCGTATCTTGTCTTCACCCAGCATGGGTTCTCCTTTGTCTCACAGCTACTTCATCACGCCGACTTGGACGTTTAGAAAGCGGGCAAGGCTCGCTCCATGTCCAACATGAGCTACCTGAGAGGGCTGGCCTTTGCCGCAGTTGGGCGTGCCCCATACGTCCCAGTACTTGTCGTTGCATATGGCATCGCAGGAACCCCAGAACTGGGGCGTCATACCTGCATAGGTGGCGTTCTTCAGGAGTTCGCCCCACTTGCCGTTCTTGATCTCGTAGGCAATCTCCGTACCGAACTGGAAGTTGAGCCTCTTGTCGTCAATGCTCCAACTCTTGTTCATCTCCATATAGATGCCTTCATCGGTGTCAGCAATGAGGTCATCCAGTTCCCATTCTCCAGGTTCAAGATTGATGTTGGTCATGCGGATCAGAGGGATGTTGCTCCAACCATCGGCGCGCATGGTGCCGTTACTTCGCTTTCCTAACCTGCTCGCGGTCTCCCGAGATGTGAGGTAGCCGACGAAGGTGCCATCCTCGACCAAATGGGTTCTCTGAGCGGGGACGCCCTCATCATCGTATCCGAAGGTTCCCAGTCCCCCGGGTAGGGTGGCGTCGGCAGTGATGTTGACGATGTCGGAGCCATAGCGGAAGGTTCCCAGCCTCTCTGGGGTCAAGAAGCTGGTTCCAGCGTAGGCAGCCTCGGTCCCGAGGGCGCGATCCAACTCCGTCGGGTGACCGCATGACTCGTGGACTTGCAGGGCCAGTTGGGTGGGGCCAAGGATGAGCGTCGTGACACCACTGGGACACTGACGGGCAGAGAGCAGCGCCACGGCCTCCTCGCCAAGGCGTTCCGCGTTGCCTGGCAGGTCGTATCTCTCGATGAACTCGTATCCCGCTGTTCCTTGATGCCGGCCAAAGGTGTTGGGGTAGGAGCGTGTCTGGACTTCATCCTCGTCTACAGCTGTGGCCACCAATCCCACGCCCGTCTCGAAAATCTCTTGTTCGATGAAGCTGCCCTCGCTGCTGGCGAACAGTTGCCTCTCTCTCATGAAGAGCATGTTCCCCTCAGCGACGGCCACTCCCTCAGCCCTGCGCATCGCCTCGTCGCAGGCCAGCAGCAAGTCGATCTTCTCCTCCAAGGAGACCTGGAACGGATCCAACTCTACGGGGGTACGATAAGTGTCCTTGTGGGCTTCTGGGGGGCCGAGGTCTATGGGGTCTCCTCTCACCAGAGCGCTGGCCTTGGCCACTTGGATGGCGAGCGCGGTGATCTTGTCCACCTTCTCCGGATCGCAACGAGCGCTGGACGCAAACCCCCAAGCACCGTCTGCAATGACTCGTACCCCGAAGCCTCGGCTTGAGTCCAAAGCGACACCTTCCACAATGCCGTTCTTGACGGCGACGCTCTGTGTCTCCAGCTCGATGATCCGGATGTCGGCATAAGTAGCACCCCTCGTTTGGGCTAGATTCAGCGCCCGATCCGCTAGTTCATCCAAAGGAGTCTCCTTTCGGTCATGGCTGCGGCGAGGATTTGACGATGCCGCGTACGTATGGTAAAATGATGAATAGTCGTCAGTTGAGTTGCGACCGGAGAATCTGATGCCGCTTTACGAGTATTGTTGTGACGATTGCGAGTGCAAATTTGAGGTCCTGCGGAGCTTCAGCCAGGCCGATGAGCCTGTTTCGTGCATTGAATGCCACGGCTCTCACACTCGACGAGCCATCTCTCTCTTCTCTGCCACCAGCAAAGGTGGCGAGATAGGCGAGAGTACTCGCTCCCTGGGCGGTAGCAGCTGCAGTAGCTGTGCCGCCACTAGTTGTGCCACCTGCAAGACATAGACCATAGTAGGCCACATCGGGACCTTTGTCAAACCAAGGGTTGATGTGGCTGGTCGCGGTGCGTCCGTGCCGCGACCAACGCGAGGACCGGGTCAGGTCTTCGCTTTTTTCTTGTCCTGCCGACACATCCGCGGAATTTGCGGTGTCTCGGACAATTTGTGGAGGTGCCTGATAAGTAGTTGAAAGACGAAGTGCGAATCGATCTAGTAGGGGAGTTCTCGAAATCGAGGAGGGTTGAGGGAAGCCGGACCCTCCTCGATTTTGATGTGACGGATTTCTTGACCTCGTCGGAGTTAGAGGAGTTCCGGATGGAGACCGGGCTCAGGAGTTCACCCGTGACATTGGTCTTGCCCAGCCAGCCTCAGGACGCCACTCGTCAAACAGCCAGACAGAATCGAGTGGTCGTGGCGTTCTTGCACGGCTTTGGGGGTGGCAGAGGCTCGTGGGGAATACGGAAGTCGTCGCTGGGGCGGGAGGGCGGTATCGTGGACAACGTCCTACGTACGGTGCAGAGGCAAGGAAAGGAGGCCATCGGTCTGGTGCTGGCTGGCCTAGGTCATGACGGCGGGAACGTGGATGCAGCTATGTGGGACCTGGGCCTCACACCCGAACACTACGCCCGCCAGCTGGAGTACGCCCTGCGCCACCTGGATTTGTATGACTGTGGCCGCATCATCGGCATTGGCCATTCCCTCGGCGCAGCCGCGCTCTGGGAGTTTGCCGGGCGCAACTTCGCGAGTGGAACGGGACCAGTGGGCCGAGAAGGGCGGAGACCAGAGCTTTCTCTGGTGTCCATTTCACCTGTGAGGTCTATGGCTCAGAACAGGGGCCTGACGCTGGGTTGTCACATTGCCGGGCAGGGCCTTGATCTATTTGCGCGTACCCACCTCCGCCTATGGCGCTCTCCCAGTCAGAGGCTCCGGAGCCTGGTTGGCATGGCTTCTGTCCTCAAGGGTCTGGCCCGGCAGGGGCCGTTCAGAGCGAACCTGGGCGGAATCAAGGGTCTGGTGCTGATCGGGGAGCGCGATTGGATAGCTCGTATGGGTCTAGGTGCGAGCTTGCGGCAGGCAGGTTGCACGTGGCCGGTTGCACAGCTGACTGGACTGGGCCACGATTTGTTGTGGCATCCGGCGACGGCGAGGGCTCTCACCTTCTACATGCCCAGACTCTTGTGACCATCTGTTCGGACTGGGAAGGACATACTCTCGCCGACCTTGTGCCATCCGTGTCCGTGTGGCCCTCGCGACGTCGTGAGGCAATCCCACTTGGCTTGGAACTGGCTCTCTAGTTGGATTATAATCGTCGACGGGGCAGCACGAGAGTGGAGTTCAGCTTCGACCTGGAAAGGAAGTGTCGCCATACGTGGGCTCGGGTCGGCCTGTTGCAGACTCCTCACGGCGAGGTGCGTACGCCCGTCTTTGCCCCCGTCGGCACTCAGGCCACGGTGAAGACGGTGTCGCCGCGCGAGTTGGAGGAGTTAGGCGTATCGCTGGTTGTGGTCAACACCTATCATCTGTACTTGCGCCCGGGGACCGAGGTTGTGGCCAAAGTGGGAGGGCTCCACAGTTTCATGGGTTGGCACGGGCCCATTTTGACGGACAGCGGCGGATTCCAGGTCTTCAGCATGAAGCACCTGCGCAAGCTGGACGACGATGGGGTCACCTTTCGGTCCCACGTGGACGGGTCGGAGCATCGTCTTACGCCAGAGAAGAGCGTCGCACTGCAGGAACAGCTGGGGGCGGACATTATCATCGCCTTGGATGTCTGTCCCCCCTATCCGAGTGACCACGAACACAACCGCATTGCGCTGGACCGCACTCATCGATGGGCAGAGCGGTGCCTCGAGGCCCAGACGAGGACCGATCAGATGCTGCTTGGTGTGGTACAGGGTGGCACATATGCGGACCTCCGTGCAGAAGGCGCCCGCCACGTTTCGTCCTTGGGTTTTCCCGGCTATGCCATCGGTGGGCTCAGCGTGGGTGAGCCCAAGGAGATAATGCATGAGATGCTCGACATTACCATCCCCTTGTTGCCGGAAGATAAGCCTCGCCATCTGCTTGGAGTGGGATCGCCGGAAGACCTTTTCGAGAGTATCGCCAGGGGCATAGATATCTTCGATTGTGCGTTGCCTACCCGGGTTGCCCGAAACGGAACCTTTCTCACCCGGGAGGGGCGGATCAACATACGGAATGCGGAGTACAGGGATGATCCCTCGCCGGTGGAGCGAGAGTGCGCTTGCTACGCATGCCGACAGTTCTCCCGAGCCTACTTGCGGCATCTGGTGATGGCCAAAGAAATCTTGGGTTTGCATCTTGCCACTCTACATAACCTTCACTTTATGCTTGGTCTCGTCAATGAGATCAGGGAGGCCATACTGCAGGACCGATTCCCCGAACTGAAAGAACAGTTTCTCTCTTCCTACAAGGCGGTGGATTACGAGGTGCGACTGCGTGACCGGGAGGTGTGGCTGAGCAGGTTGCGCGCCTCGGAGGGGGTGTCTGGAGATTAGTGTCTTTCAGGCCTTGATCCTAGGGATCGTGCAAGGGGCGACGGAGTTCGTGCCCATCAGTAGCTCTGGACATCTCGTGCTCGTGCCCTGGTTGCTCGAATGGCCGAACCCCGGGGTGGCCTTTGATGCCATGCTGCATCTGGGCACTCTGCTGGCCGTGGTCGGCTTTTTCTGGCGGGATCTTGCGCAGTTGATGGTCGGTGGGATCCTGAGCATTAAGGAGCGGTCCCTGGGCGGTGAGCCTCGACGCAGGATGGCATGGCTCATTATCGTGGGAACTATCCCAGCTATGGTCTTGGGCGTGGCGTTCGAGGACTTCTTCGAGGGCCTGTTCGGTGCGCCGATGTGGGTGGGTGTCCTGCTCCTGGTCACCGGCGCGCTCTTGATGATCAGCGAGAAGTGGAGTCGCCGGAGCCTGGAAGTGCACGAGATGACTTGGGTTGATGGTCTGTTGGTCGGCCTAGGACAAGCACTGGCCATCGCGCCAGGCATATCGCGTTCGGGCGCCACCATCAGCTCCGGGTTGTGGCGGGGGCTGCAGAGAGAAGCAGCAGCGCGTTATTCCTTTCTTCTGGCTGTTCCCATAATCTTCGGGGCTGGGCTTGTCAAACTGAAGGACTTGTCGGAAGCACCCCTGGGTTTCAGTTCGCCTCTGCCCCTGCTGGTTGGTTTTCTCGCTGCGTCCATCAGTGGGTTTCTGAGCATCAAGTTTCTGCTGGCGTATCTGCGTCGGCGATCTCTCTATCCCTTCGCAGCATATTGCTGGGGTGTTGGCGCGGTCGCCGTACTTGTCGCCCTGCTATCTCTTCGACAGTGAGGCGTTTGGGGCGAGTCAGCTTAAGTAGGGAAGTGTCAGCGAGAAGCGTACAGACCCAGGACAATGGTTGGGGATGGGCCCCCATAGTGCTGTGCTCCTTGCTGTTCGTCGCCGCGATTCTGACCGGCTGTGTGGCCAGCGTGGAGCCGCATCCGCCGGTACACGTGGAGGTAGTAGGTGCCGCCTCCATGGAGTCGTTGGCGCAGGAATTGGCCGACGCCTACGCCGAACGGCACGAGTACGCAACGTTTGATGTCGTAGCCAATAGTTCAGGATTGGGTCTTGAGGCTCTTCGAGACGGGCTGGCGGACGTAGCTCTCGTGACGCGGGAGTTAGCACCTGAGGAGGTGGAGGGCTTGGCGGCTGCGGTCATAGCATACGACGCAGTGGCCATCCTGGTCAATGATCAGAACCCTGTGGGCTCTTTGAGCGTACGGGAACTCCGTGACATCTTCAGTGGAGACATCCTGGTTTGGTCTGATGTTGGTGGCGAGGAGGTGGACATACAGGTCTTGAGTCGCGAAGACGGTTCCGGCACCAGAGAGGCTTTCGAGGAGATGGTGATGGGGGGAAAAAG